>Ga0102953_1001364_pt1 | contig 15609 bp, 13 predicted proteins | sample SalPon2A_C_D2_MG_FD_78509 | JGI IMG/M metagenome (GOLD analysis project Ga0102953, IMG submission 78509) | Soil microbial communities from South San Francisco under conditions of wetland restoration - Salt Pond MetaG R2A_C_D2_MG | ecosystem: Environmental > Terrestrial > Soil > Wetlands | place... | reverse complement strand
TGTTCACCAGCGAGGACGTGCTGACCGAAGTGCTGGCTCGTCAGCCGGAACTGCCCAATACCATCGCCAGTCTTCGCAAGACCCTAGCGGGGGACGAGCCGAGCATTGATATCGGCCCACACTGCTTAGATCCCTACGACTGCGAATTCATCCCCTACTGCTGGCAGCATGTCCCCGCGAATTCCATCTTTGACCTCCGCGGCAGATGGGTTAAGAAATGGGACCTCTATCGGCGCGGGATCGTCAGTTTCGCGGACATTCCCCTGGATGAGCTGAATCCGAACCAGCGCCAGCAGGTCGAGGCGACCCTGCAGCAGGAGGATTCCCTCAACCCCGCCGGGGTGAAGGCCTTCCTCGACACCCTCTGGTATCCGCTCTGCTTTCTCGACTTCGAGACATTCAATTCCCCTATTCCTCTCCACGATGGTACCCGCCCCTACCAGCAGGTGCCTTTCCAATACTCGGTACATGTTCAGGGTGCACCGGGTGCAGAGCCTCAGCACTTCGAGTACCTTGCCCCGCCGGGGAGCGATCCGCGCCGCGAGCTGATCGAGAATCTTTTAGGAGTGATCCCGGAGGATGCCTGCGTGCTGACCTACAACCAGGCCTTCGAAAAAGGAGTACTGTGCGAACTCGCCCACCTCTTCCCCGACCTCGCTCCGGCAATCAAGACGCGGCTGGCCAACATCTGCGACCTGATGGTGCCGTTCCGTCGGCGGGATGTTTACAAATGGCAGATGGACGGCTCCTACTCGATCAAGAAGGTGCTGCCGGCGCTGGTGCCCGAGCTCTCCTACCAGGGGATGGAGATCGGCGACGGGCAGGCGGCGATGGATGCCTATCACCAGATGTGTGTGCTGGAGAATGGGGAGGAACTGGAGCGGTTGCGACGGATGATGCTGGCGTATTGCCGGATGGATACTTTGGGGATGGTGAGAATTTTAGAAAAATTGGAGACTTTCAGTGCCTTGACCTTAGATTAAATATGGCACCCTTGATTCCCCCTAATAAACCAAGATAGCTAGCTAGTAAATAACTGAAAATACCTCAAAAAATTAATTACACCACAAATTCAAATGGACAAATTATTTCGTATTGAACTGGTTAGATCTGCCTTTGCGAAAAATGGCTGGTCTTTGGAAAAGACTAAATATCAATTTATTTTTGATAAATATTGTGAACTTATTGATCTACTAAATGATCAGGAGTTTGAAATATTTATTCTTTTAACAGAACAATTTACGCATCGTCCTTTTGAATTTTATCCAACAATGATTGAGGAGTGTTTAGAAAAGATAGACTTTGAAAAATACAATAAACACACAGATGTATACGTTGTGCCTCTTAGTGAGCCTAAGGATCAGAAAAAAGCCCTCAAGAGCGGTGACGCTTTGGCACACCCTTTTTGCTATCAATACTTACCGATGTTTTTGGGCCGAGAGAAGAACATTGAACTCGTTCCAAAGGCTAACTCGCTAATTCCAAAACAACGTAGCAGAAATCCTGGATTTTTTATATTCATAGATGATTTTGTAGGAACTGGAGATACTGGAAATAAGGCAATTGGCAATTTTAAAGGAATGGTTGAAAAGAAAGGCGATTCTGTTATTATAATTTCCCTGACTGCAATGCAAGCGGGCATATCAATCCTATCGCCTTTGGTCGATGAATTTGTATGCGCTTTAATTTTAAAAAAGGGAGTCACGGACTCTACTAGCATCAAGAACAAGCGTGAGGCTTTCAGCGTTATTGATAGGATTGAGAAGCGCCTGAATAATGTAGGTGAAATGCGGTACGGATACAAAAAGTCTGAAGGGCTTGTTAGTATGACCAGAACTCCCGATAATACATTTCCAATGTTTTGGTGGGACAAATGCGCCGATGGCAAGCCGTGGCCGGCACCATTTTACAGGTAGCAGGTTAAGATGCTAAACTCACATAAATTTTTGCTCTTGAGGATATTGTATCGCGGGGAAGATATTGACCCTCTTGTTAATAAAGGACTGACATATACTCAAATTGCCGAGATGCTATCAGCACTTATTGCTGATGGTTACCTTATAAAAAAAGAGGGCAGTTTTGCACTCACAGAAAAAGCAATTTTGTCGGTAAACAAAATAAGCAATAAATTTAACATAAAAAAGAGTGATTGGATTAGAGAGGATATTGAAAGTAAAATAGACCGCATTGATGTTACTGATATCTATTTGCCGCGAAAGGGGGATTTCAATTTCGAATAGTGGGCCGACTAGAAACCTGCGTGGTTAAACCACAAGGAATGGCGAGTCGCCATTCTAGGAAGAACTAATCTTCAAGCCAGTATCGGAAATTCGCTTGTTAATATCACATTAACAAGCGCCTTTCCGATACACTACGTGCACTCACGTGCACTCCGTAATTAATTCTCCGCAAAGCATTGCGAAGAATTAATAGATAAAAGAGGGTAAGTAGTCGGCCCACTATATTTCTATTATGAACTGGGATTCCTATAAAACACATTTTATAGAAAAGGCTCGTCTTGCAAATTTTAGTTCGAGTAATATAGTTGCATGCCTACAATATGCAAAAAGGCTTTACGACAATAAGGTTCCTATAATATACGATCTTAACCATTTTTCTCTTTTAGTTGGCTACGATAAAGAGTATTTAATTAGGGCAAGCAATGGCCAAAAGTACTTCTATAGAACCTTTGCTATTTCAAAGAAAAATGGCAGAAAAAGAAAAATATCTGAGCCTTTGCCAAATTTAAAAACCATACAAAGGTGGATGTTAGACCATATTTTGTCAACAATAGAGATAAGCAGGTTTGCTAAGGCTTATATTAAAAAAAGAAGCATTCGAGATAATGCCCGTTTTCACCTCAAGCAAAAATATGTGCTTAATTTAGATATTCAGAACTTTTTTTCTTCGATAGATTTCAATAGAGTCTATCGCTTATTCCGCGATCTGGGCTACAGGAAGTCTTTATCTGTTTTATTCGCAAACTTATGCATTTTGGACGGAAGCCTGCCTCAAGGCGCCCCAACAAGTCCTGCTATTTCGAATATCATCTTTCGAAGAAACGACGCCCGAATTTCAGGGTATTGTATAGCAAATAAAATTCGCTATACCCGCTATGCAGACGATATGACATTTTCAGGTGATTTTGAATGCGGCAAACTGATTCATTTTATTAAAAGAGTTTTAAGGGAGAGCGGCTTTAAACTTAACACTGAAAAGACTCGATTCATGGGACGACACCAGAGACAAGAGGTTACAGGCATCGTAGTGAATGAAAAAATGCAACTACCCAGAAATATCAGAAGAGACTTGAGGCAGAAGCGATATTACATTGAAAAATATGGCCTTGATTCTTACTTGAAGCATCAAAATATAAAATATGCAAATCACATTGGCCACATAATTGGAAAGACCTCATTTGGCCTTTTTCTTAACCGTAGCGACAAGGAACTATCTGAAAATTTAGAATTTTTCCGTGACTTTTAAAGAGCCCATCGTAAGGAACTTGATGGCAGGTCTTTAAGTTGAACTAATATATTTACAAAGAGGCATAAAAGGGGGCAAGCTTAACAAACGGAGATTCCAATTCGCAGGCTTTCGGAAATTCTGTCCAATTTCCTTCGCAACGCATCATCTGTGACGGCGCGCCGTTCGACCCGGAGGGCTGCCTGACTGAGCCCGGACAGGTCACGGTTCAGAGACTTGGCCAGTTCGCTCAGAGACAGAGAATTGGCATTCCTCACGAAGACTGCTGCAACGGCCCGGGCCTCCGCGGCCGGCTGCGCTTTTCCCGGCGCGCGCAGTTCGGTGGAGGCCAGCTGATATAAGGAGCAGACGTTTTCAATGATGCTCTCCAGGCTGATGTCGGCTCGGCCTTTTTCTTCCCCCCTGCGCAAGGCCTGGTCGATAAATGCATCATCCCCGAGGACACGCCCCTCGAACGAGCCTCGATGGAAATCCTTCCTGTGGCCTTCCCCCTTCCCTGCATCCACGAATGCCTCGAATTGTTCCGTTGCCGGACCTGACCGCGAGGCGAATTGCGCCAGCGCCCAATCCATGGTCAACCATGGGGGGCGGGGGACGGCTCCGACATAGCTGGGATGGCTGGACCAGATGTATTCTTCCGGATTGCGGACCATCTCCGCCCTGACCGGGTTCAGATGAATGTAGCGGATCAGGGTCAAAAGATAACTGTCGGCATCAATCAGCAGAGCCTTGTACCTCCCCTGAAAGAGATGGCCGGTGCGCCCGTACTTTCGGTTTATGAATTGGGTATATCGAAATCCGACATTCTGCATGATGCGGGAGAGAGGGACAGCCCCAACCTGGATTGCCAGATGGAGATGCGTCGTCATCAGGCAAAAGGAATGAGCGCGATACTCGAAGCGTTCAACGCTTTCCTGCAGCAGCAGGAAAAAACGCGAACGGTCGCCGGAATCGAAGACGATGTCCTGCCCGCTGTTGCCGCGAAGAATGACGTGATAAACGGCTCCGGGGTAATGAAGTCGCGATTTGCGTGCCATGATACAAGGGCAGAATAGAATCTCCGATTGTCAAGCTTGACCCCTTTTGTTCCCTTTTGTTCCCTTTTGTTCCCTTTTGTTCCCTTTTGTTCCCTTTTGCTCCCTTTTGCTCCCCAGGAAACTTAAAACTTGCAATAAAAAGAATCTTCCTATCGCAATAAGAACCTCTTATATGACCATTTGGTAGGATTTCATGGAAAAGCGAGGATCAATGAATGCCTATCAATGGATCTAGCCCATTGAGAATATTATCCACACACTTGCTCGTAATCTGTAATGTATTCTTTACTCCACCAATACTTGTAGAAAAACAAATTGAATTTGCTGTTGCTTTCCTCTTTATGTATTCTTGCTTTGTTAGGCCATAGTTGTTAGCGCTTATTGTATCTTGTGCGTCTTGCCAATAAGGGTCTGGTTTGTTCAGTCCATATCTCTCTAATTCAGCAGTAGTTAATATTTTTATGTCGCTAGGTTCTATACGAAACATGTCATCGTAAAGATCGGTAGATATATTTACATATTTTAAATATTCCCTTATTATTGATTCCCACCTTTTTTGTTGTTTCTTTTGTCCTTGTATAGTTGTCTCGTTGTCTTTAGGGAGAAAAGGTCGATGTATTCCTATTGTTGAGCTTAATAGATGTCTAGAAACACCTCCTGCTAGTATGAAAACACATGAACTGGCACAAGTTCCATATATGCTAGAAACACTAGCATTATATTTTCTTGCCAGTCTTCCAATGTTAATTGCAGCCTCGACATCTCCTCCTAGAGAATCTACATCAAAATCAACATATGCTTCCTCGACTTTATTATTAAGAAATTTATTAATGCTAAGATAATCGTACTCAGTGATTTGGCCTGTAATCTTAACAATTACCTTAGGTTGTCCATCAGTATCTAGTAAACATTCAAAAGCAACATCGGCATATGATGATTCAGTGTAGGGGGAAAAGGTGCTGATAAATATTAAAAAAATTATCAATAAAGCATATTTATTATTCATACAAGCTCCGTAATGACTATTTTTTTGTTTAAATTTTTAACAACTATTTTCCATTTATTAATATTAGGTACGTTTGTATCAGCACTTACAAGTTACATACTTTATTTTAACAAAGCTCCCTTCTAAATATGTTTCATCTCAATTTTTCAAACGATTGAATTATAAGCTAATGGATGAATTTAAGCGGCAGCATAAAGGTTCTTGCGAACCACTGAACTTTTCGACAACCACTGCTGTCGAGCTGTCCGCTTGAAATTTTGGTTGGGCCTTTTGCGTTTTCAATTATTTTTTAGCGCAGATTCAAGTGTGAAAATACCATCAGCCAAACCAGAAGGAATAAGCAATATGTCACAATATCGACGAATATCACCCACCCAATATTCTGATATCCTTTTGCATGTTTCTCCAGATGAAGGGCCAAGTAAAATCAAGCGGTAAGGCTTGTCAGTTATCTTGTTAATGAACCGTGTCATGAGCAGCCATAGATAACTATCCTCAGGCCTCATCCCACAACCAATTATCACAAAGTTCCTCGCAGTTTCAGCAACATTAAGCATATCGAGCATCATTGCAGCCATGTCAACGTGGGGTATCTTCACAAAACTTGGTGCTATTATGTATGGCTTTGGATGATCAGCCCCTCCACCAAAGCAGGAATGCTCGCCAGATACAGGAAAGATTGACCCGTCTATTTGATAGCCGATAGCTGTCTGAGATCGTTTTCCAAGATCAACTCTTGATTTAACGAAATTCTCAGAGCCGTGAATCTTATAGATCTTAATGTTTTTTGGATTTTCAGTGATTGAGGCAGCAAGAGGATTCTGTACTCTGGCGTATCCACCGTTTGGCGACCACACTCTGAAGCTATCCAGAGCACCTTCCAAAAAGCAATCATAGTTTAAGGTTATAATAGAATCATGTTCTCTTAGAATGTTATTAGCAAATATTCGAAGCCAGTCTGGTGTTTCACTATTTAAATTTGGGTAACGAAATTGAGAAAAATAAGAGGATATTTCAGATTCAATTTTTGATCTTTCGCCCTTTATTTCTTCGCTACTGATAGCTTCCAGATCAAGTCTAGTTAATAATAATTCAATGTCCCCAGTATGATATTTATCTCGATATTTGGCGACAATTTTCCCGCCATTGGAAATGATTGCCTCTGCCAATTCTGCATTTAATGGCGCATTTGGATAAACGGCTTTCGTAAAGCCAGCACCTAATAGGAATATGCTGTTGGACATGCCCATTTCAGTTTCCATCTGGCCAACACTGTTCCTCATAGCTGATTCGCAAACTCGCTAAGGACATTGCGCAAACGGGTTGCCGACTCCAACGGAAGAGCCATCGCTCTGTAGGAACGTTCCGCAGGTGAATAAGGGCCGCCAAAACTGAGAAGCCAAGAGTCAAAGGTGAGCGATAACACAGGTGCCAACTTCTCAGCACGTTCGACATTGATGAGGACCCGATCGTCCCTTGCGTCTTCACCCATGCGTTTCATTTTTACATCTGCTCGATAGAGCCATCCAACAGCAGCTTTCGTCTCATCCGCCGTTTGGCGCACAATCTTTTCGTAATTATAAAGAGCATCAATTAAACTTACGATATGATCGCGGGATAGCGCGAACCGATATGTATCTAGGCTCGCTCGAATCTGGAACAGAATGTATTTTGTGTTATTAATTTCCTGAATCCACACGGACAAGGTGGAAGATGAATCCGGAGCTTTTCCCCAACTCTCAACAACGCCACTAAACTCATGGGCATTTTCAATTCCGTTACCTGCGCTTGCCCTTGCGGGCATCGATGCCACGGATGGTGTCGGCGACGCGGCGCACCCTGGCAGAAGAAATACAAATGCAAATGCAACAATCTTGAGCGAGTTCATTGTTTCCTCCTGCGTTTATGGGGCCAACGCATTTAGGCCGTCTGCTTAAAATCTTTCAGGGTAGACAGTTTAAAAATGTCTACCAAAACTCTGTGAAACCAAGGCGATTGCCTTTAACTTTCAGGCCCTTGGAGTAGCTGGCCCAGGATGCCCTTTTTTTTCGGTTTAGGCAGACTGCCTAAACCAGCCCCCTTAAAATCAAAAAACCGCCAACCTACCCCATATATGCCGAACAAACGGTCTAAAGGAGACAACTGATCTTTGCGGTTTCATTAAGGCTGCGTGCCACTTCAACCCTCCAACAAATCCATAGAAATTAGACAGCCCTAATTTACTCAAGATGCATGCCGGGGTCAAGTTTTCGCCTGTTTCAGAAATCATCTCACATGGATTTCAGCCCTGCGGGGAGGAGGAGGAGATCAATTCTCATTACCTCTCACTTCTGAGAAGGCCTAGATCTGTTCCGCAGCCGGTGATATTTGAGACTCCTTGACTAGTAACAAAGCACCTACGTCCCTGCCAATCGTCAGGCTGGTCAGACCCCCGGTCAACCGCCCCTCATCACTCGTTACGACGTCGCTCCATGCGGTCGGTTTTTTCCGGGGTCAGAGAGATGGAATCGTCCTCATCCGAGAGCAGCATTTCGACTCCTGAAGTTCGGTACTCCTCGCCCTCATCGAGGGGAAGTTGAAGGACGCACTTGTCGCATTGGCGGTCGCAGAAAACCGGTTCATAGCTGTCCGGTTCCTTGTAGCAGGTGATGACCCCTTCGAAGTTGCGCAGGATAACCTTGTTGGTGGACAGGGAGATCAGATAGTTTGGATTCAAGGGGATTTTTCCACCCCCGCCTGGCGCATCGACGACATAAGTGGGAACAGCCAAGCCACTGGTATGGCCGATGAGACTCTCCATTATTTCCATACCCTTTCCGATCGGGGTCCGAAAATGTGCCAGGCCTTCGGTCATATCGCATTGGAAGAGATAATAGGGTCGTACCCGGTTTTCCAACAGTCTGTGAAACAGCGCCTTGATGATGCGGGGGCAGTCATTGACCCCGGCCATCAGCACCGTCTGGTTGCCCAGTGGAATACCGGCATCCGCCAGCCTGGCCAGAGCTTCACGTGACGAAGCAGTGATTTCCAGGGGATGATTGAAATGGGTGTTGAACCACAGGGGATGATGCTTTTTCAACATGGACACCAACTTGTCAGTGATCCGGTAGGGCAGCACCACCGGCGTTCGGCTGCCGATACGCACAATCTGGACATGCGGAATTTTTTGCACCTCGGTCAAAATCCAGTCGAGATGCTCGTCTGAAAGAAGCAGAGGATCGCCGCCGGAAAGTAGCACATCCCGGATCTGAGGGGTATCACGCAGATAGGCCAGACCTTGTTCGATGATTTCCGGACTCGGTATGCAGTCGACATCCCCAACCTTGCGTTTGCGGGTACAGTGACGACAGTACATGGAACAGACGTTGCTAACCAGAAACAGCACCCGGTCCGGGTAGCGATGGACGATGCCGGGCACGGGACTGTCGTGATCCTCGGCCAAGGGATCGGCCATCTCCCGCCGTTCCAGTATTAGTTCGGCCGGGTGCGGAAAAGCCTGTTTATAAATGGGATCATTACGGAAATCATCCACATTGATGAGGGAAAGGTAATACGGGGTGATGGAGAGGGGAAACTTTTCAAGGGTTTTCAAAAGCTTTTGGCGTTCTTCATCGGGGTACCGAATACCGAGCAGAGTTTCGAGGGTTTCAATATCCCGGATGGAATGCTTGAGCTGCCAGTGCCAATCGCTCCAGCGCTCCAGACTGCCGTCATCCGGGGAAATCTTTTCCGCGAGTTTTCGTTGCGAAGGAGTATATTTTGACATGTTGGTTTCTCCCTCTAATTGGCGCGAGTCGGGAAAGATAGAAATATTAAAGCCGAGCAAACAGAAGCCTCTTTCATCCTTCGGCAGCCCGGCTATCTTTGCCACCTGGACCCGCTTTGTTTGTGCAGCAACCGGTCTCAAGAATCATCAGGTTAGACCACGTGGCAGGACCCGTCGCTTTCCGCCCCCGTCTCTCGATAGGTTCGGCTTTTCGGGGATTTTTTTGCACCTCTTCCGCGCCTCTCCTGTACCTACTATCACCTCTCCCGCTCAAGTCAAGATGCTTAGAGGATACCGGGGTATCGCGGCAGGAATGCCGGCTACCCGGCACCCCCCGTACAGATCCCGGCGAGCGGATTTCCCGCACCGGGCTCCTGCCTCAGATCATGACGCGCAGACGCTGCCGCGGCTATGGATGATGGATTCGTAAGCTTCCCCAAAAAGAGTCAGGTCAAAACTTGAGGACGAAAAAAACCGCAGCCCGGACACTCCGGCAACTGCGGTTCGTTGATTTTTTAGATCATGCTTTCAGATTTTTTCTACATGCCCCTCCAGCAAACCCATGGAAATGAGACGGGATCAAATTATTCCAGCCGCAGGGCAGGGTCAAGTTTTTCGACGGTCCCGGAAATCGTCTCGCATTGGCTTCGGCCTGAAAGGACCCCTGCGCCTGCTGACTCTCACATTCCCTCACTTATTGGAAACCTTGAAGATCAGTCCTTCGCGCATCCTTCCTGGACGGCGTTTTCCATGCTGGCCAACTCATCGTCGGTCAGGAACCCGAAATGCGATTCCCTCTTCTTCGCCGAAAGACGACCATTGTTCTGCAGGCAGAGCTGGATAAAAAGATCGATGAGGCGGTCAGGCATGTCCACGATCTCCTGAATGGCCTGCTTCGTCCTGTCGTAGTTCGCAAGAAAATCGAGCTCTTCCACCAGCTCGTGCTCAATGGTGAGTTTGACGAAATCGTATAATGCCTCCGCCTGAGCGGTCATGTCGATATAGCGATACAGACGTCCTGTCTCACCCGGCACGGTCATCTGTCCGAGATCGTCCAGGTCGTATTCGACCAGCCGCATCAGCGGGCTCGAGAACGCCTTCAGGGAGTGATCGTAAAGCGCCGGATTCTTCAGCATGGCGGCGGCATGGACAATGGCGGGGACCGCGCCTTCCTTCATCACCTGGTGGGCGGTAAGCAGGCCGTCCATCAGCTCGGGGGGGGCGTCGGGCTTCGGGCAGACATAATGAACGAGCTGTTTCTGGCAGGAAATCGTCTGCCCGACGTAATTCTGGGTTGACCGGTAATTCGTCTCCCGGAATCTGGGATCGACGATGCGGTTCTGCACGTCGATCAAGAGAGGTTTGTCGCAAAAGTCCTTGTGCTCGGCCATCTCCAGCAAGCCGATGAATTTCTTCGTTCGGGAGGAACTCGGCTTGATGTGTTCGATCTCGAATGAGGATTTGGTCTCCTTGTTATAGAGATAGCTCAATGCTCGCCGGAGCAACTCCTGGGGGTAGGTTGCCACGACCTCTTCGCACCGTTTCCGCGGATCGATCCTCTCCATGGTGGTGCATTTTTCGGTGCGCCGGATGACAGGGCAGAAGTTTCTTCCGCCAAGGAGATTTTCGACGACCCTCTGGCGCTGCACGCGTCGGCCGGGCGCTGTGGTGTAGTAACGGTCCGGTTCCAGCAGCTCGATGTAATTCCCCCTGGTTGGATCCGGCAGCGGGAGTTCCCGCCCGCTTACAAATACGTAATCCTGTCAATCCTCCCTCAAACCAAGAGAGCGGCGCAGAGCGACTATGTCCGGAGCGAAGGAGTGTGGCGCGTCCTGGCGCTGTTCAAAATCCATCAGCAATGCTTCGAGCCGTTCCTTGCCCTTCGCGGTACGAGCCGCCTCGCGGGGAGTCTGATCGTGCAGGGCCGGCAGGGGCATATCCAGCCACCGGCGCCAGTGTTCCTCTGCCATTTCCTTGAGCTTGGCCTGAACTTCCGGAGAAGCCGTCAGCTCTTCATCGGCTTGGCTGGCGGCAGGTGGAGAGGCTTTATTTTCTTCCAGGGCTTTTTTCAGGGATTCGTGCACCGTTCTCTGATATTCGGCTCGTTTTCCGAGACGACGGGTGATCTTGCGCTGTATGGACTCGGCCCGTTCCCGGGAATTGACCGCAACAGTCAGTTGCTCTCCCTCGATGGAGATGTTCCCCATGAGAGTATTGTCCCAGGAAGCGTGTTGCCGATTGCCCTTTTTCAGCCAGGGAAGGTCAACCTTCCTTAGCTGCCCCTGTTCATCGTATTCCGCCTCAGCCAGCAGATCTTCACCCTCTTCCGGCAGGGCCAGCGACCGCAGGGCGGTGAAGGCTTTCTGGGAGGAGCAGTGCAGTCGATAATAAAGGGTGGCCGGCTGCAGGGGATCGCCGTCGGTGTTGCGGATGTCCGGCATTTGCGGATTGAGTATCTGCTCCCGAATGTCGTAAAAGAGTTCCCTGATTTCGAAATCGTATTCGGCCAGCATCTGCTGGTTGAACGCGCCGAAGTGCTCCTCTATATGGTCGCGGGCATCGATCAGCGCAGGTTGGTAGGAGGCCGGAATAGCAATAGGAGCGCAGCCGAACATGATGGAGACCCCGTCCAGCGATATGGTGCGGGCGAACAGGGTGTCGCCTTTGCGTAAAGTGGAGGAGGCCTTCTTTTCCCGCACCGTGACTTCCTGGCGGCAGAACAGGTCGCGAAGCGTCAGGGATCTGCCGGGCTCCAGACCGAGGACGACGTAAAAGCTGAAATGCCGGCTGCAGGTTTCCTGGATGAAACGACGCTCCAGAGGCTCAAGCCGATCCTCATTGTGCCGCAGATAATGTTGGGCGATCGACATTTCCGGCAGGTGCTCCTCCTCGGGCTGTTCAGCATTGTCGGGCTGCCAGTTGAACAGGAACCAGGGCAGAAAGGGACTATCCAGTTCCGGTTCCTTCTCCGGGTCCATCGGGACCTCCTGCCAGAGGGAGAATTCATCCCAGGCCTCGGCAGCCACTCCCTCGCCGTAATATTTGTCGGCGTGTTTGAGCAGAGCATCGACCAGCTTTCCTTCGGTCCGGCGCAGTTTGGGGACGAGAAAGTCAATGCCGGGCGTTTCCGACTGACTCAAACAGCATTTCTTGTATTTTTTCCCGCTGCCGCAGGGGCAGAGATCGTTGCGTCCTGTTTTTGCCACTATTATTCTCCCGCTAAGACCCTCACAACGCCAATGAGATCAGTGAGAGCAGACTTCCAATTTGAAACGCTCGGCTTTGCTGCAGGCTTTTAGTAGTCGAACGAAATTTTTGAGCGTCGGGTTACCGGATGGCCCCAGCATTCTGCGAATGCTCTTTTCGTTGCGCCCCAGCTCTTTTGCCATCGCCGGCAACGTCCGCTCCCTGACCAGGTAATCGCTTTCGGTTAAACCGCAATGGTAGCGCGCGCTGGACCAGTGATAGTCGGTCGCATTCTCTACCGATCCGGCCTCGGGAGGGTTGCGTTCCACATACCGGCCTGCCGCCACTTGCTGGAACTCTGGTGTATAAAAAAACGGCTGTATTTACTTGCCTGCCAAAAAGTCAAACGTCCCCTTACATACAACCTCCTGGCCACTTCTGTCTTGGGTGGAAAAATCGAACTTGCCCCTTACGCGGCTGCCTGCGACGTTGTTATTGTCCTCCGGAAAAATTTCTATTGTGATCCTGCCCTCAGTGTTTAGTTGAAATGATTTTGTTTTATTCCCGACGGACCAATCCACACGAACCTCGAACTCTTTTCCGATATCCATCGGATGAGCCGAGACCAATTGGTATGTCCCGGGTTGTGTATTGGCTGGAATGGTAAACGTAATGCCAAGGTCTCGCACGCCAGAATCATCTGCAACGAAAAAATAACCCGGGCGATGACCAAAGTTGACATCGCCGGGAGGGATAAATCGAATGAGACCCGGTCCGGAAATTTGACCCGTAATTGCCCCGGATACTTCGGATACAAAGTTGCTTGCTGGGACAGACGAAATTTTTGAGTCACCGTGAGCGGAAGACAATACACCGCAGGTTAGTATAAGGGCAGTGAGTAAAGTTTTTGGAATCATACCTTTCCTCTGAATCCGAGACCCTCGAAAGGGGGCTGGTCGTAAGCTTCCCCCGGGGAGACAGGTCGAAGCTAGAGGTAAAAACAAAACCGCTGGACATATAGCCAGCAGCGGTTAACCGTTCTTCGTCTTCATTTCCGCCAGAATACCAATCTATCCTCCCGCAAATCCATGGAAAGGAGACAGGCCCAATTTATCCCGGCAGCATGTCGGGGTCAAGTTTTTCGCCTGTCTCGGAAATCATCTCGCATTATTTTCGGGCCTGAGGGGAGGTCGCGGATATGGCTTCTCACTTCCACTCCTTCCCGCCACACTTGCTATACTGGACATGCGGTCGATGCCGAAAAGGGAAGGGGGCTGCATATCGTATGGAAGGCGCCGACGGTTACTGGCTGACCCGTTTCGTCCTGCAGCGCGGCCTGGGGATCATTTACCTCTTCGCCTTCCTGAACGTGGTGAACCAGTTCCGGCCCCTGCTCGGCGAAAAGGGGCTGCTGCCGGCTCCCGCCTTCCTGCGCCGGGCCCGCTTTTTCGACGCTCCGAGCATCTTTCACCTCTTTCCCGGCGACCGTGCCTTCGCCCTCTGCGGCTGGGTCGGGACGGCCCTCTCCGCCCTGGCCGTCGTCGGTCTCTCCGAGCAGTTCGGGACGGCCATTTCCGTGGCTCTCTGGAGCCTGCTCTGGGTCCTCTATCTCTCTTTCGTCAACATCGGCGGCACCTTCTACGCCTTCGGCTGGGAGTCGCTGTTGCTGGAGAGCGGTTTTCTGGCGATCTTCCTCGGGGCGGCGGATACCGAACCCTCCGTGGTCATCATCTGGCTGATGCGCTGGGTGCTCTTCCGGGTGATGTTCGGGGCGGGGCTGATCAAGATCCGCGGCGATCCCTGCTGGCGGGACCTGACCTGCCTCGATTACCATTTCGAAACCCAGCCGATGCCCAACCCGCTGAGCTGGTACTTTCACCGGCTTCCGGCGCCGCTGCGCAAGGCGGGGGTGCTGTTCAACCATTTGGTGGAGCTGGTCGTCCCCTTCGCCTTCTTCGCTCCCCAGCCGATCGCCGGCGTCGACGGCTTGCTGACCCTCCTCTTCCAGGGCTCGCTGATCGTCAGCGGCAACTTCTCCTGGCTCAACCATGTCACTGCCGTTCTCGCCCTGAGCACCTTCTCCGACGCTCAGCTGCGGGCGCTGATCCCGCTGACCCCTCCCGCAACGGGACCGCCTTCGCTCCTTTTTGTCGGCTCAATCTGGGCGGTGGCGCTGCTGGTGGTGGTCCGCAGCGTCGAGCCGGCGCGCAACCTGCTCTCGAAGAACCAGGTGATGAACACCGCCTACGATCCCTTCCATCTGGTCAATAGCTACGGCGCCTTCGGCTCCATCACCCGGCCGCGCCACGAGATCGTCCTGGAAGGAAGCGCGGAGAAGGTTCCGAGCGAGGCCTCCTGGCGGGCCTATGAATTCAAGGGCAAGCCGGGCGATGTGCGGCGCCTGCCGCCCCAGGTCGCTCCCTACCATCTGCGCCTCGACTGGCTGATGTGGTTTGCCGCCATGCCCTCCCGGCAGATGGGCTACCCGCCCTGGCTGTTGCACCTGGTGGGAAAGCTGCTCGATGGGGACGGCGCCACCCTCGCCCTGCTCAAGGAAAATCCCTTCCCGGAGGGGCCGCCGTACGCCATCCGCGGCCTCTATTACCTCTATCGCTTCACCACGGCCGAGGAGCGGCGGCGCAGCGGATGCTGGTGGCATCGGGAGCTGGTCGGAACGTACCTGCCGCCTCTCTCGCTGAAGGATAAGGGCTTCGTGGAAATACTGGAGAGGTTGAAGGGGGGAAGATGAGGAAAGGGGGGAGTTCCAATCGATGGAGGACGATTAACCGAACAACGAAAAACGCCCCTCCCGAACGAGCGGGAGGGGCGTTTTCTTTTGGCGTCCCCAGGGGGATTCGAACCCCCGTCGCCGGCGTGAAAGGCCGGTGTCCTGGGCCAGGCTAGACGATAGGGACTTGAAACATCAAGTACCTAGCGGGAAATGACCCCGCAAGTACGTCTTGGTAAATGGTGAGCCGCGTAGGGATCGAACCTACGACCATCTGATTAAAAGTCAGATGCTCTACCAACTGAGCTAGCGGCTCACAACAGAATGCACTTTATACTGGAATCCGCCGCCTAAGTCAAGCCCTTTTGTCGATTTTTTTGCCGGGTCCTCCGCAGCAAAG
>Ga0102953_1001363_pt1 | contig 15612 bp, 10 predicted proteins | sample SalPon2A_C_D2_MG_FD_78509 | JGI IMG/M metagenome (GOLD analysis project Ga0102953, IMG submission 78509) | Soil microbial communities from South San Francisco under conditions of wetland restoration - Salt Pond MetaG R2A_C_D2_MG | ecosystem: Environmental > Terrestrial > Soil > Wetlands | place... | reverse complement strand
CTTGATCGGATCGTCGGTGGAGCGGATGATCTCCTCCTCCAGGCCGACTTCGGCGAAGAGCTGTCGCGCCGTTGCGGCCAGGTCGGCGCTGTCGCGAAAACGGTAGCGGTACTGGTCGATCAGGCGGACGAAGAGGGCGAGGGCCGCCTGGGCCTGCTCTCCGAGCCCGTCCACCTTGAAGGGGTCGCGCAGTACCTCCCACAGCGAGCAGTCCCGCTCGGAGGAGTGGCGGATCAGCTTGTCGGCGCTGGTGGTGCCGATGCCGCGCCGGGGGTAGTTGAGGATGCGCAGAAGATTGACCTCGTCGAAGGGATTGAGCAGCACCTTGAAATAGGCGATGGCGTCCTTGACTTCCTTGCGGTCGAAAAACTGCTGTCCGCCGATCAGCACATAGGGAATCTTCTCGTAGCGCAGCTTCTCCTCGAAGATCCGCGACTGAACGTTGGTCCGGTAGAGCACGGCGAAATCGCGCAGGGCGCGGCCCTTGAAGTGCTCGGTCTGGATGAACTCGACGACCCGCTGCGCCTCGTCGTCGTCATCCTCGCACAGGACGTATTCCAGGGGAGCCCCGGCACCATCGGCGCTCCACAGGGCCTTCTCCTTGCGCTGGGCGTTGTTGCGGATGACGGCGTTGGCCGCCGCCAGGATGTTGCTGGTGGAGCGGTAATTCTGCTCCAGCTTGATCACCGTGGTACCCGGAAAATCCCGTTCGAAGTCGAGGATGTTGCCCAGGTCGGCGCCTCGCCAGCCGTAGATGGACTGATCGTCGTCGCCGACCACGCACAGGTTGCCGTGGCCGCCGGCCAGGAGCTTGAGCAGCAGGTACTGGGCGGCGTTGGTGTCCTGGTACTCGTCGACCATGATGTAGCGAAAGCGCCCCTGGTACTTGGCCAGCACGTCGGAATAGTCGCGCAGGAGGCGCACCGCGAGCATGATCAGGTCGTCGAAGTCGACGGCATTGTAGGCTTTGAGGGCTTTCTGGTAACGCGGGTAGACCTCGGCCGCCATGGTTTCGTAATCGTCCCGGTGACGGATCGGAAAAGCGTCGGGGGCGATGAGGCGGTTCTTGGCGTCGGAGATCATCCACAGGATGCGGTCGGCATCGAATTTCTTGCCGTCGATATCGATGCGTCCCATGATGTCGCGCACCAGGCGGGCCTGGTCGGAAGCGGCATAGATGGAAAAATTGCGCTTGTAGCCGAGCCGGTCGATATCCTCCTTGAGCAGGCGCACGCAGAGGGAGTGAAAGGTGGAGATGGTCATCCCCCCGGCTTGCTTCCGGCCGACCAGCTCCCCCACCCTCCCCCTCATCTCGCGGGCCGCCTTGTTGGTGAAGGTGACCGCCAGGATGTTTTCGGCCGGCACCCCCCGCTGTCCGAGAAGGCAGGCGATGCGGCAGGTGATGACACGGGTCTTGCCCGAACCTGCCCCGGCCAGGAGCAGCAGCGGGCCTGCTCCGTGCCGCACGGCGGCGAGCTGTTCGGCGTTGAGGGTGGTGAGGTCCATTGGTCGCCTTAGGTTCAAACGTGACGGAAGAGAAAACTAAAATCCTTAGCGAACGCAGATAAAGGCGGATTCACGCAGATTAAATCACTTGACCTGTTCTGCTTTTGATTTCATCCGAATTTATCCGCGGTTATCTGCGTTCAATTTATAAGGTTTTGATCTTTGGTAACTATTGCAAAGGGAGAGATTAACGCCTGGAACGAAGATGGCTTCGAAAAAAGTCAAATCATTCACCACGGAGATCACAGAGATTGCCGAGAGCCCAGAGAAAGCCTGACAAAATCGATTATTTTTCTCTGTGGCCTTGCAATCCCTCTGCGTTCTCCGTGGTTAGGCTTCGGATTTTGCGATCTCATCAACGAAGGCGTTACATACCACGGGGCGAGGAAGTGGAACAAGTGGCAAAAAAAGTCACCGGAGGACGAAAAATGACTTCTTGCTTTTTATCCATCGATTCGGGTATCTTACCGCCCATGTCAAGGATTATGATTCTCATCGTCGGTTTGGTCTGGGCCTCCCTTCTCCTCATCTCCTGGGGGAGCGTCGCCGAGACGCGGCCATCGCCGACCGACCCCGCCCCAACGGTGCAAACCGGCACCTGAAAATTCGAAGGCTTCAGGTGCGAGCCTTCAACCTTCAACCTTCAACCTTCCCTACCCTGCTCCCCTGAAAACTGCCCCGGCGCTCCAGTTCGCCGTCGATGGCGTTGAGCACTTCCCATTTGTTCAGTGACCAGAGCGGGGCCAGCAGCAGGTCCCGCGGGCCGTCCCCGGTCAGCCTATGCACCAGGGTTTCCGGGTGGAGACGCTCGATGAAATCGCAGGCCAGAGCGACGTATCCGTCCTGCCCCAGGACTTTTATCCGCCCTTTCTCGTACATCTCGCCCAGCGGCGTACCCCGCAGAACATGCAGCAAGTGAATCTTGATGCCGTCGACCCGCAGACGGGCCATCTCGTCGGCGGTCGCCAGAATCTCCTCGCGCCCTTCGCCGGGCAGCCCGAGAATGACATGGACACAGATGCGCAGCCCCCTCTGCCGCGCGGCGCCAAGGGCCCGCAGGAAGGCGGCGTAATCGTGGCCCCGGCGCAGAAAATCGAGGGTCCGGTCGTGCACGCTCTGCAGGCCCAGCTCCAACCAGAAATAGGTGCGCCGGTGGTAGTCCCGCAGCAGGTCGAGGACCTCGTCGGGCAGGCAGTCGGGGCGGGTTCCCACCGCCAGGCCGACCACCGACTCGACCGCCAGCGCTTCGTCGTACAGGGAGCGCAGCCTCTCCACCGGCGCCCAGGTGTTGGAGAAAGGCTGGAAGTAGGCCAGAAATTTTTTGGCCTTGTATTTGCGGGTCATCACCTCCTTGCCCCGCTCGATCTGTTCCGACACCGGGTAGCCGCGATCGATGCCGACCGCACCCGATCCGCCGGGATCGCAGAAAAGGCAGCCCGGAAGGTTGCGGGTGCCGCCGCGGTTGGGGCAGGAGAATCCTGCATCGACGGATATCTTGTGGACCCGGCAGCCGAAATGCTCCTTGAGATGCCGGGAGAATAGATGGTAGCGCTTCTCGTTCATGAAAAAGACTATGCCATCACACCGGCTCCTGGGGCAAGGGGTACTGCAGTCTGGAGGGAAACCAACCGGAAAGGCAAAGGAACAATCGAACATCGAGGCACACGGATAAAATCGGATAAACCCCGTTGAAATCGAGCACTGCCCTTGTGCTTCCAGTCGTGTGCATCCGCCTTTATCCGTGGCCGGAAAAAATGATTTTGGTTATCCAGCAATACTCAGTCACCAAGCATGCCGAGTACGTTTCGCTTATTCCGGCCGACATTCCTGAAACCGGAATTTTTCTCCTCACTGGAGCCCCGGGGAGCAGTCTTTCCCGAATCCTTTCGACTTCGGCAAATTCACCGGAGCAAAAACCGATTTTTTGCCGTTTTATCCCGTTGAAAACCGAACACCGGCTGATATACTTTTGGCGCTTTTTTGCTCCGACGGCTTCGGCTGATCGATCGTCCGTGGCCTCCGCCGTCGGTCGGGGCTCCGGGGACCAATCCCCCGTGTCCTTCCGCCCGGGATGGCACGGCAATTCGCAACGAGGAGAATAACGGAATGGCCCGATTGCTGGTGGTCGACGACGAAAAGGACATACGCCATCTCTTTGCCGCTGAACTCGAGGACGAGGGTTATACGGTGCGATGCGCCGGAAGCGGTACCGAAGCGGCCGCTCTGCTGCGGGAAGACGACTTCGACGCCGTCATCCTCGACATCCAGCTCAAGGGCGAGAGCGGGCTGCAGATCCTCCAGGACATCGTCAGGGAGAAAACGGACCTGCCGGTCATCCTCTGCACCGCCTTCAGCTGCTACAAGGACGACTTCTCCTCCTGGCTGGCCGACGCCTACGTGGTCAAAAGCTCCGACCTCACGGAACTCAAGGCGGAGATCCGGCGGGTCCTCGAAAAACATAAGGAATGAGATAAATGGAGTCGGGCTCCTGACCTCAGACTTGCAGCCCACCGAATCGAGGTGGGCCATGCCCACCCTGCTGATACCTTTATTTATCCTGGAGGAAAACTGAATGAAAGCCGTTATCATGGCCGGCGGCTTCGGCACCCGCCTGCAACCCCTGACCATCAACCTGCCCAAGCCGATGGTCCCCCTGGTCAACCAGCCGATCATGCTGCACATCATCGAGCGGCTGAAGCGTTACGGCATCGAGGAACTGATCCTGCTTCTCTACCATCAACCCGAAACGATCAAGAACTTCTTCGGCGACGGCAGCGAGTTCGGCGTCCACATCACCTACGTCACCCCCCTGGAGGATCTCGGCACCGCCGGGGCGGTCAAGGCGGCGGCGAAATACCTCGACGGGCCCTTCCTGATCATCAGCGGCGACCTGCTGACCGACCTCGACATCGGCCGCGTGCTGGCCTTCCACAAGGAGAAAAAGGCCCGGGCCACCATCACCCTGACGCCGGTCAAGGACCCGCTGCAGTTCGGCGTGGTCATTACCGACAAGGACGGCAAGATCACCAAGTTCCTGGAAAAGCCGGGCTGGGGCGAGGTCTTTTCCGACACCATCAATACCGGCATCTACGTCCTGGAGCCCGAAGTGCTCGACCTGATCCCGGAGGGCGAGAACCGCGACTGGTCGCATGACATCTTTCCGGCGTTGCTGGCGCGGAACGCCCCCCTGTTCGGCTGCCGGGTCGACGGCTACTGGGCCGACATCGGCGACACCGACGCCTACCTGGAGAGCTGCCGCGACATCTGCCGGCAACGGGTGGAGCTGCAGATCAGGGAAAAGCCGGCCGACCCGGCTCACCCCGACATTCTTGTCGGCAAGGACACCCTGATCGCCGACAAGACGCTCTCCGGCCTCTCCGGCATGGTCGTGGTCGGCGACAACACGCAGGTTCTCGGACGGGCCCGGTTGAAGAACTGCATCGTCGGACGCAACTGCGTCATCGAGGACGGCGTGGAGCTCGAGGATGCCGTTCTCTGGAACAACGTCTACCTGCGGCGCGACAGCCGCATCCGGGGGACGGTGCTGGCCCACAAGGTGCGGGTCGGCCAGGGGGTAACGATCGAGGAAGGAGCCGTCATCGGCGATGAAACGACGATCGGGGACGGCGCCATCATCAAACGAGACATCAAGGTCTGGCCGCGCAAGATCATCGAGAGCGGCGCCACCGTCAACACCAACGTGATCTGGGGCGAGAAGTGGCGAAAGAGCCTCTTCGAGGGGGCCCAGGTGCGGGGCCTGACCAACATCGAACTGACCCCCGAATTCGCCGCCAAGCTCGGCGCCGCCTATGCCTCCACCCTGCCCAAGGACGCCTTCGTCCTGACCGGCCGCGACGCCATCCGCTCGTCGCGAATGCTCAAACGCTCCTTCGTCGGCGGCCTGCTCAGCGCCGGGGTCAACGTCCGTGACATCAAGATGGTTTCCCTGCCGGTGTTGCGCTACAAGCTCACCACATTCGGCGAGGTCGGCGGGGTTCACTTCCGCCAGGCCGCCGACGATCCGGCCGCCACCGAAATCCTCTTCTTCAACGGCGACGGAGTCGAAATATCCTCCGGCATGGCCAAGGGCATCGAACGGATCTTCTTCAAGGAAAACTTCCGGCGGGTTCATTTCACCGAACCGGGCGCGATCTCCGAGCTGCCGCGCATTTACGACTACTACCGCGAGGGATTTCTGCGGGCCCTGGACGGCAACGCCCTGCGCCGCAACGCCCCCAAGGTGGTGATCGACCTCAATCACTCGCCCGCCGGCGACCTGCTCCCCGAATTGCTGACGGAGCTGGGCTGCGAGGTGATCGAGCTCAACTCCCACCTGCATGAAAGCCCGATGGGGGACTCTCCGCAGAGAATCAAGCGCTCCATGGAGCAGCTCTCGCGAATCGTCGTCACCCTGGAGGCTACCGCGGGATTCTGGCTCGGCCCCTCGGGCGAGCGGCTCTGCCTCATCGACGAGACGGGCAAGGTCCTTTCCGATCTGGAAGCCTTCAAGACTCTCTGCGCCCTGGTGTGCCGCGCCGAAGAAGGGGGCATGCTGGCCCTTCCCGTCTCGGCGCCCCAGGTTGTGGACGATTTCGCCCGCAAGGAGGGGCTGGAGGTGCGGCGAACCAAGGCCGAAGGCCGCTCCCTGGTGCTGGCCGCGGCGGAAAGGGGCATGCAACTGGCCGCCGGGCTTGACGGCCGGTACGCCTTCGCCCCCTTCCAGCCGGGCTTTGACGGCCTGTTCGCCGTCGCCCGGATTCTCGAAATGCTGGCCCGCACCGGGCAGAAACTGAGCCAGGCCGGGTCCGACCTGCCGCAACGCGCCTATCGGCACCTCGAGGAACCCTGTTCCCGCGACCACAAGGGCGGCATCATGCGCCTGATGAACGAAGACTCGACCGACGAGCAGACATCCCTCACCGACGGGGTCAAGGTCTTCTTCGAGGACGGCTGGGTGCTCGTCCTTCCCGACCAGCACCGGCCGGTGGTCCACATCATCGCCGAGTCGGAACAAGAGGAGCGGGCGGAGCAGCTTCTACAGACCTACCGGGACAAGGTCGCCGGCTGGATCAAGGAACTGCGGGAAGAGGCGCCGGGCACGCCGTGAGGTGCTTCCTCGCAGCGGCAGGAATTATTACGTGAGGAGTGAGGCGTAAGGAGTGAGGAGAAAAATCGGGCCCCCTTTTGTCGAGGGAATTACTCCTCGCGCCTCACTCCTCACCCTTCACCTGGTGAAATCTGCGAAACTGCTTACAATCGGCAGTGCGATAAGAAACTCACGGATCAGATACAGAGAAGGATCCTCATTTTGTCGGAACTGCGCTGGGACCCACTGAAGGCCTCCTGGGTCATCATCAGCAACAAGGAGGGAAGACGCCCTGCCGATTTCATTCGCGAACGGCAGCAAATCCACACCTCCGTCTGTCCGTTCTGCTATGGACAGGAGGGAAAAACCCCGCCGGAGGTCTTCGCCATCCGCGGCAAGGACAGCGTCGAAAACGGCCAGGGCTGGAAAGTCCGGGTCATCCCCAACAAGTACCCCGCCCTGCGCATCGAGGGCAATCTCGACAAGCGGGGCGTGGGCCTCTATGATGCCATGAACGGCATTGGCGCCCATGAGGTGGTCATCGAAAACCCCGACCACGACCGCAGCATGGCCGAATTCTCGACGGAGGAAATCGTCGACGTTCTCACCGCCTGGCGCAGCCGCCTGCTCGATCTGCGCAAGGACCCGAGGTTTCGCTACATCCTGGCATTCAGGAACCACGGAATCGAGGCCGGTGCCCCTATTCCCCACCCCCATTCCCAGATCATCGCCCTGCCGGTGACCCCGCCGATGAGGGCCACCGAACTCTCCACCTGCCGGAAATATTTCGAACGCAAGGAACGGTGCCTGGTGTGCGACATCCTGACCCAGGAGCGCGAGGATGGCCGCCGCATCGTCAGCGACGACGGCAACTATCTCGTATTCGCCCCTTTCGCCTCCCGCTTTCCCTTCGAACTCAATCTCCTTCCCTGGCGGCACAGCCACGATTTCACCCTGCTGGCCGACAACGACCTGGCCGACCTGGCCAAAACGCTCAAGGACACGCTTCTGCGCCTGCATCAGGTATTGCACGATCCGCCCTACAATCTCGCGCTTCACAACTCGCCGCCGATGCACCTGCGGCTGGGCAAACCATCCTATTGGGGGTCGATTCCCTATGATTACCACTGGCACATCGAAATCGTTCCCCGCCTGGGCGCCGGGGCCGGATTCGAGCTGGGCACCGGCCTGCACATGAACCCCGCCCCGCCGGAAATCGCCGCCCGCTTCCTGCGGGAAGCCGACCCCCTCCTATTCCGATGAACCTTGCCTTTGCCCGACCGGCGACAATCAGGACTCTTTCCGGAAAGACCCCCTAAGCCATGGCCGAGACTTACGAAAAAGACTACTTTCTGCTGCCCCTGCAGATCAGCTCCGAGGCCTGGAGAGACAACGGCCTCTCTCTCGAATTGCTGGCCGAAGTTCCCGCGGCCCCCCTCTTCCCCCTGCGCCAGCTGGCCCGGCTCCGGCAAAAGCGGCATCCCGAACGCCCGGCCCAGCCGGCCCGCCTTCATCTGCTCGGCCTGCTCAACAGGGTATTCCGGCAGGTCATCAACAGCTGGCTGGAAAGCCGCCGCTGCCTTTTCGCCCCGGCCGGCCTCTACCTGAACGGCCGGCGCCTGGAACTGCCCTCACTGGAGGAGGCCACTGCCGCTTTCGTCGAGCATTTCCCCCCCGCCGCCGTCCTGAAAGGCGAGAAGACCGCCGAATTTTTCACCGGTGGGGAAAGCGCGGAGCGACGGCGCCAGGCGGCGGTCGAACTCTTCGTTCTCGCCGTCCAGACGCAAAATCCCGCGGCCAGAGACCTCGGCGACCTCTTCGACGACACCGCCCTCTCCCGCACCTGCCCCTACCGCCGGGTCATCGGCCGGGTCGATTCCCTCCTGACCGAAGAATCGCCCGACGGGAAGAAAGGCGACTCCCTGCTGGAGGAGTTGCGGGCACCTCTCGAAGCCTCGCCCGACTCCCTGTCCGGCCAGCTGGACTGGGCGCGGCGCAATTGGTCGCACTTTCTGCCCCCGGATCTGCTGACCGCCATCCTCATCGCCTTCGACCTGGTCGCCGAGGAGGAAAAGGTCCGCCGGGGCGGTCCGGGGCCGGCGCAGATCCCGCGTTTCGCCGCCGCCGGCCGGGAACCGGACCGGTTCTCCCCCGACCGGGACTGGATGCCCGAGGCGGTGTTGCTGGCCAAAACCATCTACGTCTGGCTCGACCAGCTCTCCAACTTATACGGCCGGCCCATCGGACGTCTCGATCAGATCCCCGATGCGGAGCTCGACCGGCTAGCCTCCTGGGGCTTTACCGCTCTGTGGCTGATCGGCGTCTGGGAGCGCTCGGCGGCCTCCGAGAAGATCAAGCGGATCATGGGCAACCCCGAGGCGGTCGCCTCGGCCTATTCCCTCTTCGACTACGCGATCGCCGCCGAGCTGGGAGGCGAAGAGGCACTGGCCGAACTCGATGAGCGCTGCCGGCGGCGGGGCATCCGCCTGGCCTGCGACGTGGTTCCCAACCACACCGGCATCTGCTCGCGCTGGACCCGGGAGCATCCCGACTGGTACATTCAGACCGAACATCCCCCCTACCCGGCCTACTCCTTCACCGGCCCGGACCTCTCCTCTTCCGGCGACATGGAGATCCGCATCGAGGACGGCTACTGGGACCATTCGGACGCGGCGGTCGTCTTCCGGCACATCGACCGGCGAAGCGGGAAGGTGCGCTACATCTACCACGGCAACGACGGCACCCACCTGCCGTGGAACGACACCGCGCAGCTCAACTTCCTGCTGCCGGAGGTGCGCGAGGCAATGATCCGGACCATTATCGAGGTGGCTCGCCGCTTTCGCATCATCCGGTTCGACGCGGCCATGACCCTGGCCAAGAAACATTTCCAGCGCCTCTGGTTTCCCCCGCCCGGCGGCGGCGGGGGAATCCCCAGCCGGGCCGAACACTGCATCGAGACCGAGGCCTTCGAACGGGTCTTTCCCGTCGAATTCTGGCGCGAGGTTGTCAACCGGGTGGCGGCGGAGGTTCCCGACACCCTGCTGCTGGCCGAGGCCTTCTGGCTGATGGAGGGCTACTTCGTCCGCACCCTCGGCATGCACCGGGTCTACAACAGCGCCTTCATGAACATGCTGAAGACCGAGGACAACGCCCGCTATCGCTCCGTGCTGAAGAACGTCCTCGAGTTCGACCACCAGATCCTCAAGCGATTTGTCAACTTCATGAACAACCCCGACGAGGCGACGGCCGTTGCCCAGTTCGGCAAAGGCGACAAGTACTTCGCGGTCGCCGTGCTGCTGGTCACCATGCCGGGCCTGCCGATGTTCGGCCACGGCCAGGTCGAGGGCCTGGAGGAAAAATACGGCATGGAGTACCGTCGCGCCTACCGAGAGGAAGCGCCGGACGAGGGGTTCATCCGCCATCATGAAGCCCAGATTTTTCCCCTGCTGCGCCGCCGTCACCTCTTCAGCGATTCGACCTCTTTCCACCTCTACGATTTCGGCGACGACGGACAGGTCAACGAGGACGTCTTCGTCTACAGCAACCGCACTGGCGAGGAGCGCTCCCTGGTCGTCGTTCACAACCGTCATGCCGAGACTTCCGGCCGGATCCTGATGTCGGTCGGCAAGCGCCCGCACGGTCGGGAGGAAGAGCCCCCGCGGCGCGTGAGCCTTGGCGAGGGGCTGGGGATCGCGGCGCAGGATGGCGGCCTCTGGCGATGCCGGGAACAGCGAAGCGGGCTGCAGTACCTTTTCGCCGCCTGGCAGCTGGCCGGCGGTCTCGACCTTTACCTCGGCCCCTACCAGTACAGCGTCTTTCTCGACTTCGAACGGCTGCCGGACCCTGACGGCAGCTGGCGAAGCGTGTGGGAAAAGCTCGCGGGGCGGCCGGTCGCCGACCTCGACCGGGCACGCCACGAATATCTCGCAGCTCCCGCGGTCGAAGCCTTCCGCGCCCTCTTCGACGCAGGGCCTCACGCCGCCCCGGGCCCCCCTCCGGACGAGGCTGCCGGGCCGGGACGGGAGGAGGAGGTTTCCACCGACCTCGACCGGAAAAGCCGCGACTTCTTCTCGGCGGCGATCACCCTGCTCGGCGTCAAGGGGAACGCCGACAAGCCGGTCGAGGCCCTGAAGCGGGAGGTCGGGGCGTGGCGCAACCTGACAGCCCGCCGGGGAGGCTCGGCGGGGGAACGGCGGGTTCTCGATTACCTTCGCCGAGCCCCGGAAAAAGGGGAGGAAGTTTCACCCCGGCCCCTCTCCCGGAGCCTGTGGGCGTGGATGATCCTGCGCCACCCGAAGACATGGGCGGGAGAGGAGGCCCCTGCCGCTCCCCGCGTCCGCTGGCTGCAGGAACACCTTCTCGACAACGTCCCGGCCGGCACCGGCGATGACGCCCGACAGGAGGAACATATGCTGGCAGGGGTCCTGCTCGATCTCCGGGATCCCGTCTTGTCCGGAGGTCGTGGGGAAATCGCCGCGCTGCTCTCCGAAGACAGCGTCCGTCGCTATCTCGGCTGCCACTGGTACGGCGGAATCGAATGGTTCAACCGGGAGCGGCTCGACGAGCTTCTCCGGGCTCTTTTCGCCGCGACCGCCCTGCGACGGGGCCTCCGTACCGAGGGGGATCTCGCGCCGGTCCTGGAGCCGCTTGAAAAACTGCTTCGGTCTCTGGAAGACGTGCGCCGGTCGGCCGCCCGGGCCGGGTACCGGGTGGATAAGTTTCTCGAATTCGTTTAGAATGCCCTGAATCCGTGAGGGGTGAGGCGTAAGGAGTGAGGAGGCCCCCTTTTGTCCGGGGAATTACTCCTCACGCCTCACCTGGTGACATCCGCGATACCGCTTACAATCAGCAGCGCAACAAGAAACTCACGGATTCGGAAATGGCTCCGGCTACCGTCCCCGGATCGAAATCGGCCGTACCCCCACGAAAGGCACACCACTCGTGAAGATTCTCTTCGTCTCCCCGGAAGTCGCCCCCCTGGCCAAGACCGGCGGCCTGGCCGACGTTGCCGGCGCCCTGCCCCAGGCCCTGCATCAACTCGGCCACGAGGTGCGCATCGTCATGCCCCGCTATCGCTGCATCGGAAGCGACGCCTTCACTCCGACGGCAGACGATCCGCGGGTGGAGGCTATCATCGACGGGCGAAGACGCCGCGGCAGGGTGCGGCACGGCAAGCTGGGCGAGGTTCCGGTCTATTTCATCGAGAACCGGCGGTTCTTCGATCGCCCGGAGCTTTACGGCCCGGGGGGCGGAGATTACCCTGACAACGCCCTGCGCTTCGGCTTTTTCTGCCGTGCGGTCGTCGATTTGCTGCGACGGAGCGATTTCCGTCCAGACGTGGTGCATCTTAACGACTGGCAGACCGGTCTGATTCCCGTGCTGTTGCGCAACGAGCACCGCGACGATCCGCGCCTGGGAGACATCGGCACCGTCCTGACCATCCACAACCTCGGCTATCAGGGGCTCTTCCCGGCCGACACCCTGCCGGCGCTCGGTCTCGACCCGGCCCTTTTTACCATGGAGGGCCTCGAATATTACGGGCAGCTCTCCTTTCTCAAGGCCGGGATCGTCTATTCCGATCTTCTTACCACCGTCTCCGAAACCTACTGCCGCGAAATCCAGACACCCGAGATGGGGTTCGGCTTCGACGGTATCCTGCGCAGCCGCCGAGACGATCTTTTCGGCATCGTCAACGGCCTCGACACCGCGATGTGGGATCCGGCCCGCGACCGGGCCCTGGAAACTACATTCGATGCCGACCACCTGGAGGAGAAAGCGGCCGACAAGAAGGCCCTGCAGCAGGAACTGGGCCTGCCCGCCGCTGCCGATACCCCCGTGGTGGCGATGGTGACCCGTCTCGACGTCCAGAAAGGACTCGACATCGTCGAGGCGGCCTGGGAGAAAATGATGCGCCGCGACCTGCAGTTCGTCCTGCTCGGCAGCGGCGACCGACAACTGATGAACCGCTGGCGGCGGATCCAGCGGGCCCATCCCAGGCGGGCCGCCATCCGGCTTAGCTTCGACGACGGCCTGGCCCGCCGCATCTACGGCGGAAGCGACATTTTCCTGATGCCGAGCCGCTACGAGCCCTGCGGCCTGGGTCAGCTGATCGCCCTGCGTTACGGCTGCCTGCCCCTGGTGCGCCGCACCGGCGGCCTGGCCGACACCGTCACCGACCCGGAGCACGATCCGCCGCGGGCCAACGGGTTCACCTTCGAACAGCCCGCGGCTCCGGCCCTGCTGGAAGGCCTCGACCGCGCCCTGGACCTGCATGCCGACCGGCCGCGCTGGAACGCCATGGTTCGACGGGCGATGGCCGGAGATTTTTCCTGGACCGGATCGGCCCGTCGTTATATCGCACTTTACCGCAAAGCCCTGGAGAAGCGAGGTGTCTGAAGACCGCACCGACGAAGAGAAGCAGGAGAGATTTCCCGAACTTGCGCAGCTGCAACGGGAAGTGGAAAGAAGGATCCGCGACAACCGCCGCTTTTTGGAGCGCTTCCGGGACGACGATTTCGAGGAGATGGAAGAGGAAGAAGAGGGGGGCGAAGACGAAGGGGATTCGTTCGAGGAACTTTGAAAAACAGTGTTGAGTTTCAAGTTTTGAATTTTGAGTTGATAACCCAAAACTAAAAACTCAAAACTAAAAACCGATAACTGGATTTACCCTTCCTTAAGCTTTTCCAGATACTCCTCCCACTCCAGCGGGAGGAGATGTTTTTTGCGGTTGTTGCATTCCTTGCAGGCGGCAACGCAGTTGCCCCGGGTGCTTTTGCCCCCCCGGACCAGGGGAACGATATGATCGAGGGTCAGCTCCGCCGGAGCGACCCGGGTGCCGCAATAGTGACAGCGACCCGCGGCGATGCGGTTTTTCCACCACTGACTCTTGCGCAGCTCGCGGGCCTTGTTTCTTTCCCGGCGGATCTGCTCCTCGGAAACCTCGGGGAAAAATTCCATCGATGCCCTGCTCCTTTGTTCGGTGAACAGGCATTCTACCCGAGGACGTCGTAACGGACAACCGTTTGTTGCCGGGCAACGCGATGGGGCCCGCTTGCACAATATTGCGTATTGTGTCATTTATTACCTCTTGCGGGCGAGCCCGTTTCCCCAGGCAACATCCTGAATCTGTGAGGAGTGAGGAGTTAGGGGTGAGGAGAAAAAACCTAAGGCCCTGTTTTCGCCTAAAGAATTACGTCTCACTCCTCACCTGCCGGTATCCGCCAAATACCGATAAATCCGCGGAGACAAATTAAATTCACGGTTCAGGTACATGATCACGGATATCACGACATGAAAATACTCATCGTAGGCGCCGGGCAGGTCGGCTATTTTCTCTGCGAACGGCTCTCTCTGGAAGGGCACGAGGTGACCCTCATCGACCGCCAGCAGGAGAACCTCAAGCGCGCTCACGATCGCCTCAACGTCCTCGGCATCCAGGGCAACGGCGCCAGTGCCGACTCCCTGGAGCAGGCGGGCATCAAGTCCACCGACATCTTCATCGCCGTCACCGACCTCGACGAGGTCAATATCCTGGCCTGCCTGCTGGCCCGCGAGTACGGAGTCCGAACCCGGGTGGCGCGGGTCAAGAGCATCGACTACGCCGGCCGGGGGGCCGTCCTCTCCAAGGAAAAACTCGGCATCAGCCTGCTGATCAATCCCGACGACGCCGTCGCCGAGGAAATCGTCAATATCGCCTGCCGCTCGGGGGCTTTCGACGTTGCCGAATTCGTCGAGGGACAGATCCAGTTTCTCGGCTACCGCATCGGCAAGGACAGCCCCCTGTGCGACCTGACCCTGCGCGAACTGGGGGAGATTCGCGGTATGTACCGCTTCGTCGTAACCGCCATCAGCCGCGGCGGACAGACGATCATCCCCCGGGGCGACGATTCCATCCAGGTCGGCGACAGCATCTTCATCGTCTCGCACCAGAAGGACCTGCCGACCATCCAGTATATGCTCAAGCTGGAGGAGACGGAAAAGAAACGTCGCACGCCGAGGGCGTTCGTGCTCGGCGGCGGCCGCATCGGCCTGCGCGTGGCCCTCGAGCTGGAGAAGAGGCGATTCGACGTGCGGCTGATCGACCAGGACGAACAACGCTGCGAAGAGCTCTCCGCGAGGCTGAAAAAAACCATGGTCATCCATGCCGAGGGTACCGACATCAACACCCTGCTCGATGAAGGGCTGGAGGAAGCCGATGCCTTTATCGCCGTCACCGACAACGACGAGAGCAACATTCTCTGCTCGCTGCTCGGCCGCAAGCACGGCGCCGGCCGCACCCTGACCCTGGTCAACAAGCCCGAACTGCTCAACCTGGCCCCCGATCTCGGCATCGACGCCTGCATCTCTCCTCGCCTGGCCGCCGCCGGGGCGATCCTGAAGTATGTCCGCCGGGGCGAGATCCTCTCGCTGACCGCGATCGAGGGAAGCAATGCCGAGGTGCTGGAGATCCTCGTCGCCGAGGGAAGCGGCATCATCGGTATCCCCCTCAAGGACCTGCGTTTTCCCGCCGACGCCATCATCGGCGCCATCGTCCACAAGGATACCTACGAAATACCCACCGGCGAGAGCCGCCTGCGGGCAGGCGACCGGGTTGTGGTCTTTGCCCTGCCCGGCGCCCTGGGAAAAATCGAGAGGTTTTTCGAATAGATGAATCGCCTGCTCACCCTGAGAATTCTCGGAGCCATGCTCCTTTTTCTCGGGCCCACCCTGCTGGTGCCGCTTCCCTTCTCGCTCTACTACCACGACGGGGCGGCCCTGTCTTTACTTCTGTCCGCCGCCATCACCTTCGTCGTCGGCGCCGTCCTCTTCCGCTTCTGTCGCAGCGAAAAAGAGCTGTCGGTGCGCGAGGGTTTCGCGATCGTCACTTTCGGCTGGACGTTCTACGCCCTCTTCGGGGCGCTGCCCTTCATCCTCTCCGGCGCCATCGCCTCTCCACTCGACGCCGTCTTCGAAACCATGAGCGGCTTCACCACCACCGGTTCGACCATCCTCACCGACATCGAGAGCCTGCCGCAGAGCCT
>Ga0102953_1001361_pt1 | contig 15621 bp, 10 predicted proteins | sample SalPon2A_C_D2_MG_FD_78509 | JGI IMG/M metagenome (GOLD analysis project Ga0102953, IMG submission 78509) | Soil microbial communities from South San Francisco under conditions of wetland restoration - Salt Pond MetaG R2A_C_D2_MG | ecosystem: Environmental > Terrestrial > Soil > Wetlands | place... | reverse complement strand
TACCACGAGTAACGGGTCTAATATGCCGGATTTTGTAGCTTTTTGTACGAAATGCCACGCTTCCGCTAATGTATATAGCACTGCGTTTACCGGTAACCTGAATGCCATCAACTGGGCAAACGAAAAGCACGGCCAAATCAATGTGGATGGCGATATCCAGATGACTGGTTCTCCTTATCCATCTGGTGCCCCTACGACCTGGGACCTTTCCTGTCTTGATTGTCACGAGCCCCACGGTTCCGCTAATGTCTACCTTTTAAGGGGAGAGGTCAACGGTGGGGTTACAACAAATCCCACACCAATCACCATTGCTAATGCCCAATACGGTCAACTTTGCAGCCAATGTCATAACCCGCTTCCTCTAGCGCCGGGTACTGGCCGCAATTGGGAAGATGTCCACCATAGTCTGGCCGTTGCCCCGGGCAGCGGGACCGCAGTGGATGGTCCCTATTTAAAAGTTGCTGGTAGTTGTAATGTTCCTGCCTATGGTTGCCATGCAGTGGCCGCCGCTCCAATCCCACCTGGAGCCTTCATTAATTGCAATAACTGTCATTACCATGGTGCGGTTACCGATAATATAACAATTCCCCACCCAACTCAGGGGCCAAACATGGGTGTACCCACAAACACTTTTTAATTGGACTTCTTTGGTGTTATGCTTGATTAAGGTTGAAAGGTCTGCAGTACAATAGCCGCATAAATTGGGTTAAACGTATGAAACCAGATCTCAATTGGGCGCTAATCTTGTGGTTTGCGAAGTGCGGTTGTTAATTTTTCACTAAAAAGATTAAGTCTTTAAGGTCAAAAGGAAAAGGGGCTGAATTGCACAGCCCCTTTTTCTTTTTCAGGTAGTTTAATTTGTTTAGTTGTTCATAATAGTCTGAGCTGCTTCGATTAATGCCTGGCCTGCAACTGGGTCGATTTTTTTGCCGCTTTGTGCTTCGACATGGTTGATAAAAGCAACGTAGCTCGTAGCCTGTGGTCGTAGCCGTATGGTTGGGTTGAATATGTGAAACCCAGCAATAACACCTTAAAAACAAGTGGCTACGATTAATGACGGTGGCTGTTGATTAAATTGATATCGAATAAAAATAGATTGCCGTAAATCTCTCTAAGATCATCAAAAAAAGGGGAGCCCGTAGGATGCGGTGAGAAACGAACCGCATCGATCGAGAAACCCAAAAGCACTGCTGACAAATGGTAGAATATCGGCGACCGAAAATTGCGGGAGGCGCCTGTTTTTTCACCGTCAACTGCGCGGAACGCGGAGTCATTCGCACACTGACGGATAACATCGAAACGGTAAGACAGTCATTTCGTAATGTGAAAAGCAGTCGTCCATTTTCAATCGACGCAATGGTCGTTCTGCCCGAGCATCTTCATTGTATCTTGACCATGCCTTCGGGAGACGGAGATTTCAAGACCCGCTGGGCCTTGATAAAAGTTCGAGTTTTCATGCCTATGTGAAACGGGGGCTGTATCCGGAGGATTGGTTCAGCGAACCGGAGGGGATAATCCAAGGTGGAGATAACGCGATCGATGCGGTTCGTGCCTCACCGCATCCTACTGGCTTCCGATAGTTCAAATTCCCACGATGAGAGAAAATCACGAGATCAAAAGGGAAAGGGGCTGTGCAATTCAGCCCCTTTCCTTTTTTTTTACTATGCAAATCCGTCTACGCCTAGTTTTCCATGATGGCTTGCGCCGCTTCTGTTAGAGCCTGAGCGGCCGCGGGATCGATCTTTTTGCCGCTCTGGGCTTCGACATGGTTGATGAAGGCGCCGTAGTTGCCGTTTGCGGCTTGCTGGTCCAGGCTTGTTTCCATCTGGGCATCGATAAGCCCCTGGGCCAGAAAATAATCTACCAAACCGATTAGGCCTGATGTGCTGGCCTCGAAAAGCGAGAAAGCCAGATTTCCACCCGCACTAACATTCCCGGTATTGTCCAAAGCATTATAGGTAATCGCATGGTCTCCGCCGGAACTGATGGTCACGGAGGCGCTGTTTCCCTGGACAATGCTCTGAGTGCCGTCCAGGGTAAAACTGACATTTGCAACCCCGGAACAGGTGTCGGTCGCTTCCATAGAGAAAATTACGTCGGAGAGATATAGACCGTCAAGAAGTTCATTGCCGCTCAAGGTGGCCATTGTCACCACTGGCGACGTAGTGTCCTGAACCGTTAACTCGATGGTATCCGTGGCCGTCCCGCCCTTGCTGTCATCGACCGTGAGGGTAATGGTGTGGGTCCCGAGGGGCAGCGCCACCGTGGTTATCTCACCGGTTTTCGTCCCGAACGGGCCGGTCCAGGTATACGAAAGCTGGTCACCGTCCGGATCGGACGAACCAGAGCCGGCGAGGGTAAAAGCAGCTCCGTAGGTCCCGGAGCATTCAGCAGTTCGCGCAACCCCAGCCTCTGGTAAAGGTGGATTGTTTTGAACTCCTTTAGAGTATTTTATAATGTTATAGAATGTATTATTCTCACCAAAAATGCGACTATTACTCAAGAGATAAATATTATCTGAAGTGTCAATGGACATTGCTTGTAAAAAATCAATAGAATTTTCCGGACCTGCGTATGTTTTTCTTAAAAGTTCATTTCCAAAGGAATCGTAAGCGATAGTGATTATATCGCTTTGGGTCCATGAAGAGTTGTAGCTGCTGCCAGATACAAAGACGTTCCCCTCGCTGTCGGTAGCTATTGCTCCAGCTGCATTGTAAATATCATCTGAAAATTTACTGCGCGTTGCCCAAAGTTGACTGCCAAAAGAATTGTAAGCTACAGTAACGATGTCAAATCCAACCCCGGAATCGTTATAGCTAAAACCAGTTATATATATATTGTCTAAAATATCGGTAGTTATTAAATTGGCTGAATCATATTGGTTTTGGCCGTCGTAAAAGGACACCCAGCGTGGGCGTCCGAGGGTGTCGTATGAGATAGTTGTATAATCAGCCGTTGTCATTAATCCAATGCCATTGCTATAACCAGTAACAATTACATTGCCGGTGCTGTCAGTAACTATTCCACTGGTAGAATCATGTACATGAGCAGACCCATCATATCTGGCTAGCCAAAGCTGATTACCAGAGGAATCATATGCAATAGTAACATAGTCAAATGTTCCCTCAGGCCCTCGAGCACTGCCCGATACGTAGACATTACCATCATTGTTTGTCGTAATCCCACTAGGTACATCTTGATCATAATAAGAAGTATTCGACGAGTCATAACGAGCCACCCATAACTGTTTGCCCGATGTATTATATGCCACTGTAAGAATATCGTAATCAGAACCATAAGCAGCTATGCCTGTCACATAAATGTTTCCCCCGTTGCCGATAGCTATTTTAAGGGCACGGTAATAAGTGTTTTCAGGACTGTTGTAACGGGATACCCAAAGCTGTTTACCGGAAGAATCATATGCGACCGTAGCAAAGTCACTTCCAGTCCCAAGACCTAAACTAGTGCCGGTAACATAAACATTATCGGTCGCGTCGGTAATTATTGCATTTGCGATGCCACCATTTGCTGGGCCTTTGTAAAAGGACGTCCAACGCTGATTGCCAAAGGGATCGTATGAAACTGTGTAATAACCGCTAGTGTTTGTCGTATAGGAATAATTCTGCCCAGCAACGTAAACATTACCTGCACTGTCGGTAGTCATAGTTTGAGCGTTTGAAACCGAATACGCCGGACCTTCGAAGGGTGCCACCCAATTTTCGGTGTAATCTTCTGCTTGGGCCATTGAAAAGCCTATGGCCAAAAAAGCTATTACCATTAATGATGAGAAAATAGTCCACGCCGGTTTTTTCCCTTGTAGCATTTTCCTCCCCCTCCTTTGTGATTGATAGGTTTTGCAAGATATCTCTGATTGGGAACGGTCTGTAAGGCGTTACTCTCACCCACCGTAGCCGACAACTCCCTTGTCCTGACGATCAACTTATGTGAAGTAATAATCAATCTAACAGGTATCGGTTGGGATGCAAGAATTTTTATAGAATAAAAACGTAGGAAAACTAGGGACACTCCCGAATGGCACTAGTTTAAGCCTTTTTTAGCCCAAAAAAATAGCTGAAAATATCAGCTAATTTTAGTATATTTACGCATGAAAAACATGCGAAAAACATTGCCAATGCTCCCGGGATTTCATCTGCGGGTCCGGCGTCGAAAACCTCTCTCGGTTCAGCAAAAAATTGCCGAGAAAATGGCTTTGCTGAAGCAGAAATCATTCAAGCAAATCGGCGAACTCTTTGAAAACTTCATCCCCCGCGCATTGCTGAAGCCGGAACAAACCGGTGCAATGAGCCGCCGCCGGCTTTTCTCGAAAGAGAACACCTTCTGGGCCTTTTTCAGTCAGGTGCTGGATGCAGACGGAGGCTGCAAAGAGGTAATTCGCAAGCTGCAATCATATGCCTCCATCAAAGGGGTGAAAGTGCCGTCGTCATCGACTGCTTCATATTGTGCGGCCCGGAAAAAGCTGGAAGAGCGGATGCTCTCCGAAATTCTTGAGCGCACGGCTGCCAAGCTTAACAAAACTCCCAAAGATGGCATGCTGAATAATCGCCGAGTCATTGTCGTGGACGGGACCGGGGTCAGCATGCCGGATACCCCGGAAAACCAAGAGGCTTGGCCCCAGTGGTCCTCGCAGAAACCTGGTTGTGGTTTTCCGACGGCCCGGATTTGTGCCTGTTTTTCACTTGATAGCGGAGCCTTGCTCAGCCACGCCATCGGTAACAAGAAAAGCCATGAACTGCTGATGTTCCGCGAGCAGTGGAAGATATTTGAACATGGAGATATTTTCCTGGGGGACAAAGGGTTTTGCAGTTATTACGATATCGCAGTCCTGAAAGAACAGGGCGTTGACAGCGTTGTGACCCTCGCAAGGCGAGCACCGGTCAGACCAGCGGAGTGCCGCGAGAAACTTGGGTCGAACGATCTGCTGATTGCATGGGAACGGCCACGCCATACCCGCAAACTGTCATATTCGAAAGAAGCCTGGGATGCCCTTCCGCAAGAGCTTGTTTTGCGACAGATTAAGGTCAGGGTGAGGTTTCGTGGTTTCAGGACCCAATGGTTTCACATTGTCACCACCCTGCTTGATGCCACGCGGTATCCCGCGGAGGAACTTGCCGAACTCTACTTTAAGCGTTGGGATGTCGAGCTGTTTTTTCGTGACATCAAGATAACCATGGGCCTGGATGTACTGCGCTGTTTGACACCGGAGATGATTCGCAAAGAAATCCTGATGTACTTTATCGCTTACAACTGTGTCCGGCGATTGATGTACGAAGCGTCAAAAAAGGCGAACATTCCGATTAGAGTCGTGAGTTTCAAGGGCAGTGTGCAGGCCCTTCGAAGTTGGGAGCCCCATCTGAATCAGGCGAAGAGCAGTCGGACAGAAAGATGCAAGCTGACCAATGATTTGTATGGTGCGATAACCGACACTCCGATCAGGCAACGCCCAGGGAGAAGTGAGCCACGGTGTCTAAAACGACGGAAGAAAAATTATCAGCTTATGTCCGAGCCCAGGGACGTAATAAGAGTGATTCCGCATCGGAGCAAATATGTCGCTTTAAAAAGCTTAAACTAGTGCCATTCGGGAGTGTCCCTAGTTTTCCCCTAGTTTTCCCAAGGTGTCCTGGAACTCTTTCCATATAAGTGTTTATAGGGCATGTTTTTCAAGAAAAATAGACAATATTTCAGTCCGGTACCTTGGTCATACCCAATTGGCCCAACTGCTCGTGTAGTGGGGATGTTGGCACAAATGCAACTTTTTTATCGTTGCGAATTCCATCTTATTCCACCCTCCCCGCCCGTCACGTAACCAATTTTCTTGACTTATGGGCAAATATAACTATTTTTCTTGATTCATAATCGTTTTTCCCTGAGGACGCCATGGCTGAATACAACCGGGATGAACCGACTTACAGACTTGCAGGCTATGCGGAGCTTATCGACCGGTACGGCCTGGAGATCATTCCCAACTGGCACCGCTCCCTGGTCGCCCCCGGCGGCACCCACCGCATCGACTCGACCGGGGGGATGATCGAGGAGCTTTTCCCGGCCAGGTATTGGCCGGGCGAAACCATGGGCGACCATCTTGAATTCGCGCTGAAGTATGACGGCACCAATCTCGCCATCCTCGCCTGCCTGTTCCAGCAGGCGGATGCCGGAGAGATCAGCGACTATGTCCGGTCCAAACCGACCGGTAAGTATGCCCGGCGCCTGTGGTTCCTCTTCGAGCTTCTGACCGGCGGGAAGCTGCCCCTTGCCGATCTGAAGCGGGGCAACTACATCGAGCTGCTCGATCCGGATCAGTACTACACGGTCACCCCGGGGAGGCAGGTCCGGCGGCAACGGGTAATTGACAATCTCCCGGGCGACGGCCGCTTTTGCGCGCTGATCCGCAGGACCGATACTCTCCGCGACTATGAAGCAGCCGACCTGCCCGGCCGCTGCCGGCAAGTGGTGGCAGCCTATCCTCCGGAGCTGCTGAAGCGGGCCTTGGGGTACCTCTATTCAAAGGAAACCAAGTCCTCTTTCGAGATCGAGCACGTAACGCCTAGCTCGACCAGGGCCGAGCGCTTCATCACCTTCCTGCAAATGGCCGAGCAGGAAGATTTTTGCACCAAGCAACGCTTGCTCGAGCTGCAGAATCGCATTGTCGACCCTCGCTTCCGCGACCCCGATTACCGGACCAGCCAAAACTATGTCGGCGAGACGGTGGCCTGGCAGGGAGAAAAAATCCACTTCGTGGGCCCGAAGCCGCGGGACCTTGCCGAGTTGATGGACGGCCTGCTCGCGGCCCACGGCAAGATGGAGGCCGGAAAAGTTTCCGCCGTGATCCATACCGCCGCCATTGCCTACGGCTTCGTTTTTCTGCATCCCTTCGAGGACGGCAACGGCCGGATTCACCGCTTCCTGATCCACAACATCCTCGCCCGCCGGGGATTTACGCCCGAAGGCGTCATGTTTCCCGTTTCCGCCATCATGCTGAAAAACCCCGCCGATTATGACGCCTCCCTGGAGGCATTCTCCCGGCATCTCATGCCCCTGGCTGAATACTCCATCGACGAAGAAGGGCGCATGACCGTCCATAACGACACGGCGAGTCTGTATCGCTACATCGACATGACGCCCCAGGCCGAGGCGCTCTTTCGCTTCATCGGCCGGACCATCGATACGGAACTCGCCGAGGAGCTGGCGTTCCTGGCGAGCTACGACACAGCCAAGAAGGCCATCCAGAAAATCGTGGACATGCCAGATCGCCAGATCGACCTTTTCATTCGCCTCTGCCTGCAACATAACGGCCGGCTTTCCGCCCGCAAGCGCACCGGCAGCTTCGCTTTCCTCTCGGATGAAGAAATCAACCGGCTGGAAGAGGCTGTGCAATTTGCCTACAGCCTGACAGCCGAAGCCGGGTGAGGCCAAGGCTGCTCGTCAGAGGTAGGGCTGTTAAGGGGGGCAATCTTTTAATCAACAACGTAAAATCAAACCAACTCGGAAGGTCGAGTTGGCAAGACCTCTGTGCATTGGGGGACGCTGGTGAAGAAAACTAGAAGAAAACTAGGGACACTCCCCAATTGAATTGCAATTGAATTGGGGACATAATACTAGTTTTTTCTGGGCCGCGGTAGCCCTCGGGCCAGAAAATAATCTACCAAACCGCTTAGGCCTGACGCACTGGCCTCAAAAAGTGGGAAAGTCAGATTTCAACCCACACTAACATTCCCGGCATTGTCCAAAGCATTATAGGTTATCGCATGGTCCCCTCCGGAACTGATGGTCATGGAGGCGCTGCTTCCCTGGACAACTGCCTGATTACCGTCCAGAGTGTAACCGATATTTGCAACCCCAGAGCAGGTGTCGGTCGCTTCCATCTCTAAAAGCACGTCGGAAAGATAGAGCCCGTCCAGAAGTTCATTGCCGCTTAGAGTAGCCTTGGTCACCACCGGCGGCGTGGTATCCTCGACCGTTAATTCAACGGTATCGGAGGCCGTTCCGCCCTTGCCGTCATCAACCGTGAGAGTAACGGTATGGGTGCCGAGGGGCAGCGTTACTGTGGTCGTTTCTCCCGTTTTGGTCCCGAACGGACCTGCCCAGGTGTAGGTAAGCAGATCGCCATCCGGATCACTCGATCCTGAGCCGTCAAGAGCAAAAGCTGCACCGTAAGTCCCGGCGCATTCGGTTGTCCGATTTATTCCCGCTTCTGCCGAAGGGGGTTGGTTTCGGATTCCCTGTGAGTATTTTATTGTCACATTTTTTCGATCCTTGATGTCATAACCAGTCACATAGACATTGTTATCAATATCTGTAGAAATTTCCCTGAAGATCGACCAATAATACGGATCACCTGGCACTGCCCAGAGTTCATTCCCATCTGAATCATAGGCGACAGTTGCCGACTTCCCTGTTACATAAACATTGCTGCCAACTTTATCTGTTGTTATCGCCCAGGGCTCAGCCTGGCTAGCGTAAATGGATACCCAAAGTTGATTGCCACTGGAATCGTAGGCGATTGTGCCATAGCCACCATTAGTTACACCTGTAACATAGATATTGCTGGTATTATCTGTGGTAATATCGAAAGCTTGCCCTTGGAAAAATTTTTCCCAAAGCACGGTGCCAGAAGAATTATAAGCGATTGTAATATAGGAAACGTATTGATTATTCCCATAACCAAAAAAACCTGACACATATACATTTCCTTTGCCATCAGCCGCTATCGCAGTGGACCTTCCCCCAGAATACCCCCAGGGTTGAGGGGTAGCTGTTGCCCAAAGCCTATTACCTGAAGAATCAAATGCGACTGTGGCATAACCCATATGACCATATGTCCCAAAACTTTCTCCTGTGACATAAACATTACCGTCATCATCAGAGGTCATTGCAATAGCATAGTCTCTGGAATAGTTTTCATCGTTATAGCGCGACACCCAAACTTCTTCACCAGTTGTTGTATCATAGGCTATAACTATAAAGTCCATTGCATCCTGATAGCTTACAAAACTTTCCCCTCCAACATATCTATCAGCGCTATTGCCTAGACCGTTATAGCGCGACACCCAAAGTTGGTTCCCTAATGGGAGCAAGGTTCGACTAGGCTTTTAGCCCATGTAATCTGATTAATGCCTAATTCAGTTATTAATTGAGTCGGGAGGGGGGGATTCGCACCCTACGACAAGCTCAGGGTGGGCGGAATGGGGAGGATATAAAATCAGTAAAAAAGTTTGTATTGGAACCTGCAGGCAGGATGCTCATTTATATCCTCAGCCTGAATTATATTCACTGGTTTAGGTTGGGTGGAGCAGTCGAACATATTCGGGTATGCCGATTGATCACTGACATGGCGGAACCGCCAAGGCCGATTAGCCTTAAGTGACTATTCGGCAAAAGACAGGATGTTACAGGAATTTCACTCCCTTGTTTGTTTCTAAAGATAGTTATGAATTATTCGGGTTCAGTTGATCGATTTATTAACCCACACGCACTTCCTGAGCTTGTCGAAGAATGTGGCAAACCCTTTTTACATGGCTTGTTGAAAACCCAAATAGATCGTTATTGTAAGTCTGAGAGTTTAGGGTAAGGTTGGCTTGCATAAATCTTCACAATGTTTATTGTGAGGGTAGCGCTTTTGGTGCGGTTGTGGTAAATAAACTCAGTTTGGATTATTTTGAGCTTTTTCTATGCCATCCTGATGGTTTTCAGGGTGGAATATTTTTATCAGGAGGATAATCGTGAAGAAAAGTTATTTATTAGTTGGAATGTCGTTGCTGTTGGCTTTGGGAATTGTCGGATGTAATAAAGACAAGAAGGAAGCACAAACCACAGGCGAAACACCTCAGGTGGTCAGTCCGGCTCCTGGTGTTTCCGGTAAGGTAACGGAAACCATGGATGCCTCCGGCTACACCTATGTGGCCGTTGATACCGGCACTGAAACGATTTGGGTCGCCGGTCCCAAGACTCAGGTAGCGGTAGGGGACGAAGTTTATATCCCGGAAGGTGCGCCGATCAGTAATTTCGAGAGCAAAACCCTTGGCCGGACTTTTGATACTATTCTGTTCGCCTCCTCCATTATGGTAGGTGGGGCCGATCAGACAATGAACGCCACCGACACACAAGGTTCTATGGGAAAAACTGCTGCCGCAGGTGCAATCTCTCCGGCCGATATCGATTTCAGCGGCCTTTCCGTGCCTGAAGGCGGCAAGACCGTCGCGCAAGTTTTTGCCGATAAAGCCGCTCTGAATGGTCAAAACGTAAAGGTACGGGCCAAAGTGACTAAATACATGTCTGGGATCATGGGTAAAAACTGGCTGCACATCAAAGATGGTACGGGCAGTGCCGGGACGGACGATCTGGTTGTTACTACCTTGGCCAGCGCCAATGTTGGTGATACGGTCCTGATTGAAGGTAAGCTTGCCTCCGACAAGGATTTTGGCTCCGGCTACAAATATGATGTAATTGTTGAGGATGCCGAGGTCGTTGTTGAGTAATCAGACCGCTTAAATGGCGAGATGATTTTTTAAAGCCCCTGCCAGTTGAGGCGGGGGCTTTTTTTATAGCCTGTTCAGAAATGAAAAAAGGCCCGATTCTTGTGAATCGGGCCTGCTTTTTTTTTGGCTCCCCCGGACGGATTCGAACCGCCGACAAGGTGGTTAACAGCCACCTGCTCTACCGACTGAGCTACAGGGGATCAATCGTTTAAGAAAGAGGTTTATAGCATCTTTTCTCGGGAGCGTCAAGATTTTAGGAGCTGGTTATTTTGATCAGCAAAGATGATTTGTTTTTGCTTGACGAGAGGGACAACTGGGTGTATCTACTTGGCTTCCTTCTGTTTAATTAAATCCTATTCGGGGCGTAGCGCAGCCTGGTTAGCGCGCCTGCCTTGGGAGCAGGAGGTCGGAGGTTCGAATCCTCTCGCCCCGACCATCGAAACAAAGAAGTTGTAATTTCGTTATGAAATACCATGGCTAGACCTTACCGATTAAATCAATAAGCGGCTGAAGGTGCTTTTCGTAATTTTTCCACATGGTAAGAGATGATTTGTACAGGGGTTTTCTTACCTGCATTACACTTGCCGTAGAAACCGTTCTGGTTGTTTTGTAAAATTCCAAGCAGTTGTCGTCCCATTGCAGTCCACAGAATTCAAGAATTCTTCTCGTTTCATCTTCCTGGTTGGAAATGATATTTTCATATTGTACATCTAGAATTGAACTTGGGATCATGGCCTTCCAGTGGCTAATCGTTTCTTGGTAAAATAGATAAAACCTGCCGAGTTCTTCGAGGTCATTGGAAAATTCCTGCCCCCTCGCGGTAAAAAGGGTTTCGTAGCATGAAAAAGCCGTTGCTATGGGATTGCGCATGCAGTGTATTATTTTAGCATTGGGGAAGATGCTTTTAATCAGGCCGAGATATAAGAAATTTTGAGGCATCTTGTCCGTTATTGATCTTGCGTTTCCATGTAGCAAATATTGAATTCCCGCCATATAGAATTGACTATATTTTTGTAAATTATCAGCTGAGAGTGCCGAAATTTCATTTGGAGGCGTCGTTGAATATATTTCGTTCATTATTGATTGAACGATTTGATTGATAATACTAATTTCGCCGCCTGCCGTGACTTCCTTATGGCTGGCAATGATCTGCTCAATCAAAGTAGTGCCGCTTCTGGGCATTCCGATTATAAAAATTGGGTTGATTGGTGGAATTGCTGCGTTGTTGATCGATAAAAATTTAGATAAAATCTCTCTGACCTTTCGAAAATATTCCACCTGCTTCGCCAAATTGTAGTGGGTTGTTTGTCTTTTTAGTTTATTGCCCACTTCTAAAAAAGCGAATGACTCATCAAATTTTCCGGCTGCTTTCAATATGGAATATAAGGTAAAAGAAAGATATATCCTGTCTTCAATCGGACTACCTTGGTCATTTGCTCTGTCCCTGATTTTCTCGATCAATTCGGTACTAAAAAAACTTTTATCAATTATCGACAATATATATAGTGACTTTGAATATAAAGGATCTATTTCAAGAGACTTGATTGCAAATTCTTTCGCTTTTTCAATTTCGCCCAGAGCTTGATATGTGGAGGCAAGATTGTAGTATATCAGAGTGTTTTTGCTATTATTCTCAATAGCCATCTTAAGTTTGTCGATTGCCTTTAGTGGATTCCCCGCGTTCATGTAGGCAATGGCTGTGTTTAAGAGGAGCATATCCGCATCAAACTTTCTGTTCTTACCAGATAGGGCCAATTCCTCCTCGTAATGAGGGATTGCTTCTGCGAAACGGCCAATTTGTGATAATAAATCTGCCAGATACCCACGGCAAACTGGATTTTTAGGATTGTATGCTACTGTTTTTGTCAATATTGATATGGCAAAGTCTGCCTGCCCGGTTTGTAAAGCTATGTCACTAAGTAATTTATATGAATCTAAATGGGTCGGGTCTTTGGCAATAATTTCACCAAGTGTTTTTTGCGCCTGCCCCAGTAGGCCAACTTGGTAAAAGTGAATAGCAGAATTGAATTGCCCCTGAATTTCAGATGGGCCTTCTGGCCGTTTCTTTTTTTTGGTCTTTTTAAATTTTTTGCTCATCTCAATAACCTGATTCGGTGAACATTTAACAGAATGTTCGGTTCTGCTCGGGTACTTTAGATAAAGGGATATGAATTTGTTTCGTCGTCCTCGTAAATCTTATATCGCTTGTATTACATCGGCTGCTATGTAAGTTAAAATGATCCATGATGGAGTGTTCATCTTGAAAAATTGTTAGACGCGCGGTGCGTGTTTTTTTAAACAGCGAGGCAGTTTCTATCCGCTATAACCTGCCCGGAGGGCCATCATCAGGGCAAGACCTGCAACGAAGGCCAGGAAATTTTTGATATTCTCACTGAGATGATGATGCTTATTAACTTCTGGGATCAGGTCGGAGGCGCCGATATAGATAAAATTTCCCGCCGCGAAAGGCACCAGAAAGGTAATATCCAGATTCTTTGAGGCCCCGTAAGCGACCAGGCCGCCGATCAGAAAAGTTAATCCCGACAGCATATTGAGTAGCAGGGCTGATTTTCGGCTCCAGCCGGCATGGAGCAGCACGGCGAAGTCCCCAAGTTCCTGGGGAACCTCGTGGGCTGCGGCAGCCAGCAGGGTGGTTATCCCGAGGCGGATATCGATCAGGAAGGTGCCGGCCACCGCCAGACCGCCGATAAAATTATGGAGGCTGTCGCCTATCAGGATCAGATAACCCAGAGGCGCCTTACAGTCGGCATCGGCATTTTGGCAATGGTGCCAGTGAATGATCTGCTCAAGGGCGAAAAAGACCAGGAACCCGGCCAGCAGCCAGAGGAAAAAAACATAGGAATCGCCCTTAAACGACTCAAGCCCTTCGGGGACCAAATGTAGAAAGGCGCCGCCGATCAGGGTGCCGGCCGAAAGGGCGACCAGCGGCAGCAGCAATTTTTTAAAGTTGGCCTCGGTCATCAAAAAAAGCACACTGCCCACCATGGCGATGCCGCACATGATCAGTCCGCTTGTAATTATCCAGGCCAAGGCGTCCATAATTCAGCTCCCGTCTACAGTACGGCTTCCTTGACCGTGTCGATTCCCAATCGTTCAACCATCCGCGCTACCCGCTCGCGCTTTTTGCCGTTCTGCCGGTAAAACTCGACCAATTTGTCGACCAGGGCAAGCGCCTCCTCGCCGGTTAATTCCTCGGCGATCACATCGGCGATGCGGGGCCGACCGCCGCTGTTGCCCCCGTAGGTGACGATCCAGCCGCTACGCTTACCGATCAGACCGATATCTCTGACATAGCCCTCCGAACAGGTCATCGGGCAGCCGGACACCCCGAGTTTCAGCTTGGCCGGCATTTCGACGCCCAGATAGCGTTTCTCAAGTTCAATACCCATACCCAGCGAGTCCTGGACTCCCAGGCTGCAAACCTGATTACCGGGACAGGCCTGCACGTAATGCAGGCAGAGTTCGGTGGCTCGCCCGACATCGGCGCCAAGATCGGTCCAGACCTTTGCGATGTCGTCTTTTTTAAGGCCGACCAGGGCCAGGCGATGGCCGGAGGTGATCTTGGTAATCGGGATATCGTACTTGCGGACCACCTTGGCTAACTGCTCCAGGAACTCCGCACTCAAAACCCCGGCCGGGGTTCGGGGGACAATGGCGTAGGTTTCCTTGTCGCGCTGCAGAATGCTTCCATCGGGCTTTTCAGACATTTTTCACTCCTTGCTGGAATTTCATACCTTCCCGCCGGTCGAGGTCCGCAAGGCAGCAATCCTCCGGACCAGGGGCGGGTGGGAATAATGTAATAATACGTAAAATGGATGCGGGGTCAAGTTGGCAAGATTATCGGCCGACAGTTTTTTCAGGGCGCTGATCATACTTTCGGGCGTGCCGGTATGTCTCGCGGCAAAGGCATCCGCCTCGAATTCATTGTGACGCGACAACAGATTCATCAATGGGGAAAGGACCATCTCGATCGGGGTGAACAGTAGTCCGAAAAAGATCATCCCGGCATAAACCGAACTCTGCTCCATCCCAAAGGCCGCAAACAACCCTTGATGGCCGATGAAAATCGACAACAGATAAAGCATCACCCCGGTATGGATGATGGAAATCGCCATGCCCTGCAGTATATGCTTCTTCTTGTAATGGCCGATCTCGTGGGCCAGAACACCGACCAGTTCCGGGACGCTATGGTTGTCGATCAGGGTGTCGAAGAGGGCGATTCTCTTATTGCGGCCGAAACCGGTAAAGAAGGCGTTGGATTTGCTGGAGCGCTTTGAGCCGTCCATAATGAAGACGTTTTGCAGGGAAAAATCGACTTTATCGGCAAAAGCGAAGATTGCCTGGCGCAGTTCCCCTTCCTGAAGCGGTGTAAACTCGTTGAACAACGGCATGATCCAGGTCGGGGCGATAAACTGGACGATCAAGGTGAAGAGGGTGACCGCCCCCCAGCACCAGAGCCAGGCCATGCTGCCGGTGGTCTCGAAAAACCAGAGGACCGCGCCCAAAAGCGGCCCGCCCAGGATGACGGCAAGCATTATTCCTTTAAATAGATCGCCTATAAAGGTGGTGGGCGTGGTCCGGTTGAAGCCGAAACGCTCCTCGATGACGAAGGTCGAATAGATACTGAAGGGCAGGGAGATAACGGTCTTGGCCAGAAGCAGGAGGCCGGTAAAAGCCAGGCCGGTCAATACCGCGCCCATTCCCCAGTTGCGCACCAGCTGATCGAGATAGTTAAAGCCGCCGAGTTGCCAGAAAAGCAAAAGGAGGACCAGATCGAAGGTGCCGGTTATAAAGCCGAACCTGGTCTTCGTTCGGGTATACTCCTGAGAACGGGCGTATTTCTCAGAGTCGTAGACCTCGGCGAATTCTGAAGGCAATTGCGGGTCGAGGGCGCCAAGATTGAGCCAGTCGCTGACCGTCTCCAGGATGAAATTGGCCAGCAGAGCGGCCAGGATGATTAAACCGTAAACATTCATTTAAGTTGAATTTCTCATAATTAGTAGTTTGGAATTGAATTAATCTGTGAAACGCTAAATGTCAATCATTGACAGTACCTGCAAAGCCAGGTCAAATACAACTCTTTAGCAAATGCCAACAAATAATCCGG
>Ga0102953_1001360_pt1 | contig 15623 bp, 14 predicted proteins | sample SalPon2A_C_D2_MG_FD_78509 | JGI IMG/M metagenome (GOLD analysis project Ga0102953, IMG submission 78509) | Soil microbial communities from South San Francisco under conditions of wetland restoration - Salt Pond MetaG R2A_C_D2_MG | ecosystem: Environmental > Terrestrial > Soil > Wetlands | place... | reverse complement strand
CCCTCCCTTTCATAATTGATTGATCCTTACCCTTTTAATTTATTTTTTGAATAACTCATTTCAATACAATCGTTATGAAATACCCTCTTTTTATGGTGTTGGTCCTGATAGTATCTGCCGGGAAGGCACAACAATCCCTTGAAGGTATCGTAAAGGACGCCGATACTCAAATGCCTTTGGAACAGGTTTCCGTGTACCTCCCACAATTGGAAAAAGGAACCGTGACCGACGCCTCGGGCAAGTTCCTTATCAGGAACCTGCCGGCCGGTACCTATAAACTGGTGGCTTCCTTCATAGGGTACACCACCTATTCGGCTTCGATCCCGGTGGGAAGCACCTCCACACCAATGGAAATAAACCTGCATCCCAGCGTCATTGAGATGGAAGAAGTAATTGTTTCCACCCCCTTCCATAAGTTACAGCGCGAAAATGTAATGAAAGTGGAACAGGCCAGTTTGGCCGAACTGAAGGCCCGGGGTAGCATGACCCTGGCCGACGGGATAACCAAGATCCCCGGAGTGGAAAGTGTGTCCACGGGCCTGGGGATCGGCAAACCGGTGATCAGGGGCCTGAGCTCTAACCGGGTGCTGGTATATACCCAGGGGGTACGTCTGGAAAACCAGCAATTTGGGGATGAACACGGCCTGGGCCTGAGTGATGCCGGGGTGGAAAGCGTTGAAGTCATCAAGGGGCCCGCATCCCTCCTCTATGGTTCTGATGCCCTGGGGGGTGTCCTGTACATCAATCCCGAAAAATTCGCCCCTGCGAACGAAAGCCATGGGGATGTCGGGTTGGACTATTTTTCGAATACACGGGGCGAGGGGACCGATGCGGGATTTAAGTCTTCGGGAGAACGCTTTAAATTTCTCGTGCGCGGTGCCCTGGCTTCTCATACGGATTACAAAGGCGGGGATGGCTTGCTGGTGACCAACTCGCGGTTTAAGGAAAAAGACCTGAAGACCGGGGTGGGGTATCAATCCGGTAGCCTGAAGACCGAAGTGCGGTATAACCTGAACGTTTCCGATCTTGGGATTCCCGAGGAAGTCGCCGCCCAGAGCAGGGAGCGCAGCCCGGAGCTGCCATATCAGAAAATAGACAATCATGTCCTCAGCTGGGATTCCGACCTTTTCCTCAAGGCTTCCAGCCTAAAGCTTACCCTCGGCTACATTTTCAACAACCGAAGGGAGTTTGAGGATGGGCCAGACCCCGCCCTGCACATGCACCTGTCTACCTTTAACTACAACCTGCAGTACCACCTGCCCAAAACAGAAAACCTGGAAACCATTGTGGGGCTGCAAGGCATGAGCCAGACCAATAAAAACCTGGGGGAAGAAGTGTTGATCCCCGATGCCACCACCAATGATTTTGGGGTAATGGCTACTTCACACCTCCATTTTAAAAGCAGCGATATGCAATTCGGCCTCAGGTATGACCACCGGGCCCTCGATAGTTCTTCCAGTGGAGATCCGGGGGATACCAGTTTCATCCCTTCCCTGGGACGGAGTTTTAACAGTTTCAACGCGGCGGCCGGATACCGGATGGATATCGGAAAAAGCAGCATCGGACGAATTAACGTTGCAACCGGTTTCCGGGCTCCTAACCTGGCCGAGCTCACCTCCAACGGGGTGCACGAAGGGACCAATAGATATGAGGTGGGGAATGCCTCCCTGGACAATGAACAGAATATCCAGGTAGACCTTACCTATGAATACAAAAACCAGCATTTCGAATGGTATATCAACGGCTTTTACAATTCCATAGGCAACTATATCTTCCTCGAGCCCAACGGGGAAGTATTCGGTTCGGACGCCGTGTTCCTTTATGAACAGCAGGATGCAACTCTCTACGGGGGCGAAGTCGGCATCCATATTCATCCACATCCTCTGGACTGGCTACACCTGGAAAGCAGCTATGAAACGGTAACAGGGAAACAAAACAGTGGCGGCTACCTGCCGTTGATCCCAGCCGGGAGTTTGGAAAACACCCTGAGGATCGAATTCGACCGCAGCAAATATTGGCTGAAAAGCGGGTATGCCTATTTGGGGCTGAGCACCCATTTCAAACAGGGCAAGGTGAGCACTTTTGAGACCCCTACCGGCAGCTATACCCTTCTCAATGCGGGCCTTGGTGGTGAATTGCAGATTTTACACCTGCCCGTAGAACTGAGGGTCAGCGCCAATAACCTGCTGGATAAGGCATATGTTTCGCACCTTTCCCGACTTAAAACGGATGGGATTTACAATATCGGCCGCAACATCAGCCTGGGACTCAGGGCAACGATTTAACCGGAACGCCGCCGTTTCCCGAAACCGTACCAAAATTGTCCCAAAAACCCTTTGGGCAGTTCGTCGTCCCCGGGGAAACCAAGCGGAATGCGGCCTCCTGCTTCCGGGATATAAACCTTGCCAAACAAGTAGTCCCACAGACTCAGGCTGATCCCGAAGTTGACCCCGTACTTCCCTTCCGGCAGGTCGTAGGCATGATGGTAGAGGTGCATCACCGGGTTGTTGAAAACATATTTGAACGGGCCCCAGGTAAGTTTCAGGTTGGAATGGTTCAGGTGCCCGATGGCGATGGCGATAAAATGCACGATAAAGGCCTGTGAGGGCTCAAACCCGCCCAATAGCATAAGGCCAAGGGTTTTCAGGGGCTTATAGAGCACATTTTCCATCCAGTGGTAGCGGAAGTGGGCTGCAAAACCCATTTCCTTTACGCTATGGTGGATTTTATGGAACTGCCAGAGAAAATCGTATTTGTGAAGCATGATGTGGGTCAGCCATTGGAAAAAATCCAGCAGCACGAAAAAAACGAGCAGTTGGGCCCAGGACGGAAGCGCATCCATAGGAAGTATGGTCAGGCTGTCCGATTGCAGGCCGAGGTCGGCCAGGAGCAGCTCCGTTATTTTATAGAACCCACTGATGGCGATGGCGAAAACAAAAAAATTAAAGAACATGTAGAAGGCATCCAGCCAGAAATCCTTCCGGAAGGCGCCCTGTTCGGGCCGCCACGGAAACCGGATCTCCAGGGCCCACACACAGAGGGAAATCAGGATCAACCCCCAAAAATAATTGGTATACCAGGGTACCTGCATCAGGATCGACTTCCAGGTCCAGTTGAGGTTGGAGGTGAAGGCGTTTAAGAAGGCATCCAGATAGGCATTCATACTATGAAGGGTCGCAAAAAATCATAAAACATTACAGCAATCCTTTACCTGACGGGAGCTTCCAGGATTTCTTCCCGCCCGTGCTTTTTGATAAGGAAGGTATATAGCCACATCAGCGTAAACGTGGGCAGCACATCCAGACCGGGCAGAATTTCTTCGACAAAGGTAACCAGGCCGGCGGCCTTTCCCAGGTTTCCCCGGTACATCCGCGTCATCAGCCACCCGGCCAGCGGGGCCCATATAATATCCGAAAATTCCCCGATCCCCGGGACGACGAAGGAGACCAGGCCCAGCAGGTCGAAAAGCAGGCCCAATAGCAGGTATCGGATTTTTTTGGAAGGGTAATCCGGCATAACTGTTCACTCTGGGGTTTGATTCGCGAATAGATTCATAGCAGCCATGTCAGGACAGGGTGGAACTGATGAGTTTAAGGAATTCATTCCGGGTTTCAATCTTTTCAAACTGTCCCCTGAACCCCGAGGTGGTGGTGACCGAATTTTGTTTCTGGACCCCCCGCATCATCATACACATATGGGCTGCTTCAATCACTACCGCCACCCCTTTGGGTTTCAAGGTGTTGTTTATACATTCCAGGATGTCGTGCGTCAATCGTTCCTGCACCTGCAAACGCCTTGAAAACACGTCAACCACCCTGGGGATCTTGCTAAGCCCGACAATTTGTCCATCCGGGATATAGGCTATGTGTGCCTTCCCAAAGAACGGGAGCATATGGTGCTCGCAGAGTGAATAAATCTCGATGTCCTTTATGATGACCATTTCGTTGTAGTCCTCGGCAAACATGGCGCTTTTGAGGATTTCTACCGCATTCTGCTGGTATCCCTGGGTAAGGAACAACATGGCTTTCGCCGCCCTCTCCGGGGTTTTACTGAGGCCTTCCCGCGAGGCTTCTTCCCCGATATCCTCCAGGATCCTGGAGAAGTGCTCCCTTACCTCATTGGTAATTTCAATATTGTATTCTTCTAAGTATTTATATGGAGCCATACGTCCAATACTGTTTATCTTGTTCATCCTACTTTCCTAAAACAGGCGAAGATACTGGTTTTCCGTTTTTTGATCGGGTAATTTAAGGTATAATTGGCACAATAACATTTACAGGGGCAAAAATCCAATCCCTTTCGGGGGATTCCGGTTTGTTATTGATTTTGCAGACTAGTGCCTATTGTTTACTTTCACCACCAAGAAAAAGCTGATGATACAGGCTTCCAATATCCATAAATTTTACGGGGACCTACACGTGCTGAAAGGGGTTAACCTGCACATCCGGCAAAAGGAAGTCGTCTCGATCGTGGGGGCCTCCGGGGCCGGGAAAACCACCTTATTGCAAATCCTGGGCACCCTGGATACCCAATCCAACCCGGCCGACAGTGAGCTGCGGATCAACGGGGCAAATATCAACCAGCTCAATGGCAAGGCCCTTGCCCGGTTCCGCAACGAACATATCGGCTTTATTTTTCAGTTCCATCAACTGCTTCCCGAATTCAATGCCATGGAGAATGTATGCATCCCGGCTTTCATCAAAAAAACAGACCGCAGGGAAGCCGAAAGCAGGGCCATGGAATTGCTCAACTTTCTGGGCCTTGCCAACAGGGCCCACCACAAACCAGGCGAACTTTCAGGCGGGGAACAGCAGCGCGTGGCCGTGGCCAGGGCCCTCGTCAATAGTCCCTCGGTCATCCTGGCCGACGAACCCAGCGGCAACCTGGATTCCGAAACAGCCGATACCCTGCATGAACTTTTCTTTAAATTAAGGGACGAATTCGGACAAACCTTTGTAATCGTTACCCATAACCAGACCCTGGCCGCTATGGCCGACCGCACCCTTACCATGGTTGACGGCCTCATTACCACTTCACATAAAAATTAGAATATTAAACCGTATATAATTGTTTTTAAATTACTTAATGTATTTTATTTAAAGTATTAAATTCTTATTGCAAAGAGGTCAAGAACGTGGCAGGATCGGCCCGCAACCGGGATTTTTGGTCACCTCTGCCGGCAGGTAGCAACTGGCGGCCCCTGGGAATAAGCCGTGAAGTCCGGATCAATACAATAATCCATATGACTGAAAATGAATTAAAGAGTTTTCTGGATGCCAAGGTCGACCAATACCGCCATCCGGCCTTCCTCAGGGATGATCCTATCCAGATCCCGCACCGGTTTTCGGGCAAGGAAGATATAGAAATCAGTGGTTTCCTTACCGCCATCATTTCCTGGGGGAACCGCAAGAGCATCCTGCGGAGTGCGGACCGGATGGTCGGCCTCATGGACAGGGCTCCTTTTGACTTCGTTATGCACCATGAACCTTCAGACCTGTCGGCTATGGACGGATTTGTCCACCGCACCTTTAACGGGACAGACCTGCAGTATTTCATCAAGGGGCTGAAACACCTCTACATGCACAAGGGCGGGCTGGAAGGCGTGATTTCCGATCACGCGGACCCGCACTCCACCCAGGGAGCTATCGGCGCTCTCAAAGCTGCATTCTTTGAGTTGCCACACCCGAAGAGGACCGCCAAACACCTGCCCGACCCGGCCAAAGGATCGGCGGCCAAACGTTTGAATATGTTTCTGCGCTGGATGGTGCGGGAAGATACTTCCGGGGTGGATTTCCGGCTCTGGCAACGTTTGTCGCCAGCCCAACTCTCCTGTCCGCTGGATGTGCATACCGGGAATGTGGCCAGGAAACTGGGGCTGTTGAAACGCAGGCAGAACGATGCAAAGGCGGTGGCCGAACTGGATGCCTGCTTACGCAGGTGGGACCCCGGGGATCCCGTCAAATACGACTTCGCCCTATTTGGACTCGGGGTTTTCGAAAAATGGTCGGAATAGATGGGTGAACAATAAAAACAGTCCCCCTAATTTCGATCCGCTTGCAGGATCTGCCTTGAAACAGGGTTTGATTTTGTTATATTTTAAATATAAAATTATAAACATTGTATCCCCTGTATCAAAATCCCCCTTCTCCAAAAAATAGTTAAACGCCTTGAGGAAAACCTCATGACTTTTTCGTAAATTTTGATGGAACACCACAAATATTCTGTGTCGAGTCCATCCGGTGTATACTCAGTACAAGAAGCGGTGAAATGGGGAGCGTATATTCTTTCGAAAAAAGGGAAGAGTTTCTGGTAATGCGAATTGCCGGACCGTATGATTATTGGGAATTTATTCAGTACCCGGCCCTGATCAGAAAAAAATGCGAGGCCCTGGAGGAATACCGGGTCCTGATAGACTTAGTGGCGGTTACCTATACGGAACTCCCTACCCTGGAACTCTTTTTTATCGGAGAGAAAGTGGCCGAAGTCCTTAGGGATCGCGTTAAGGTGGCCATGGTATGGCACGGGGATACCCGGGAGGATTTCCTGCAGACCGTGGCGTCCAACCGGGCCGCCAGCATCCGCATTTTCCAGGACACAGAGACGGCAGCCGTTTGGTTGTTGTACGACCATGAAGACGAGCCTTTTGATTTCCACGCCCACTGATCCGCATCCCCTTTCCTGAGCCAATTTCTATCCTCGTCAGGATTGACCACACGTTAAGGCACACCCTACCCCAGCCCCATGTCTCCCAGATCCAGCGGGATTTTGGCACTTCCTTCGGCAATCGACTGATAGATGGCTTCCACAATGATCATATCCCGCTTCCCCATTTCACCGGGCGCCAGGTTTTTGGTCCCATACAAAATATGCCGGGCAAAATCGTCCATCTGTAATTTCTGTTGGCGTTCATGGGGAAATTCAAGCGCCCCCTCCGAGGTTTGTCCATGCAGGGGACCGTAGTTGTTGGCCGGTTGCAATTCAAACCAACCCTGTTCGCAAGAGGCGTACAGGCGGTTGGCATTCGCGTTGTGGGAGGTCATGATGTTGCCCACGGCCCCCCCGGGGAATTCGAATTGGGCGGTGATGGTTTCATCTGTTCGCTTGAAGTATTCAGGCCGGGTGCTGAATTCCTGGGCCCGCACCGAAACCGGGTTTTTACCACAGCCATAAATAGCGCTCTGGATTGAATAGATACCCATGTTCATCAAAGCCCCGCCGCCGGACAAATCGATATTGAGCCGCCACTGCTCGGGATTACCCCGTGAAATGTAGGCGGCATCGGCGGAAACATAGAGCACTTCCCCGAAGGTTTTCTCCCGTACGATGCGTTTGACTTCCTGTGTATAGGGCTCCGAATGTAAGCGATATCCGATGGCCAGCTCCACCCCGGCCTTCTCACAGGCCCGGATCATCTCATCGCATTCGGCTACACTTATCGCCATGGGCTTTTCACAGATCACGTGTTTTCCGGCCTTTGCTGCCCGGATGGTGTATTCGGCATGCATGGCGTTGGGCAGCACCACATAAACGATATCAATGGCATCATTGTCCGCAATTTCATCGAAATTGGAATAGCTATAAATATTCTTTTCCGGGATCTGGTATTGCTGCGCCCACTGGTGTTCCTTAGACGGTGTCCCGGTAACAATACCTGCCAGGTGGCAATACTGGGTATCCCGCAGTGCCGGTGCCAGTTGATAAGTGCTGTAACTGCCCAGTCCAACAAGGGCGATCCCCAGGGATTCTTTGTCTTTCCCGCCTTCCCCCATGGCGCAGGCGAAAGGCATGCTGCTCAGCAGGGCGGCGCCCCCCAGTCCCTTCCCAAGCTGTTTGTTGAAAATCCGGCGCGATATTTTTTCCATGATAGAATAGTTTTAGGGTGAAACCCAACAATCCTCTAAATATAGCAAACTATTGGTTAAAAGGGCTATATGGAAGGGATTGGGAAACCGATCCCGATGCCGTGGGCTGCCTTCCCGGAATTTCCCTATTTTTAGGATCTAAATCCACTACATATCATGATCAATAGTTTTAAGAAAACCCTCCCCCTGCTGGTTTTTGCGACCGGTAGCCTCATTGCCCAGGAACGCACCCTCCCAAAAGACACTACCGTAATCACACAGCACAGTGTGACCGTAAAGGGCACCCGTTTCAACTACACAGCCGAAACGGGCACCCAGCCGGTGTGGGACGAGGACGGGAAACTCATCGCTTCCCTCCACTATACGTACTATACCCGCGACAATGTGGCCGACCGCACCAGCCGGCCCTTGCTGATGTCCTTTAACGGTGGGCCCGGCTCCGGGTCGGTCTGGATGCATCTGGCCTACACGGGGCCGAGGATACTCCGGATAGACGACGAAGGCTATCCGGTGCAACCCTATGGCGTCCTGGAAAACCCTTATTCCGTGCTGGATGTGACGGATATTGTTTATGTTAACCCCGTAAATACAGGATATTCCAGGGCTTTTCCTGAGGAAGGCAAAGAAGTGGACCGGAGCAAGTTTTTTGGCATCAATGCCGACATAAAATACCTTGCCGACTGGCTGAATACCTTTGTTACCAGGCACAACCGCTGGCGTTCGCCCAAATATATAATTGGCGAAAGTTATGGGGGAACGCGTGTCATGGGGCTTTCCCTCGCGCTTCAAAACCAGCAATGGATGTATCTGAACGGGGTGATCATGGTTTCCCCTGCAGACTACAAAGTCTTGCTGGTAGACAGCCCTGTGAGCGAATCCCTCAACCTGCCATACTATACTGCAGCCGCCTGGTATCAAAAGGCCCTGCCCGCGGCTTTGCAGCAAAAAGACCTGCCGGACATCCTCCCGGAATCCGAATCTTTTACCGTCAATACCCTGATCCCGGCCATCGCCAAAGGGGGCTTTATCCCCCGGCAGGAGAAAGAGGAAGTGGCCGAAAAGATGGCCTACTATTCGGGCCTGACCAAGAAAGAGATCCTCCAGCATAATCTGAGGGTCCCTACCAGCTATTTCTGGAAAGCCCTGCTCCGCGATACCAAAGGCTACACCCTGGGGCGGCTGGACAGCCGGTACCTGGGCCTGGACAAGGAGCTCTCGGGAGAGGCGCCCGACTACCCGGCTGAACTCACCTCCTGGCTGCACAGCTTTACCCCGGCCATAAACTATTATCTGCAGGAAGAACTGCAATTCAAGACTGATATCCGCTATAATATGTTCGGGCCGGTCGACCCCTGGAACAACGAAAACGACACCACCCGGGACGACCTCAGGCAGGCCATGGCCCAAAACCCCTATCTGAACGTACTCGTACAGGCCGGCTATTACGACGGGGCCTGTACCTATTTCAACTCTAAATACACCATGTGGCAAATAGACCCCAGCGGGAGGATGAAAGACCGGTTCCACTTCAAAGGGTACCGCAGCGGCCATATGATGTACCTGAGGAAGGAAGATCTGGAGCAGGCCAATGAAGACCTCCGCAAGTTTATCGAAGAAACGGCCGCCCATGGTAAAAGCGCGCGATATGAATAAGGATGGTGCCACGCATCGGACTTTTTACCTCCATTTGCAAAGGCTCAGGATCATCCACCTTTCGCTGGCAGGCGGCATGCTGCTCATAGGGGTCCTGGTTTCCAGCCTCCAGAAGGAACCGGTCGTCAATTTTCCGGTCGGGGATTCCACACTGATCTACCTGGTGCCGGTGGCCGCATTAGCCGGCTATTTTCTGGGCTTATATATTTTTAGGAGGCTCCTGCAAGTCCTGGATGCCAGGCAGGAGCTTTCCATCAGGCTCAGTCGGTACCAGACCGCTTCCCTGCTCCAATATTCGTGCCTGGAAGCACCTGCCCTGCTCGCGCTTTATGCCTACATCCAAAATGGATACCTGTTTTATGCGGCTATCGCTGCATTCATGCTCATCTATTTTTGTGCCCAATGGCCTACGGCCCTGAAAATAATCAGAAACGTGCCCCTGACATCCAGGGAAAAAGCGATTCTTGAAAGGCCGGGCCAATCTGGTTCCTAAATAGTTTAGCCACCATGAGACCCATGTATAGAAGGGAATTCTTAAAAAATAGCGGGGCAGCCCTGTGCGGGTTGCCCTTCCTGGGGCTACCCTGGCCAGGGGCCCAAAATTTGTCCGGTAAGTCCCCGGCCCTGGAACTGCATATCTTCTCCAAGCACTTGCAATTTCTAAACTGGGAAGCGGCGGCAGAAGTGGCGTCCAACCTCGGTTTTGACGGGCTCGACCTTACGGTAAGGCCCGGGGGGCATGTGGCGCCGGAAAAGGTTAAAGAACAGCTCCCTTTGGCCGTGGAGGCCATCCAAAAAGGTGGTTCCGGGTGCAAGCTGATTACCACTGCCGTGGAAAAGGCAACGAATGAACAGGACCGGGCTGTACTGGAATCCGCCGCCGGCCAGGGGGTTACACACTACCGCTGCAATTGGTTTTCCTATTCCCCGGATACCCCTATGAAGGATTCCCTTGCAATGTACCGGGAGCAGATCATGGGCCTGGCGGAGCTTAACCGGCAACTGGGGCTGGTGGGATGTTATCAGAACCACGCCGGGCATCTGATCGGCGCCTCCCTCTGGGAAGTGGCCCGCCTGCTGGAAGGCGCAGACCCTCAGTCCTTCGGGGTACAATACGATATCCGCCATGCGACAGTCGAAGGCGGGCTCTCCTGGGAAAACGGGCTTCGCCTGGTGCAGGATCGCATAAAAACCTTAGTTTTGAAGGATTTCAAATGGGAGAAAAAAGAAGGAGAATGGCAAGTGGTGAATACGCCCATTGGTGAGGGGATGGTAGACTTTACCCGATATTTTAAATTGCTGAAGCAATATGGGATATTTGTTCCGGCTTCCCTGCACCTGGAATACCCCCTGGGCGGCGCCGAACATGGGGCGACGAGCTTGCAGACAGCCCCCGAAAATGTCTTTGCCGCCATGGAGCACGACCTGAACACAGTGAAAGAATTGTGGGAAAAAGCATAGAACGTGCAGCCCATATACTGGATTATGTCTGATTTTGGGCGCTGCCAGAAATGAAAAGACATCACAGGGTGGGCGTTTAAAGTCACTTTCAGTGGAGGGGATTATCCAGGCTGCGGATACCATGCACCGATCGAGAGCTTACATGGAATCATACAATACCGGAAATGAATGCTAAACGCAAATATAGACTATGAAAACTCTTGCTCTTTTTGCCCTTTTGTGCCCCCTGTTTTCCTTCCTGAATCCGCTGCGGGCCCAGGACTGGCCCGACCTTAACCACTTCGCCGAGGAAAACGCGGCCCTGCAACCCCCGGCGCCGGGTGAAGACCGGGTGGTTTTTATGGGTAATTCCATTACCATAGGATGGCTGAACACCGTCCCTGAATTTTTCGAAGGGCGGCCCTATATCAACCGTGGCATCAGCGGGCAGACCACGCCCCAGATGCTGCTTCGCTTCCGGCAGGACGTTATCGAATTGCAACCCAAAGTTGTCGTGATCCTGGCTGGGACCAATGACATTGCCGGGAATACCGGGCCGGCAACTCAGGATATGATCATGGACAATTTGAAGTCCATGACCGAACTGGCGCAGGCCAATGGCATTGCCGTGGTCTTGTCTTCCGTGCTTCCCGCATATGACTTTCCCTGGCATCCCGGGATGCACCCCAATGAGAAGATCCCCGAACTGAACAAGGCGATCAAAGCCTATGCAGACGCCAACCAGCTGGTATATCTGGATTATTTTCCAGCCCTGGCCAATGCCAGGAACGGAATGGATACCGACCTTGCGAAAGACGGGGTACACCCGACCCGAAAGGGATACGAAATCATGGCACCCCTGGCTGAGGCAGCCATTAAAAAGGCGCTGAAGAAGCAGTAGGTTATCAAGGGCAGTGGGGCCAGCGTTTTTGGAATGACAGACATCTGAACCCTATTGCGGTAAAATATGTCATTCCCTATATCGGATAAGGGCCGGGGCAAATACCCCCCGTTGCGATCCATCCCTTATCAGGATTCGGACCGGCGATATAACCAGGGGAATTCACTACATTGTACGTATGCGCGAACCCCTGGTAAGTATCCTGATCCCTTTTAAAAACACGGAGGGTTTTTTAACGGAATGCCTGCAGTCTGTACAGGAACAAGACCTGGACAACTGGGAAGCTATCATCGTGGATGACCATTCTGACGATGGTTCGCGAAAGATCGCCGATCTCTTCGCCGCCAGCGATCATCGGTTCAGGGTACTGAAAAACCCCGGCCAGGGTATCATCCCGGCCTTGCAAACTGCCTATGCCCATTGCAGAGGCTCCCTGATCACCAGGATGGATTCTGACGACATCATGCCTGCGGAAAAACTACAGGTCCTCTCCGACTCGCTTATTGCGGCCGGGCCCGGACATCTGGCCGTGGGTCAGGTGCGTTATTTTTCGATGCGCGGGATCAGCAACGGGTACCGCCGTTATGAGGCCTGGCTGAACCGGCTGACCGAAACAGGCGGTAACTTCAGCGAGATTTACAAGGAATGCCCTGTGCCCTCCCCCTGTTGGATGGCATTCCGCCCGGACTTCGAGAGGTGTGGCGCTTTTGACAGTGATCGATATCCCGAAGACTACGACCTTTGCTTCCGGTTTTATCAGGGTGGGTTGCAAGTCATCCCGTGCGGAAAATTGCTGCATTTCTGGCGGGATTATGACACCCGTACCTCCAGGACCAGCGAACACTATGCACAAAATTATTTTCTAGACATCAAGCTGGATTACTTCCTGAAGCTAAACCGGGATGCTGGCCGCAAACTGGTTTTATGGGGGGCAGGGGCAAAAGGGAAGCAGATCGCCCGCTCCCTGGTAGGGCGATCGCTGGAATTCCGTTGGCTGTGCGATAATCCCAGAAAAATCGGCAAAAAAATTTACGGCCACCCCCTGGAGCATTACAGCGTCCTGGATTCGGTTCCCGGTGCCCAGAGTATCGTTACTGTCGCAAATGAATCGGCCCAGGCGGCCATCTGGGAATTTTTTAAGGCCCGCGGACAGGTGCCCATGCAGGACTATTTCTTTTTCTGCTGAGGCAGGGTCATTTTATTGTTTCCGGCCGGCATGATACTTCTCCTGGGAAGGAGGTTTATTTCTCCGCGGGCCGGGTACGTCAGGGTCTAATTGACTATATTTGCCAAATCGAATTTGGGAATGCAGTTTACATATCCGGAACTACTTTGGGCCCTATTCCTCCTCCTGATCCCGCTGCTCGTCCATCTATTTCAACTTCGCCGGTTTAAAAGGACCCCGTTTACGAATGTGAAACTCCTCAAAAAGGTGGTCTCCGAATCCAGGCGAAGCCGCAACCTCAAGAAATGGCTGTTGCTCGCAACCAGGTGCCTGCTGGTGGCAGCTGTGGTCCTGGCTTTCGCCCAGCCATTTTACGGCGGGAAAGAAGCCTTTCTGCAAAGGGAAGATGTGATCTACCTGGATAATTCCTTCAGTATGCAGGCCAGGAACGATGACGGGAGCCTGTTGGAAAACGCCGTGCAGGAACTGCAGAAAGAAATTCCCGAATCACAGGTATTCAGTTTATTTACCAATGACCGGGTATACGAGCAGGTACATATGCGGGATATCCGGAACGACTTGCTGGCACTCCCCTCCTCCAACGGGCAGCTGACCCTGGAGGGCGCCTTCCTGAAAGGGGCAAGCCTTTTCAGGTCGGATTCATCGGCGATAAAGAACCTTATCCTCATCTCGGATTTCCAGGCCAGCATGGGCGGAAAAGAAGCGGATCCGCGCGCCGGTTTCCGCAGCCACCTGGTGCAACTCCGGGCCCCGGGGCTGGTCAATGCCTCCGTGGATTCTGCTTTTATCAGCAGCGAGACCCCCACTTCCCTGGAACTTACCGCGCGCCTTTCATCGAATGCCCCCATGGATGCCCTTCCGGTATCCTTGTATAATGCAGATACCCTGATCGCCAAGACAGCAGCTATCTGGGGAGCTGACCGCCAGGCCAGCGTGCTTTTCACGCTGCCAGCGGGCCAGTCGGTAATCGGGAGGATCGAGATCTCGGACGCCCAGCTCGCTTACGATAACCAGTTGTACTTTACCCTGGAACCCCGCGATACCGTTCATGTATTGTCGGTTGGTTCCCCGGGCGAATCCTTCCTGGACCGCATCTTTACGAACCCAGAATTCTACTTTCAGTCCGTCGTGCTAGAAAACCTCAACTACAGTTCCATTCCCCGGCAAAACCTGATCGTGCTGAATGAGTTGGAGGCCATCCCCGCCGCCCTGAGGAATGCCCTGGATTCCTATCGGGAAGATGGCGGCAACCTGGTTGTAATTCCCGCCCCTGATGCAGAACTGGCAAGTTACAATGAGCTGCTAGGCTCCTTCTCGGCAGGGAACATGGGCGCGAAGGTGCCGTCCGCCCAGTCGATCACAGGGATTAGCTTCTCCAACCCACTGTACGCCCAGGTATTCACCGATAAGGTTACCAATTTCCAATATCCCGAAGTTGCGGGGTACTACCGCCTCGCCCCATCCGGGCCAAACATCCTGTCCCTGCAAAGCGGCGAGCCATTCCTGGCAGGGGGTGATGGGACCTATATATTTGCCTCCCCGCTCAGCGGCACCAATTCCAGCTTCCGCAATTCCCCCCTGATCGTCCCCACCTTCTACAACATGGGTATCCAGAGCCTGAGATTGCCACAATTGTATTATCAGACCGGAAAAAGAGCGCAGGTAGACATACCGGTTGCCCTGGGCAGTGACCGGATCCTGAAAGTCAGGCAGGGCGACTATGAATTTATCCCCATGCAACGCTCCTTTGCCCGAAAAACCACCCTCACCTTTCTGGAAAACCCGGACCGCGACGGCCCTTTCGTTGTCACCCAGGACCAAAAGCCCGTACAAAGGCTAAGTTTTAATTACGCCCGGGACGAAAGTGACTTGCGGTTTATGAAGATCGATAGCATCAATGCCAGTAGCAAAAGCAGCGATCTCGCCCGGCTTTTCGAAACACTGGAAAACGAAGGCAGCATAACGGCGCTTTGGAAATGGTTTGTTATTTTAGCGTTGCTGTGCATGCTGGCCGAACTGCTTATTCAAAAACTCCTTAAATGAACGTACTGCTAAAAGCTGCAAAAATTGTGGACCCTGCCAACCGGGAACTGCATCTTAAAAAAAGGGACATAAAAATCGCAGGCGGCCTCATCGATAAAATTGCCCCAAGCATTGAAGCCGATAGTAAGTACAGGGAGATAAGGCTTAAAAACCTGCATGTGTCTGCAGGGTGGTTTGACAGTAGCGTTTGTTTCGGCGAACCGGGGTATGAAGAGCGGGAAACCATTGCACACGGACTCCAGGTGGCCGCAAAAAGCGGCTATACAGATTTACTACTCAACCCCAATACATTTCCTTTTCCCGATAGCAGCTCGGATATTGTTTTCCTCAAGGATACCGGAAAGGGGCAGGTTACTGCCCTGCACCCCCTGGGATGCCTCACGCTTAAAAGTGAAGGACGGGCCCTTGCGGAACTCTATGATATGCATAAAGCCGGGGCGGTAGGCTTTTATGATTTCAAAAAGCCGGTCACCAACGCCAACCTGCTTAAAATCGCCCTGCTATATGCCCAGAATTTCGAGGGGTTGGTGATGTCTTT
>Ga0102953_1001359_pt1 | contig 15623 bp, 17 predicted proteins | sample SalPon2A_C_D2_MG_FD_78509 | JGI IMG/M metagenome (GOLD analysis project Ga0102953, IMG submission 78509) | Soil microbial communities from South San Francisco under conditions of wetland restoration - Salt Pond MetaG R2A_C_D2_MG | ecosystem: Environmental > Terrestrial > Soil > Wetlands | place... | reverse complement strand
GTCGGCATGCCGCAGGACATGCTGGAGCGCTTTCGCGCCATCATCCAGCGCACCAGCGGCATGGTGCTGGTGACCGGCCCGACCGGGAGCGGCAAGACGACCACGCTCTACGCCGCGCTGCAGGAAATGAACACCACCGAGCGCAAGATCATCACCATCGAGGACCCGATCGAGTACCGCCTGGCCGGCATCACGCAGGTGCAGGTCAACGAGCGCATCGATCTCGGCTTCGGCCGCGTGCTGCGCTCGGCGCTGCGGCAGGACCCGGACATCATCCTGGTGGGCGAGATCCGCGACGAGGACACGGCGCAGATCGGCCTGCGCGCCGCGCTCACCGGCCACCTGGTGTTCTCGACCCTGCACACCCGGGACGCCGCGAGCGCGGCGATCCGCCTGATCGACATGGGCGCGCCGAGCTACATGGTGGCGAGCTCGCTGCACGCCGTGGTCGCGCAGCGCCTGCTGCGGCTGGTGTGCGAGAGCTGCAAGGAGCCGCATCCGCCCGAGGCGCACGAGGAACACTGGCTCGCGGCGCACCTGGGCGAGGACTGGGCCGGGCGCAGCTTCATGCGCGGGCGCGGCTGCTCGCACTGCAACGGCACCGGTTTCACCGGGCGCACCGGCGTGTACGAGATGCTGGAGATGACCCCGGCGCTGGTGCGCGCGGCGGGCCTGGCCGACCCGGGCGCCTTCGCCGAGGCGGCGCGGCCGCAGCTCGAGGGCAAGACGCTCACCGAGCGCGCGCTCGAGCTGGTGCTTGCCGGGCGCAGCACCGTGTCCTAGGTGATCAAGGTGGCGACGGACGTGGAGGGCTAGGTGCCGCAGTTCGCCTACCGCGGCCGCAACTCGCGCGGCGACCTGATAACGGGCCGTATCGAGGCGGCCGACAGCGGCGCGGTGGCCGACCAGCTGCTCAGCACCGGGATCACGCCGGTGCAGATCGACGCCGCCGCGGGCGCGGAGGCCGAAGGCGGCGCGCCGCAGTGGTGGCGCACGCTCACCGCGCGGGAGGTCGGCGACATCGACGTGATGCTGTTTTCGCGCCAGATGTACACCCTGCTCAAATCCGGAGTTCCGATCTTGCGCGCGCTCGCCGGGCTGCAGGAGTCGGTGCACAACGCCGCGCTGAAGGACGTGATCGCGGATCTATTAGTCAACCTCGACGCCGGGCGCGAGCTCTCGACCGCCATGCGCCGGCACCCGAAGGTGTTCAGCAACTACTACGTCAGCATCGTGCGCGTGGGCGAGACCACGGGCACGATGGCCGAGTCGTTCGACCGCATGTTCCACCACATCGAGTTCGAGCGCGGCGTGCGCGAGCGAATCAAGACCGCACTGCGCTACCCGATCATCGTCATGACGGCGATAGTGGTGGCGATCGCGATCGTGAACTTCGCCGTGATCCCGGCCTTCGCCAAGATCTTCGAGGCCAACAAGGTGCCGCTTCCGGTGCTCACGAGGTTTTTGGTCGCGAGCTCGAATTTCTTCCTTGCCTACTGGCCGGCGATGCTCGCCGCTCTGATCGCGCTGGCAGTAGGGCTGCGCGCGTACGTGCGCACCGACCGTGGGCGCTACGCCTGGGACCGCTACAAGCTGCGCCTGCCGATCGCGGGCGAGATCATCACCAAGGCGACCCTGTCGCGCCTGTCGCGCAGCCTGTCGGTGGCGATGCAGTCCGGGGTGCCGATCGTGCAGGGGCTGACAGTGGTCGCGGAGGTGGTCGACAACGTGTACATCGCGCAGCGCATCGAACAGATGCGTGACGGCGTCGAGCGCGGCGAGAGCCTGCTGCGCACCGCGGTCGCGGTCGGGGTCTTCACTCCGGTGGTGCTGCAGATGATCGCGGTCGGCGAGGAGACCGGCGAGCTCGACGACCTGCTGGCGGAGGTCGGGCGCATGTACGAGCGCGAGGTTGACTACGAAATCCGCAACCTGAGCGCCAACATCGAGCCGATCCTGACGGTGGCGATGGGCGTCATGGTGCTGGTGCTCGCGCTCGGCGTGTTCCTGCCGATCTGGGGCATCGGCAAGGTCATGCTTGCCCGGTGAGCCGGTTCCGGGTCCATCTCCGGCAGCGCAACTACCTGGAGTCGGCGCTCTACGTCATCATCGCCAGCGCGCTCGCCGCGCTTCTGCTGCACCGCCTGCAGCAGCTGTCGGAGGTGGCGGAGAAGACCGCCATGGAGGCGACCGTCGCGCGCCTTCAGTCGGCGCTCTACGTGCGTGCGGCGAAGACGGTGCTGTCGGGCCGAGTACAGATCGAGCGCGACTGGCGCGAGCGCAATCCGGTGCTGCTCGCGCACGCCGATCTGCCGAACTATCTGGGCGAGTTCGACCACCCCAAGCTGGCGCGGCTCAAGTCCGGAAGCTGGCTCTACGACCGCGGCCGGCACGAGCTGGTATATCTGGTGCGGCGCGCGAACAATTTTTCAGGCGGCACCGACCCGGTGCCGGCGATCCGCTTCCGCCTGCGGGTCGAGCGCACGCCCTCGGGCGCGTACTCGCCGTTCCTGTTGCACGCGGTGACCGCGTACGACTGGGGGCCAGATGGTGGGTAAAACCTCACATAATTTCGAGAAACAACCCGAAAGCCCATGACTTAGCTTGACAAAGCACTATTGCTTCGGGCTAAATTCAGCGTTAGCATCGCACTCGAAGACAAATACCATGGGAGGCCTTCAGTGAGGCAGATCAAACGGGCAGCGCAACAGGGATTTACCCTGATCGAATTGGTGGTGGTAATCGTGATCCTCGGCATCCTGGCTGCGATCGCGGTGCCGCAGTTCACCGACCTGTCGCAAAGCGCGCGCGACGCCGTGAAGGAAGGCGCGTGCGGTGCGATCCAGTCTTCGGCGGTGCTGCTGTACGCCTCGAACAAGGCGCCGAGCAACATCGGTCCGATTCTCAGCAATGTCAGCGTCAGCGGTAACCTCACGCTCGGCGGGACCTGCGCCGCGCCGACCGTAACGTACACCGGCGATGCGTCAGTCAAGACCTGCACCGCACTGCCGTCCGCGCTCTGCAACTGATCCGGCTGGCAAGCGAGAAGAGGGGGGCCTCCCGGCCTCCCTTTTTTTTCTTGCGCTCGCCTTCGCCGCGGCGGGATCGGCGCAGGCGGTGGTGGGGTTGTGGGCGGCGGCCGCGCTCGCACTGATCGTGATCTTCTGGCGCGGACAGCCCGCGCCCGCTGCGACCTGGCTTACCGCTGCGGCGACGGCCTTCGCGGCGCTGATTGCCGCCAACACCCTGCTCGCCAGCCCGGCCTACACCCCCGCCGGGCTGTTCCATCCGCTGCTGTTCATTCTCGCCTTCGCCGCCGCGCGTCGCTGCCCGGACGGCTTGCAGAGACCGCTGTTCGGCGGCGCGCTCGCCGCCGCGCTGGTGCTCGGCGTCTGGGGCCTGGTGCAGCTGCGCTTCCTGGGCGAGGCGCGCGCGCAGGCGTATCTCGAGACCCCGGCCACCTACGCCGCATTGCTCGACCTGGTTTTGCTGCCGGCGGCGGTCTGGCTGCTGTGGGGCCGAGGCGGGCGGGTGCTGGCCGCGCTCGCCGCGCTGCTCGTTGCCGCTTCGCTTGCCGCGCTCAGCCGCGGCGCCTGGGTCGGTGCGCTTGCCGGCGCCGGTGCGGCGCTGGGGCTCGGCGCGCGCCTGCCGCGCCCGGGCGCGCGCGCCTGGGCGATGCTCGGCGCGGCCCTGGTTTCGGGCCTGTTGATCTCGCTCGCGGTGCGCGTGCCGTTGCCGGGAACAGGGCCCGCACACGGCGAGAGGCCGCGCGATGCAACGGCGCGGCTCGAATCTTCGCTGTCGCGGCTCGAGCTCTACGCGGTGTCCTGGGAAGCGTACCGTGCGCACCCGGCCGCCGGCACCGGCTACCTGACCTTCCCCTACGCTCTCGAGCGCCACCGCGCCGAGGTGCCTTCGTACGGCACCGACCACGTGACCTATTTCGCCCACAACGACTACCTGCAGCTGCTGCAGGAAACGGGGCCGCTCGGCCTGCTGGCGCTCGCGGCGCTCGCGCTGCTGCCCTACGGCTTCGCGCGCCGCGCGCTGGCGCGGCTCGAGCCCGAGCAGAAAGTGCACGCGGTGGCGGCGGTCGCGGGCTTGACGACCATGTCGGTCCACGCCCTGGTCGATTACCCTTTCTACGTCCCGGCCTGCCTGGTGCTGTTCGGCGCTCTGCTCGGCGCTCTCGACCGCCTGCTCGCGGCGGCCGGCGCCGGGCGCGTGCCGGTGCTCGCGCTGTCGGCGCTGCCGAGGGCAGCGCGCATCGCGCTGCTGCTGCTGGCGGTGTTCGGCCTGGCGCAGCCGGTCGCCGCCGAGGGCGCGGCCTACTGGGGCCGGCGCCAGCTCGGCGAGGGCCGGACCCTGGCGGCGGCGTACTGGCTGCAGGTCGCGAGCCGCCTGCAGCCGCGCGACTGGCGCTACCACTGGTATCTGGGGCAGTTCTGGCAGGGCCAGGCGTTCGCCGGCGGCGGCGCGGACGCGGCGCGCTTCGCGCTGCGCGAGTTCAACGCCGGCTTGCGCGCCAATCCGCTCGAGGTGCGCAATCTGCTGGGGCGCATCGCCACCTACCGCCTGCTGGGGCAGGCGCTGCCGCGGCCCGCGAGCGCGTCCGAGCTCGAGTCCTGGTCGCGCCAGGCGCTGGCGATGGCGCCGCTGATGCCGCAGGTGCGGCGCGAGCGCGCGCGCGTGCTGGCATTCGTCGGCAAGACTCGGACCGCGGGAGACGGCAAGTGAGACTTCGGCGCTCCACGCGCGCAGCGCGCGGCTTCACCCTGCTCGAGCTGGTGACCGTGATCCTGATCCTGGGCATCCTCGCGGCGGTGACCGCGGCGAGCTTCAACCAGAAATCGATCGACCAGACCTGGTTCCTCGAGCAGGTCAAGTCGGCGCTGCGCTACGCGCAGAAGACCGCGATCGCGCAGCGGCGCGTGATCTACGTGAAGGTGAACGCGTCGGCGCCGTACCAGCTGTCGCTGTGCTACGACGCGGCCTGCGCGAGCCCGGTCCGCTCGCTTGCTTCCAGCGCCGCGTTCGTGCTCACGCCGCCGAGCGGCGTGATTCTCGCCGCGTCGGCGTCGCCGTTCACTTTCAACGGCCTCGGCCAGCCGAGCGCCGCGGTGACGCTCGCGGTCAACGGCCGTCCCGTCAGCGTGAGCGCGGAAACGGGCTATGTCCAGTAGCGCGGCGCGGCGCGAGCGGGGCCTGTCACTCATCGAGCTGGTGGTGTTCATCGTCGTGCTCGCGATCGGAGTGGCCGGCGTGGCGATCCTGTTCAACCAGATGACCCGCTCGAGCGTCGACCCGGTGGTACGCAAGCAGGCGCTCGCGATCGCCACTTCGCTGATGGAGGAGATCGAGCTGCATGCGTTTACCTACTGCGATCCGGACGACCCGGCGGTCGGCACCGCGGCGAGCGCCGCGGCTTGCGCGACGCCGGAAGCCGTCGGCCCCGAGCCGGGCGAGACGCGCTACGCGGACCCGCGCTTCGACAACGTGAACGACTACGACGGCTTCTCGATGGCCGGCGGCATCCGCGACGTCACCAACACCCTCGTGCCCGGGTTGGGCGGCTATAGCGCCAGCATCTCGGTGCAGCCGGTCGCGGCCGGGGAGCTGCCGGGCATACCGGCCGGCGAGGGGCTGCGCATCACCGTCACGGTGAGCGGTCCCGCGAACGCCAACGTCGTCCTTCAGGGCTACCGCCTGCGCTATGCGCCGAACACTCCTTGAGCGCGGTGCGCGCCGCGCGCGCGGCTTCAACCTGATCGAGCTGGTGATCGCGATCGTGGTCACCGGCATCGTCGTCGCGGGCCTGGCCTACTTCGTCTTCCCGGTGCGCCAGGCGGCCGACATCGCGGCCCGCGCCGACCTGACCGACATCGCCGACACCGCCTTGCAGCGCATCGGCCGCGACGTGCGCCTTGCGCTGCCGAACAGCGTGCGCACGGCCACAAGCGGCGGCGCGGTATTCGTCGAGTTCCTCGCCGTGCGCAGCGCGGGCCGCTACCGCGGCGACGGCGGCGGCGCGGCCGGCGGAAGCAACTGCCCGAACGACGACCCTTCGCTCGCGGCGCCCGACAACGACCAGCTCAGCTTCGACTCGGTCGCCGACTCCTGCTTCAAGACCATCGGCAAGCTGCCCGACGCGGCGAGCGTCACTGCGGGCGATTACCTGGTGCTGAACAACTACGGCCCGGGGTTCGCCGGCCAGGACGCCTACAGCCCGGGACCGCCGGCCAATCGCGCGCTGGTCACTGCGATCGATACCTCGGAGGCCGGCCGCGACCGGGTCGCGTTCGCGGCCACGACCTTCCAGCGCACCCTGCACGATTCGCCGGGCAGGCGCTTCTTCATCGTTTCGGGGCCGGTGAGCTACGTCTGCGACCCCGTGCTGGGCACCATCACCCGCTACTGGGGTTATCCGATCGCCGCGGCGCAGCCGACCGCATTCGGCGCCGGAAGCTCGGCTGTCATCGCGACCAGGGTGAGCGCCTGCGACTTCGACTACGCGCCGAACGTCGCCCCGCAGATCGGCCTGCTGACGCTGCGCTTGACGCTTTCAGCACCGACTTCGTCGGGCGTAGCCGAGACCGTTTCGCTCTACCATGCGATTCACGTCAACAATGTTCCGTAAGCCGGGGCGCGTCCGGCGCGCGCGGCAGCGCGGCTTCTCGCTCATCCTGGCGCTGTTCCTGCTCGTTTCGCTCGCCGCAATGGGCGCCTACCTGCTGACGATCTCGACGCTTCAGCAGGAGTCTTCCGCTGCCGATGAACTGGGCGCCAGGGCCTATCAGGCGGCCCACTCCGGCATCGACTGGGGTCTGTACGAATTGCTGCGCGATTCCGGCGCCGCCTACGCCAGCGCCTGCAATGCGGCGGTTGCTCCGGCAGCCCCGGCTTCGCAGACCTTCGCCCTGAGCGGCGGGCTGGCCGCGTTCAGCGTCAAGGTCGAATGCAGCGCGACCGCGCCCACCAACGAAGGCGCAACCAGCGCCTTGCGCGCCTATGTGCTCAAGGCCACCGCCTGCAACCAGGCGAGCTGTCCCGGCACCCAAGGACCGGCGTATGTCGAGCGGCAGCTTCAGGCGACAGTTACAAACTGACAAAAAGATCATTGACAACAAGTAGTTAATTCTCTATCTTGATTCTTTATCTTGAATCGATTTTGAAAAGCGCCGGATGACGTCCTGATGAGATGGGGGTCGGCCAAGAAGAAGCGCGAGTCCGGATGGATGATCGCGTCGCTGCAGCCGCAGGAGCTTGCCATCGTTCACGGCCGCATGGCGTCGAACGGCAAGGGGCGCATCGGCAAGCTCGCCTCACGCGCACTCGAGGGCGATTACGCCGGGGCCGGGCGGCTGAGCAGGGAATGGCATCTCGAGCGCTATCGCTGCGCCACGCTGCTCGAGCCGGGCGACTACCAGCTGCTGCTGGTCGAGGCGCCCAACGTCCCGCCCGCCGAATTGAAGGCGGCCATCCGCTGGCGCATCAAGGACCTGCTCGACTACCACGTCGACGACGCCACGGTCGACGTGCTCGACATTCCGCCCGATCCCTCGGGTGCGGCCCGCGGCCATTCGATGTACGCCGTGGCCGCGCGCAACGATGCGATTCAGGCCTGCATCGAGCGCTTCGATGCGGCGCAGATTCCGCTCTCGGTCATCGACATCGCGGAAACCGCGCAGCGCAACATCGCCGCGCTATACGAGGAAGAGGGGCGCGGCGTCGGGATGTTGTATCTGGGCGAGAGCAGCGGCCTGTTCACCATCAACTACCGGCGCGAGCTCTACCTCGCGCGCCGCATCGATATCGGCCACGAGCAGATCTCGGCCGCGTCCGAGCGCGCCGAGGCGTTCAACCGCATCGCGCTGGAGCTGACGCGCACGCTCGACCATTTCGACCGTCAGTTCGGTTTCGTTGCGGTCAACAAGCTGCTGCTCGGGCCCGAGCCCGAGGAGAGCGGCCTGCTCGAGTATCTCAAGTCGAACCTCGATATTCCGATTTCCCGCGTCGAGCTCGGTGTGACGCTCGCGTTCGATTCCGACGCGCGGCCCGACGCCCGAACCGAGTGGCAGCGCTTCCACCTCATCGGCGCGTCGCTGCGTTACGAGGCGAAGGCACCCTGAGGGTCGACCGTGAGCCAGCAAATCAACCTGTTCAATCCGATCTTCCTCAGGCAGGAGAAGTACTTCTCCGCCAAGACGATGGTCGAGTCGCTGGTCCTGATCCTGGTTGCGCTGTGCGCCTTCTACGTCTACGCGCATAGCGAGGTGAGATCGTTCGAGGACGTGGCGGCGGACGCCGCGCACCAGCTCGCCGATACGCGCGATCACTTTATCAATCTGGGCGGCTCGCTCTCGCCGCAGCGGCGCAGCAAGCTGCTGGAGGCACAGGTGGCGCGGGCCGAAGGCGAGCTGCGCGGCAAGCAAGCGTTGCTCGCCTCGCTGCAGGCGGCTGCCGCGGACAAGGCGCAGGGATATTCGCAGTACTTCGCCGCGTTCGCGCGCCAGACGCTGCCGGGCGTGTGGCTGAGGGGTTTCAGCGTCGCCGACGGCGGCGAAGTGCTCAGCATCCGGGGGCGCGTGCTGCACCCCGACCTGGTGCCGGCGTACATCCATGCGCTGAACAAAGAGGAAGTCATGCGCGGGCGCTCGGTAACCCGGCTCAAGCTGGTCGCGCACAACGAGCCGACGCCAGCGGCCAATGCGGCGCCGCAACCGGGGCCGGCGCGTTACGTCGAGTTCGAGCTCTCAATGCCGCTCGCTGAGCCGCAGCCGGCAAAGGACGGCAATAAATGACGGCGCTGCTACGGCGCTACACGGAGCGCATCGACGCCCTCAGCTTGCGCGAGCGGGTGCTGATTTTCATCGCGGCGGCCCTGGTCCTGATCGCGTTCGCCTATCTGGGCTTCATCTCCCCGCTGATGGAGAAGGACAAGCGCCTCGGACGGGAAGTCGCGCGCCGGCAGACCGAGCTGGCCATGCTACAGGCTCAGTTGCAGGCGATGGCGCGCTCGAGCGAGATGCGCCCGGACGAAGCCAACCGCGCCAAGCTTGCGGGCCTGCAGCACCAGCTCGCGCAGCTCGACGAGCAGATCGGTGAAGCGGCAAGCCGTTTCACCTCGCCGCGGCACATGCGGGACGTCCTGCAGGAGATCCTGGCGCGCAACACCCGCCTGCAGCTGGTCGACCTCAAGACGCTGCCGGTCGACCTGTTCGGCAATTCGGACGCCCGGGGACCGAGGCCGATCTACCGTCATGCGTTCGAGCTCACCGTGAGCGGCGCGTACCTCGATCTGTATGCCTACCTGAGGCAGCTGGAAAGGCTGCCGACGCGGTTATACTGGCGCAAGGCTGATCTCGCGGCGGGCGACTATCCGAAAGTGGTGCTCAAGCTTACCGTCTACACGCTCAGCTTCGATAGGTCCTGGATGAGCGTATGAGCTGGATGCGAATGTTTTGCGGCCTGCTGACCAGCTTCGCGGCGGCGCAGGCCTTCGCGGCGGAGGCGGGCACCGTGCCGACCCAGGGTCTTGCCGACCCGACGCGACCGCCCTATAGCGGGCTCGGCGTCGGCGCAGACCAGGCGCCGGTTGCGGGGCCGGATTTGCAGTCGGTGCTGATTTCGCCGACGCGCAGGTTGGCGGTGATCAACGGGCAAACGGTGCCGCTCGGCGGCAAATTCCGCGACGCCACGCTGACCAGGATCACCGAGTCGGGAGTGGAACTGCACAACGGGAGCCGGGTCGAGGTGCTGAGGCTCTTTCCGCGGGTGGAAAAGAAGCCGCTGCGAGGCGGCACGCCGCCGGGGATGAACTAGAACATGAACAACAAGGCACTCGTGATCATGGCTGCCGCCGCGCTCGGCGCCTGCGCGAGCCCGCCGCCCCGGCCGAGCGGCATCGAGCCGGGCATCAGCGCGGCGCTGGAGCCGGCGCCGGCGAAGAAGGCAGCCCCCAGCGCGGCGATCAACCAGGCGCTGCTGCCGCCGCTGCGCCTGGCGATGCCCGAAGTGCGCGGGCAGCCGATCGAGCCCAGGTTCGACCTTTCGGTGAACAACGCGCCTGCGCAGCAGGTGTTCAGCTCGATCGTTACCGGCACGCGCTACAGCATGCTGGTGCCGCCGAGCGTGAGCGGGACCATCTCGGTCAACCTGAAGGACGTCTCGGTCAGGGAGGCGCTCGACTCGATCCGCGAGCTCTACGGCTACGACTACAAGTTCGAGGGTACGCGCATTTTCATCCGGCCCGCGGGGCTGCAGACGCGCGTGTTCCAGGTCAACTACCTGCAGGGCCAGCGCCGCGGCTCGAGCGACGTGCGGGTGCAATCCGGCTCGGTTTCGGACGCCGCCGGGAGCGGCAGGGCGCCGACGCCGGCCTCGAGCGCCAATCCGTCCCCGGGCCCGGTCGAGCAGCAGGGCCAGTCCTCGCTCAACAGCAGCCAGGTGACGACCCATACCGACAGCGACTACTGGGCGGAATTGCGCAGCGCGCTGATCGCGATCGTCGGCAGCGGCGCGGGGCGCAACGTGGTGGTGTCGCCGCAGTCGGGGGTGGTGGTGGTGAGCGCGCCGTCGCGCGAGATGCGCGCGGTCGAGCAGTATCTGCACGACAGCCAGATCTCGGTCGAACGCCAGGTGATGCTGGAAGCGAAGATCATCCAGGTGACGCTCTCCGACGGTTACCAGTCCGGCATCAACTGGTCGGCTTTCCGCAGCACCGGCCCGGACGTCGCGGTCGGGCAGAGCGGCAATACCGGCACCACGGTGCTCGGCTCGCGCGGGCAGGTGCTGCAGGGCGGCGGTCAGACGCTCAACCTCTCCACCAGCAGCGTGACCACGGCCGCGAGCTCGCTGGCGGCCGACAATCCGGCCAGCGGCGTGTTCGGGCTCGCGTTCCAGACCTCGAACTTCGCCGCGCTGCTGCAGTTCCTCGAGTCGCAGGGCAACGTGCAGGTGCTCTCCAGCCCCCGCATCGCCACGCTCAACAACCAGAAGGCGGTGCTCAAGGTCGGCACCGACGAGTTCTTCGTCACCAACGTGGCAACCGTCACCACCACCACGGGCGCGACGACGCAGCAGACGCCGACCGTAACCGTGGCGCCGTTCTTCTCCGGCATCCTGCTCGACGTCACGCCGCAGATCGACCAGCAGAGCAACATCACGCTTCACGTCCATCCGTCGATCAGCGAGGTCACCGAGAGCAAGCGCGTGGTCGACCTCGGCGGCACGGTGCCGTCGATCACGCTGCCGCTCGCCAAGAGCACCATCAGCGAAACCGACACCATCGTGCGGGTGCCCGACGGCAATATCGTCGCCATCGGCGGCCTGATGAGCGTCGACGTGCGAGACAACCGGGGCGGCATTCCGGGCGTCAGCGAGGGCGGCCTGGGAGACCTGGTGCGCAACACCAGCCGTCAGTCGAGCAAGAAGGAGCTCGTCATCCTCATCAAGCCGACGGTGATCCGCGACGATCGCGGCTGGGCCGCCGGGCTGCGCGACACGCGCGAGCGGATCGAGAACATGGTTCCTGGCTCGAGAGGCGAGGCACGCCGGCAGTGAATTATCTGCGGCACTTCGGCCTGCGCGAACCCCCGTTCGGAATCACTCCGGACACGAGCTTCTTCTGCGCCTGCCGCAGCACGCAGGAGGCGCTCAACACCCTGCTGGTCGCGGTCGCCAACGGCGAGGGCTTCATCAAGATCACGGGAGAGGTGGGAACCGGCAAGACGCTGCTGTGCCGCAAGTTTCTCGCCACGCTCGATGCCGGCTGGGTCACCGCGTACGTCCCCAACCCGAGCATCGAGCCGCGCACGCTGCTGCTAGAGCTGGCCGAGGAGCTCGGGGTGCAGGTCGATCCCGGGGTCGACCAGCACTACCTGCTCAAGGGCATTACGCGAACTCTGCTCGGGCTCGCGCGCCAGCGCAAGCGCGTGGTGCTGTGCATGGACGAGAGCCAGGCGATGCCGATCGAGACCCTCGAGGCGCTGCGCCTGCTGACCAACCTCGAGACCGAGAAGCGCAAGCTGCTGCAGGTGGTGCTGTTCGGCCAGCCCGAGCTCGATCGCAAGCTCGCGACGGACTCCATCCGCCAGCTGCGCCAGCGCATTACGTTCCAGTACCAACTGAAGGCCTTGGCTGAAGACGAAGTGGGCGCTTACGTTAATCACAGGCTCACGGTCGCGGGCTACGTCGGCCAGCCGGTGCTCGGCGGGCACGCGCTGCGCACGCTGCACAGCGCGAGCCGGGGATTGCCGCGCCTGGTCAACATCCTGTCGCACAAGGCTTTGCTGCTCGTCTACGGCGAGGGCGGCTACCGGGTCGAGCCGCGCCACGTGCGCGCGGCAGCGAACGACACACCGGCCGCTGCCTCCACGCACTGGTGGTGGCCCAGCCCCAGGCCGCCGCGCGCCGCCGACTGAGGCCAACGCCATGAGCCTCATCAACAGGATGCTGCAGGAGCTGGATCGCCGGCATGCCGAGCCCGTCGCCGACGCCATTACGCAGCAGGTCGAGGTGGTTGCGGCCGGGCGCCGCCGGCGCGATCTGTTCTGGCTGATCCTCGGCCTCGAGCTGGCCGTCGCGCTGGGGTGGCTGGCGTGGACCAGCTACCAGCTCAGGCCGCAGTCGGTGGTCACAGATCTCGCGCTGCGCTCGGCGGGCGGCGTAACACGTACGGTACAGCCGGCCCGGCAGCAGCCGGCGCCGGTGCAAGAGCCGGCGCCGGTGCCCGCAGCGAAGGAGCCGCCGCCGCCAATGCCCGCGGTCGACAGGCCCGAGCTTGCGCAGTCGATCGAGCGCCCGAAGCCCGCCGCGCGCCGCCGCCCGGCGCCCGTCGCGCAGGCGCAGCCGCAGGTGCAGAAGAGGCCGCACGCGCGCACCCCGGCGCAGGAGGCGGAAGCCGAGTTTCGCCGCGCGCTGCGGTTGCTCGATCAGGGGCGCGTGAGCGAGGCGGAGCAGGCGCTGCGCGGCGCGCTGGCGATCGATCCGTCCCAGGCGGCTGCGCGCCAGGCCCTCATCTCGCTGCTGGTCGACCAGCGGCGACTGGACGAGGCGCAGCGCCTGCTGAAGCAGGCGCTGGCGCTCGACCCCACCCGGGTGCGATTCGCCACCGTGCTGGCGCGTATCCTGGTTGAGCGCGACGATTACGACGGCGCGCTCGAAGTGCTGCGCGGATGCAAGGGCGACGTGTCGCGCGACGCCGACTTCAACGCCTTGCTCGGCGCCGTGCTGCAGCACACGTCGAGGCCGGGAGAGGCCGCGGACGCCTACCGCGCGGCGCTGCGGGTGGCGCCGCAGGCCGGCACGGCGTGGATCGGGCTCGGGTTGTCGCTCGAGGCGCTGGACCACCGCCCGGAGGCGGCCGAAGCTTTCCGGCGCGCGGTCGCGACCGGTTCGCTCGGCAAGGAAGTCAGGGATTACGCCGAGCAGCAGCTGCGGCGGTTGCAGCAGCCCTAGGCCGCGCTCTCGTCGGTGCCGAGCCGCTCCAGCCGATAGCCATAGTTGTAGATCGGCACCACCCTGTAGCCCGTTTCGGGCCGCAGGTCGAGCTTCTTGCGCACCTGGCTGACGTGGGTGTCGACGGTGCGGGTCGCCAGGTCGCCGCTGCGGCCCCACACCGACTCCTGCAGATGGCCGCGCGACATCAGGCGACCGATGTTGCGGAACAGGACCACCGCCAGCTCGAACTCCTTCGGCGTGAGCTCGATGCGCGAGCCGTCGCGGCGGATCTCGCCGCGCTGGGTGTCGATCTCGAACGGCGGGAAAGAAAGCTGTGTCTGCTCCTCGCGCGGGTAGGCCCGGCGCAGCAGGGCGCTGACGCGAGCCAGCATCTCCTGGCGCCGCGCCGGCTTGACCATGTAGTCGTCGGCGCCGTTCTCCAGCGCGAAGACGACGTCCTCCTCGGAATCGCGCACGGTGATGAACAGCACCGGGACATGCTTGGAGACATTCGCGCGCAGCCAAGTCAGCACCTCGGCGCCGGAAACATCGGGCACCTGCCAGTCGAGAATGAAGAGGTCGAAGCTCTCGCGACCCGCGTGCTTCATCGCCTCCCGCCCGGCCATGTAGCCGTGCACGTCGTGCCCTGAGTCAGCAAGCCAGCGCCGCAACAGCGCGAGCTGGTCGGGGTCGTCCTCGAGTATCGCGATTCGCACTGCATACCTCCCTGGCGGCGACGCCGCGCCGGCGAGGCAAATGATAATGCCGCTGGCGCCCGAAGCAAATTCGGATTGTGGCAGAATCGCCGCCTCCCGGAGGGTCTGGACCATGCGACTCGCTCTACTCGGCGGCGGCACGATCGCGCGTCTGGTGCTGGAGAACCTGCGTCACGGCGCGCTGCCCGGCATAGAGGTGGTGGCGCTGGCGGGACGGAGCGCCGTTTCACGCGCCGCGGCGCTGGCGGGCGAATACGGGATCGATTACGTGCCCGGCGCGCAGGTGCTTTGCGCAGCGAAGCCCGAGGTGGTCCTCGAGGCGGCCTCGCACGATGCGGTCCGCGCTCATCTCGTTGCGCTCCTCGCCGCGGGATCGTCGGTGATCGTGCTCTCGGCGGGGGCGCTGGCGGACGACGCGCTGCGCGCCGAGGCCGAGGCGGCGGCGCGCCGCTCTGGCGCGCTGCTCTACGTCCCCTCTGGCGGGATCGGCGCCCTCGATGCGCTCAAGGGCGCCTGTGCCGCGGGCGAGGTGGAAGTATCGATCCAGGTCGCGAAGCCCCCGGCGGCGTGGAAGAAGATCGACTACGTCGAGTCCCTCGGGGTCGATCTCGATTCGCTCGCGGCCGCGACGACGCTGTTCGACGGCCCGGCGCGCGCCGGCGTGCCGCACTTTCCCCAGAACGTAAACATTGCGGCGGTGCTGTCGCTTGCCGGCATCGGCTTCGACCGCACCAGGCTCAAGGTCGTGGCCGACCCCGCCCTGACTTGCAATACCCACACCATCCGGGTTTCGGGCAGGACGGGCCAGTTCACCATCGTGCTGGAGAACGTGCCGGCGCCCGACAACCCGAAAACCGCCTGGCTCGCCTGCTACAGCGCGCTGGCGGCACTCAGGGAACTGAGCTCGCCCGCGCGTTACGGCACCTGAGCGGCTGCGAGGCGTATTGGGCCGCAAGTCACTTGACTAAGCAGCGGAAATCTCACATAATTTCAGGTTCCGCCGGAGGGGTGCCCGAGCGGTTAAAGGGGGCAGACTGTAAATCTGTTGGCCTTGCGCCTACGTTGGTTCGAATCCAACCCCCTCCACCGGTATCGGTATCGCGGGCGGGCGCGGGCGGCAGGCAGGTTTTGCGGGTGAATTGAATGGGCGGGTGTAGCTCAATGGTAGAGCAGAAGCCTTCCAAGCTTATGACGAGGGTTCGATTCCCTTCACCCGCTCCAATGAATTTATTCAGCCCATGTAGCTCAGTGGTAGAGCACTCCCTTGGTAAGGGAGAGGTCATGCGTTCAATCCGCGTCATGGGCACCAGATAAAACTTTCAACGAAACGTCAGAGGCAGCGCAGTCATGGCAAAAGGCAAATTTGAGCGGACCAAGCCGCACGTGAACGTTGGCACGATTGGGCATGTGGACCATGGCAAGACGACGCTGACGGCGGCGATGACGAGTATTTTGTCGAAGAAGTAC
>Ga0102953_1001358_pt1 | contig 15637 bp, 20 predicted proteins | sample SalPon2A_C_D2_MG_FD_78509 | JGI IMG/M metagenome (GOLD analysis project Ga0102953, IMG submission 78509) | Soil microbial communities from South San Francisco under conditions of wetland restoration - Salt Pond MetaG R2A_C_D2_MG | ecosystem: Environmental > Terrestrial > Soil > Wetlands | place... | reverse complement strand
AATAATTTTTTTATATATAACTTTAGCCTGTTCTAAATGACCATTTTGATGCAAGTGTATGGCTTTCTCAAATTCATCGGGCAAATTAAATATTTTTTTCTTTTTGCTTCCTTTTTTCATAAAAGTCCTTTCATTAAAACAAATCTGCTACAAATGAGAGCAACAACCTCAGCAAATAATTTTCAAACTTACGATTATACAAGGAATTAACTTAACAATTTAAACATTCATATCCAAAGCTTTCTCGATCTCAGCCACTACTTCGGTAAGAGGTCTGGTCGAATCGATCTCCAGATGCGAACCTTCACGATATAGAGGCTCCCGTTCCGCCAGAACCTTTGCCGCCTCAGATTTTATATCGCTGCCGGTCAGAGAGGGCCGCTGGCTGTCGCTGACCGCATCGGCGGCGAGTCGTCGGCAAATGGTTTCCGGATCGGCTGTCAACCAGACCACCAAGCCGGTTTTCTGGAGTTTATGCCAGACATCACGATGCAATATAGCTCCGCCGCCGGTGGAAATCACCACTTCCCGACTGCCCACCAGTTCCTCAAGAAGCTCTTTCTCCCGGGCCCGGAAATAGTCCCAACCCCGTTCCCTGACCAACTGGCTGATCTCGCCATACCTTGCCACCAGGACCTCGTCCATATCGATAAAACCGAGACTAAGCCGCTCCGCCAGTAACTTCCCGACCGTACTCTTGCCGGTCGCCCGATATCCAACCAGAATAATTTTTCTCTTTTGCTCGGACAAAACTCGCTCCATGGCCTATTTAAATCCTTAATAATACTTGCCACATTTAAGAGTTTATCCGTTTAGCTGTCAAATAGAAAAGCGATGACTCCTCTTGCGGTCATCGCCAATTTCACTTAAATGTTTTAAAAAACTTCTCAATTACTACGACGGAGAACCATCGATGAAACATACAATAGTCCTGGCCACCCGCAACGAAGGAAAAGTCCGTGAGTTCAGGAAGATCTTGACTGATTTTGATGTGGATCTACGCAGCCTGAACGATTTCGGCCCTATACCCGAAGCAGTCGAGGACGGTGAAACCTTTGATGAAAACGCTTACAAAAAAGCCCATTTTACCGCCAAAGTCCTTGGCTTGCCGGCTATTTCAGACGATTCGGGCCTGGTGGTCGAGGCGCTGGACGGCGCTCCCGGCGTGTATTCGGCCCGCTATGCCGGCGAAAAGGCCAGTGACGAGGACAACATCAACAAACTGCTTAAGGCGATGAAAGGGGTAAGCGATCGGCGGGCCGCTTTTGAATGCGTCATCTCGATCGCCGTGCCCTCCGGTCCGGCCCTGACTTACGAAGGCAGATGCGAGGGCACGATCACAACCGAGCCCAAAGGAAGCGACGGTTTCGGTTACGACCCGGTTTTCTTTTCACCGGAGCTGGGCAAAACCTTTGCCGAGAGCAATCTCGAGGAAAAAAACAAAATAAGCCATCGTGGCAAGGCCTTAAATGAAGTTGCCGCCGAATTCGACAAAATCGCCAAATGGCTTGAAGCGCGAATGGCAGAAGAAAAACCGCCAAAACCGGACCACAGCCAGTTCGAACACAACGACTGGTCGAAAGACAAGATGGTCTGAGGATGAGTTTGGGCGGATTATTTGGTGAATCGGTAAAAAAGATATAGCTGTTCGGGATGGTTAAAGTTTTACCAACTCGATCTTTCCCCAAGCCCCCAGCTTTTTACCGACAACGATAACTACGCCGATAAGTCCCCCGATTCGGGGAGCAAGTTCCAGGGCCGAGCTGAAATCACCGCCACTGCCGACTTCATTGCCCAGGCGGGTAGCTGCCGCATCGGCAAGGGCGGTTGATGGGGCGACAACCGTCACCGAATCGGCCTGCCCCAAGCTTAGGGAATGGCCTACTGTCCCTGATGAAGTACAAATACCGATCGGCATATCTTCGACCGGAATCCTGAGCCCGATCCGATAACTCAAAGGCGATTCTCCAGCATAAATGGCGACCGAGCTCTCTTGGCCCCTAGCCATAAAAATATCGCCGCCGTTTTCCACCACCACCTCGGAACAACCTTCTCTTTGCAATAATCCCCTTCCAACATACTCGGCAATGACCCCGGCCACTGCCGCCATCGGCCCGACTCCGGCAGCCTGACCGGCTTTGAGCATCTCCCGGACCAGCGGCACACCGGTCGGGTCGTCCGCCAAAGGAGACAAGGTGTCAATAAAAGATGGACATCGAGCCAGATAATTTTCCAACTGGGTCCGGCACTCGACAACCAGATTGGTTGCCGCATTGGTAACATCCAATGGGGCGAGGATCTGCAGATCGGTCTCCCTGACCTTGACATGGAAGGACTGCAAGCCTCTCGGGTCAGGAATTTTTCGATATTTGCGTATCCGGTAGGATTCGGGTGATTTTTTTCGTTTGCCGGTCAAAGTTTCTCAGTTATCCTGATAATTATTAAGGAAACACTGATCCATATAATCAATATATTTATAGCTGAAAACCGCTTTTATCCGAAACAAGCAGAGAGTTAATTGAAAAAAAAACTGATCCTGTTCACCCGTTATCCAGTTGCGGGCCTCACCAAGACCCGGTTGATTCCGGCGCTAGGTTCTAATGGCGCAGCCGGCCTTCAACAACGGATGACCGAACATACCCTGCATACCGCAGTCACTGCGGTCTCAAGAAGCGGGTTGGCACTGGAGATTCATTACGCAGGAGGCTCTCTTGATCGAATGGCGGCTTGGCTTGGCGGGCACCACAACTATTGTGAACAAGGTCCCGGAGATCTGGGTGATAAAATGAACCGCGCTTTCCTGGACGCCTTCCATAACGATTTCCAGCAAGTTATGATTATCGGGGCCGACTGCCCGGCCTTGACGGCAAGTATCCTGGAGGACGGTTTTGCTAGGTTGGACGAAAACGACCTTGTCCTGGGACCGGCCATGGACGGAGGTTACTACCTGATCGGCTTATGCCGCCACTGTCGTGAACTATTCCTGAATAAACCATGGGGAGATAGCTCCCTCTTATCGACGACCATCAATCTTGCCCGCAAACTCGACCTAAAATTTCATCTTCTTGAGGAGCTGGCCGATGTCGACCGCCCAGAAGACCTCGCAAATTTCGGTGGTCATCCCGACCCTGAATGAGGCGGACAATCTTAGCGCCACTCTCGAACTGCTTGGCGATAAACACAACCTGGAAATTATTGTGGCCGACGGCGGCAGCAGCGATGCGACTAGAACTATTGCCGCAACAGCCGGCGCCAAGGTGGTAACCTCTAAGAGGGGGCGAGGCTTCCAGCAAAATGCCGGGGCGGCAGCCGCCTCCGGGGAGATATTGTTATTCCTTCACGCTGATACCTTTCTGGCTGAAAATTTCCCCGAACTGGTCTGTGCCTGCCTTGGCGAAAGAGGTGTTGCGGCAGGAGCCTTCAGCCTTTCGATTGATCTGAAGCTGTTTGGAGTCAGGTTCATTGAGATCATGGCCAATTTAAGATCGAAGTTGCTGCAACGGCCTTATGGCGATCAGGCGATTTTCATGACCAGAAAGAATTTCGAAAAAGTTGGAGGGTTTCCTGAAATAGAGATTATGGAAGATTTTGTTCTGGTCGGTAAATTGCGAAAGCTGGGCCGGATCAGGACATTAAGTGCCGCCGCTGCCACCTCCGGCCGCCGCTGGCAAAAACTGGGGATTTTGAGGACCACCCTGATCAACCAGGCGATCATAATCGGCTATCTTCTCGGCCTGTCGCCGACCTCTTTGGCCAACTGGTATCGAATATCGTCCAGAGCCCGCTGATATTTAGGATTTGCCGATCTGATCTTTTCAGCCCCCAGGGCGCTGTTTTCGGCGTAAATGGAGGGGATTGCCGGCTCTTTGGGCCTGAAACCGGCCCGCAGGGCCGGATCGTTTATAAAGGACATAACCAGCAGAGAACCGTTGTTCAGAAAGGGGTAGAAATATGATTTTTTTAGAAAGGTCGCGGAATTAGACATCAATCCGGCCAAAACCATGAACATCAAAATAAGAATAAACATGCCCTTGCCCATTCCGAACAGACCGCCCATGAAGCGATCAAGGCCGTCGAGCATCGTAAATTTCAAAAATTTTCGCAAACCTAAACCCAGATAAATGACCGCCAGATAAACCGCGCAGAATAAAATCAGATAAGTAAACAAAAAAGCCAACTGCGGGGATGAGACGAAAGATTCCAAAAATCTGGAAAAATATAGATAGGAACGTCCGGCAACGATAAAGGCGAGAATCAGGGCGGCAATGAATGAAAGTTGCCGAGTAAATCCTGTCCATACTCCGCGGGCGGTAAGTAGGGAAATTATTAGAATTATTGCGGAATCAATTGAACTCATCGATTTTTAATATTAAACTTTTTCCGGTTAAACTCAAGCTTTTTAAAATCGGCAAAGTTGTTTTTTTACAATAATTATAATTAGATAAGGTAATCGCAGCCGAATGATTTCCGCCGAAAAATTAAACCTGAAAAGCGCCGAGGGTTTTTTAAGGGTCGGCTTCGATGGCGACCAATTACCCGAACTGGTTCTGCTTGACCTTGACCGCTTGCAAGAGCAACTGACTGCAAACATTTTTGATCCGGCCGAATATCTTACCACCCGGGAGCTTACAACTTTTCAAGGCTTTAAATATCAGAAAAGAAAAATCGAGTGGCTGGGCGGGCGGTTGGCCGCCAAACAGGCGGTTCTATATCATACCGGCAGAATGCCTTCGGCTAAGGCAATGCGCGAATGGTCGATAAGCGCCGACCAGAACGGCAAACCTTTTTTGAAATCCCGGTCCGGGAATTCGCCCAGCCTGTCGATTTCTCACAGTCAAGGCCTGGCGGCAGCCATGGTTACGGACCAATGGTCTTGCGGCCTGGATATCCAGAAAGTTTCCGAGGCAACCGTCAGGGTCAAGGAGAAGTTCTGCACTGCGGAAGAGGAAGGGATAATCGCTTCTATTAATCTAGCGAATCCGCCGGCATTTGCTTTGACCTTGCTATGGGCAGGCAAAGAGGCCCTGCGCAAGGCCAGGGGAGGGCATCCCCTGACCGGGTTTACCGCGATGCGGTTAAATGGGACAGTCACGATAGGTGAGGGTCATTGGCTTTTCACCATGCAGGTCCAAAATAACCTGTACCGTATTTTGACTTTTTTCTATCTGGATTACGCTATGGCTCTGTGCGTTATCCGTCAATCTTAAAATGGGAACACTCTATGCAATCATCTGAAATTCTCAAAAGAATTCCCCTATTCAACGGCTTGACCGAGCAGCAACTTCTAGACTTGGCAGAAATTATTTCCGAGCGGAGTTTCAAAAAAGGCGAAAATATCTTCGCCGAAGGAGACGAGGGCGTTGGTTTTTATATTTTAGCGGAGGGACAAGTCAAGATTTATAAGCTTTCAGTGGAAGGCAAAGAGCAGATTCTCCACATTTTCGGACCTGGCGAACCATTCGCAGAAGCGGCGGTTTTCACCGGACGTTCATTTCCTGCCTACGCGGACGCCATGCAGAACAGCCGGGCTTTTTTCATTCCGAGACAGGCTTTCGTCGACTTGATCAAATCGAATCCCTCGCTGGCCATGAACATGCTGGGGGCTCTTTCGATGCGCCTTAAAAAATTCGCCGGGATGATCGAAGCTCTTTCCCTAAAGGAAGTTCCCGGCCGCCTCGCCTCCCACCTTTTACTGTTAAGCGACCAGGAAGGAGTAAACGAATTCCCCCTGAACATCAGCAAGTCCCAGCTGGCCAGCCTGCTCGGCACCATCCCTGAGACCCTGTCGCGCATCTTCAACAAACTAAACGGCAATGGTTATATTGAGTCAAACGGTCCGCGAATTAAAATTATTGACCGCGAAGGTCTTGAGGCGTTAGCTTCCGGCGAGGAAAAACTTTCTTAAGAAGGTGGCTGATATTTCTCCCCCTTTACTTTGCACAAAAGATAGGCAGGTGTCTCATTTAATACGGGTGTAAAATAACCTTTAGAGAACTCTTTTCTGAAATAAAGAGAAATAAAAACAGCATCGCCTAGTTTGTTATCAAAGAAAGCACCATATTTAATTCTGTGTTTTTCATTCTGCCGCAAATAAATAGTGTGACCTATTGAACCTCTTTGAGGATATTTTTTCGAATATGTTTTGTCCCCATAATCATAATTAAAATCCGTTATATCAAAGTATCCGGTTCCCTCGATTAGCATCCAACCATTATTTAAATTAACTGAGTAAGGGCCTTTTGCTGACACGCCCCTTACCAGGGATTTATCAAAATAGTAAGAAAGCAAGGCAACTTTAGTATAACCTGACGGCCCCGTTTTATTCTTAAAATCCCATTTTGCAATATGATACCAAGGCTCGTCGAAAAATTTATAATCCATAAACAGGTAAACAGGTGGACAATAATTGGGAAACAGTAACTGAAGAAGTTCTTCAATTTTTGTTGTATTAAATTTGTATTTATCTTTCAGAAGTGTTCGGCTTTTTACAACACCTGCTTTTAGTAATTCGCTTAATCGAGGAACTCCTTCTGCCCAGTTTTGTCTATCTCCCGTCAATTCAGAAAAGATTTTGGAAACCCCCTGATACCCGTTAACAGTATAAAATTGTATCCAGTTGGCGGCTAACCTGAAGTCATTAACTCCCATGGGAAAATTTAAAATATAGGTCAACCAGGCAGGATGGAAAATGCCATCTGCTAAGGTTTTTCTTTTTGAATAATACACCAGGGGATGACCACGGTCCCAAGAAGCCCAAATCACCGCATCATTCGGAGTAGTTTTTGCAATATTTTTCATTGCCTCGGAAAGAACCGGGTCTAAAATAGGAGTACGCTGGGGGGATGTTAAATCGGTACGCACAGGATAAAAACTGCAAATTATGACAAAGATAACGATCAAAATGAATTTTATGAAAGCTTGATGAATTTTAAGGGTAGATAAAGAAAGAAAAATAATAGCCCCCAGACCAAGCCCATAAAGAGGAGCAACAAAAATTGAGAATCTTGATGCATTAAAAGCCAAAACATTTAGGCCTAACAGAGGAACTAAAAAAAGAAAGTTTTTCCTTGAAAAACAGGCCAATGCGCCTAAGCCGAGAAGAGAAAGTGAATAAACATAAATATTTCCAGCTACACTTAAAGAAAGCTGAGTGAATGTATAATCACTTTGCTCTGCAGCCCTGCCTATGACTGGGAAAATAGTAGTTTTTTCTTCCACTAAAACATAACTTAAAATTCTGAATGCACTTTGTGTGATCTGTAAAAAGACATTTCCTTTCCACATCCAGATTATTATGAGAAAAAAAGTAAACAATGAAATGCCTACTAAAATTCCTTTTTTTGACTTTTTAGGAATAACAAACAACAACACTAATAGCAGTGAAACCGCCACCATCAATGGAGGGGCTAAACCTTGATCCCACCACCAGACAAACATAAGGAGAAATATGGCAAAAAAGGCAAAAAGCTGGTAGCGCTTGTTCGCTTCTTCTGTGTTAGCAATTTTCGCAGCAATTAAAGTTAGTAAGGCAATGAACGTCACGTTAAGAATATCGGTGTCACACCACCCAATTGAGCTCCTTACAATGTAGGAATTAGTCAGCAGTGAAAATAAAGCAGCGCAAAATCCTACAATTTTAGCTATTGTTACGTTGGCGACATAGTTTTTATCCCAAGGCGGTTTGGCTGAAATTACCAACAAGTACCCTAGCAAATAAGTTGGAATAGCCAACAGAACACCTAAAAAAGGCGGCAAAAGTATAGCTATCCACTCAAGGGGTTTATTGCTTAGGAAAGTGAAGAAAGCAATAAATACAGACAGTAACGGAGCTGAGGAAGGTCTGGTAAACCCTCTCGGTACTTGGCGATACTCATCAACTTTTTTTAAGGATAAATGCAAAAGATCATTAGCAATATCCATATAATAATAAGAATCAACCCCTAAAGGGACAGGCCGCGACCCTGAATCAAAAAAATATTGGTCCTTATTATCCAGCCAATGTCCTAGATCATTAAATCTTAAAAAAAAGCCGAACAACATGATTAACGCCGAGACAGAAACTGTAAAAGTTTTTGTTTCAACGATTTTTTTTAAGTTTCCCATATTAATTTCCGACCGGGGCTAGACTGCTCCACTTTAGGTTTAAACGTCAAAGGATGAATTTATAATCAGCATATTGATATTGTAAAGTTTATTCGTGATACTTATCGTTTCACCTGCCGAATAGACGCATGCTTCTCGAATGAAATATATAAATAACCAAATATACCCTTTAAAGGCTCAAACCGCACCACTCGTTACTCTTGATATTTGTTAAAGTATTTGTTGTATTTGGCAGTGTATTCCGACGTAATGACGCTTGCATGATTGTTAAATCTAGAAATATATGCCTAAACGCCTGCACAAATAATAAAGCATATCGGCACAAACCTCGACACAAATCTCTAGGCGCACCAACTCATCGACAGCCCAAATAAAGATCATCATTGATAAATAAATGAAACAGATATTGTTCTTATGAGACATAAAGTGTCTCGTTTGTTTAATGATACAATTAATTCATTTGTTTTTCTGCTATATTTTCAACCAGATACAAACGAAATATTTCTTTGTTTGATATCAGATCATTGTCTCAATAAATATTTTTGTGATACACAAAATGCGATTCCAATCCGCCTTCTCAATACGAGTTACGTTCCTTTAACTAGATATAATTCCGTCCCAATTTAATTATCGCAAAAAAGTTGTTTCACAATGGCACGGCGATTGCCATATGATTAAGTCATGAAACGGTACAACGACTGTATAAAGAAAGTTCTCGAACTATCCCGGCAGATGATCATCCTGGCCGACGAAGGCCAGCTGGCGGCAGAGGATGACGGCTGCCGCCTCCTTTACGGGGTGTTACAGGACTATGCCTATAAGCTCCGCAAAAAAGCCGAGGAAGAGAAAGAGGCGCATTCGCGCTCCGGTAGGTGGGACCAAGATTAAAAGAAGAAATTTATTAATTCATAAATTAATTCAAATGGAGGATTATTGAAATGAGTGTACTGGTAACCAAAAGAGCCCCTGAATTTACCGCCCAGGCGGTGATGCCCGATAACGCCATAGAGGAACTGAGTCTTTCGTCATACAGCGGCAAATATGTCCTGATGTTCTTCTATCCCCTTGATTTCACTTTTGTCTGCCCCTCGGAGATCATTGCCTTCGACCGTGCTCTGGATGAGTTCAAGAAAAGGGATTGCGAAATTCTCGGCATTTCGGTTGATTCTCAGTTTTCCCATTATGCCTGGAAAAATACGCCGATCGAGAAAGGCGGCATCGGCAATATTAACTTTCCGCTGGTTGCCGACCTTGATAAATCGATCTCGGAAGCATACGATGTATTATTACCGGATGGCATTTCCCTGCGCGGGATTTTCCTGATCGACAAGGAAGGGATTGTCCGGCACCAACTGGTCAACGATTTGCCCTTGGGGCGCAGCGTTGAAGAGGCGATCAGGGTACTGGATGCGCTCCAGTTCACCGAAAAGTACGGCGAGGTCTGTCCGGCCAACTGGAAGCCCGGCGAAGAGGCGATGAAACCGACCGCCGAGGGCGTGGCCGAATATCTCTCGAAAAACAGCTAGAGGAGGAATAACAATGGCTAAATACGAATGCCCCTGCGGCTATATCTACGACCCGGCCGAAGGCGACGAGACCACCGGCATCGAACCAGGTACCGCCTTCGAAGATCTGCCCGATGACTGGGTCTGCCCGAAATGCGGCGCCGAAAAAGAGGAATTCTGGAAAATATAAAGCATTTGAATGAAGTCCGGCTTGTAATCATCCTCAGTCCCATTACGAGGCAAAGACGAAAACAATTGGCAAATCAAATTAATCGAGGAGGAGATGAAAATGGCTGAAAGACTGGAAATATACAAATGCGAAGTGTGCGGCAATATTGTTGAAGTAATGCACGGCGGCGGGGGCATCCTGGTCTGCTGCGGCGAGGAGATGAAACATTTCGCCGAAAACACCGTCGACGCGGCCAAGGAAAAACATGTGCCGGTCATCGAAAAAACCGCCGGTGGCTACAAGGTTAAGATCGGCTCCGTACCGCATCCGATGGAGGAAAGCCACTACATCGAATGGATCGAACTGATAGCCGGCGACAAGGTCTACCGGCAGTTCCTGAATCCCGGCGATGCCCCCGAGGCGGTTTTCGCCATCGACGCCGATGAAGTAAGCGCGCGGGAATACTGTAACCTGCATGGCCTATGGAGAAGCTGATATGCTGAGCAAAAAAATGGCCAAGGCCTTAAACGGCCAGATCAACGCCGAGATTTATTCCTCTTACATGTACCTTTCGATGTCGGCCTGGTTCGAACAGGCCGGCCTGGCGGGAATGGCCAACTGGATGCGGCAGCAGGCCCAGGAGGAAATGTTCCACGCCATGAAAATGTTCAATTTCGTTAACGAAAGAGGTTCCCGGGTCATTCTGGACAAGATCGACAAGCCGCCTACCGATTGGCAATCAGCCCAGGATGTCTTCACGGCCATCCTGGCCCATGAACGCAAAGTCACCGGTCTGATCAACGATCTGACCAACCTGGCCCTGGATGAAAGGGACCATGCCACCAACATTTTCCTGCAGTGGTTTATTTCGGAACAGGTAGAAGAGGAGGCCGGGGTCGGCGCTATTCTCGACAAACTGAAACTGATCGGCAAGGATTCAAGCGGCCTGTTCGCCCTGGACCAGGAGCTGGGCCAACGAATTTTTACCCCGCCGCCAACTGCTTGAACCATTGCCATGGTTGACTGATGTGCCCGAACGCGGAAAGTTTCGGGCATATCGCTCAGGAATGGCATTATTAATCATTTAACAACCGTCGCCGGACAACTTCTTTCAGGCGACCGGCAAGCTTTAGGAGAGAGACATGAGCGTCAGAGAGATTAAGGAAAATGTTTTCTGGGTAGGCGCGGTGGACTGGAACATCCGCGATTTCCATGGCTATTCTACCGAGCAGGGCACCACCTATAACGCCTATTTGATCAAGGATGAAAAAACTGCCCTGTTCGATACGGTAAAGCGCAATTTCCGCGACGAGCTGCTCTTCCACATCAAGGAATTAACCGAACTTGAGAAAATCGATTATCTCATCGTCAACCATGTTGAAATGGACCACTCCGGCTCGCTGCCGGAAGTGATCGACCTGATCAAACCGGAAAAGATCTTCTGCTCCAAAAACGGCAAGAAGGCGCTGATCGATCATTTCCATCGCGAGGACTGGCCCATGGAGGTGGTAAAGACCGGCGATACCATCAGCCTGGGCAAAAGGACCGTCACCTTTATAGAAACGCCGATGCTGCATTGGCCGGACTCGATGTTTTCCTACGTCAACGAAGACAAACTGCTGATCTCCTCCGATGCCTTCGGCCAGCACCTGGCCACCTCCGAGCGCTTCGCCGACGAGGTCGACCAGTGCGACCTGTTCCAGGAGGCGACCAAATACTACGCCAATATCCTGATGCTCTTTTCACCCAACGTCCAGAGGCTTCTGGCCAGCGTCAAGGAAATGGGCATCGAGATCGAGATGATCGCCCCGGACCACGGCTTGATCTGGCGGGAAAACCCCCAGGTGATCCTCGACGCATACGACAAATGGAGCAGCCATACCCTGTGCGACAAGGCCCTGGTGATCTACGATACCATGTGGCACAGCACCGAACTGATGGCCAAATCGATCTGCAGCGAAATCGCTAAAGCCGGAGTTGAAGCGAAGATGCTGAATCTCAAGGTCAACCACCGCAGCGACGTGATGACCGAGGTGCTCGACGCCAAGGCCCTGATCTTCGGATCCCCAACCTTAAACAACGGCATGCTGCCGACCATGGGCGATTTCCTCACCTACCTCAAGGGGCTGCGCCCTAAAAATCAGGTAGCGGCAGCCTTCGGCTCCTTCGGCTGGAGCGGCGAGGCGGTCAAGCACATCAACGGCTACCTTGAGGAGATGAAGCTCGAACTGGCCCACCCCGGCCTTAAAGTTAAAAACGTGCCCAGGGAAGAGGACTTTGCCGCCTGCCGTGAACTGGGCGCGGCCGTGGTCGAGGCGATGCGGAAAAGTCCCTGATGAATCCCCTCGAAATAGTCGGGCGCACCCCGAAAACAAACTGCGGCGAATGCGGTTTCCCGACCTGCCTCGCCTTTGCGGCGGCAGTCTGCGCCACCGGGGTCGATCCGCAAAAATGCCCCTACATCCAGCTTGAAGGGTTGGTGATCGAAACAGCCGGATTCGAACTGGAAGATGCCTCCCGTCAACGGGATCTGGCTCTGGTTGAACACCTGAAGAGCAAAATTGCCGAGGCGGACTTTAAGGCGCTGGCCCCCAGGATCGGTGCCGAATTCAGCGATCAATCTCTTCTCTTCAGCTATCTGGGCCAAAAGGTTGAGCTGAGCAAGGAGGTTATCCTCATTAACGGCGCCGAACCGGAAGATCCCCGCGACCAGATCCTTCTTTACAATTATGTTTATTCAGGCGGCGGTCGCAAACCCGAGGGTGAGTGGATCGGTATGGAAAGCATGCCGAACTCGATCTCCAAGGTCAGAACCCTGGCTAGATACTGCGAAGAGCCGATTGCCAAAATATTTAACGCTAAAAAAATTACTGAGATAATAAATCAGGCCGAACACGCCGGTGGTGAACGGTTTGCGGATAGTTCAGCCACCATCGCCCTGGAATTTTTGGTTCTGCCGATGCTTCCCCAGCGCATACTTTTCTGGGAGGAGGAGCCGGAAGACGGTTTCCCGGCCAAAACAAAAGTGCTCTACGACCGCCATGCCCTTGATTATCTGGATATCGAGTCGCTGCTTTTTTCCAGTGAACGGCTGGCAGAACGCCTTGTTGCCCTTCTTTCCTGAAGGTAAACTCCCCGGTAAATATGCGGAACCGCGCCCTTAAAAAAACCATTGTTTCCTTGCTTGCCACCGGAGATCTTCCCGGAGTTTTGGCCATGCAGGGAAAATATCCCCGCCACCAATTGATCAATCTCTTGATCGGTTGTCTCTGCCATACCGATGAAATGGTGAAATGGCGGGCAATCAGCGCTCTAGGCCGGATCGTTTCCTTGCTTGCCGATGATGAAATGGAGAGCGCCCGGGTGGTAATACGGCGTTTTATGTGGATGTTGAACGACGAATCCGGCGGCATAGGCTGGGGCGTGCCGGAGGCAATGAGTGAGATTATGGCCTGCCACTCCGGCCTGGCCGAGGAATATGCCCATATCCCGGTGGCGAACATGCGCGAAGAAGGCAATTTCCTGGAGCTGCCGATGTTGCAACGCGGCCTTATGTGGGGTATCGGCCGATTGGCCGGAGCCTATCCAGAACTGATGCGGGGGAAAAATACCGGTTTGTATCTGCCACCTTATCTAGATTCAGAAGATCCTGAAGTCAGGGGGCGGGCGGTCTGGGCTATCTGGCAACTAGGCGAAGAGATCCCTGCCAAAATAAGCAAATTGGTCGGCGACCGGGCCAAAGTTACTATCTACCAGCACCCTGAACTGAAAATCTACTCAGTCGGTGAACTTGCCGAAATAGTTTCGGGTTGAAACAGAATAATCTTCATTAGCTGATTATTCCGGCGTATTTGTATTTTAGCCATTTCCCTGTGCCTTCTCCCGGCTAGAGTGTTACAATTATCCATTTTGAAATTAACGATATATTGACACCATCAGCAGTGCCAGTAAGACCTTTTTCCTTTATGGAAAACCGGGAGAACCCGTATGAGAAAAATCTTCGAAGAAACCACAATAAACAACATGACCCTCAAAAACCGGCTGGTCAGATCGGCCACCTGGGAGGGCATGTGCGAAGCAGACGGCAGGCCGACCGCTAAACTGACCGACTGCTACCGGGACCTGGCCAGAGGCGGGGTGGGGCTGATCATCACAGGCTACGCTTTCGTCAGCGAGGAAGGCAAGCAGCTGTCCTGTACCCTCGGCGCCCACAGTGATGAGTTTATGGATGACCTGAAAAGAATGGTTGACGCAGTCCACGACGAAGACGGCAGGATCTGCCTGCAGCTGGTCCATGTCGGCGGCCAGACCAAGGAGAAGGACATCGGCCGTGCCCCTCTGGCCCCTTCTGCGGTAATGACCCGGCAGTATCCCCAGATTCCGATGGAAATGTCTTTCGCCGAGATCCAGCGGGTGATCAAGGCCTTCGGCGAGGCCGCGGGCCGAGCCAAGTCGTGCGGTTTCGACGCCGTCCAGCTCCACGGCGCCCACGGTTATCTGATCAACCAGTTCCTCTCGCCTCTCACCAATCAACGTAGCGATGAGTACGGCGGCAGCATCGACAACCGCTGCCGCTTTATGACCGAGGTCTACTGGAGGGTCAGAGACGTAGTCGGCAAAGATTATCCGGTATTGATCAAGCTGAACGGCGCCGACAACCTGGAAGGAGGTCTCGAACTTGAAGATGCCGTTTATGCCGCCGAACTTTTAGACCAGGAAGGAATAGACGCCATCGAGATAAGCGGCGGCACCCCGGCCTCCGGCGACAAAACACCGATTCGCAACAAGATAAACAGACCTGATCTGGAGGCCTACAACCTTTCTCTATGCCGAGAAATCAAGAAAGCGGTTCGCTGCCCGGTCATGGTGGTCGGAGGCTTCCGCAGTTTCAACACGGTCGAACAGGCCATCCTGAATGACGTTGACTATGTCTCCATGGCCCGTCCCTTTATCCGCGAACCGGACCTGGCCAAGCGCTGGCACTCAGGTAATCGCGCCAGTGCCGCCTGTATTTCCTGTAGCGCTTGTTTCATGCCCGGAATTAAAGAAGGCGGCATCTATTGCGTGGTTGAAAAAAAACATAGAGAAAAGCAAAAGCTTTGAAATCCGGCCGTCCTTTTTACTGCCTGCCGAAACTATTTACCGCAAGCTTGCTTGGCCTCATCATAGGGTTCGGTCAGGCAATCTACCAGGAGAGTTCTTTCATCATCGGCCAACGCGGCCCCGTTGGATATCATCCAGTCTAGGATGGCCTGCCATTTTTCTTCAGGGCCTCCCATGGATTTGCATATCCGGTCTGAATTATGGCATTCATTGCAAACCCTGGTCATAAGTTTGCTGCAATCCCCTTCCTGTCCGGAGGCCTGCACAGCCCCCAATACGGAAACCACCGCCACGATTACCCCGAGAAGCAAATTTTTCGATAACATATCAAGCCTCCTTTTTATGATAGTAGTGAACAGTATAGTACAGCTTCTCATTCCAGGTCTAATCTTGTCTCGCTAATTTTTCCGTCAATCCACTATCTGATCGAATTACCGAAAGTTCTCCGGCACTTCATGGATCAAGCTTGTGAGTCAATGGAATTTTGCGAGATTGAAGATGCCGCACATTCCCCGTGGCTCAAAGTCTCACGCTGTTCGCTATCTGCCGCGGGGAGCTTCAATTTTTAGTTTTTAATTCGCATCTTTCACCCGCAAAACAAAATCTGCTACACTCAGATAAGAGATTTTCAATTTACTCAGGTATCAGATGATGAAGCACCGATTTGACAAACTATAAATGAGGAGCCTGTTATGAAAATTCTGATGGTACTGACTTCCCATGACCAACTTGGCGAGAGCGGCGAAAAAACCGGTTT
>Ga0102953_1001357_pt1 | contig 15641 bp, 15 predicted proteins | sample SalPon2A_C_D2_MG_FD_78509 | JGI IMG/M metagenome (GOLD analysis project Ga0102953, IMG submission 78509) | Soil microbial communities from South San Francisco under conditions of wetland restoration - Salt Pond MetaG R2A_C_D2_MG | ecosystem: Environmental > Terrestrial > Soil > Wetlands | place... | reverse complement strand
TCGCTGGACCGCTTCCGCAGCACCGAGGCGCACACGGCGGACATCGCCGGGGTCATCGCCTACCTGCGTGGACGGCTGCACGTGCCTGTGTGGCTTGTCGGCACGAGTCGGGGTACAATCTCCGTCGCTTATGCAGCCTCGCGGCTGGCACCACCGGCCGGGCCGGACGGCATCGTGCTTTCGTCCACGGTCACGGTGCTCTCGCGGGGCGCATCGGCGGATGGCGCGGACCTGGCCGCGATCCGGGTGCCGACGCTGCTGGTGCAACACCGGCTGGACGCGTGCCGCGTGACGCCCTTCGGCGGAGCCGAGGCCCTGCTGAAGCGCTTGGTGAACGCGCCCGCGCACGAGTTGATCGCCATCGAAGGCGGGGGGCCGCCACGTGGGCCGGCCTGTCAGGCATTCAACTACCACGGATTCATCGGACGTGAAGCCGCCACCGTGCGGGTCATGACCGACTGGATCAAGGCCCATCCACCCGTGCGGAGCTGACCGCTCCGGGTTCGGGGGCCATACGGCAAGCGGGCGCAACCGGCAAAAAGGGGCGATTCCATGGAAGACCCGGTCTGGACGAACGAATACCAGCGGTTCCTGCAGCAGTGCGTGGAGTCGGGCCACCTGGACAAGCGCGAGCCCAACCAGGAGCACCGCCTGCACCCCCGCTTCCGGCTCTGGTCCAACATTGTGTGGACCACGGGCGACTTCCAGTTCGCCATCGTGGACCTGTCCGTCTCCGGCATCGCCTTCGATGCCAACCGCGCCTTCGAGCCGGACCGCGAAATCGTCGTGCGCCTGAGCGACCTGATCTCCGTTCGGGCCCGCGTCATCGGCTGCAATGAGCTGGATACCACGCCCATGTTCTTCACCGGGCGCTACCGCGTGCGTTGCCACTTCGAGGATTCGGTGGAGGGCCTGCGCTTCCTGGTGATGGTCAAGGACATGAAGCAACTGCGCATTGAGACCTAGATTCCACACGGCTGCCTGCCGAGTCGCCCCATACAGCCGGGCGATGTCATTCCGAGCGCAGCGAGAAATCTGTTGTGACGGAGCGCAAGCAGATTCTTCGCCCCGCCAGACGGGCCTCAGAATGACACCCGTGGCCGCACGCCGGCTCGCCTGAATTCCGACCAGGGACTAACCCTTCCGCTCGTGGAGCCGCATGCGGATCAGCTCCAGGTGCTCGCGGCCCCAGAACAGTTCCCCGTCCAGCACGAAGGTGGGCACGCCGAAGACGCCCTGCGCCTCGGCCTCGACGCGGATGCGGTCGTGCTCCGCGCGGCCGTCGCCGGCCAGCCAGTCCCGCAGGCCGGCCACGTCCGCGCCGGCCTCCCGGGCCACGGCCTCGATCACCGCCGGGTCTTCGATGTCCAGCTCGCGCTTCCAGAAGCGCTCGAACACCAAGTCGTGGTAGCGCCGCAGCGGGGCCTCGCCCTGGCGCTTCACCCACAGCATCCCCGTGTTCGCGCATGCGGAGTCCCAGATCTTGCGCGGCCCGCGGATCACCAGCCCGCGCAGGGTGGCGTAGCGCCGCGCGTCCATGTAGCTGTAGCGCACCCGCCGCCACTGGTGCGGGGTGCGGTGCTCCTCCTCCACCTCGCCTTGTGGCCCCAGCGTGGCGCTGCCCAGATAGTCGGGAATGTTGAGCGTGTATGGCAGCCAGTCCAGGGCCGCGCCTTCCGCCTCGGCCAGCTCGTACACCAGGTCCTTCGCCAGGAAGGCGTAGGGCGATTTATAGTCGATGTAGACCGTGATCTGGCGTGTCATGGCGCCGATTGCACACGCCCGCGCCGCGCCTGTCAACCACCCAGGCATGAATTGCGCTACAGAACACCTATTGATAGTATTTCCATCAGCCTGCCCGATCGGGGGATCGTGGAAGCCAGGCTCAGGATGGCGCGCACGATAGGGGTGTGTTGGGGGGCCTGCCGTCCGTGCCGCGCCCTTGAACCGCGACCCTTCGGGGCAGGTGCTGCGCAGCGAAGCCGGTTCACCCGAGCAAAAGGAGGGACCCCATGAAGGCTGCAGTGTTCACTGCCGCGGTCATCGGCATCCTGCTCGTCGTGGCGGGATTCCTCACGTACTACGCGCCGTAGGGCGGTTCACCGCGAAGGACGGCAAGCCACCGCAAGGTGGCGGCGACGGGAGGCGAGGCGCGCGGAGGCGGCTCCCTCCCGTTTCTTCGTTCGTGCGCGCGACTACCAAAGTTCCGCGGGCATGGGCAGACCCTCGAACAGCTCCGGCCCCACGGGGCTCACCGGCAGCGAGCCGTCGCGCTCCAGCAGGTCGTAGATCTGGCGCAGGTGCTGGCCCGCGTGCCAGGTGGTGCGTTCCAGCAGCAGGTGCGTGCCCTGCTCGCCGTAGTAGGTGCTGGCGATGCGCGCAAACACCTCGTCCGGCGCCTGGGCGAACCACGCCGCCAGCCGGTCGCGTACCTGCTGGCCGTAGACGGCCAGCGCCTCGCCCGTGCGGAGCGATTCCGGAGCGTCCTCCACCAGCCAGAGCTGCTCCAGGTGGCCCTGCTCCATGGTGTCCACGAAGGCCGCGCTGAGCCGGAACACGTGGTAGGCAAGTTGCCCCAGCGTGCGGTCGCGCTCCGGGTGCTTCAGCGCCAGTTGGGCGGGCGTGAGCCGCTTCACCAGGTGCTGGGCGTAGTAGAGGATGTTGTCCTGCACCTCGGCCAGCTCCCGCGGGCTGAGCGCGGGGGTATCGTCGAAGGGCACGCCCACCAGCCGGGCCAGCGCGCCGGGGTTCCAGCCGTGCACGAAGCGCCCGTCCACAATGGTGGCGGGCACGCGGGGGATGCCCAGCGCCGTCAGCTCGGCCTGGGCCGCCGGGTTGCCGTGCACGTTGACCGGCTCGAAGTCCACTCCCCATTGCGAAAGCAACTCTTTCGTCTTGGAGCAGGAGCTTCAGCCGGGTTGGTAGTACACCTTGGGCTTCATCGGGGGCCTTTCGGGAATGGGAATCGGTGCGGCGACCGGCGCCGCGGCGCTTTCCCCCGGTCCTCGCACGATCCACGGCAGCTGGCAAGGCGGGGCACTGCGCCAGCACCGAGCAGCGGCCCACGCGGAGCCCAGCATAGCCAAGCCCCGCGCAATCGTACTAGAATACCGCGCGACGCCACCCGCACCGCGGCCGCACGCCGCTTCACCCCGCAGGAGATGCTCCATGCCCAGCGCCGCCGAGGCGATGACCGAGTCGGAATTCCGGCAATTGGCCAAGGCCGTCTACGACCGCATCGAGGCTCAGTTCGATGAGGTGGACCCCGACGACGTGGAGTGCGAGGTGGCGCAGGGCGCGCTGACGCTGACCCTGGCCGATGGCGCCCGTTGGGTGCTCAGCCAGCAGCCGCCCGTGCGGCAGCTCTGGCTGGCCGTGGCCTCCAAGGGCCGCGCCTATCACTTCGACTACGAGCCCGGCAGCGGCCGCTGGCTGGACGACAAGGGCGAGGGTGTGGAACTGTTGGCCTGCCTGGAATCCCTGCTGGCCGAGGTGGCGCACCTGCAGGTGAAGTTCTAGCGTCGCCCCTCCCTCCGAAGCCTACGAGAGCCCATGATCCGTGTTGCCCTGCTGGACGACTACCAGAATGTGGCGCTGGACTGCGCCGAGTGGGAGCGGCTGCCCGAGGGCGTGGCCGTGGAGCACTTCACCGAGCCCATGGCCGACGTGGACGTGCTGGCCAAGGCCCTGGCGCCCTACCAGCTCGTGATGGCGCTACGGGAACGCACGCTGTTCTCTCGCGAGCTGCTGGAGCGCCTGCCGGAGCTGCGGCTGCTGGCCACGGCCGGCATGCGCAACGCCGCCATCGATATGGACGCCGCCACGGAGCTGGGCATCCTGGTGTGCGGCACAGAGGGCAGCGGCGTCTCCACCATGGAGCTGACCTGGGCACTGATCCTGGCCGCCATGCGCCACGTCCCGGTGGAGCACGGCAACATGCGCGCGGGCCGCTGGCAGGAGACTGTGGGCGTGGGCCTGGCCGGCAAGACCCTGGGACTGGTGGGGCTGGGCCGCATCGGCGCCATGATGGTGCCCGTGGCCAAGGCCTTCGGCATGCGCACCATCGCCTGGAGCCAGAACCTGACCGCCGAGGCCGCCGCGCAGGCCGGCTCCGAGCGCGTGGAGAAGGACGCTCTGCTGGCCGCGGCGGACGTGGTCTCGATTCACCTCAAGCTGAGCGAGCGCTCCCGCGGCCTGCTGGGCCGCCGCGAGCTGGGCCTGATGAAGCGCACGGCTTGGCTGGTCAACACCTCCCGCGGACCCATCGTGGACGAGGCGGCGCTGATCGAGGCGCTGGAGCGTGGCACCATCGCCGGGGCGGGGCTGGACGTGTATGCCGTGGAGCCGCTGCCCGCGCGGCATCCCCTGCGCGAGTTGGAAAACGTCGTGCTGCTGCCGCACATCGGCTACGTCACGGAGGAGGTCTACGCGGCCTTCTACGGCGAGACGCTGGAGAACGTCCAGGCCTTCCTGGCGGGCCAGCCCACCCGCGTGCTGAACCCGGATGTGCTGGGCCGCCTGCGTCCGCCGCCCGCCGCCTGAGCTCCCGCTCCACCGCCGCCATGGGTATCCCCTTCCGCATCGGCACAGGTGCAGGCTTTTCCGCGGACCGGCTGGACCCCGCCGTGGACCTGGTGCAGCGCGGCGAGCTGGACTGCCTCGTGTTCGAATGCGTGGGGGAGCGCACGCTGGCCTTCGGTCACCGCGACCGCATGCGCGACCCCGCCGCGGGCTACAACAAGCTGCTGGCGCCACGCTTCCGCGCCATCCTGCCGCTGGCACGCGAGCACGGCACGCGGGTGATTACCAACATGGGCGCGGCCAACCCCCGCGCCGCCGCGGAGCGCACCGTGGCCCTGGCGCGCGAGCTGGGCCTGCGCGGCCTGCGCGTGGCCTGCGTGGAAGGTGACGACGTGACGGCGCGCATCGGCCCCGAGACCGCCCTGCCTGAGCTGGGGCGCACCGTGGGCGAGGTCAGCGCGGCGGGGCAGCCCCTGGTGGGCGCCAATGCGTACATCGGTGCGGACGCGCTGCTGCCCGCCCTGGAGGCCGGCGCGGACGTGATTGTGGCCGGGCGCGTGGCCGATCCCTCGCTATTCCTGGCGCCCATGCGCCATGCCTTCGGCTGGGGCGGCGCGGACTGGGCCCGGCTGGGCGCGGGCACGGCCGTGGGACACCTGCTGGAGTGCGCGGCGCAGGTCACCGGCGGCTACTTCGCCGATCCGGGCGTGAAGCCCGTGGAGAACCTCGCCTACGTGGGCTTCCCCATTGCAGAGGTGGCCGCGGACGGCAGCGCGGTGATCACCAAGCTGCCCCAGACCGGCGGCTGCGTGACCCTCCGCACGGTGAAGGAGCAACTGCTCTACGAGATTCACGACCCCGCCCGCTACTTCACGCCGGATGTGGTGGCGGACTTCTCCACAGCGCGGCTGGCGGAGGCCGGGGCCGACCGCGTGGCCGTGAGCGGCGCCGTGGGCCGCGCGCGCCCCGACCAGCTCAAGGTCACCGTGGCCTTCGACGGCGGGGTGCTGGCCGAGGCGGAGGTGGGCTATGCCGGCCCGGGGGCCAAGGGCCGTGCCCGCCTGGCCGGGGAGATCGTCGCGGAGCGCATGGCCCACGTGCACGGCTTCGGCGGCGAGCTGCGCATCGACCTGATCGGCGTGGGTGCCCTGCACGGCAGCGCCGTGGAGCGCCCGGCCGAGACCCAGGACGTGCGTGTGCGCGCGGCCCTGCGTACATCCGATCGCGAGCTGGCCGAGGCCCTGCTGTGGGAGGTGGAATCCCTGCTGTGTTGCGGCCCGGCGGGCGGCGGGGGCTTCCGGGGTCACGTCACGCCCAGCGTCGTGACACACTCGGCCTTCCTGTCCCGGGATCAGGTCACCACCCGCGTGGAGGTGCTGGAGGCATGAGCGCGTCCACCGGCCCCGACCCGGCGGCAGCCGCCCGCCGCCGTGTGCCCCTGCGCGAGATCGCCCACGCGCGGGCGGGGGACAAGGGCAACATCTCCTCCGTGGCCGTGTTCGCCTTCGAACCGCGGCACTACGCCGCGCTCAAGGCGCAGCTCACGCCCGAACGCCTGCGCGCGGAGTTCGGCGGGGTGCTGCGCGGCACCATCACGCGCTACGAGCTGGACGGCCTGCACGGCCTGAACTTCGTGATGACCGAGGCCTTGGAGGGCGGCGTGAACAGCTCGCTGAACCTGGACTCCCACGGCAAGTCCTGGAGCTTCCTGCTGCTGGGGCTGGAGGTGGAGGTGGAGCCGTAGCGCGGTCCGTGCTAGGGAAGGCGCAGAGTAAGATTGCTTGACGCCCATCAAGGTCCGGAGACCGCACATGAACCTCACGCGCTTGGATCACGTCAACATGCGCACCAGCCACCTCCCGGAAATGGTGCGGTTCTACGAGGAAGTGCTGGGGCTGCACACCGGCTGGCGGCCCGGCTTCTCCTTCGGCGGGGCCTGGCTCTATACCGGCGAGCAGGCCACCGTGCACCTGGTGGAGGTGGCCGAGCAGCCGGAGGTCAACCAGCCGCAGCTCGAGCACTTCTGCTTCCGGGCCCAAGGGCTGCGGGATTTCGTAACGCTGCTCACCGAGCGCGACATCCAGCACCGGCTGGTGACCGTGCCGGACAATCACAATACCCAGGTCTTCCTGCGCGATCCCGACGGCAACCACATCGAAATCCAGTTCGACGCCGGCGAGCGGCTGGAGTAGCGCCGCGCCCCGATGTCCCTCGAACTGACGCTGATCGGCGCGGTGGTCGTGGCCGCGCTGCTGATCGGCGCGTACACGCTGCGCACCGGCATCGCGCCCATGCCCACGCTACCCGCCGCGCGGCGCACGCTGCTTGAGGCGCTGCCGGCGAGCGTGCCGGGCACGGTGCACGAGCTGGGCGCGGGTTGGGGCGGCTTGGCCCTGCGACTGGCGCGGCGCTATCCGGACGCGCCCGTGGCGGCGTGGGAGCTGTCGCCGCTGCCCTGGGCCGTGTGCGCGCTGCGGGCGCGGCTGGCCGGGCTGAGACACCTCGCCGTGCGACGGGCGGACTTCCTGAGTGCGGATCTGGGCGATGCAGGGCTGGTGGTCTGCTACCTGGCGCCGGCCATCATGGCTCGCCTGGGGCCACGCTTGGAGGCCACGCTGCCCCCCGGCGCCGTGGTGGTGAGTAGCACCTTCGCCGTGCCGGGCTGGCAGCCCGCCGCCGTTCACCGCGCGGCGGACCTCCACCGCAGTCCAATCTACGTCTACCAGTGGCCAGCGGCGCGGGGTACGGACACCAGCGTATAAGCGGCCGGACCGATGCTAGCGCGCGGGCGCCGCGATGGGGGCGGCGGGAGCGTCCGCGGCGGGCAGCGGCACCTGCACACACCAGCCGTGGGGATCGGGTAGGCGCCCGGTCTGGATGCCCGTGAGCCGATCGTACAGCGAGCGGGTGAGCGGTCCCGGCGACTGCTTCAGCTCCAGCGTCTCGCCGCGGTAGCTGAGCCGCGCTACGGGCGAGACCACGGCCGCGGTGCCCGCGCCGAAGATCTCCTCCATGCTGCCGTCGCGGATGGCGTCCATCACCTCGTCGATGGCAATACGGCGCTCCTCCACGGTCAGGCCCTGCTCACGCATCAGCGTGATCAGGCTGTCGCGCGTCACGCCGGGCAGGATCGAGCCGCCCAGCGGGGGCGTGATCACGGCCCCGCTGCGCTTGAAGAAGATGTTCATCGCGCCCACCTCCTCCACGTAGCGGTGCTCGTTGCTGTCCAGCCACAGCACCTGGTCGAAGCCCTCGCTGCGGGCCTGCTCCGTGGCGAACATGCTGGCCGCGTAGTTGGCGCCGGTCTTGGCATAGCCCAGGCCCCCGATTGAGGCGGCGCGGGTGTAGGCGTCCTCAGCCTTCAGCGAGACGCCCTTGGAGGTGGGGTCGAAGTACGCGCCCACCGGCGCAGTGATGATCATGAAGCGGAAGGCCTTGTCCGGCCGCACGTCCAGGTGCACCTCCGTGCCGATCATGAGCGGCCGCACGTAGAGCGACTGCCCGTCCTTGGGCGGCAGCCACGCATGATCCAGCGCCACCAGTTGCCGCACCGCCTCGGCGAACAGCGCCTCGTCCACCTCCGGCATGCACAGCCGACGGCAGGAGGACTGCAGGCGCCGGGCGTTGGCATCCGGCCGGAACACTCGCGCGATGCCGTCCGCGCCACGGTAGGCCTTGAAGCCGTCGAAGACCGTCTGCCCATAGTGCATCATGGCCGAGCCGGGCTCCAGCGCGATGGGGCCATAGGGCTCGATGCGCGGGTGCTGCCAGCGGCCGTCCGCGTAGTCCATCGCGAACATGTGATCGGAGAAGATGTAGCCGAAGCGCAGGTTGTCGAAGTCCACCTCGCCGATGCGGCTGCGTTGGACACGGGTGATCGGTAAGTCGGAGAGCATTGCTCGCCCTGCACGGGGTCAACGGAGAATGGCGCGGGGCAACGCCGCCGCGTGCGGCGAGGCAGCGCGCCGCCCGGTGCGGCGGAGCGCGATGGCGCCCGCGGCAGCCTGGAGATCGTGCGTTATTCTTGTCAATGCCACCCCGGCTGTCAAAGGAAAAGCCGAGCCGGGGCCACGGGGACGGGTGGAGTTACAACGGGATGATGATGTAGTTGCGGAGCAGCAGTTGCTGATCGTTGTCCAGGTCGTTGGCTTGCAGTATCTTCGCCGGCTTGCCGCGGTAGCGCGCCGCCAGATCCTCGACCGTGTCGCTGAAGTGCACGCGGTGCAGCACCCAGTCGCGCGGCCAGTGCGTCACGCCGGCCAGCTTGGCGGGCAGCGTGTAGCGGGCTCCGCGAGGCACGCGCAGCAGGTAGGGCTGGTCGCCGGGCGGCACGGTGCCCCGAATCAGCGCCGGGTTGAGGTCCTCCAGCACCTTCTCCGGGATGCCGCTCTCGTCCGCCAGTTCCTCCAACGAAAGGCCGGGCGAGACCTTGATGTGGTCGAAGGCCATCTGCGGCTGGTAGCGGATCGAGGTGATCCCGAATGCCCCCGGATTCTTGGCGATCATCACCGTCGCCAGGAACGTCGGCACGTAGTTCTCGGTCTCCTCGGGCAGGTCCAGCGCCCAGAAGTTGGTGGGCAGGCCCGCCTTGCGGTTCACGCGGATGGCCCACTTCACCGTGCCCGCGCCCGCATTGTAGGCCGCCAGCGCCAGCTCCCAGTCGTGGAAGGTGGCATGGAGGTGCTTCAGCAGGCGGGCTGCGGCCCGGGCGCTGTAGATGGGGTCCAGCCGTTTGTCCGACCAGTCGTTGTGGTGCAGGTCATAGCGCCGGCCGGTCTCCTCGATGAACTGCCAGATGCCCACCGCCTTGGCCGGAGAAACCGCCTTTTCCACGAACCCACTCTCGATGAGGGGCAGGTAGGCCAGTTCTTCGGGCAGACCTTCCTCGCGGAAGATCTGCTGGTAGGGCTCCATGTACTTGGTGGAGCGGGCCAAGCCGTCCACGATGCGGCGCCGGGCGGAGCCCAGGAAGTAGTTGATGTTCTTGTTGACGCGGTTGATCGCTTCCGGCGGCAGACGCTGGTACAGCGCGCTCAGGGAGAACGGCCCATTTTCGGAGACCTGGGCGTCCTGATCCTGGTTGGTCACGATGGAGGGCGGCCGCACCTCGCCGGCGATGAGAATTGCCACCGCGACGAAAATGCCGGCCAGGCTGACCCATTGCACGATGGGCAGCAGAATGTTCCGCCAGACGGGTTGGGGCTGGTGATAGCGCTGCCTAGCCAAGTGCCTCCTTATCGCTTCGCTGGTGACGCGCTCGTTTCCCGGACCCCTACGCTCGTGCTCTGTGTATTCAAAATGCCCGCCACTTGTCAACCGCGGGGCCCGAGCGCAGGCCGCTGAACGAGGCCGTGCGGGGATGGCCACGCAGCCCCCATGGCCTTCCGCGGGCGGCTTGGCGGGATGGGGCAGGCGCGGATACCGGTCAGAAGGCGACGCGCCGGACGGATGCGGAGCGGGAGCGCTCCAGGCGGGGCAGTGTGGCAGAGGTGTGCCAAAATCCCGGGATGGCCGCCTGACATTGCGGGCAGTGACCATCCTGGAGGTCGTAGCCCCGCACGGCGAAGCCCACGCGCTCCACCAGCATCGCGCCGCAGTGGGGGCAACGGGTGCTCTCCGTATCGCCCACGGCGCCGGGCAGGTTGCCCGGGTAGATGTAGCGCAGCCCGGCAGCCTTGCCGATCTCGTAGGCCCGCAGCAGCGTGCGCGCGGGCGTGCCGCGCACGTCGTCCATGCGATAATCCGGGTGGAAGGCGGTGACGTGCCAGGGGATGTCCGGCGAAAGATCGGCCAGGAAGCCCGCCATACCCCGCAGCTCGGCATCCGAATCGTTGAAACCGGGCACGATCAGGGTGACGATCTCCAGCCACAGGCCGGCGGCATGCACCCGCGCGATGCCATCCAGCACGTTCTGCAGCGTACCGCCCAGCTTGCGGTAGCGCTTGTCGTCAAAGCCCTTGAGGTCGATCTTGTACAGGTCCAGATGCGGCCGCAGGTAGGCGATGGCCTCCTCGGTGTTGTTGCCGTTGGAGACGAAGCTGGTCACGAGCCCCGCATTGTGGGCCAGCTTGAACACCTCCACGGCCCACTCGGAGGTGATGAGGGGCTCGTTGTAGGTGCTGGTCACCGTGAGCGCGCCCGTGGCCTTGGCGTGCACGACGATCTCCTCGGCGCTGATGGCATGGGGCTGGGCCAGCGCCGCTTCGTCGCGGAGGGCCTGACTGGTCACCCAGTTCTGGCAATAGCTGCAGTGGAAGTCGCAGCCGAGCATGCCGAAGGAAAGCGCCCGCGTGCCGGGCACGGCGTGGAAGAACGGCTTCTTCTCGATGGGATCGTCCTGCAGCCCGGCCACGTAGCCCCGTGGACCGTAGAGCACGCCGCGGCGGTTGAAGCGCACCTTGCAGATGCCGGCGTGGCCCTCGGGAATCAGGCAACGGTGGCCGCAGGCCACGCACCGCACGCGGCCGCCCTCCTCCGTCCAGCCCAGCGTCATGGGCGCGGCCAGACGCTCCAGCAGCTCCTGCAGGGTCTCGCGATTCATGGCGGTGTCGGGATCGCCGTTCGTACTGGGCCGGATCGGCGGATGCCCCCGCATCCCCCCGGGCGCGGGTGGTCTGTGCACATGCCCAGCCTAGCGCGCCGGATCGGCGAATTGAAGGCGGGTGCGCTTCGGCGCCGGGTGGCTCAGACGTAGACCGGCCGTGCGCCCCGGCCCCGCAGGCCGCCCCCGCCCGGCGCCGTAGCGGCCAGCGATTCCGCACTGTGCCACACGCCGGGAATCGCGGCCTGACACTGCAGACAACGCCCGTCCTGCAAGTGGTAGCCGGTTGTGATGGCACCATGGCGCTCCACCAGCAGCGCCCCGCAGTGCGGACACCACGTGCTCTCGCGCCCGCCCACCTGCCAGCCCACGTTGCCCGGGTACACGAAGCGCAGCCCCGCCGCGCGGCCGATCTCGTAGGCGCGCAGCAGCGTGGAGACCGGCGTGCGCGGCGTGTCGGTCATCTTGTAGTCCGGATAGAAGGCGATCACGTGCCAGGGAATGTCCGGCGAAAGCTCCGCCAGGAACCCCGCGACGCCCCGCAACTCATCGTCGCCATCATTGAAGCCGGGGATCACCAGCGTGACCACCTCCAGCCACAGGCCGGCGCGGTATACGCGCTGGGTGCCGTCCAGCACCTTCTGCAGCGTGCCGCCCAGCCGCCGGTAGTGCCGGTCCTCGAAGCACTTCAGATCGATCTTGTAGAGGTCCAGGTGCGGCCGCAGCGCCGCCACGGCCTCGTCCGTGTTCATGCCGTTGGAAACGTAGGCGGTGCGCAGGCCCGCCGCCTTGGCCGCGCGGAACACCTCGATCGCCCACTCCGTCGTGATGAGCGGTTCGTTATACGTGCTGGCCACGATGGGCGCCCCGATCTCCCGCGCGCGTTGCACCACCTCGACCGCGCTGACCGGGAACACCTCGGTGCCGGCGCGGGGGTCCTTCAGCGCCTGGCTGCTCACCCAGTTGTTGCAGAAGCTGCAGTGGAAGCTGCAGCCGAGCATCCCGAAGGACAATGCCCGCGCGCCGGGCAGCGCGTGGTAGAATGGCTTCTTCTCGATGGGATCGTTCTGCAGCCCGGCCACGTAGCCCCATGGCCCGTAGAGCACGCCGCCGCGGTTGAAGCGCACCCGGCAGATGCCGGCGCGGCCCTCGGGGATCAGGCAGCGATGCCCGCAGGCCACGCAGCGCACACGGCCCTCACCCTCGGCCCGATACAGGCTCATGGGCGCGGCCAGACCCTCCAGCACCCCCTGCAACGATTCGCGGACCATGACGGCACCGCCGACGCGGATGGGCGTCCTCCCCTGCTTCCATGGTAGCGCCGGCGCGCGGGGCCGGGAAGGCGGGGCCGGCGACCGGCGGCATCGGGCGGGTCGCGTCACGCGGTGCCGGAGCACCGCGCATCGCGCCACGCCGGCCGGAGCCACCCGACCGTCATTTCGAGCGCAGCGAGAAACCTGCTGTTGGCATCACCCCGAGGGCCGTTGCTGCTCCTACTCCGGCTCGGTGAGGCGCACCTGGAAGGTCTTCTCCTTGCCCCGGCGCAGGGTCTGCACGGTGACGGTGTCGCCGGGCTTGTGGTGCTCCAGCGCGTTGAGCAGGTCGTCGCTATCCTTGATGGTGAAGTTGTCCACCTTGACGACCACGTCGTTGATGACGATCTGGCCGTCCGGATTGCGCTGCACGCCCACGATGCCTGCCTCCGCCGCGCCCGATCCTCGGATGGTGCTGAGCACGATGACCCCCGTGATGCCCAGATCTTGCGCGATGCGGTCGGCCACCACGTTCACGCCCAGCACGGGGCGGATCACGCGGCCGTGCTCGATGAGCTGCTGCACCGCGGTGGCCACGGAGTTGATCGGCACGGCGAACCCGATGCCCGCGCTGCCGCCGCCGGGGCCGATGATGGCCGTGTTGATGCCGATCAGGCGCCCGGACGAATCCAGCAGCGGTCCGCCGGAGTTGCCCGGGTTGATCGCCGCGTCGGTCTGGATCACGTCGCGGATGCGCCGGCCGTTGGGCGAGGCGATCTCGCGTCCCAGCGCGCTGACGATGCCGGTGGTGAGCGTGGAGTCCAGGCCAAAGGGGTTGCCGATCGCCAGCACCTTCTGCCCCACCTGCAGCTTGGAGGAATCGCCCAAGGGCAGCGGCCGGAGCTTTTCCGGGGGCGCATCGATGCGCAGCACCGCGATGTCCAGCGAGCGCGCGATGCCCACCAGCTTCGCGCGGTAGTTGGTGTGCGACTCCAGGCCCACGGAGATGCTGGCCGCACCCTCCACCACGTGCGAGTTGGTCACGATGTAGCCCTGCTGATTCCACACAATGCCGCTGCCCTGGCCCTGCGGAATCTCGAACTCGTTCAGGGTCAGCAGGTCGCGCCGCAGTTGGTTGTTGGTGATGAACACCACGGCGGGCGCGGCCTGCTTGAAGATCTGGATGTTGTTGTCCTCATCCGTGGAGGTGATGGCGGGCGTGACCAGCGCGGGCGGCGTCTGCGACTGCGGTGGCGGCTCGCGATGGCGCTCGCAGCCCCCCAGGGCCCCGGCCAGCAGCGCCGCGAGCACGGTCAGCACGACGCAGGCGCCCAGGCCGTGCCGGGCGGAGCGGCGGCGGGCAGGCGACGACGGGAGAGCGTGGACGCGGGTCATGGCCTCTACCGGATCGAACGGGTGCGGGCAGCCCAGGGGCCGGCCAGCTTCCCTGCTTCCCAGGCGATGGATCGGCACGGAGATGTTGCGCAGGGACGGCCGCCTCTGCCGCCCGGCAGGACAACACCGCAAGGAGCGTGTGTGCCCTGCCTTGCTACATAACCGCTTCCCATGCCCACCGGCAAGCGCGGCGTGCGTGCGGATTCAGGCTACTGGACTTGGAACGGCAGGTGCGAGACGATGCGTGTCGAGCGTTTTCCGGAGCACGAAAAACAACCGTGTAGGCCCTGAGTCACTTGGGGGAAGGGGGGGAGACGACTCAAGACCTACACGTTGTTTTTTTGCGCGCAATCAGCCGAACCGAAGGTCGCTTGGGGGAATGGAGGGGATCACCTTCCGTCCCGCTGTCTTGCTCGAGTCACTTTCGTTGACCGGGGCCAACTCGGTAACACTTACGCATTCTGCAAATGGGGGGCCATTTCCAAAAAATCGAAAAATACTTTTCAACACTCTGTAATTACAGGCTATTGTTTTTGTGTTGGCAACTCATACCTGGAGACTAACAAAATCCAGCATCTCCATTGGTAGACTTACGAGACATTGAACTCATATTAGAGACTGTATGCACACAATTTCTCTGGATCGAAAGCGCAATCTACTGATTTTACTGGATACAATAGCCTAAAAGAGTCTCCATGATGAGACTTTCGGCTGCAAATCGGCCGGATCAGGGCTTCAGCGCGGCCCAGTCCTGCGGGGGCAGGAAGTCGCGCTGCAACGCCTCCTCCGAGCTGCCCGGCTCGGGATGCCAGTCGTAGCGCCAGCGCACGACAGGGGGCAGGGAGACCAGGATGGATTCCGTGCGGCCCCCGGACTGCAGCCCGAACAGCGTGCCTTGGTCATAGATCAGGTTGAACTCCACGTAGCGCCCCCGCCGGTAGCACTGGAAGTCGCGCTCCCGCTCGCCGAAGGGCACGTCCCGGCGCCGCTCCACGATGGGCAGATAGGCCGCCAGGAACGCCTCCCCCAGGGCCAGCACGTAGTCCAGGCCCCGCGCGCGGTCGTCGCGCAGGTAGTTGAAGAAGATGCCGCCGATACCGCGCGGCTCCTCGCGGTGCTTGAGGTAGAAGTAGCGGTCGCACCAGGGCTTGAAGCGCGGATAGTAGTCGGGGTCGAAGCGGTCGCAGGCGGCCTTGATGGTGCGGTGGAAGTGGATGCAGTCCTCGCGGAAAGAGTAGTACGGCGTCAGGTCCATGCCCCCGCCATACCAGAACACCTCGCCCACCTCGAAGTAGCGCACGTTGAAGTGCACCGTGGGCACGTACGGATTGTGCGGGTGCAGGATCAGCGAGACGCCCGTGGCGAAGTAGGGCGTGCCCGGCTGCACGTCCGGGTGCTCGGCCAGCACCACGGGCGGGATGTCACGGCCGTTGATGGCCGAGTAGAGCACGCCGCCCTTTTCGAACACCCCGCCGCCTTCCAGCGCCCGCGCGATGCCCCCCCCGCCCTCGGCGCGCTGCCATTCGTCGCGGCCGAAGGCGTGGCCGTCCGCGGCGCCCAGGCGCTCGCAGAGCCGAGCCTGCAGCTCCAGCAGGGCCTGCGCGGTGCGGTGGCCGTGGTCGGTGGCGCTCAGCTCGGGCATGGGCGGACTCGGGGCAGACGGGTCAGGGGATGCGCCGCGCGAGCTGCTCGCGGCGGTGGCGGGCCGGGCGCGAACCATGGCTCCGCAACGATGGGCTGAGGATAGCGGGATCGCCCCGGCCGCTCAAGCATCGCCGGCGGCCGGCGCGCATGCGGGGTAGGCCCGCGGCGGGAGACATCCCGCGCCGCGGCCTGGATCGCGCGGTCGCTTCCGTGTCATCCTGGCTATATCCCCGGCTTGGCCACCCGATGCGCGGGTAGGCCGGACCCTTTCTCGAACCAGCGTGGCT
>Ga0102953_1001356_pt1 | contig 15646 bp, 12 predicted proteins | sample SalPon2A_C_D2_MG_FD_78509 | JGI IMG/M metagenome (GOLD analysis project Ga0102953, IMG submission 78509) | Soil microbial communities from South San Francisco under conditions of wetland restoration - Salt Pond MetaG R2A_C_D2_MG | ecosystem: Environmental > Terrestrial > Soil > Wetlands | place... | reverse complement strand
CGCCGTGTGCGTTCTCCTCGGGGGACTGATCGGCGGAGGCGAGGAGCTCCGCGAGGTCCGCACCCGCACAGAAGTCTTTTCCGGCCCCGCGTACGACCACGACACGGACATCGGCGTCCACGTCGGCCCGGTCGAGCTGATCGTGGAGCGCGTCGATCAGCGTCCCATTCAGCGCGTTGCGCTTCTCGGGACGATCGAGCGTGAGGGTGAGGATCCCTCCCGCGAGCTCCACCGACAGGACGTCAGCCGACATCGAGTCCCGGCGGGACGGCCACCTCCATGCGGAGCAGCGCCGTGGAAAAGACTTTGCCCTGGGCATCGGTCTTGAGGGACAGCGTCCCGCCGCCACCCAGCGCGCCGTGCAGCAGGAAATTCAGCGCCCGCAGATTGGGCAGCTCGAACCGCTCGACCGAGCCCGTGAGCATCCCGCGGAAGTGGCGAGCGACCCGGGGGGCCGTGACCTCGCGCCGCAGGACGTCGTAGTACTCGGGTTTGAGCGCGATCAGCCCCACGTTCGCCGTATCGCCCTTGTCGCCGCTCCGCGCATGCGCGAGATAGCGGAGCTGGACGCGCCGCCCACCGCGGGACGCGGCCCGTGTGACCCGTTTCTTCACACCCATCGCGTCATGCCTCCACCATCGTGACCGCGGGCCGGATCTCGCGTTTCGGGATCAGCGCCGGCCAGTACGCCACGATCTCTTCGACCTTCGGTCGTCCGCCGGCGAATCCGGTGACGCTGGGCGGACCATTCAGGATGAGCGGCGCGATCTCGCGCGTGAACCGCGTCACGGGCTCTTTCTCCCGCGCCCGCACACCGATCCGGAGCTGGACCTCGGGGATGTCGGGTGACGGGGGCCCCGCGAGCCGCCCGTGCGTGGCGTCCACCCCCACGAACTCGGTGAGGATCTCCTCGAATCGAAGCCCCGCCCGCTCGAGGCGCTCGCGCAGAATCCGGTCCGCCGCCCGGGCCTTGGCGTACGCCTCGGGCCACGAATACACCAGCGTGCCCACCGCCTTGTAGCCGTAGAAGTACGAGACCGAGACCTTGAGCATGTCGGTGGCGGGCCGGCCGCGGACCCCCGAGACGCGCACGCGATTCGCGCCGTCGGGCCGCACATGAATCGTGGTGAAATCGGCGATCACGTCGGGCGTGATGTAGTTGTGCGGATCGCCCATCTCATAGACCAGCTGCTCCGTGACGGTCTCCACCGAGACGCGCCCGCCGGTTTCCGGGTGCTTCGTGATCACGAACGTGCCGTCGGGCTCGCCCTCGACGATGGGGTAGCCGGGATCGGCCATATCGGGGATGCGTTGCCAGTTCACCAGGCAGTTGCCGCCCGACGCCTGGGCGCCGCACTCGATGATATGTCCTGCCACGGTGCCCGCGGCGAGCCGGTCCCAGTCATCCGCCCGCCAGCCGAAGGCATGCATCATCGGCCCGAGGGTGAGCCCGGTATCGGTCACGCGTCCGGTGATGACGATCGTCGCGCCGCGATCGAGCGCCTCGACCACGGGCGCCGCCCCGAGGTACGCGTTGGCACTGAGCACCTGCCTGCGCACGGTCGAGAGGGGCTCGCCGGTATCCATGTTTTCCAGATGGACGCCCCGGGCCTCGAGATCGTCGAGCCGGTCGAGGATATCGTCCCCGCTCACGATGCCGACCTTCACCTTCCCCGTGAGCCCGCGGGCACGTGCGGCGTGCAGCACCGCCTCCGCACACGCGCTCGGGTTCACGCCGCCGGCGTTGGAGGTCACCCGGATGCCCTTGCCGACGAGATCGGGGAGGAGATCGTCCATGAGCGGCACGAAATCCCTCGCATAACCGAGCGTGGGATCGCGCGAGCGCTGCTTCTGCAGGATGGACATCGTGACTTCGGCCAGATAGTCCATCATCAGGAAGTCGATCGGACCGCCGCGCACCTGGCGCGCGGGGGCATCCAGCCAGTCACCCCAGAACCCCTGGCCCGAGGCGATACGTATCGGTGGCGTCACTGCCGTCCTCCGAGGGCCGCACGCAGGTGGGCGCTCGCGCCCGAGGTGTCGCGGGCCGTGACGTCGACGACGGGCCGGTAGCCGGCGGGGCCGGCGTACACGGATTCGGGCGGTGTCACGGTGAACCGCGTGGTATCGGGCGCCACGATCCGCACGACCGCGCTGTCGGCGCCGTTGACCATTGCCGGACGCGCCGAGTCGGCGAGGAATCGGATCGTGACCTGCCCCGCCCACGCCTCCTCCGAGCCCGGCAGCGCGAACGCGGGGAAGAGCTCCACGGCGACGGCGCGTGTGTGCAGCGAATCGAGCGAGATGTGCGTGCGACCGAAAGCGTAATTCATTGGGGAATCGCCTACCAGCCGTCCGTCGGCATCGAAGATGCTCACGCCGAAGTCGGTGAAATGCGGCCACTGGGTGGGCGAGAGCTGCACGTCGATCTCGGCTTCGTTGGCCCAGGCGGGTGCGTCGGCGGGAATGCGCACGGCATGTGAACCCACCCCGGTAACGTGTACCTCGCGCTCGGCGCCGGTGAGCGTCGCCCGCACCACGGCGCTGAGCGGCGTGCGCGAAGCGGTGGTCGCCACGAAGCCGCCCGGTGTTCCGGCGAGCCGCACGACCGGAATTGAGGCCGAGAGATCATAGGTGGCGGCGTGCAACGGGGGCGCCACGACATCCGCTTCGTAGACGCCCGGAACGATGTCTTCCGAGCCGACGGCGATCTCGCCCGACGCGGGGTCGTTGTCCCCACCCACCGCGATGCTCGTGGTCGTGCGCGCCGGCTGGCCGTTCGGCTCGAAGAGATAGAGGGTTGCGGCGTCGTCGTTCGTGGTGCCGAGCCCGACGGTGAACCCTCCGGCATCGGCGGGCACGGCAAAGAAGTACCGCGCCACCGCGCCGGGTCCGAGACGATGCCTCTCGGCGAACGCTCGGTCGAGCGGCTCGGGGACGATGATCGTGTTCGTGAGGCCGAATTCCGCGCCGGCGAGGGTGTCGGTGGCGGAGCGCGCCCAGACCGTCCCGACGTACACGCCGGGCGTGCGCAGTTTGCCGGCGTCGTAGGTGAGCGTCACGGTATCGGGCACTCCGTGGAAGTCGAGCGTCCTCGGCGTGCCCAGCCACGAGACGTCGGGCCGGAGCAGCACCCGCGCCGCCGATTGCCCTCCAAAGGGCGTGACGGCGAAGCGCTGGAGCGTATCGGCGCGCGACGCGAGTCCGTCGCGGCGATACGCCGCGTCCGCATCGGAGCTGTTGCCACCGTCCGGCAGCGCGCGGATCAGGTAGCGGCCCGCCTGATGATCCGCCAGCAGCCAGGTGTACGCGGCCGGGATGTTCGGCACTCCCGTGCCGACGTCGAGGACCGTCGAACCGGGCACCGGCGCGGCCGTCGCCATCAGGGCACGCTTGATGTCCACGCCGCGCGCCTTCCGGCCGCGCTCCACCAGGGCCGATTCGAGGAGCGCCGCCGCACCGGCGAGCTGCGGGGCGGCCATGGACGTCCCGCCCTCGACCTCTTCTCCCGTATCCCACGGAGGCACGTTCGAGAACGCCACCCCCGGCGTGCAGAGATCCGGCTTCTGGACTTCCCCGCCGCGGCTGCTCCACCATCCCACGACATCCGGGGCGGGTGGCTCACCTGGTTGAGGCGGCCGGGCGAACGCGCCCGGAAAGAGCGCGCAGGCGGTGAGCGCGAAATCCGCCGAGCCGGGAAATCCGACGGTCGAGAGCCCCGGGCCGTCGTTGCCGGCGCTGATCACGAAGACGACGTCCGGGTGGGCGGTCTCGAACGCGTCGACGGCGGAATCGATGGTCGCCGTGCCTTCACGCTCGTTCCCGACCCCGAAGCTCATGTTGAGGACGAGCGGCATCCCCCGCCGCGCGGCGAACTCGGCGGCGTAGTTCATGGCGCGGATCATCGAGCCGCCGACGGAGATCCCACCCCGCACGTCGTTGGCGATCTTGAGACCCATGACCTGGGCGCCGGGCGCGACGCCGTCGAATCCCTGGACGCCGAACATGTTGTGGCCGGCGGCGATGCCGCTCACGTGCGTGCCATGCCCCGAGTTGTCGAAGACCAGGTCGAGAAGCGGACGCCCGGCCGAGTCGGAGAGATTCGCCGCGATCGTGAGCGGACCGGTGCCGTAGTGGAAGGTCTCGCGTGCGACCCCGTAGTCGTGAATCGGGACGGAATTCGCGAGCGAGCTATCGCCGTCGGTATCGGTCACGAGAAACCAGCCGTCGCTCGCCTTGCCCACGATGATCGGGAAGACGTCATCGGCGTCACCGTCCCCGTTCACGTCTCCGGCGGGCGGGTTCCCGAGCGGACGCTCGCGCAACACGCCGCCGTAATAGGGCGGCGACGCGAGCCGCGCGATCCTCCCGAATCCGGAGAGGGTGATGCCCTGCACCGTGATGTGACCGTCCGCCGTCGGCTCCACCTGCGAGAGCGGGATCGCGCCCTCGCCTGAGAAATCGCGGAGCTCGATCAACTTCGGCTCGCCCGTGGTGGTGGTTTTGAGGCCGGGAACGCCCGGATCGATACCGCTATCGAGGATGCCGATCAGCACGCCACGGCCGTCGTGCGTCGGATCGCTGGCGCGGAACGCGTCGGCGCCGGTTGCGTGGAGCGGCATCAGCCCGACGAGCATGGCGAGCTGCGGCGGGAGATACGGCTCCCGCTTGGCCCCCGTCGATCCCGCGGCGGTGGCATCGGCGGGCACCGTCGTGCTCACGCTCGCGGACGAGGTATCGGACGGCGCGGGAACGGACGCGGATCCGCCCGGATGGGCGCAGGCGCCCAGCGTGACGAGGCCGCCCACGACGGCGGGGGCTGCGAAGTGTCGGAATCGACTCATGCGGTATGGGGATCGAGTGGAGGAAGCACGAAGGCGCCAAGGTGGGGACCGGGGTACCGTGTGCTGATGCCGAGCGCGAACCCGAGCAGGCGGCGCGTGTCTTCCGGCGCCACGATCGCGTCCACGTACCCGCGCGCGCCGGCGTACCTCGCGTCGAGCTGCACCTCGTAGTCGGCCCGAATGCGCTCGACGTCGCCGGCGAGCTCTGCATCACCGGCTTTCGCGCCGTAGATCGCCTGCACGGCGGAGTCCCCTTCCATCACCGCCATCCGGCCGGTGGGCCAGGTGAGGATCAGATCGGGGTCGAATCCCTGGCCGGCCATCGCATAGTAGCCGGCGCCGGATGCGTGATTGACGGTGAGCACGATCTTCGGCACCGTGGCGGTTGCCATCGCTTCGACGAACCGGGCGCCGGCCCGGATGATGCCGCTGTGCTCGGCATCGGGCCCGACCATGAATCCGCTCACGTCCTGCACGAACAGCAGCGGGAAGCCTTCGCGATCGGCGTTCTCGATGAAGTACGCCACCTTCTCCGCGCTCTCCGTATACACGATGCCGCCGAAGTGCGGCCGCTCGTTGGGACGCCCTTTCACGATGCCGCGCTGATTGGCGATGAGCGCGACGCGGTGTCCCTCGATTGCCGCATGCCCGCAGATCATCTCGCGGCCCACATCGGGCTGGAACTCCTCCAGCGCGCCGCCGTCGAGCAGGCAGGCGAGCACGTCGCGCATGTCGTACGCCATGCGGTGATCGTGCGGCAGGATCTCGTAGAGGCGCGCGGGCGCCTGGCCGGCAGGCGAACCCCCGGGAGCGGGCAAGGGGCCGGCGCCGGGGAGCGCCTTCACGTACTCGCGTATGCGCTCGAGGCAGGCGGCGTCGTCCGCCGCACGATAGTGCGCGACGGCGCTCACCGACGTGTGCGTGACCGCTCCGCCAAGGGTTTCGGCGTCCACGGTCTGTCCGGTTGCGCCTTTCACGAGATTCGGACCGCCGAGCCCCATGAACGACGTGCCTTCCACCATGAAGATCACGTCGGACAGCGCGGGGAGATATGCGCCGCCGGCGACGCACGGGCCCATGACCGCGCTGATCTGCGGCACGCGGAGGTAGCGCCGCATGATCGAGTTGTAGTAGAAGATGCGGGAGGCCCCGTACTGGCCCGGGAAGACGCCGCCCTGATAGGGGAGGTTCACGCCGGCGGAATCCACGAGGTAGATGATCGGGATGCGTTGCCGCATCGCGACCTCCTGGGCGCGGAGGATCTTCTTGATCGTCTCCGGCCACCACGAGCCCGCCTTGACGGTCGCGTCGTTCGCGACCACCACGACCGGGCGTCCCTCCACGACGCCGAGCCCGGTGACGACGCCCGCCGCCGGCGCCTGGCCGTCGTACTGGTCGTATGCCACGAGGAGCCCGATCTCGAGCCACGGTGCCTCGGGATCGAGCAGCCGCCCCAACCGCTCGCGCGCGGTGAGCTTGCCCTGGTCGTGCTGTTTCTGCGCTTTCGCGGGGCCGCCGCCCTGCTCGAGCTTGAGCGCGAGCTCCCGGTATGCCGCGGTCAGCTCGCGGAGCCGGCTCCGGATGGGGGGCGCTTCACCGCCCGCGGTCACGAGGGACGGTCGGCGGACCAGGCGTTGATGTAGTCGACGATCTCGGCGGTGGGCGTGCCCGGTCCGAAGAGCTTGGCGATGCCCTGCGCCTCGAGGGACGCGACGTCTTCCTGCGGGATGATGCCGCCGCCGATGAGGAGAATGTCCTCCCGGCCGGCGTCGGTGAGGAGCCGTTTCACGCGCGGGAAGAGCGTCATGTGCGCGCCCGACAGGATGGACAGGCCGACGACGTCCACGTCTTCCTGGACGGCGGCCTGGGCGATCATCTCGGGGGTCTGGTGGAGGCCGGTGTAGATGACCTCCATGCCGGCATCGCGCAGGGTCGCGGCCACGACCTTGGCCCCGCGGTCGTGTCCATCGAGCCCCGGCTTCGCGACCAGGACGCGCACCGGGCGGGTGCGCCCCTTCGCGGGCTTACCCGCGGTCATGTTCGCTTGAGGCATGGTGCGCGCAAGCTACCGTCCCGCCCGAGGGGAAACAAGCCGTCTCAGCCCCGTGTGAAGCGCAGCAACGCGGCCAAACCATCGACTGCCGTCCGCGCGTCGGCGTCTTCCACGACGTCCACGTGGCAGCCCTGATGGAGCGCCTCCTCGATGGCGTCGTCGATAACGTCGGGGACGGGTTCGGCCGTGGTTCCGGCGCAGCCCTCCTCCGTCACGGCGAGTCGGCCGTCCCCATCGCATCGGAATCCCGCACTCGTCGCGTCGGGCCGCACGAGCAGGGTGCGGACCTGGCCGTGCGCCAGCGCGTCGAGTGCCGCCGCGATCCCGTTCACGGCCCATCCCGTTCCCACCGTGTCGGCGAGCCGTCGTACGTGCTCCGCCTCCCACTCGCGCTCGCGGGCACGCCGGACCTCGAGCACCGCGTCCATCACGGCCGACGCCGAGGCGCTCTTGGGATTGAGGCGCGCCGTCCCGAGGACGCGGTCGGCGAGATACGGATGGATGTGGGGAATCACCGCCCCCGCGTCGGCGCCGACGCCCGCGACGACGACACCCTGTACGGGCTCGCCGCGCGCGAGCTCGAAGAGGCGCTCCGCGACGGCCGCGAAATGCCGCTGCTTCTCCTCGCGAATCCGCTGATGGTAATTGTGCTCGCCGGGTGCGGTGAGCCCGCGTCCCTGCGAACCGAAGGACCGCGTCCCGTGAAACTTCCCCGCTCGCGACGCCGGGGTATCGACGAGATCCTCGATTTCCCGTGCCTCGAACGCCGTCACCGCGAAGATCCGCGCACTCGTGCGATCGCACACCGCACAGAGCACCAGCCCGTACTCGTCGTCGAGCGCCGCCAGCTCGCGGACGAGCGGCGTGCGGGCGATGGCGAGGCGCGAGCGGAAGACGCGCGGGAGGGGAATGGCCTCGAAGAGATCCTGCGCCTCGGAGGCGAAGATCGCGATTCCCTGTCCCGGCGGGAGATTGCTCGGCTGTGCCAGGAACTCCCGGGTGCGCTCGAGATCACGCTCGATGCGCATCCGCTCCTCGCGCGTCACGTCCTCGGGGAGCGCGTTCAGCCGCTCGCGCATGCGGTTCTTGAGCTTGATCAGATACTTGCCGCGGGTTCGGTCGCGCGGCTCGAGCTTGAGATAGCACGAGACGACCCACGCGTCCTGCGGCTCCATCCCGCCGAGTCGTTCGACGAGCGAGTGGACCCCGCGCATCGCGCCGCGGCCGTCGGTGCGTTCCGCCGCCGTCGGGCGGGTCCTGCTAGAAGAAGATCGGCTCGCGGTAGGCACCGTAGACCTCCTCGAGGGCGTGCCGGATTTCATAGAGTGTGCAGTACGCGCGCGCACAGTCGAGCATCGCGGGAATCACGTTCTCGTCGCGCTCGGCCGCGCCGTGGAGCTCCCCGAGCGCCCGGTCGACGGCGTCGTCGTCGCGGCGGGCGCGCAACTCCGCGAGCCGGCGGCGTTGCGTCGCGTCGGCCTCCTCGGTGACGCGCAGGATCTCGACCTCGTGATCGTCCTCGTCGACGAATTCGTTCACGCCGACGATGAGCCGGCGGCGCTGCTCGACCTCGTGCTGGAACCGCATCGCGCTCTGGGCGATCTGGCGCTGGAACCAGCCGAGCTCGATCCCCCGCACCACGCCGCCGATCTTCTCAATCTCCCGGAAGAGATCCTCGGCCTCGCACTCCATGCGGTCGGTCAACGCTTCGACGAAGTACGAACCGCCGAGCGGATCAATTACGTTCGGCACACCCGTTTCGTACGCCAGGATCTGCTGCGTCCGGAGCGCGATCTCGACCGATTGCTCGGTGGGGAGCGCGAGCGTCTCGTCGAGGGAATTGGTGTGCAGCGATTGCGTCCCGCCCAGCACCGCCGCCATCGCCTGATAGGCGACGCGGACGATGTTGTTCATCGGCTGCTGCGCCGTAAGCGAGACGCCGGCCGTCTGCGAGTGGAACCGCATGACGAGCGACCGGGGGTCCTTGGCCCCGTAGCGTTCCCGCATGTGGCGCGCCCAGATGCGCCGCGCGGCCCGGAGCTTGGCGATCTCCTCGAAGAAATCGTTGTGGATGTCCCAGAAGAACGACAGGCGCGGCGCGAAGCTGTCCACGTCCAGGCCGCGTGCGATCCCGCGCTCGACGTACGCGAAGCCGTTGGCGAGCGTGAACGCCAGCTCCTGCGCGGCCGTGGCGCCGGCCTCACGGATGTGATAGCCGCTGATGGAGATCGTATTCCACTTGGGCGTGTGCTCGGCCGCCCACTCGAACATGTCCACGATGATCTTGAGCGCGGGCTCGGCGGGATACACCCACGCGTGCTGCGCCATGTACTCCTTGAGGATGTCGTTCTGCACCGTCCCCTGGATTTGCCGGATATCCACGCCCTGCCGCTCGGCCGCCGCGACGTAGAAGCAAAAGAGCATCGCCGCGGGGCCGTTGATCGTCATGGACGTCGAGACCTTGTCCAACGGTATCCCGTCGAAAAGTGTCTCCATGTCGGCGAGCGACGAGATCGCGACGCCGCACTTGCCGACTTCCCCTTCCGCCCGCGGGTGGTCGGAGTCGTAGCCCATGAGCGTCGGGAAGTCGAACGCCACCGACAGCCCCGTCTGACCGCGTTGCAGGAGGAACTTGTACCGGCGATTGGTATCCTCCGCCGTGCCGAACCCGGCGAACTGGCGCATCGTCCAGAGCCGGCCACGGTACATCGAGGGATGGATACCGCGGGTGTAGGGATAGCTTCCCGGATAGCCGAGCGTATCGTCGTAGGCACCCGCGACGTCCGCGGGAGTGTAGAGCGGATCCACCGGGGCCGAGCTCTGCGTCGTGAATTCGGCGTCCCGGAGCGGTGCCGCCTCGTATCGGCGCTCCCACTCGGCGCGCAGGCCGTCATCGGCCATGGTCAGTCTCCTTGCGAAGTCCTGCGATGATTCGTTGGGCGAGCTCGTACGGACTCACGCCACCCGTCGCCACTCCCTCGAGCCCTTCCGCGAGCACGCGCTCGCCGATCCCGTCTTCCCATACCCACTGGCGCAAGTGGCGGTCCACGACGGCGCGCGTGTGGCGCGCCAGTCGCTCGCGGCGCCGGCGCTGCAGCTCACCCGACGCGGCGAGATACTCGTGATGGCGCTCGATGGTGTCCATGAGCACGTCCACGCCCTCGCCCGTGGTGGCGACGGTGGGAAGCACCGCGGGCTCCCAGTCGGTCTGTTCCGCAACGGCCGCCGCCCGCGGCTTCACACGCGGCGAGGGCCGATGATGCGGGGCGACGTGGCGGAAGGCATTGCCGCGGCGGATGCCGAGCATCACCTCGATTTCCTGCCGCAGCCGGTCGGCACCCGGACGATCGGCCTTGTTCACGACGAAGATGTCCGCGATCTCCATGATGCCGGCCTTGAGCACCTGGACGCCGTCGCCGGACTCGGGCACCAGGACGAGGATCGAGGTGTCCGCCGTCCCCGCGATGTTGAGCTCCGACTGGCCCACGCCGACCGTCTCGATCAAGATGCGATCGAAGCCGAAGGCGTCCACGACGTCGCAGACCTCGCGGGTCGTGGTCGCGAGGCCGCCCATCTCGCCGCGCGTCGCCATCGAGCGGATGTAGACGCCCTCGTCCGTCGCCATCGATTCCATGCGAATGCGATCGCCCAGCAACGCGCCGCCGCTGAAGGGGCTGGTGGGGTCCACCGCCACCACGGCCACGGTCAGTCCGCGTTGCCGGTACGCACGAATCAGCCCTTCGGTGAGCGTCGACTTCCCCGCGCCGGGGGGACCGGTGATACCGATCCGATGCGCGCGGCCCACCGATTCATGGAGCGCGGAAAGCAGCGCTTCGTATCCGTCCCCGCCGTTCTCGACCAGCGAAATCGCGCGGGCGAGCGCCGGCATCTTGTGCGTCTTGAGCCCGTCCAGCAGCGCGTCGATGGTCATGTCGTAAGTTCGCGTGGCGCCGTCGGCACTGGCAACCCGCGCGCTCACTCCGTGGGATCCCGGAAGAGCGTCTCGATATCGAGGCCGCGCCGGACGACCGGGCCGGACGATTCGGTCAGCGGCGACACGGCGCCGGCGGAAATGACGAGCTTCATGGCGTCTTCCACGGTCACGTTGACTGCCCGCATGCGCGATTCGGGCACCACCAGCAGAAATCCGGAGGTCGGATTGGGCGTCGTCGGGACGAACACGTTGACGCATTTCTCGCCGACCGCGCGCGACATCACGGGGGCCTCTTCATTCGTGACGAACGCGACGGCCCAGAGGCCGTCGGTCGGGTACGGCACCAGGACGCAGCGCTTGAAGATGCGGCGTTTGTGGGTGAAGAGCGTCTGCGCGATCTGGCTCGCCGCGTTGTAGATCCGGCCCGTCACGGGAAAGCGCACGAGGGCCCGGTTCCAGGCCCCGAGAATGCGCCGGCCGATGGCCTGATGCACGATCCAGCCCACGGCCACAATCACGAGCGCGAGGAGCAGGAACCCAAGCCCCGGGATGTGTACGCCGAGCGCCGCCTGGAGCGGCCGACCGAAGATGGCGTCGAGCCCGCTGAAGATCCACGACAGGACGAACACCGTGATGCCCGCGGGCGCCATCACGATCAGACCGACGAAGAAATACCGCCGGAGGCGCGCGAAGCGGCTCACGCATGCCCCCGATCGGGAGCCGCCGGCTGGACCGCGGCCACGGGCGCGCGACGGACGATCACGCGTTCGACGCGGGTGGCGGTGGCGGCCAGGACGTCGAACTCCAGGCCGTCGAGCACGATCCGCTCCCCGAGCCGCGGGATGCGGCCGAGCGATGCGGTGAGGAGTCCGCCCACGGTCTCCGCCCGCCGGGTGATCGGGAGGTCGAAGCGGGCCGCGAGCTCCTCGAGGGGCGTGGTGCCGTCCACCTCGGCGAGCTCGACGGGAGGGGACTCGGGCAGCCAGGCGGCATCGCGCTCGTCGAAGATCTCACCGACGAGCTCCTCGAGCAGATCCTCGAAGGTGGCGATGCCCGCGGTGCCGCCGAACTCGTCGAGAACGACGGCGAACTGCTGGCCCTCGCGCTGCATCTCGAAGAGCAGATCGCTGCATCGGCGGGAGGACGGCACGACCGCAACCGGTCGGATGGGCGGGGCGGCGGCACCCTCGGCCTGCAGGAGATCGAACGCGTAGATCATGCCGATGATCTGATCGAGCGACCCCCGATACACGGGGATCCGCGAGTAGCCGGACTCCGCGAAGATCATCGCGATCTCGGAGAGCGGCGCGCCCTCCTCCACGGCGACGATCTCCGTGCGCGGGGTCATCACTTCGCGCACCGGGCGCTCGGTGAAGGCGATGACGCCGGCGATCATCGTGAGGTCATCGACGCGGAGCGGCGCGTCGCCCGCGGCGGGACGGATCGCCGCCGACAGGTCGGCACGGGCCGGCGCCGCGGCCCGCGGCAGGAGCGGTCCCGCGACGCGCACCGTGCGATCGAGCCACGGGGCGGCAGCACGCACGATCGGTTCGGCCCACCGCCGGCCCAGCGCGCGGGGCAGCGCGAAGACCAACACCGCGAGCGCGGGCACCGCCACGACGAAGAGGCCGAGCACCGCGGCCGCGGGTGGCAGCGGCGAGAGCGCCGCCGCGAGGCCGAAGGCGGCGAGGGTGATGCCGGCACTCGCGAGCGCGGTCGCCGCCCCGAGCACGCGTCCCGGCGCCGAGAGGAGTGCCGTCGCGATCTCCGCGCCCCGGAGGCGTTGCGACACCCAGCGCGCGAGCTCGATGCGGCTCACCGCCGCCGTGCCCACGGCGACCGTCGTGCCCGCTCCCGCGAGCAGCACGCCGACGACGAGCAGGAGCCACGCGGTCACGAGTGCGTCCCCCGTTCCGCCGCGCCGATCTCCTCGCCCTCCGGATGCTCGAGGCGCTCGAAGTACACGCGCCGCACGCGGCGGCGCACGACGCGCTCGACGACCACGCGGAACTCCGCGATGCGAAGCTCTTCGCCGGGATGCGGCACGCGGCCGAGCTCGGAGTAGACCAGCCCGCCGACGGTCGACACCTCCGGGTGGTCGATCGGGACGCCGAGCGCGGCGGAGAGATCATCGAGGGTGACGCGACCGTCCACCCAGAACTTCTCGTCGCCCTCCCGCTCGATCTCGGGCTCTTCGTCCACGTCGTACTCGTCGCGGATCTCGCCGACCACTTCCTCGAGAATGTCTTCGAGCGTGACGAGTCCCGACGTCCCCCCGAACTCGTCCACGACGATGGCCAGGTGGGCGGGACCGCGCTGGAAGTCGCGGAGCTGGGCCGCCAGGGTCTTCGTCTCGGGGACGTACTGGACCGGACGCACGAGCTCCTGCCAGCGCTCGGGCGGGGGGACCGCCCCCGCGATCGCGGGCACGAGGTCCTTGGCGTGGAGGATGCCGACGGTGTCGTCGAGACTGTCCTCGAAGACGGGCAGCCGCGCGTGCTCGCTCTTGCGCAGCTGCTCGACCACCTCGCGCCACGAGGCGCTCGCCTCGATGGCCACGATATCGAGCCGCGGAGTCATGACCTCGTCCACGCTCGTCTCGCCCAGCGAGAACACGCCGAGCAGCATGTCGCGTTGCGCCGTGCCGATCACACCGGCCTTCGTGTCACGAGACGGAAAGAGCGTGTGCGCCGCGCGGTCGGCGAGCGTGATCAGCCAGAGGAGCGGGCGGAAGCCGGCGAGGGTCGCCCGGGCGGGCCCGAGGGCACGGGTGGCGAGGTCGGGCATCAGCAGCCCGAGCGCGCGCGGTACGGCGTCGCCCACCAAATAGATCAACGCCGCCGCGAAGAGCGTCGTCGGAATGCCGGGCCAGGCCGGTTGCTCCCACCACCGCATGGCGACCGCCGCCGCCGTCGCGGCGAGCGCGAGCAGGGCGAGCCGCGAGATCTGGAGGGCGCGCGCCACCGGGACCGGCGCGCCGGACGTGAGGGGCGGGTCGCCGAGCGTGCGTACCACGTGGGGTGACTCGTCGGCCAGCGCGAGCAGCGCCGCCCACGCCGTGGCGCCCAGCACCGCGGCGCCGAGGAGCACGTAGGCCACGAGCGGCGTCATCGTCCCCGTCCCAACACCCGATGCACGTAGCGCTCCTGGCGGGTCCACATCGCCGACCGCGTACGTCCCGTCCCGTCCGGATGATCGTATCCCAGCACGTGCAGAGTCCCGTGTACCACGAGCCGAATGAGCTCCTCGCGGGGCGGAATGCCCCGCTCCCGGGCCGCGCGGCGGGCGACGTCGGGCGCGATGTACACGTCACCCACCACCTGTCCGTCGTGCCGGAGGCCAAACGCGATCACGTCGGTGGCGCGATCCCGGCCGAAGGTGCGCCGATTGAGCGCGCGCATGCGCTGGGTGGAGAGGAACGTCACGCTCACGTTCGCCGCTCCGCACCGTTCGCCCGCGAGCACGCGCGCCACCGCGCGCCGCACCGTCGCGGGGCCGATGCCCGGCGTCGTGCCCAGCGCCGCCACCCGCACGTCACGCGCGGGCGGACGCTTCCCACTCCGCCGAGAGGCCACCACTTGCCGCCGGATAGTCGACGCGATTGTGATAGGTGCCGGCCAGAATCCGGACGAACTCGTCCTTGACGCGGTCGAGATCGGCCAGGGTGAGCGGCGCGTCGTTCAGCTGCCCCGACTCCACGCGCTGCGAGACGAGGTGGTCGATGGCCCCGCGCACCGTCTCCGGGGTCGGCTCATCGAGCACGCGCAGTGCGGCCTCGACGCCGTCGGCGAGCATCGCGATCGCCGTCTCCACGGAATGGGGCCGCGGGCCCGGATACCGGAACTGCTCGGCGGGCACGTCCTCGTTCCCCGCCGCGGCGCGTGCCCGGTCGAGGAAATATGTGATCTCCGCCGTGCCGTGATGCTCGGGGATGAACACCTTCACCGCATCGGGGAGCTTGTACTCGTCCGCGATGGCGATGCCGTCCTTCACGTGACTGCGGATCACCGCCGCCGACACGTCGGGCTTGAGCTTGTCGTGCGGGTTCAGTCCGTGCGTCTGATTCTCCACGAAGAACTGCGGTTTCTTGAGTTTGCCGATGTCGTGATAGTAGCAGCCGACCCGGGCGAGCAGGCCGTTGGCGCCGATCGCGTTGCACGCCGCTTCGCAGAGATTGGCCATCGCGATGCTGTGGGCGTACGTGCCGGGCGCTTCGGTCGCGAGCCGGCGAAGCAGCGGCCGTGCGGGATCGGAGAGCTCGAGCAACGTGAGATCGGTGGTGATCCGCCCGAGGGCCTCGAAGATCGGCAGCGCGATGCTGACGAGCGCGGCCGAGATCACCGCGGTCACGGCACCACGCAGGGCGCTCGCGCCGACCGCGCTGAACGACCAGCTCATGCGCAGGCCGACCGTGATCGCCGCGAAGGCGTAGGCCGCGGTCACGATGACGACGGTGACGAGCAGCTCCGAACGCCGCCGCACGCCGCGCATCCCCATGGCGGCCGCCACGCCGCCGAGCAGACTGATGTACAGCGCGGGCTCCGGCGTGTAGACCGACTGCGATCCGAGCAGCACGGCCAGGACGGCCGCCGCGACGATGGCCACGCGCCCGCTGAAGAGTACGGTGAGCAGCATCGCGGCAAACGGAATCGGGATCAACTCGGCCTTGGGCGCGATGAACCGGAAGTTCACGGCGGCCCCGACGATCACGATGCCGAAGAGCAGCGTGACGAGCAGCATCTGCCGCATGTCGTCGTACGTCTCGCGCCGATAGAACGTGAGCAGCAGCCAGAAGATGGCCAGCACGAGCCCATT
>Ga0102953_1001355_pt1 | contig 15656 bp, 12 predicted proteins | sample SalPon2A_C_D2_MG_FD_78509 | JGI IMG/M metagenome (GOLD analysis project Ga0102953, IMG submission 78509) | Soil microbial communities from South San Francisco under conditions of wetland restoration - Salt Pond MetaG R2A_C_D2_MG | ecosystem: Environmental > Terrestrial > Soil > Wetlands | place... | reverse complement strand
CCACGCTGAAAGGTCCGGCAGGAGCACCTTGTGTGATGGGCCACTCTCACGCGATCTATAATCCCTCGAATAAGCCGATTGAATTTCTGAACATCAATGTATCCGCGGTCAAGGGCCGCTACGACGCCTTCAACCTTGACGACCCGCGCATCGGGGTTCCGCTCGATCCCATCCCCGTCTTTATGACCATGCGGTTGTATAAAAACCTGCTTCAACCCAGGAAGTCATATCTGGGTGGCCAGGGCACGGTGAGGTATCGCCGGGCTCTCCATCCGGAAATTTTCCATACGAACTGGTCTTATGTAGACCATCTTCTGCTCCCCGCCGGGGCGTCGGAAGGGCGTCATCGGCACGTTGGCGTGGAGGAAGTTTATTACGTCATGAACGGAAACGGCGAAGTGGAATTGAACAACCAGACGGCTGCAATTCACACCGGTGATGCTGTTCCGGTGCTTCTCCGGGATGTGCATTCATTTCGCAACAACAGTTCCCGGGATCTCGAACTGATGATCATCGGTATCGCTGCACAGAAATGGGTGCTGGACACCGAGGAGGTAAAGTAATGGTGCGGTCGCGTTTTCAACAAGGATTCAAGAACAGATGTTCTGATTCAAGGTGGTGCAACATGTCCAAATGTGGAAGTTCGCCTGTCGTGATGAAACTCCTCGCTGGCTTGATGATCGTTTTGGCCTTGCCTCTTGCGCTTGCAGCGGCTTCCAGGCCCTTGCAGGTTTATTTCATTGACGTGGAAGGCGGCCAGGCGACTTTGTTTGTTTCTCCTTCTGGCCAGTCGATGCTGATTGATACCGGCTGGCCCGACCACAATGGGCGCGATGCCAAGCGCATTGTGGCTGCGGCTCACGATGCCGGGATTCACCAGATTGATTATCTCGTCACCACTCACTACCACGCCGATCACGTGGGAGGCGTGCCGCAACTTGCCGCCCTCATGCCAATCCGCAATTTCGTAGACCACGGCCCGCCGGTGAAAACTTACCGCACCTGGGACCTCTATCATGCTTACCTGAAAGTTCGTGAGAAAGGACATCACATCCTGGCCAAACCAGGCATGCAAATTCCCATTCGCGGGATGCGGGTGACTGTTTTGACCGCGGCGGGCAAGGACATCGGCCAATCTCTGCCAGGCGGCGGAGAGCATAATCCCTACTGCTCTGCACAGGAGCCCAGGAGACTGGATCGTTCAGAAAACGCCCAGTCTATCGGAGTGCTGGTCAGTTATGGGAAATTCCGAATGATCGATCTTGGCGACCTCCCGAGTTGGCCGGGTGAACACGGTCTTGTTTGCCCAACGAACCTCGTGGGCCATGTGGAGGTTTACCTTACCACGCAGCACGCCTATGCCGAGTCGGGCGCGGCGTTTCTGGTTGATGCCCTGAAGCCCATTGTCGCAATCGCCGACAACGGGGCCCACAAGGGCGGAGTTCCCAAAGCGTTCCAGGTAATCCATCATTCGCCAGGATTGGAAGGCTTTTGGGACCTGCACTTCTCCTATTCTGCGGACAAGAACCTCAATGCACGGCCGCCCTTCATTGCCAATCTCACGGACAATCCGGACCATGGCTATTGGATCAAGTTGACCGCCCAGTCGGGCGGGACGTTTACGGTTATGAACCAGCGCAACGGAGAAAGCAAAACGTATCGCCCACGAAAGTGAATGCGAAAGTTTCGCGGGCTCAATCGGCACAAGGGTCTTAATTTGAATAGATCTTTAGGAGCGCCCAAACAAGTATGACGCCGAGCTACATCAAGCAGTCTGTTTCCGTCCCTGCAGACCGCCGTGCCCCGTGGTACAGGAACACCTTTCCAACCTACATGGGAATCTTTCTCTGGGTTGGGTTCTATCTGAAGCTCGCCGCGCCGACCATCGGCAACGCCAGCCTTTCCGTTTGCCTCTGGGGTTTGGTAGTGGCCGGCGTTTTGTGTTTCGCGCTCTACTACTACGTCCCTGCAATGCTGGGAATGAAGACCGGCCATCCTCTCTATGTGGTTGGCAGCTCCACTTTCGGCGCCACGGGTGGCTATCTGTTTCCTGGACTGCTGATGGGATTTTTGCAGTTGGGATGGGTTGCGGTGGTTGCATCCGTCTCTGCGGGCTTCATCCTGGCGGGTCTGCATGAAACCTCAAAACTGCTGTTCACCGTCATCGTGATCGTTTGGATTTACAGCCTCGCATGGGTTGCCATCAAAGGTATTCGTTACGTCGGCCAGGCTGCCAAGTATTTGAATTGGATTCCGCTCATCATGATTGTCATCGTATTTTGGACCAACAGGGCGGGCATTGCGCGTTACACCCCTCCACACAACAACTCCCTTGCCGGCTTCATGGGTGTGCTGACCATCGTGATCGGCTACTTTGCGACAGCCGGAGCGGCGGGTGCTGATTTTGGAATGAACAACCGCAACCCAAAGGATGTAATTCTCGGCGGCCTTTTTGGCGTTGTTCTGGGCGTAGTCATCGCCGGTGGCCTGCCCATCCTTTCCGTGGCGGGATACATCGGCAGAGGGGCAGGCCCGCCGAGTTATGACTACTCCGCTGCCATCGCCAGTGTTGGAGCTTTGGCTCCCATCATGTTCTTCCTTTTTGCTGCGGCGTCGATGGTGCCGACGTGCTTCTCGTCCTTCATTGCGTCGAACAGCTTCAGCACCATGCTGCCCCGGATTCCGCGAGGGGTCTCAACGCTTGCGGGCGTGACGCTCAGCGCCATCCTTGCCATCACCGGAGTAGCTGCAAACCTTGTAGGCTTCTTCACGGTTGTGGGCGCTTCTTTTGGACCCATTTGTGGGGCCATGGCTGCAGATTACCTTCTTGCGGGAGGGCGATGGTCAGGACCGCGCAGGGGAATCAACTGGGCAGGTTATATCGCCTGGGCCATTGGCTTCCTGGTTGGTGTTCCCGACCACTTGCCGGGTGTGCCGGCCGGATGGGTCCGAGCCGACAACCCTGCAATGCTGTACTCATTTATCGTTGGCTTTTTCGTCTATCTGGCTCTGGCCGCAACGGGATGTCGCCCCCCGGTCATCGGCAAGGAGGAAGCCGGACCTGCCGCCGCCGCGAGCAGTGCCGCATGAAGGCCACGGCCACGGGAGGATTTCAAGCTTCAGAAGAATGCCGTTCGCTGGCTCCTTAAGGCCATTTGACCAACGAGCCAACAGCGGGAAAAGTCGAGGAGGTGTTAGATGGCTGGAACTCTGAAAGTAGTAGACGCTCACGCACACCTGGGAGAATGTTGCGTTTTCGGGTTACTGAGCACCGAGGAAGAATTGATCCGCAGGATGGATGAGAACGGCGTTGATGCCACAATCGTACAGCCTTTTCCGGGAGCGACGAATGCCGCGGAGACTCACGACCGCATCGCTGAAATGTGCGCAAAGCACCCCGGACGCTTCTTTGGCCTTGCAAGCGTCAGTCCACACGGTGACCACGACGCGTACCAGAAAGAAATTGAGAGATGTGTTCGGAACCTCAATTTTGTTGGTGTCAAACTTCACACCATCGGCCACGGCGTCAATCCGCTCTCGGAAGACGGCGATTTGGTGTTTTCAACAGCGCACCAACTGGGAATCCCCGCGATGGTCCACACCGGGCCGGGTATTCCTTTTGCCTTGCCTTCGCTGTGCATCCCTGCGGCCCAGAAATATCCGGGCTTAAAAATCATCCTGGCACACGCCGGTTTTGCGGTTTTTTCGGCTGAAGCTCAGGTTGCAGCTTCCGTGTGCGGGAACTTGTACCTGGAAACCTCCTGGTGCATCGGCGAGGATATTCGCTGGATGATCTCCACGATTGGCCAGGATCGAGTGATGATGGGCTCCGACCTGACGACCAATGTTCCGGTCGAAGTGGCGAAATACAGGGCGCTGGATCTTGGGCCGGAAGTCTATGACAAGGTGATGGGCAGCAACGCCGTCGAAATATTCAAGCTATCGTCGCGAGGTGAGAATGTTCGTGTTGCACGTTGAACTACAAGTGAAGCCGGGAGCTGAACAAGATCTGGAAAAGACCTACAACGAAACGTTCCGGCCGGCTATTTCGCAGCAGGAGGGCTTTCAAGCCGTCGGCCTGTTGCGCCCCCTTGACGAGGCGAAGAACTACATACTGACCATCCTGTTTGAAGACCGGGCCCGTCAGCAGAAATGGGTGGCAAGCGACCTTCACCAGCAGGTCTGGTCACAAATGGAAAGCCTCTGTGCAGGGTATATAGTTAATGGCTACGATACCGTTTAGGCGGGAAACAGGCGCGTGGCGCCGCCTGGAGACGTGCTCATTATGGGAGCCGGCAACAGTGCGCTTTTGACTCGGATTCCCCACGCCTGATGAGCACAAAACTGGTGGGCAAAATTGCCGTCTGCAGCACGCGGCATTACAACACGACGAAAGCGTGCGTTGCGGGGGATGGTCATTTTCCCGGCACTGTTTGCGTCACAGCGCTACTCAGCACCGTTGAAACCCGCCCACGGGGTGATCGGACAGTTCTCTTGAAATCTCCCGCGCGGCCTTCACAAGCTCCAGGCCAACGTTTGGCATTTCGCCCGGAGCAAGCCTGCCGACGGGAGCAAAAATACATACTGCGGCGGTCACCCCGCCGAGATGGTTGAAGATAGGCGAGCCTACACATCGAACGCCCAATTCATGTTCCTCGTCATCTGTTGCAAAACCCAGCATCCGGGTCTCGGCAAACTGTGCCTTCAAAAGCTCCATCGAGCACAATGTGTTCTGGTTGTGTCTTGGCAAACCCCGGCTTCTGATTAAGCTTGCCACCTCCGAGTCAGCTAGATAGCTAACCAGCGCCTTGCCCACGGCCGTACAATGCAAATCGAAATGCCGCCCAACCCAGGAGTCTAAGCGCAAGCCGGGGATCTCAGATCGGTCGATGATGCGGACTTCAGATCCCTCACGAATTCCGACCTGGGCCACCATCCCTAATTTGCGGGAAAGAGCCTGGATGTGTGGTGAACAGAACTGTTTTAAATCGGACTCCGCGTCGGCATTTGAGGCGAAGGACGGGGTATTTGTTCCTAAGAAATAGAGGTTCTGGCCGGCTTTTCGTCTCACAAAGTTGCGTTTGGCCAGCGTTGTAACAAGGTAGTAGGCGCTACTCTTGGGAATCGAGAGCTTTCGGCTGATCGCAGTAAGAGTCAAGCCTGCCGAGGCCGAGGCCAATAGCTCAAGCAAATTCAGCGCACGGTCCACGGATGGAACCGCTTTCCTGCTGCTACCGACATCCATAGTTTTTGGACTCTATCCCGCACTACCCATTCGATTGCCAGAGACTATTACAAATTTGAGTTTTGATGTCAAGCAGTACTGTCACTGTGCTGGTCTTGAGGAATCAGGTAACGCTACTGCGGCGGCCGCAAGGTTCAGATTTTCAATTGCTTCGACCAATTCTTATGCCTGGCTTTTGCCTTGGTCATTCACCGCGAGAGTCTGTGCGGCATCACGACCTGCCTGAGCGCGCACTATCTCCTGCCGCGCTCCGTGCCAACGTTTCACAGGGTGCCGCGTTGATATACGTCAGATCGCTCAGGTATAAAAATTGCTTCAAAACAGATTTGAACTAATCCGCCCGCCAACTTCCTCGTATCAAAAAAGTCCCCCAAATCTAACCTCGTCCGTGACCACCATCTCACAGCAAGCATACGCTTGGATGCTCATCTCCCTGCACTCGCCGCCCAGCGCCAGTTGATCGAAGCTATGATCCCAGGAATCAGGCTGCAAGTACTTCCACTGCAATCAATTAGCACACCTCTCCCGCTTATTGTTCCTTTCTGTTCCCATGGCTGGAATGCGTGAATCAGGTAAGTTATTGATAGGAATGGTGCCGCGGGACGGAGTTGAACCGCCGACGCCAGCCTTTTCAGGGCTGCGCTCTACCACCTGAGCTACCGCGGCAGGCAAACAAACATTGTCAGATGGATTCGATGTTCTGTCAAGAAAGGCGAAGGAAGCAGAACTCGCGCAGCGCGTATCAGACTGCGCTTGCAGGGTTCTTTTAATTATGCATAGGGCAGCGGATGCACGCAGCGTTCGTACTCTAAGATTGTCTATCGCCCTGGTGCAGGGCGGGATAAGGCATTCAGTAGGGCCGACTAAAGGCTCGCAGGAATGTGTCGGGGTTGCGAACGGATGACCCGGGCGAGTTATCGTCCGGCGTAGAAATCTGCGACAGCCCGGAACGATTCTTTAGGTTCCCACGTCATCCCGGGGTAAGTTGTGCCGTGCCTGCCGGCGGCAAGGCTTTTGACCAGGGCGAAGCTGTTCATGTCGAGGTCGTGCCGCGGGTCTTTGTTGTAAACATTAAGGGGTTCGACAAAGGTCATGATGAAAGCTCCGTCCACTCCTGCGGCATCGAGGACGCCGAGCGTCTCCACAACCTCGCGCGCCTGCATGGCTTCATCCCGCGTGTAATCGCCCCTAAGCCGCGGCCGGACGAACCGCCCGACAACAGGCAGTTGGTGCAGGAACAGGCTCTTGAAGTCGGCGATTCCGAATCCCATGGCGCCGCCGGAACTCTCAGCACCTTTGTAGCTGCGCATGCCGAACTCGGTTATCACAACGGGCTTGCCGTGGGCAAGGAGTGGCTCGAGCATTTCGGAATACCGGTCTTTAATGCGCGCATCTCTGTAATGGTCAACCCCAATCACATCAAACAGGCTCCAATCAACCGCCTCCCAAATGAGCGACGCGTAAGTCACCCTGCCATGGAAAACCTTTCGGACCGCTCCATTCGCCCTCGCCAGAAACGCGTTGAGCGGTTTGTTGTGTGTCCCGGCTTTGGCGTTTTCCCAGAAGGAGGGATGGCCCATCCGCTTCGCGATGTTCCGGCCCTCGATGATGCCCTGCATAAACAGGGTGAGCTCAGAACCGACGCTGAGCATCAGTTGTTCCGGCCACCGCTGGCGCAACACTTCGGCTGCCCGGGAGGCGCGGATGATGTAATCGAGTGTCTTTTGCGGACTCTTTTCCCATATTTCAGGCGAGAGCAGAACCTGCAGGCCATGCTTCAGGGCAAGTTCCGCAGCGACCGTTAAACGGCCAATATCGAGGCCGCAGATCCTCACAGCGTTACAGCGCAGATCATTTTTGATGATCTCAAGCTCGCGGCCCACAACGCTGGCGTCAAACACAGGACGCCAATTCCCCCACATGACGCGCCCGGCGTCATAGGAAACTCCCTTGTATTTCATCGAGACTCACCGCCGGAGCATTCAATCGCTCGGGAAACTTGAATCCCCGGAGACCTTGACCGCCAGGGCCCGGGTGGCGGCGCGTTCGGTGGAAACAGGGACCAGCGCCGTCTGCGCCGCAGGTGCGGCCGCCGTCCCCACCAGCGCTCCCTGCTCCTCCCGCATGAAGACCAGCTTTGAAACGCCGGACTCGGCGTCTACCTTTACGATGTCACCCAGGCACACCTGCTTGGTGGCCATCAGGTTTGAGAGCGGGAAAACGAGGTGCCGTTCAATCGCCCGCTTCAGGTGCCGCGCGCCGCTCTTGGGGTCCGTGCCCTCCCGCAGCAGAAGATCGCGTGCCGGGCGGGTGCACTTAAACACAAACTGGTTCCCGGGCGCCGCAGCGATGATCCGCTCCTGCACTTTGGCCAGCTCGATGTCGAGAATCTTTTCCAGATGTTCTTTCCGCAGCGACCGAAAGACAATGACCTTATCGATGCGGTTCATGAACTCCGGAGAAAATTTCCGCCGGGCGGCCTCAACGGCAACGCGATAAATCTTGTGGTCCAGTTCTTCATCGTCCGTCCGTGATTCGGCAGAAAATCCCATGCCACCCCGCATGAGCTTTGAAACTTCGTGCGAGCCCAGGTTGGAAGTCATAAAAATAATCGAGTGCGAAAAGTCCACGCGCCGATTGTCGCCCAGCGTCAGTGTGGCCTTGTCCAGAATTCCCAGCAGCAGGTGCCACAAAGCGTCTGACGCCTTTTCAATTTCGTCAAAAAGGACAAATGAAAGCTTCAGTGTATCGGTGTAGTGCGCCTCCAGGGCCTCCTGCGTAATCAGCGGCTGTGTCTCTCGATGGCCCAGGTATCCCGGTGGCGAGCCAATCAGCTTGGCGATTTCGTGGCTGTGCTGGAACTCCGCGCAGTCGATCTTGAGAATCGGGTGGCTGCTGCCAAACAGCACTTCGCCGGCCGCCTCCACCAGACGGGTCTTGCCGGAACCCGTCGGCCCCAGAAACAGCAGGTTGGCCAGCGGCCGCCCTGCCACAGCAAGTCCGGCTTTGTAGACCTGATAAATTCTTGCCAGCCGGCGAATGGCGCGGTCCTGGCCGACCACGCGCTTCATCAGCGCCCGCTCAAAGTCTTTCACCTCCGGGCTGTGAAGCGTTGGATCCAGCAGCGTTTGAAATTGTGACATCCCCTTGTCCTCCCCTGCCCTACCTCGAGTAAGGCTGTGCTTTTCCCCGACGCAGTTGATTCAACTTAACGTCCAGCGTGCTGCGAAGCAGTTTCAGGCTTGAAGTCAATTGCCCCACCAGTTCACGATCGTGCGTCATCGCAAGAACCGGCAAATGGAGGTCACCAATGTCGAGATGGAGGTTGCGAATGCTGGCAAGCAGCTCGCGTAGTTGGCGCGAGTCGTTCTCAAAAGGTTGAACCAGTTCCTGGGAAGCCTTTTCTCTCAGCCCCTTCCAGTCAATTTCCACGAAAGGATGCCGTGAGGTGACTCCCCGGATTAATTCGTCGCTGATGCGCGGCCTGCGGCCCAGTTTGGCCAGATAGACCTGGCGGACACGGCCGTCCTGCCGCACATTGTGAACCAGGTAATACGACTGTCCCCTTTTCCTGATAAAGGCCATGCGTATTTCCCCCAGCAACGTAGTGGACACTTTACCACTACATACACCGTTAGACGCAAGTAAAAAATTGTGGTTACATCTATAAATTATTTTTTGGCAGAATTGGATACAGCCTTGATTGGCGCGCTTACGATAATTCGCTGTAGGCCAGCCGGTTGAGCCTTCGCGCAACCTTTTGGCCCCTTCCAGAGCTGTCCTTAAGGTCAGGTTTCGGACAGGCATCTTGCGCTTCCCCTAAAGGCGACGATTTGCCTACCAGGCGCGCCGCGGCCGCGCCGGGCCATACCCCTTATAGTTTCATGCACTTTCTGTGCCAAATTGAAAATCGCAGACGGCCTCCGCATGGTCATTGACGTCAACACTGCCGGGCATGCGTCCGCGCGGGCTTCCGTTGGCCGTCCTGTCGCACTGTGACCAAAGTCATACCGCGAAGTTGCAGCAGACTTTAAACTTTTCACTTACGGAGGCGTTATGGGGATTCAGGTCCAGCCCGAAAGCACTCTAACGGTTTTGCCTGTTGCGGTTGAGCCCGCGCGGCCACAACCGGCCATCCGAAAACAGAAAAAGAAACTGGTGCGAAAACGTTTGCGCGACCACTCGCAGCAATTGCGCCGTAGTTTTCAGATAGCGTTTCTGTTGCTGAACGTCTGGCTGGGCGCGCAGTTCTATTTCTGGGTTCGCCAGTTTGAAGTGGCCGGATCGCAAGTTTCCATTGGCCGCCCCGCAGGCGTTGAGGGCTGGCTGCCGATAGCGGGCCTGATGAACCTGAAGTATTGGCTCGTTACCGGGCACATTCCGTCCATCCATCCAGCAGCGATGTTTCTGCTGCTGGCGTTCCTGTCCATTGCCTTCCTGTTTCGCAAGGCGTTTTGCAGCTGGCTCTGCCCGGTGGGGACTCTTTCGGAATATCTCTGGCGCGCAGGCCGCAAAATGTTCGGGCGCAATTTCCGCATTCCCCGCTGGCTGGATATTCCCCTTCGCGGACTCAAGTATCTGCTGCTGGGATTTTTTGTCTGGGCTGTTGCCGGCATGTCGGCCGGGGCTATCGAGAGCTTCATGCACTCGTCCTATGGGCTGATCGCGGCCGTCAAGATGCTCGATTTCTTCCGCTTCATGGGCGTCACCGGCCTGGTTGTTCTCGGCGTGCTCGTAGTGGCGTCGTTGTTTGTTGAAAACTTCTGGTGCCGCTATCTCTGCCCTTATGGAGCGCTGCTGGGGCTGGTTTCGCTTGGCGGCCTGTTCCGCATCCGCCGCAACGCCGAGGCGTGCATTGATTGCGCCAAGTGTGCCCGCGCCTGCCCGTCGTCGCTGCCCGTGGACCGCCTCGCCAGTGTCCGCTCGGCTGAGTGCACCGGCTGCATGGCGTGCGTCGCCGTCTGCCCTGCCGAAGGCGCGCTCACCATGTCGTTGCCGCAGATGCTGCAGTCAAAGAAGAAGAGGCGTGGTTTGTCCGCGTGGGCCATGGCTGCGGGAATCGCGCTGCTGTTCCTGGGCCTTGCCGGGTTCGCCAAAGTCACCGGCCACTGGAATTCACCCGTGCCGAATTCCGCCTACCACCAGCTCATTCCGAACGCCAACTCCGTGGCACATCCCATGCCGTAAGGCGCTACGTTCAGGCCGTTCGCTAAAAGTGCGCGGGCATGGGCAGGGTGCGCTCATAAACAAGTTTGAGACCCCAGTCGATGTTGGATGGGAAATCCGGCAGGTGGATTTCGCCGATAATGTCAGACTTGACCGTGCCACTCCCTACGTCTGACCAGGTTCCGTTGCGCGGGTCAAACCATTGGGCCCGATAGACGCTTCTGAGCAGCGCGCCACGAACCAGGCTGCGGGGACAATCTTTTTCAAAGTAGGTGAGAAAGATCTTCTTGTCCGGCGTGCGCGCGGCGTAAGCCCAGCCTTCGTAGCCTTTAATGGTGTGCGTCTGGCTGGGGACCACGAGTCCGGCATCGGGCTCGAGCTCCTGGTATTGCCGGCCGATTGAAAACATGAACGTCCGCAGACGCTGCATCTGGGTGGCGGAATTCCACTTGAACGCGTCCCACATTTTGATGGGAGCGCTGGGTTCGATGTCCGCGCCCCAGATACCTTCCGCGCCGTAGACGTGTCCGGCCAGCCCGCCGGAAAGCACCTCGCCATACATGGCGGAGCGGACGAATTGGTCGTCCTTTGGAGTTCCACCCGGCGCGCCGTATTTGTAACCGCCATTCAGCCCGCGCGCGTCCACGTAGCCGGAATAATAAGGTTCACCGTCGAGCGCCGGCCGCGGAGGATGCGCCTCGCGGAAGATCTCGGTCATATACCAGTAATACTCGTGCTCGCGTTTGTTTCCGGTCTGGTGCAGCGTCACCCAGGAGTTTTGTCCCCAGTTGACCAGCGTGGAAGGGTTGGCGTTGGCCGAAAGCAGCGTCCCAAAGGGCGGTGGCCCGAACTTGTCAAACACCATGTTGATAGCTTCCATAAAATCGGGCACCGTAATGCTCTCATCAAGAATGTCGAGGTGGATGGGGCTCAGCACGGTGCTGTTGGCCTGGTAGCGCGACCAGACGTACTGGATGAATCGCGCGTAGGAGTCGGGCCAGTCGTAATACTTCATCCAGCATTCGCTGGCATCACGCCGCGAGACTTCAATGAACGGAACAAAACCGTGCGCGTTGAGATAATCAATCTTCCGGTCGACATACTTGAAATAATCGGGATTGATACGATCAACATTGGGAAACACCTTTTCGTATCCGGGCACCTTGCCGGGAAACAGAAAGGGCATACCTCCTTCATTGGTCATGTTCTTGGCGCTGCCCGTACCGAATTCGAGCCAGGCTGACCGCACCGTGGTTCCGTCTTTCATTTTGATGTGCCAGGGCAGCCCGTCCGTTTCCCAGTTGGGAAACGCTGCGATCATGTTCACCCAATTGAAGCCCTGCGCTTTCCTGTAGCGGACGTAATCCTTGAAACCCGCCTTGGGCCCGATGGGGCGTTCCACGTCGTCGTCGTACCACTTAAAGCGGCTGGTACCCGCCGAATACCACGTGTCACCCAGCACGAAGAACGGCGTGCCGTCGGCTGTTTCAAGAGCGTGCCGGTTGGCGGAGGGACGCAGAAATCCCCGCCGCAGCGGGTTCTGCTGCTTCTCCTCATCCGTCCAGTCCACCGCCCGGAAGCTGCCCGTCTTGCCATTCAGTCCCGGGTCTTCCGGCGTTGATCCGCTGCGCCACTTCCACACACCCGGAGCCGTCGCCACCACGCGCACGCGGAAAGTCTGGCCGCCATCCCAGAATCCATAAACGCGCTTGCTGAAGTTGGGGCCGCTCAAGTCAACCCACACAGTGACTGTGGTATAAGCGTTTGTATAGGATTCGGAGGCTGTGAAGGTGAGTTCGTGCTTCTCCCAGACGTGTACCTGGCCCGTTGCGGGCTCTGCAGAATTCGCCGCTCCTGCCTCGGGAGCACTCGCGGCCATGGACGCTTCCCTGCCCATGCCCAGCGCCGCCGCCGCAGGCACCAGCACGCTGCCTTGCAAAAATCGTCGCCGGTCCACTTTGTCATTCTTGCCCATCATCACCTCCCGTTGCTTTCCGCCTCAAATGCGGACTAATCATGGCTGCCACCAGTGCTGGCTGCGTCGCGCCCCGGAATCGTATCGACCTGCAATGCAGGATCGGCCGCTGGAACGAGAGTTTCCTGCAGGCCAAGTTCACGCCGCACGATGTTGGCGCCCTGCGCAATGGAACTCGCCTTGTAAAAGGCAATCTCGCGGTTTGCGCCCTGGCGGCCAAAGCCGCAATCACTGGAGGCAATCAACCGCTCGGGCGGAATCACTTTGAGCGCTTTGCGAATTTCAGCGGCCACCTCTTCCGGCCGGTCGGCCTGCAGCGTCCTGTGGCTCACGACTCCGATGGCAATCTTCTTTTTGAGATCGTGCTTGAAAGGCTCAAAGAGCTCCAGGTCCTGCTGGTTGCGGTCCTTCATCTCCAGCGTCCACACGTCGCCCCGGCATCGCTCAAGGTAGATTTCAATAGAGTTGGCGTAGCTTGTGTCCTCGCGAATGCGCTGCATGTTGGGATTACCCCAGCAGGTGTGAATCCAGATTTCCACGTCATCCAGCCCCTGCATCTCACGGTTGAACGCCTCAATCATAAACTTGACGTCGTCATGGTCCTTGCCGTAACTGTTGGCCATAAAGTGGAACGAAGGCTCTTCCGTCTGGATGCACCGGCAGCCGGCGGCGCGCAGCGCCAGCAGTTCCTTGTTCATGGCTTCTGCCATGTCCCAGATGAGCTGGCGGCGGTCCTTGTATTTGTCCGTATAGAGATCAAGAAAAAGCGCCGATGCCGCAGAACAGCAGGTGCCGAACTTGAGCGGCTTGCGCGTTTTGGCCTGGGCCATCCGCCAGATTTTGGGATAACCGAGCGGGCGGTGCTCGATTTTGTCCACGACGTGCGGCCAGCGCCAGCCGCTGTAAATCTCATTCAGCAGCGTACCCGGCGCATAGTGCCGCCACGGAGCCGTGTCGTCCTCCTGCTGCTGGTAATCGCCTTCAAAACCTTTCCAGCGTTGCAGCGGATAAGTCAGCCAGCACCGGCCTGCGAGGTCTTCATCCAGATGGAAGTCGCCGTGGCCCACAATGTCGAGGCCAGCGCGTTCCTGATCACTCACCACCACGGCCAGAGCGTCCTGGAATTTCTCACGGAAGCGCACGTCGAGCATGCAGGCGTCGAGCGGGCGGCCATTCATGGAGACGTCGTACCATCGCGGCCGCGGGAATGATCCGGTAACGGTGGTGGGAAGAATTAATTCCTTTGTAGCAGTGAACACAGGCTCCTCCTGCCCCGGCACTTTACCACAAGAATCCACCAGCAGTGAATGAAGGCCGGCGGATTTCAGCCCAGGGCCAGGTCGTGATAGACCAGGACAACAGAAAACCTTATGCTTCGCAGGGGCGTCAGGCTCGCGTGGGATGCGTGATGGGCTTAATTTTGGGAATGATAAGCTGCACCAGGCCAAGCGCGATGGGATGCATGGTTCCGCAGATGATGAACAGCGGAACGTAAGAGTGAGTGAACTGCAGAACGTAGCCCGCCAGCGGAGCGATGATCATGCCGCCTACGGCGCCCGCCGCGCCGCCAATTCCCACAACGGAAGCAACGTCGCGCTTGGGAAAGAGGTCGGAAGCCAGCGTAAACAAGTTGGCAGACCACCCCTGGTGGGCGGAAGTGGAAACGGAAATCAGCGCCAGCGCCAGCCAGATTTTTCCCGTCAGAACAGCGGCAATGCCGGCGGGCATGCTGAAGGCACACACGGCCATGGCTGTTTTGCGGCCGGCATTCACGCTCCAGCCCCTGCGAATAAGGAAGCCGGAGAGCCAACCGCCGCCCACGCTGCCAATGATGGCGGCAATAAAGGGAATGGTGCCGAACCATTCAAGCTGTTCAATGCTGAAGCCGCGCGCCTGCACCAGATACTTGGGCAGCCAGAAAACGTAGAACCACCAGATGGGATCGGTGAGGAACTTGGCAACGGTAAAGCCCCACGCCTCCCGGTAGTGAAGCAGGCGGCGCCATTCGATTTTGGTCTCGGGTTCCTCTTCCTCGCCCGGCTCGCGAAGTTCAATCTTCTTCAGTTCTTCCAGCGACAGCCAGCGATGCAGCCTGGGCGACTGATAGAGCACCAGCCACACCACCATGAGGACCAGCGCAAATACGCCGGTGACAATGAAGGCCGCTTTCCATCCCCAGTTCAGCAGAATGGCACCCACGATGGGATAGGCAATGACGTTGCCGATGTTGGTTCCGGAGTTGAAGAGGCCGGTTGCCAGTGCCCGCTCGCGCTTGGGGAACCATTCCGCCACGGCTTTGATCGAGGCCGGGAAGTTGCCCGCTTCACCCGCACCTAGCATGAACCGGGCAACGCCAAACGAAAGCACGCCCCGCGCAAATGCGTGGCCGATGGTGGCCAGGCCCCACCACCCCATCGAGATGGCATAGCCGATTTTTGTACCCAGCCAGTCGATGATGCCGCCTGAAACCAGCATGCCGATGGCATAGGCCCACATGAAGGCTGCAATGATCCAGCCGTAATCGGCTTCCGTAATGTGGAAAATCTGCTGAAGGTGGGGCGCCAGAATAGCGATGGTTCCGCGGTCAATATAATTGATGGTCGAGCCGCAAAACAGCAGGCCGCAAATCCACCATCGGAGATGGGGCAGCGTCGGGTGCGGCTTCCCGGAAGATGGTGTCGCGTTCGATGGAGTTGTGTCGGCCATGTGGAATCCGGATGGCGCGGGACGCCGGATAGCGAGTGTTGCAACTTTGCTGGGACGGCCTTGCGCGAGGCGGAACGAATTCTACGCCCCCAGGAGGTGCATGTCAAAAGAATCCTGAAGCAAACGACGCACGGCCATTCATGCAATTCAACGGAGCGGTTATTGCTGTTTGACCCATGCGTGGTCCGGCTGGTCGCTCCAGGCACCATAGCGGCGCTCTTCGCCCGCCAGCACCCAGGTGTAATGCAACTCGTAGCCGGGTGCAGCCACCACCGGGTGGTAGCCTTTGGGCAGCAGCACTGTGTCGCCGTCACGCACCACAAAAACGGTTGAAAAACCTTCGGGATCATCCGGGGCCGTATAGGTCCAGATGAATCCAAATCCCTGCGAGGGCTTGATGCGGAAAAAGTAAACTTCCTCCAGCACCGCCTCATTGGGAGGGTTCTTCTTGTCATGCTTGTGCGGAGGATAGCTGGACCAGTTACCCGAAGGGTTCAGCGTTTCACCCGCCAGCAGCCGCTCGGCTTCGGTGTTGAGGTCGAGCGCGGAATACACATTCCGCTG
>Ga0102953_1001354_pt1 | contig 15681 bp, 12 predicted proteins | sample SalPon2A_C_D2_MG_FD_78509 | JGI IMG/M metagenome (GOLD analysis project Ga0102953, IMG submission 78509) | Soil microbial communities from South San Francisco under conditions of wetland restoration - Salt Pond MetaG R2A_C_D2_MG | ecosystem: Environmental > Terrestrial > Soil > Wetlands | place... | reverse complement strand
GGCAGGGTGGTGAGCCTGTACATCGCTTCGGCCTGATCCAGGTCGAGGCCGGCGCGCTCCAGCAGGTCCATGGTCCGCGCATCGACGTCCCCTTCGATGCTCTGGCGGCGCTTCAGGGCGCGCACGGCCAGCAGCTTGCGCAAGCTCGCGCGGATGAGCTCCTCGTTGCCGCCGCTGAAGAGGCTCGCCAGGTAGCGCACCGGCAGGCGCGACTCGTCGATGCGGTCGAAGACCTCGACGTCGGTGTCGTCCGCGGGGATGTTCAGCTTGATGAGCTGGCGCTCGATGGTCGACACCACCGGCGACAGCGGCGGCACGTAGAACATCATCGCCATGGTGCGGAACTCGGGGTGGAGCGGCAGGGCGATGCCCCACTGCTTGACGAACTTGTAGGCGGGCGAGCGCCGGGCGGCGTCCAGCCAGCCGTCGTCCAGGCCGTTCCGTTCGGCCGCGGCGATGACCTCCGGGTCGGATGGGTCGAGGATGGCCTCGCGTTGCGCCTCCACCAGGTCGGCCGGATCCTTCGCGGTCGCGGCCTGGGGGATGCGGTCGGCGTCGTAGAGCAGCACGCCGAGGTAGCGGATGCGGCCCACGCAGGAGTGGGCGCAGGCCGGCGCCTGACCGGTCTCCAGACGCGGGAAGCAGAGCAGGCACTTCTCCGACTTGCCGGTGTGCCAGTTGTAGTAGACCTTCTTGTACGGGCACGCGGCGACGCACATGCGCCAGCCGCGGCACTTCTCCTCGTTGACCAGCACCACGCCGTCCTCGCCGCGCTTGTAGATGGCGCCGCTGGGGCAGGCCGCCACGCAGGAGGGGTTGAGGCAGTGGTTGCAGATGCGCGGCAGGTAGTTCATCACCACGCGGTCGATCTCCGCGAACTGCTCGCGCACCTCGGGGTCCAGCGCCTCGAGGTTGATGTCGTTGGCGGCGTAGACGTCCGATCCGGAGAGGTCGTCGTCCCAGTTCGGGCCCGAGGCGATGTCGATGGGCTCGCCGGTCACCATCGAGATGGGGCGGGCGGTGGGCTGGTCGTCGCCGGCAGGGGCGTCGAAGAGGTCGCCGTAGCGGAAGGTGAACGGCTCGTAGTAGTCCTCGAGGCTCGGCAGGTCGGGGTTGTAGAACAGCCGGGCGAGCCCGCTGGGGCGGTTGTGCAGGCGGAGCTCCAGGCGATCGCCGACGAGCTTCCAGCCGCCCTTGTAGGCGTCCTGATCCTCCCAGCCGGTGGGGTAGCCGGTGCCGGGCCTGGTCTCGACGTTGTTCCACCACATGTACTCCGTGCCCTTGCGGTCGGTCCACAGGTTCTTGCACGCCACCGAGCAGGTGTGGCAGCCGATGCACTTGTCGAGGTGGAAGATCATGCTCATCTGCGCTCTGACGTTCACGAGAGTTGCCTCCCCTTCCCATGGCCGCTGCGAGCGCCGATCTCGGCGTCCGGGTCTCGCGAGGTGGTGGCCGCTTCGCGTGCGGGCATCAGTACTCCGGCCTGTCCACGCGGTGGACGTACACGAAGGTGTCGCGGTTGCCGCCGGTGGGCCCCCAGTAGTTGAAGCCGTAGCTGAACTGCGCGTACCCGCCCGACATCAGCACGGGCTTGAGTCGCGTCCGGGTGATGGAGTTGTTCATGCCGGCGCGCCGCCCCCGCGTCGGCGACCTGGGCACGCCCACGGTGCGCTCCGTAGCGTGGTAGACGAACACGGCACCCCGCGGGATGCGGCTCGAGGTGACGCAACGTTGCACGAACACGCCGTTGTTGTTGATCAGCTCCACCCAGTCGTTGTCCTTGACCCCCAGCTCGCGGGCGTCCTTGTCGTTGAGCCACACCGGATAGCCGCCGCGCGAGAGCGTCATCATGCGGTGGTTCTCCGAGTAGGTGGAGTGGATGCTCCACTTGCCGTGCGGCGTGATGTAGTTGAACAGCTTGCCGCCGTCCGGAAGGCCGTTGCCGTCGGTATCGGCCATCATCGCCGCCGAGGGCTTGGGCTTGTAGGTGGGCAGCGCCTCGCCGAAGCGCAGGTACTCCTCGTGGTCGAGGTAGAAGTGCTGGCGGCCCGTGAGGGTGCGCCACGGCACCAGCCGCTCACGGTTGATGGCGAAGGGCGTGTAGGCGCGGCCGGCCTTGACGATGCCCGTCCAGGTGGGGCTGGTGAGCACACGCCTGGGTTGGGCCACCAGGTCCTCGAAGCGGACCCGCACGTCGCGGGAGCCTTCCGCGAGGTCGGTGAGCGCCACGCCGGTCCGGTGCTCCTCGTGGGCGAAGGCGCGGTGGGCGAGCTCGCCGTTGCTGACCGGGTCGAGCCAGAGGATGGCGTTGGCCACGTCGCGGGCGGTTTCCAGCGAGGGGAAGCGGAGCGCGTCGGCGTCGCCGCGGAAGCGGCGTGGCTGGCGCTCGAGCAGCTCCCGGTAGGCATCCGCGACGTCGATCTGGAGGCCGTGCACGGCCAGGCCCTTCTCGGCCACCGCCGGGCCGAGCGACAGCATGCGCTCGTAGAGGTTGGCGTAGTCGCGCCTGACGACCTGGAACTTCGGCATGGTCTTGCCCGGCACCGCCGCGACCTCGCCGGTCCACCAGTCGGCCACGTTGGGTTGCGCCAGCTCGTCGGGGGTGTCGTGCTGCAACGGTTGCATGACGATGTCGACGAACGGCTCGGGCATGTGCTTCCTCGCCAGCTCCGACACCCGCTTGGCGATCGCCTTGAAGGTCTCCCAGTCCGAGCGGGACTCCCACGCGGGCGGCACGGCCGCCTGCATGGGGTTGATGAAGCTGTGAAGGTCGGTGGTGTTGAGGTCGTCCTTCTCGTACCAGGTGGCTGCGGGCAGCACGATGTCGGAGTAGAGCGCGCTGGTTTCCATGCGGAAGTTGATGTCCACCACCAGGTCGAGCTTGCCGGCGAGCGGCGCTTCGCGCTCGGCGACCTCGTGAACGGTGGCGGCCGCCCGCTCCGGCGCGGTGGCGTTGGAGTGGGTGCCGAGGTAGTGGCGCAGCATGAACTCGTGCCCCTTCATGCTGGTGCCGATGGCGTTGCCGCGCCAGATGAACCACACCCGCGGCCAGTTCTCCGGGGCGTCCGGGTCCTGCACGGCGAGCTTGAGGCTTCCGTCCTTGAGGCGCTCGACCACGTGATCGACGATCTCCGCGTCGCTTCGGGCGCCGGCCTCGGCGGCCTCGCGGGCGACCTGCAAGGGGCTGCGGTCGAACTGCGGGAAGAAGGGGAGCCAGCCCCGCTTGACGGCCCGCACCTGCTGGTCGAGCGTGTGCTCGACCGGCGCCTCGGTCTCGGTGCCGCTCACGCGGTCGTAGTCGGCGTAGCCGGCCTCGTAGCGCCACTGGTCGGTGTGCACGTAATGGAAGCTCGGGGCGTTCTGCTGGCGGCTGCCGGCGCCCCAGTCGGCGCCGAAGGCGATGGCGCCCCAGGACGCGTGGCAGGCGAGCTTCTCCTGGCCGACGTAGTGGGCCAGCCCGCCGCCGCTGGTGCCGACCGCGCCGGTCAACATCAGCGCGGTGATCGCCGAGCGGTAGATGAGGTTGTTGTGGTACCAGTGGTTGGCGCCCGCCCCCACGATGATCAGGTTCTTGCCGCCGGTCTTCAGGCCGTTCTGCGCCCACTGGCGCGCGAAGCGCACCACCGTGTCGCGGTGCACGCCGGTGTAGGCCTCCTGCCAGGCGGGGGTGTAGAGCGCGTCGGCGTCGTCGTAGTCGACGGCCTGCCCGGCGGCGCCGGACACGCCGAACTGGGCCAGCAGCAGGTCGAAGGCGGTGGCGACCGCCACCGGGCCGTCGACGGTGTCCACGTAGCGGACGGGCACCTGCCGCTCCACGACGCGGTTCTCGGCGAGGTCGTCGAAGCTCACGCTCACGCTGGCGTCGTGCCGCGCCCCGAAGCTCAGCTCAGGCGCGATCTCCTCGTCCGTGAGGCCGTCGCGGGGCTCGAGGTTCCACTTGCCGCGCCCTTGCTCGCCCCAGCGGAACCCGATGGTGCCCTGCGGCATGCGCGGCCGGCCCGACGTGCCGTCCCAGACGAGGAGCTTCCAATCGGGGTTCTCCACGCCGGCGTACTCCCGCAGCTTGCCCGCGCGCAGGAAGCGGCCGGGCCGCCCGTCGTCGACGCGTACCAGGAAGGGGCCGTCGGTGTAGCGCGTGAGGTAGTCGGTGAAGAAGGGGATGCTGTCGTCGACGTAGTACTCCTTGAGGATGACGTGGTCCACCGCCATCCAGAAGGCGCCGTCCTGGCCCGCGTGGGTGGGGATCCACCAGTCGGCGTACTTCGCCACCTGCGAGAAGTCCGGGCTCATGACCGCGAGGTTCGCGCCCGCGTGGCGCACCTCACTGATGAAGTGCGTGTCCGGCGTGCGCGTCATGTTGAGGTTGGAGCCCATCACGGCGATGAAGCGGGCGTTGTACCAGTCGGCGGACTCGTGCACGTCGGTCTGCTCGCCCCAGACCTCGGGGGAGGCCGGCGGCAGGTCGCAGTACCAGTCGTAGAAGCTGAGCGGCACGCCGCCGAACAGCGACAGGAAGCGGCTGCCGGCGCTGTAGCTGATCTGCGACATGGCGGGGATGGGGGAGAAGCCGATCACCCGGTCGGGCCCGTAGCGCTTGGCCGTGTGCAGGGTGGAGGCCGCGACGATCTCGAGCGCCTCGTCCCAGGTCACGCGCCGGAAGCCGCCCTTGCCGCGCGCGGTCTGGATGGCGCGGCGCGTCGCCTCGTCGTCGATCAGGCTCGCCCAGGCGTCGACCGGGTCGGGGAAACGGGCCTTCGCCCGGCGCCAGGCGTCGATGAGGGCGCCGCGCGCGTAGGGGTGCTTCACGCGGATGGGGCTGTAGAGGTACCAGGAGAAGCTGATGCCGCGCTGGCAGCCGCGCGGCTCGTAGGGCGGCAGGCCCTCCTCCAGGCGCGGGTAGTCCGTGGCCTGCAGCTCCCAGGTGACGATGCCGTCCTTGACGAACACCTCCCAGCTGCAGCTGCCGGTGCAGTTGACGCCGTGGGTGGTGCGCACGCGCTTGTCGTGCTGGAAGCGGTTGCGATAGAACTCCTCCCACTTGCGCTCCGTGGGTGACCTGATCTCCTTGATCCACTTCATCGCCTACCGCCTCCGAGGGGCTTCCTCCAGGACCTTCCCGTGCGCCTGAGCCGGTCGGCGAGGCCCTCGCGCTGCCGCGGCCACCAGATGAGCAGCAGCGCGTTCAGCAGCGCCGCCCCGAGGATGGCGAAGAGCCAGAGCCAGTTGAAGCCGAAGCGGCCCGGGTCCGCCGGGGCCGTGCCCGCGGCTCTGGCGCGCTCGTCGCTGACCTGCAGGTACGCCGTCAGGTCGTCGATCTCGGCCTGCGTGAGGGGCTTGCCTGCGAACGCCTGGCGCATGGCCGGGAAGGCGATGTTGCCGAGCACGGCCTTCATCCCCGCGTTCTGGCCGAGGCGGTCGTAGGCGGCGGTGAGGTCGCGCCCCATGCTGCCCCCGCCGAGGGCGTTCTCGCCGGCGACGCTGTGGCAGGCGCCGCAGGGCGGGCCGCCGTGCTGGAGGCGCGCGCGCCCGGAGAAGAGCGCCGCGCCGCGCCCCGGATCGCCGGGTGCCGGCACTGCGGCGGCGCCGGCACCCCCGGCGGCTTCCGGCGCGCCCTGTGCCGGCGCGCCCTGTGCCGGCGCGCCCTGTGCCTGCGCACCCTGCGCCTGCGCACCCTGTGCCTGCGCACCCTGCGCCTGCGCACCCTGCGCCGACGCGCCGCTCCCTACCGCGCCCACGACCAGCAGGGCGGCCAGCGCCAGCGCGGCCCCGAGGGCCGGCAAGGCGCGGGGGCCGCACTTCGCGCCCTCGCCGCGTCCCCTTTGCACGGGGTCGTCGATCTCCGAGTTCGCGTGTCGCCGTGTGTGCATCGTGCTGCGAGGGTAGGCGGCGGCGCTTTCGGTCGGCTTTCGGTACGGCCCTCGAGGAGCGTGAGGCGCCGTGTGCAACGACGTCGCCGGCCGCCCGGGCATCGGGCGGCCGGCGATAGGCTCGCTGTCAGGGGTCCGCCGAGCGGACCTTCGGGGCGGTTCGGGCTAGTAGTCGGCGGGATTCACCGTGCCCACGTTCTGCAGCACGGCGTCGACGAAGGAGGCGTCGATGGTCTGCTCATAGGTCGGGATGGTATCGATCTCGCCGAAGTCCTTGAGCTTGTTCGCTGTGTAGTCGAAGGACTTCTGGGTCGGCAGGCCGTCGTTCAACGGCCAGATCTGGCCGTCGATCATCAGCTTGTAAGCGTACTCGATGGCGGCGGGATCCTCGCCGCTGGCCTTGGCGCCGTCGGCGATGACCTTGGCCTTGTTGGCCGGGTCGTACATCCAGCGGCTGGCGAGCACCAGGGCGCGCAGGAAGCGCTTCACCTCGGCCGGGTGGCTGTCGGCGTAGGCGTCGTTGGCCGCGAGGGCGCCGTACCACCAGTCGGGAATGGCCTTGTACTCGTAGGCAAGCGTCGTCACCCCGGGGTCCTTCTGGAGCACGACGTAGGCGCCGTCGGCGTGGAACACGGCGGCCGAGATCCGGTGGGTGACCATGGCCGGCACGAAGCCGGAGCGCTGCATGTGGATCATGTGGACGCTGTCGAGCGATACGCCCGCGGGATCCAGGCAGGCCTGGAGCAGCGTCTGGGCGAAGCCGCCTGTGTCGGTGACGCCCACGTTCTTGCCCACCAGGTCCTTGGCGGTCTTGACGCCGTCACCGCCGATGCACACGGTGTCGAGCTTGAGCCCGTAGGACCAGATGACGTGGGCGGCCTTGCCGTGGGACGCAGCGATGATGGGGTCGGTGGCGGAGGTGAAGGAGAACTTGGTGGAACCGGACACGGTGCTCAGGAAGGCCGGCACGCCGCTGGTCTCCGGGACCAGTTTCACGTGCAGGTGCTCCTTGTCGAAGAAGCCTTCCTCCTGGGCGATGAAGGGTACGAGGAACACCGCCTTGGGCGGCGACACCGCCACGGTCGCGCCGATCGTTCCCCACGGCGTCGAATCCGTTACGTTCGCCCAGTCGCTGGACTGCGCCGCAGCGCTGCTCGCGGCGAGCGCCGCCAACAGCGCTGCGGCCACGAGCCACGTCTTCAGCGGCTTGTTCTGGAACCATGCTGCCTTGGGCCTACGCATCTTCTGCCTCCCTTGCCGTGTGCGGGAACGGCCCCACCGTTCCCAGGACACCGGACGTGTACGGCTCGCGGGACGTCGCGCTCACTTCCCCGAACCCTCGTCGAACCACGGTGCGAGGCGCTTCCGGAGCATCTCGATCACCGTCCGGAAGGACACCCCGAGGATCATCACGGTGAGCAACACCGCCAGCATGTCGGCGGTCTTGTAGGCGTTGGCGGAGAACGCCAGGATCTGCCCCATGCCCGACAGGGCCGTGTAGATCTCGGAGATGAACATGCCCACCAGGCCCATGGCGACGCCCTGACTGAGCCCGGTGACGATGTAGGGCACCACGCTGGGGATGATCACGTGGCGCCACATCGCCCCCTCGCTGGCGCGGAAGGACCGGGCCACCTCCACCAGCCCCGGCTCGACGCTGCGCACGCCGTTGTAGACGGCGATGGTCACCGGGAACATGACGAACATGGAGATGATGATGAGCTGCGCGGTGATGCCGAAGCCGAACCACAGCGAGATCAGCGGGATGAGCGCCACCAGGGGCGTGGAGTAGATGGCGTAGACGTACATCCCCACGGCCGCCTCGAACGTCGCGAAGCGGCCCATGGCCACTCCCAGCGTGATGCCCACCGCGCTCCCGATCACCAGGCCGCCCAGGAACATCGACACGCTGTAGGCGATGGCGCCGGCGAGCTTGCCGACGAAGAGCAGCTCGAAGAGGTGCGCGATGACGGTCGTGAACGGTGTGAAGATGATCTCCAGGGTGCTGGAGCCGTAGATCTGCCAGGCGCCGAGCACCACCACGAACGACAGCAGCCGGATGAGAAGGTAGCGGTTGCGGCTTCGCCGCTCCGCCGTGCGTCGGCGCTGCTTGACGCGCTCCCGCAGGGCGGCTCGCGGGTCCGGAAGGCGCTCTCTCACGGCCATCAGGCCTTCCTACCGCTACCGGCGAGCATGTCGTCCCAGATGGTCTCGCGCAGCGGCTCGTACTCCGGGTGCTGGCGGACCGTCGTGACGGTGCGGGGGCGTTCGATCGGGACATCGAAGGTGTGGTAGACCTCGCCGGGCTTCGTCTTCATGACCACGATGCGGTCGGCGAGCGTTATGGCCTCGTCGATGCTGTGCGTCACGAAGACCACCGTCTGGCGGAAGCGCTCCCAGATCGACAGCAGCTCGCCCTGCAACAGCTCGCGCGTGTAGGCGTCGACAGACGCGAAGGGCTCGTCCATCAGCAAGAGGTCGGGGCCGAGCGCCAGCGCCCGCGCGATGCCGACGCGCTGGCGCATGCCGCCGGAGAGGTTGGCCGGGAAGGCGTCCTCGAAGCCTTTGAGGCCCACCAGGTCCACCGCCCAGCGCACCTTCTCCTCGATGCTGGCTCTCGCTACCCGGGCGAGCGTCATGGGGAAGGCGACGTTCTGGCTGACCGTCTTCCAGGGGAAGAGGCCGAACTGCTGGAAGACCATGGCGGCCTTGGCGGGCGGCGAGGTGACGACCTCGCCGTCGAGCGTGATGGTGCCTTCGTCGGCGCGGATGAGGCCGTCGAGGATGCGCAAGAGCGTGGTCTTGCCGCAGCCGCTGGGCCCGAGCAGGCACAGGAACTCGCGCTGGTGGACCTCCAGGCTCACGTCGTGGAGGACCTCGAGGTCGCCGTACCACTTGGAGATGTGGGCGGCTTCGGCTTTGGCCTGACGGGCACCGCCCGCGACGCTCATGCGCGCGTGCCGTTCGTGCAGGGGGGCGTGATCGCGGCCATGTTCAAGCTGAGGATCCCGTGGATGAGCCACCTCCCGGAGCGGGGGCGCGCCACCGTTGGCTGGCGCGGCGCGCCCGTTGAAGCCGCCTGGTTGTCGATTGGGCGATTCTAGGGCGCGCCATGATAATTGTCAATTTTCAATTTTGTGTTATACACTCATGCCATGGCCAACCCGGAGTTGGGGAAGTTGCACGCTCCCGAACGGGACGTTCTGTCCCGTCAGGCCTACGACGCGCTGCGCGACGGGATCCTCTCGCGGACCCTGCCGGCCGGCAGCAAGCTGGTCATGCGCGACCTGGTCGAGCAGCTGGGGTTGTCGCCTACGCCGATCAACCAGGCGCTCGCGGCGCTGGAGCGTGAGGGGCTGGTGGAGTCGCGACCCCACCGGGGTTACCACGTCATCACGCTGGAGCCGCGCGACGTCGTGGACATCTACACCCTGCGTGAGGTGCTCGAGGGCCTGGCGATGCGGCTCGCGGTGGAGCAGCGGCCGACGCCGCTGGCGGCGTCCCTGAAGGAGGTGCATGCCGAGCAGGAGGCGTGCTGCCGACAGGGGGACCTGGCGCGTTACGGCGACCTCGATCTGGCCTTCCACCGCACCGTATGGGAGGCCTCCGGCAACGAGCGGCTGCTCCGCATGGCCGAGATGCTCATGGGGCAGGTGCGCCTGCTCATCAGCACGTCCGCCGAGGTGGAGGGCCGACTCCCGGCCTCCATGGCCGAGCACGAGCGCATCCTCTCCCACGTGGAGCGGCGCGACGTCGCCAACGCCGAGCTCGTCATGCGCCTGCACGTCCGCAACGCGGGCACCGCCCTGCTCGAGCATCTCGGCGGCGAGTACAGCCTTCCGGTCGCCGACACCCACACGAAGGTCGGGACGTGACCCGCCGATGAGAACGTCGTGCTGCCGCCGTTGCCGGAAGCGGCCGCGAGGCGTCTCCGGCGGGGCCCGCAGGGCTGCCGATGGCTGAGGCGGGCACCGGCCGGGTGGTGGTCTGCGGGGCGCGCTTCGATCCCCTCGACATCGAGGCCGAGGTGCTGGGCCCGCTGGGCGTGGAGGTGGTGCGCGCGCCGGGGGACGGCGAGGCCGAGCTCATCGGCGCCTGCCGCGGAGCCGAAGCCGTGCTGGCGGGGTCCGCTCCGCGCTTCACGCCGCAGGTGCTCCACGAGATGCGCGGCGTGAAGGCGCTGGTGCGCTACGGCATCGGCGTGGACCGGATCGACCTGGCGGCTGCGGAGAGCGAAGGCGTGCTGGTGTGCAACGTGCTCGACTACTGCACGGACGAGGTCGCCCTGCAGGCCGTGACGCTCACGCTGGCGCTCACGCGCAAGCTGGAGACGGCCGCGGCGCACGTGCGGGAGGGCGGCTGGGGGGTGGCGCCCGTGAAGCCGGTGGCCGCCCCCGAAGCGACGACCGTCGCGGTGCTGGGGCTGGGGCGGATCGGCCGGCGGGCGGCGGAGCTGCTGGCGGGACTGGGGTTCCGGGTCACCGGCTTCGATCCCTTCGTCACCCGCGATCCCACCGGCGGCGCCGTCGTCATGCGCACCAGCCTGGAGAGCGCGCTCCAGGACGCGAACGTGGTGACGCTACACCTGCCGCTCGGAGAGCGCACGTACCATCTGCTGGGCGAGCGCGAGCTCGCGCTCCTTCCGGAGGGGGCCGTGGTGATCAACGTCAGCCGCGGCGGCCTGATCGACGAGCCCGCGCTGTTGCGGGCGCTCGATGCAGGCCATGTCGCCGGCGCGGGGCTCGACGTGCTCGAAGGCGAGCCGCCCGAGCCCGACAACCCTCTGCTCGCCCATCGCGCCGTCCTGGTGACGCCGCACATGGCGTGGTACTCGGTGCAGGCCGAGGCGCGCATGCGCCGGCTGGCCGCCGAGGAGGTCGCCCGGGTGCTCCGCGGTGAGGCGCCCCACAACCCCGTTCCCAGCTCCGCGAGGGAGTGAGCCGTGCCAGACGAGGCGCAACCTAGGAACCACCACTGCCGGCCCGAGCGCGGTGTCATCGAAGACACGGTGTATTACAGCTCGAAGAGCGCTTCCTGGGTGATGACGGTGATCCCCACCGCGGGCCCGTTGCGTCAGCAGCGCATGGACGTGCGCTACTGCCCGTGGTGCGGGCGCGATCTGAGCGCCGTCCGGCCCGAGGAGGGCGCGACGCTCGTCGAGTAGCTCGGCCCGGCGGCCCGCTTGGGATCGGCCCCACGGCGCGTGGATGGGTCGAATTGCACAAAAAATAGAAAATTGACAATTGCCGTTGCGGCACCTACAATGACGCAAATCCAAACCAGGCATGGGCGGAAGGGTGCCCACGCGTGTTCCGGCCCGGTCGGGTCCGGCCAGGGAGGTGCATGGTCATTCACAAGTTCCTGGTGCACAACGAAGGGGACGACGTGGGCGTCGCCACGGAGGACATCGCCGGCGGCGAGGAGGTCGGCGGCGTGTTCATGGACACGGGCGGGAGCGTGACGCTCACCGCCCAGGGGGACGTGCCGCTGAGCCACAAGATCGCCGTCCACGCGCTACGCGCCGGCGATGAGGTCACCGAGTACGGCATCCGCGTCGGGCTGGCCACGCAGGACATCGCGGTCGGCGCCTACGTCCACACCCACAACATCCGCTCCGCGCGCTGGTAGGGAGGCGACCCATGGCACCACGACTCACCGGCTACCGGCGGGCCAACGGCCGTGTCGGCATCCGCAACCGCGTCGTCGTCATCCCCGTCGACGACATCTCCAATGCCGCCGCCGAAGGCGTCGCGCACCTGGTGCCCGAGGCCCTCGCCATCCCGCACCCGTACGGCCGGCTGCAGTTCGGCGAGGACCTCGAGCTGCACTTCCGAACCCTGATCGGCACGGGTTCCAACCCCAACGTCGCCGCCGCCGTGGTGATCGGCATCGAGCCCAACTGGACGGGGCGCGTGGTGGAAGGCATCCGCGCGCAGGGAACGCCTGCCCAGGGGTTCTCCATCGAGCGCAACGGCGACCTCGAGACCATCCGCGCCGCCGCGCGCGCCGCTCAGCAGCTCGTGCAGGACGCCACTGAGATCCCGCGCGAGGAGGTCTCGCTGGGGGAGATCATGGTGAGCATCAAGTGTGGCGAGAGCGACACCACCACCGGCCTCGCCTCCTGCCCGACCGTGGCGCGGGTCGTCGACCTGGTGGTGGACGCCGGCGGCACGGTGCTCTTCGGCGAGACCTCCGAGCTCACCGGCGGCGAGCACCTGATCGCCGAGCGCTGCGTCGACGACGACGTGCGCCGTCGCTTCCAGGCCACCTACGACGCCTACATCGCCATGATCGAGGAGCAGGGGGCCGACCTGATGGGCTCGCAGCCCACCCAGGGCAACATCCGCGGCGGCCTCAGCACCATCGAGGAGAAGGCCCTCGGGAACATCGAGAAGACCGGCACCAAACCCGTCGTCGATGTGCTGGCGCCCGCCGTCGCCCCCGTGCGCGCCGGGCTCAACTTCATGGACACCTCCTCCGCCGCGGCGGAGTGCATCACCCTGATGGCGGCCGCCGGAGCCGTCGTCCACCTGTTCCCCACCGGCCAGGGCAACATCGTCGGCCATCCCATCGAGCCGGTCGTGAAGCTCACCGGCAACCCCCTGACGGCCCGCACCATGGTCGAGCACATCGACCTCGACGTCAGCGGGCTGCTGCGCCGCGAGATCGACGTGGCGGAGGCGGGCCGCCGGCTCCAGGCCGTGGTGGAGCGCACCGTCCGCGGCCGCCACACCTGCGCCGAGGCCCTCGGCCACCGGGAGTTCGTGCTCACCAAGCTGTACCGGAGCGCCTGAGCGTGGCGGGCGGCACCGACACCGCCGTCGAGGCGCCACGATGAGCGCACCCGTCAGGGTCGCCGCGGTCGGCCTGGGCCGCTGGGCGAACGTGCTCGCCGCCGCCTACGGCCGCTCGGAGGAGGTGCGGCTGGTCAGCTGCTTCAGCCGCTCCGAAGCCAAGCGGCGGGCCTTCGGAGAGCGCCACGGTTGCGCTTCGGACGCCAGCTACGCCGAGCTGCTCGCGCGCGACGACGTCGACGCGGTCATCGTGACCGTGCCCAACGACCAGCACGCCCCGGTCATCGAGCAGGCCGCTCAGGCGGGGAAGCACGTGTTCGTGGAGAAGCCGATCGCGGTGACGCTCGAGGACGCCCGGCGCATCGAGCGCGCGGCCGAGGCGGCCGGCATCGTATTCGCCTGCGGCCACTCCGCGCGGCGGCTGGGCGGCCTGCGCGAGATCAAGCGCCTCATGGAGAGCGGCGAGATCGGCCGGGTCTCCGTCGTCGAGGCGGTCTTCGCCAACGAGCGCGGCCTCCAGATCGAGGCGGACAACTGGCGCGGCGACCCCGCGAAGGCGCCCGGCGGCCCGCTGACCCAGCTCGGCGTCCACCAGCTCGACAACCTGCAGTACCTGCTCGGACCCGTCAGCCGCGTCGTCACCTTCGGGAAGCCCATGTATACTCGCGTCGAGAACGACACGGTCAACGTGACGCTGCTCGAGTTCGAGAGCGGCCAGATGGCGTACCTGGGAACCAACTGGGCGTGTCCCGGCGTGTTCTCGATCGACGTGTACGGCACCGAGGCCGACCTCTTCTACCAGCTCGATTTCAGCTGGTGGAGCGACTCGAACGAGACCGACGAGCACTCGCGGCTGACCAAGCGGGCCTTCGCGCGCGCCACGGACGACCCCGACGACTTCGATCTGCAGGACGTGGATGTAGCGGTCCCCAGGGGGGACCACCTTCGCGACGAGGTCGAGGAGTTCGCCCGGGCCGTGCGGGGCGAGGCGAGCGTCGAGGTGGACGCGCGCGCCGCCACCCGGAACGTGGCCGTGATGCTGGCCGCGGTGCGCTCGAGCCGGGACGGACGGGTCGTGCACGTCGACGAGATCATGGGGTAGGGAAGGGGCGTTAGGCCGTGTTCGCCGCTGCAATAGCCGGGTTGCTAGCCCTGTTCACGCCGCAATCGATCCTGTTCATGGTCGTGGGCGTCATCTACGGCCTGGTCATCGGGGTGCTGCCCGGTCTCGGCGGCATCGTCGCGATGGCGCTGGTGCTCCCCTTCACCTTCGGCTTCCAACCCGCCGCCGCGCTCGCCTTGCTGCTCGGCGCCCACGCCGCGACGGTGTGGGGCGCCTCCATCACGGGCATCCTGTTCAACGTGCCCGGGGCGGCCAAGACGATCACCAGCGTCTTCGATGGCTACCCCATGACGCAGCGCGGCGAGGGGGCGAGGGCGCTGGGAGCGTCCGCCACCGCCGCCCTGCTGGGCGGCGTCATCGGTGCGGTCTTCCTGGTGGTCACGATCCCCATCGTGCGGCCGCTGATGCTGGCCCTCGGGCCCAGCGAGTACTTCATGATGGCCGTCTGGGGCCTGTCGATCATCGCCACGTTCAGCGAGGGCTCGGTGCTCAAGGGCCTCATCGCGGCGGCGGCGGGGATCCTGGTCGCGTTCGTGGGCATGGACCCGATCACCGGCACCGCCCGCTACACCTTCGGCAGCCTCTTCCTGCTCGACGGCGTGTCCTTCCCCGTCGCGATGATCGGCCTGTTCGCCGTCTCGCAGATGATGAAGCTGTACGCCAAAGGGAGCTCCGGTATCATCACCGACCTGGGGGAGGAATCGAGCACCGTCTGGGACGGTGTCCGTGACACCTTCGAACACTGGTGGCTGGTGGTCCGGTCCAGCGTGCTGGGGTTGTGGATCGGGGTGCTGCCCGGCGTCGGCGCCAGCGTCGGTGGCATCGCCGCCTACGCCCAGGCGGCGCAGACCTCGAAGCACCCAGAGCGCTTCGGCAAGGGTGCGGTGGAAGGGGTGATCGGCCCCGACGCCACGCTGGCCGCCACCGAGGGCGGCGGGCTGCTGCCCACGCTCGCCTTCGGCATCCCGGGCGGCGAGAGCATGGCCATCCTGCTGGCCGCCTTCATCAACATGGGCATCACGCCGGGCCGGCAGATGCTCACCACCAACCTCAGCCTGGTCTTCACCATGGTGTGGATCATCGTCATCGCCAACATCCTCACCACCGCGATCGGCCTCGTCAGCTCCCGGCCGCTGGCGCGCTCGGCGCGCCTGCCGGCGAAGTACCTCGTGCCCACCGTGCTGGCGGTGTGCTTCATGGGCGCCTACGCCACCCGCGGGCGCGTCAGCGACGTCGTCGTGGCGGCCGTCTTCGGCGTGGTCGGCTACGTGATGGACAAGTACAACTACTCGCGCGCGGACTTCGTGATCGGCATGGTGCTCGCCACGATGATCGAGCGCGACCTGCACATCTCGCTGACCCTCTACGGGGACGCCTTCATCTTCACGCGGCCCGTCACGCTGGCGATGTTCGTCTTCGTGCTGGTCACCACCGGCCTGCCGCTGTTGCGGCGGCGCCGGGCCCGCCGGCGTGAGGCGGAGGCCGCGGCCGCTCCGGGGCGGAGCGGGTCGTGAGCCGGCGCGCCCAGGAGAACGTGCTGGCGGCGCTGTTGCTGGCGCTCTTCGGAGCCGTCCTGGCGATCAGCCTGACCTACGGCCCGCGTACGCGGCTCGTGCCCGTGCCGGTAGCCGCCTTCGCGATCGTGCTGGTCATCGCCCAGATGGTGGTGCAGAACACCGGCTCGGCGGACGACCTGCACGTGGACGTGCTCGAGGTGCTCACGCGCCGCTCCAAGGGCGCGGCGGGACGCGGCGTCCCGCCCGTCGGTGGTGACGCAAAGGCGCCGTCGGAGGGTCCCGTCGCCGTGCCCGGGCAGGGCGCCCCCGGCGGAAGATCGCCGGGCGCCGCCGAGGACGTGGCCGCCCGCGGCCGCCGCGAGGTCTTCGCGGTGGTCATG
>Ga0102953_1001353_pt1 | contig 15685 bp, 11 predicted proteins | sample SalPon2A_C_D2_MG_FD_78509 | JGI IMG/M metagenome (GOLD analysis project Ga0102953, IMG submission 78509) | Soil microbial communities from South San Francisco under conditions of wetland restoration - Salt Pond MetaG R2A_C_D2_MG | ecosystem: Environmental > Terrestrial > Soil > Wetlands | place... | reverse complement strand
GTGGTGTCCCAGCGGCTGTTGCCGCGCGCGGGCGGCAAGGGCCGCGTGGCCGCCCTGGAGATCCTCAAGGGCAGCTTGCGCGTCAAGGACCTGGTGCGCGACGAGGAGCGTACCGGTGAGCTCTACGACGCCCTGCGGGACGCCAGGCTCGACGGCATGCAGCTGTTCGACGATCACCTCGCGGAGCTCTACAGCGAGGGCGCGATCACGTACGAGACCGGCATGGCGGCTGCGACCAGCGCCCAGGCCTTCAAGATGGCGGCCACCCAGGTCGACGTGCAACGTCCCGAGGTGAGCGCCTGAGCGCGCCGGACGGGAGACCCCGAGGCGGCGCCGGGGCCGTGCCTAGAAGGGGACCTCGGGCGCCTGGCGCGCCTGCGGTCGGAAGCCGTTGCCGCTCGCGCGCTCGGCCAGCAGCCGGCGCTTGTCGAGGGTGACGGCGGTGCGGAGCCAGGGACAGCTCGCCTGGAGCTCCTCCAACCGGGCGACGTCCACCCGCACGCCTTCGGTCGCGTAGCTGGCGGTGCCCCGCGGGCCCTCGACCTCGAGCCGCACCGGCGTCGCGCCGCTGTACTCGTCGAGCAGCGAGCGCAGCTCCAGCAGGTGGTGGCGTCCGACCTGCGACAGCTCGAAGCGCAGCACCGCGACCTCGAGGCCGGCCTCGCGGGCGTCCCAGCGGATCAGCCGCTCGGCGACGAGGCGCACGCCGTCGCCGTCCTCGGAGGCCTCGACCACCACCACGACCGGCGCGTCCTCGGCCAGCAGGTGCGCCATCGCTTCGTAGCTGCGGCTGAACGCCACCAGCTCGCGGGCGCCGGACTCGTCGGCGACCTCGAAGCGCGCCATCATGGTGCCCTTGCGGGTCGGGCGCTTCACCACGTTCTGCAGGATCCCCGCGAGCACCAGCCGCGTGCGCCCGCCCGGGCGTTCCGCGGGAGCGTCGCGGAAGGCGCTCTCGACGGCGTCCACCGGGCAGCTCGCGGCCTCCGCCAGGCCCGGGTAGGAGTTCATGGGGTGGGCGCTGATGTAGAGCCCCAGCGCGTCCTTCTCGAAGCGCAGCAGGTCGAGCTCGCCGAGCGGCTCGCCGCCTTCCAGCGTCGGCGGCTTGATCTCCTCGGCGCCGAACAAGCTCGCCTGTCCCTGCGCGGCCTGCTCGCGCTGCACGGTCCCCCACTTCATGGCGGGCTCGAGGTTGGCGAGCAGCACGTGACGCTCCCCGAGCTGATCGAAGGCGCCTGCCTTGACCAGATGCTCGACGGCGCGCTTGTTGACGACCGCGGTGTCGATGCGCCGGCAGAAGTCGAAGAGGTCGACGAAGGGACCGCCGGCCCGACGCTCGCTCAGGATGTGGTCGACGGCGTTGTCGCCGACGTTCTTGATGCCGTAGAGACCGAAGCGCACCAGGTCGCCCACGGGCGTGAAGTCGGCGTTGGACTCGTTGATGTCCGGCGGCAGCACCTGGATGCCCATGTGGCGGGCGTCGGCCACGTACTCGGCCACCTTGTCCGAGTTGGCGCGCTCGACGGTGAGCAGCGCCGCGGCGAACGCCACCGGGTAGTGCGCCTTGAGGTAGGCGGTCTGATAGCCGAGCACGCCGTAGGCCGCGGAGTGTGACTTGTTGAAGCCGTAGTTGGCGAAGCGCTCGAGCAGGTCGAAGATGCGGTTGGCCTCCGCCGAGTCGATCCCCTTGTCGGCCGCGCCGGCCGTGAAGATCTGCCGCTGTTTCACCATCTCGGCGACCTTCTTCTTGCCCATCGCGCGCCTCAGCAGGTCGGCCTGGCCGAGCGAGTACCCCGCCACCGCCTGGGCGATCTGCATGATCTGCTCCTGGTAGACGGGGATGCCGTAGGTCTCCTCCAGGATGGGGGTGAGCAGCGCCTCCGCGGTGGGGAAGTCGGAGTAGTCGATCGCCTCCTCGCCGCGATGGCGCCGCAGATAGGCGGGGATGTTCTCCATCGGGCCCGGCCGGTACAGCGCGTTCACGGCGATGAGGTCCTGGATGCGGCGCGGCCGCAGCTTCTTGAGCGTGTCCACCATCCCCGGCGACTCGAACTGGAACACCCCCGCCGAGTCGCCGCGCGACAGCAGCTCGAAGGTGGCGGCGTCGTCCTGGGGGAAGGCGTCCGGCTCGAGCTCCACGCCGTGCGCCTCGCGCACGATCTTCACCGCGGCCTCGATGAACGACAGGGTGCGCAGTCCTAGGAAGTCCATCTTGATGAAGCCCAGCTCCTCGACCGAGCCCATGTCGTACTGGCACACCACGGGGCCGTCGCCGGCGCGGAACACCGGCGCCAGCTCCTGCACCGGCAGGCGCGAGATGATGACCCCCGCGGCATGCACCGAGGCGTGCCGCGTGAGGCCCTCGAGCGTCTCGGCGACGTCGACGTACTCCCGGGCGCCGGCCTCGTAGAGCTCGCGGAACTCCGGGACCTCCTCCTTCGCCCGCGCGATGGACACGCTGCGGCCGTACACGACGGGGACCAGCTTGGAGATACGGTCGGCGTCGGTGAAGGGCGCCTCCATGACGCGGGCGGCGTCCTTGATGGCCGCCCGCGAGGCCATGGTCCCGAAGGTCGCGATGTGGGCGACCTTGTCGTCGCCGTACTTGTCGCGGACGTAGTCGATGACCTCGCTGCGGCGTACGTCGGAGAAGTCGATGTCGAAGTCGGGCATGGAGATGCGCTCGGGGTTGAGGAAGCGCTCGAACAGCAGCCCGAACGCCATCGGGTCGATGTTGGTGATGCGCAGCGCGTACGCCACGATCGAGCCTGCCCCGGAGCCGCGGCCCGGCCCCACCGCGATGGCGTGGTCCTTGGCCCAGTTGATGAAGTCGGCGACGATCAGGAAGTAATCCGGGAAGCCCATCGCCACGATGACGCCGAGCTCGTACTCGGCGCGCTCCAGGGCCGCGAAGGCGCTGCCGGTACCGCCCTCGGCGCCGGCCAGGGCGTCACGGAAGGCGTCCAGGTGGGGGTAGGCGTAGCGGTCGTAGGTCTCGCCCTCGCCCTTCTTCCGCCGGCCGCGCTCCCCCTCCTCGGCGAGCGCCACCAGCACGCCCTCGAGATCGAGCCCGCGCACCTCGGCGGCGTCGAGCGCCTGCGCCAGGTAGGCGCGGAGAAGGGCCTCGTCCACCTCGGAATAGCGCTGCATCAGGCCGCGGTAGCTGTCGATGCGGAGCTGTTGCGCGAGGGTGCGGCCCTCGGGCAGCGGCAGCTCCGGCATCTGGTAGACGCGCTTGTCCCCGATGGGGAGCTGCACGTCGCACATGTCGGCGACCGTGAGGCTGTTGCTCAGCGCGCCCGGGTACTCGCTCTCGGGCAACGCGGACGCCATCTCCTCGGGGGTCTTGACGTAGAACTCGTCGCACGGGAAGCGGAAGCGGTTGGGGTCGGAGAGGACGGTCTTGGTCTGGATGGAGAGCAGCGCCTCGTGCGCGCGGGCGTCGTCCTTGCGCACGTAGTGGCCGTCGTTGGTGGCGACCATCCCCAGCCCGTGGCGCTGGGCGAGGTCCTTGAGGACGGGGTTCAGCCGCCGTTGCTCCTCGAGCCCGTGGTTCTGCAGCTCGACGAAGAAGTCGTCCCCGTAGATGGCGAGGTAAGCCTCCAGCATGCGCTCGCCCGCGCCCTCGCCGATGTCGAGGATGGTGCGGGGGATCTGCGCTCCCAGGCAGCCGGAGAGGGCGATGACGCCCTCGCTGTGCTCGGCCAGCAGCTCGTGGTCGACCCGGGGCTTCATGTAGAAACCCTCGAGATAGGCGCGGCTGGAGAGGCGGCACAGGTTCTGGTAGCCGGTGAAGTTCTTGGCCAGGAGGGTCAGGTGGAAGTAGCCGCCGTCGAGGTTGCCGCCCATGCGCCGCTTCTCGAAGCGCGAGCCGCTGGTCACGTAGGCCTCGAGCCCGAGGATGGGCTTCACGCCCTGCGCCTCGGCGGACTTGTAGAACTCGACCGCGCCGTGCATGTTGCCGTGATCGGTCATCGCCACGGCCGCGTCGCCCGGCGTCACCTGGCGGACCCACTCGACCAGGTCCTTGATGCGAGCGGCCCCGTCCAGGAGGCTATAGGCGGTGTGCTGGTGGAGGTGGGCGAAGGCGGGTGCGCGACCGTCCGGCATGGCCCATGCTAACCTCGCCGGTCCGCGGGGGCCCGCTTCCCGTGGACGCCGCCGGGCAGCCCGCGCCGCTGCGGGCGCCGGTGCCGGCCCCCGCGGCCGCCCGCGCCGCCGGCGCGGCGGGAAGGGGCGCCCGCCAGGAGGGCAAAGTCGCGTTGACAGCGCAAAAACGGCCGTGCTACGCTTCACTAGCTCGGGGCCCGTGACGGGCGCCGAGGGACGTGTGGCACACGGCGCCGTAGCCAAGGGGTAAGGCAGAGGTCTGCAAAACCTCGATTCACCGGTTCGAATCCGGTCGGCGCCTCCAGCATACGTTCGACCGGCACAGGCGCGTAGCTCAGTGGGAGAGCGCTACATTGACACTGTAGAGGTCGGCGGTTCAATCCCGCCCGCGCCTACCAAGACACGACGCGCCCCTTCGGATCAGCGAAGGGGCGCGTCACGTCTGTGATGGCGGCGCCGCCGCCCTAGTCCGCGACGACCTCGCAGACGAAGGCAGGCAGGCGGACGGCGGGCAGTCCCATCGACTCGAAGACGCCCTGCGGCAGGCCGATGTCGCCCACGAACAGCTTGCCCACCATGCCGCCCGGCTTCACGCCCTTCTTGGGGAGGGCCACCGCCAGCGTCATGCTGGCGTGCACGATGTCGCCGGGCACCTCGCCGTCGTCCACCATCATGCCCGTCGGAGCGTCCAGCGAGATCACGCAGCAGCCGTCGGACATGTTGTTCAGCACGGTGATGACGTCCTGCGTGCGGCCGCGCGGCGGGCCTTCCAGGTTGGTTCCGATGGCGGCGTCGATGACGCAGGCGAACTTCATCTTGGGCAGGCTGGTGCGCACCCGCACGCGGTCGAAGTGACGGAGGTGCTCGAGCTGCTCCTTGGGCGTCCCCGAGTAGTTCTCGGCCTCGTGGGTGGGGACCACCCACACCCGCCGTCCCTGCGCGCCCAGCAGCCGGGCCGCGGCCAGGCCGCCGCTGCCGTTGTTGCCGCGCCCCGCGACCACCAGGACGGGCCCGTCGCCGGCGAAGGCATCGACCAGCGTCACCAGGTTGCGTGCCGTATGCTCGACCAGCACGCGGTTGTCGAGGCCGTACTTGCCCGTCGCGAGCATGATGAGTTGCTGCATCTGCGCGGCCGTGATCGCCGGTAGGTCATCCCAGGGCAAGCTCGGAAAGCTCATACCCCTCCCTCGTGAGGTCAGCCGACCAGTTCCACGTCGTCCAGGTTGGCCGTCGAGTAAACGTTCTGCACGTCGTCCAGATCCTCCAGCGCCTCGATGAAGCGCACGACCTTCTCGGCATCGGCCCGGGCCAGCTCCGTCTCCGTCTGCGCGAACTTGCTCAGCTGCGAGACCTCGGGCGCGCGGCCGGCCCTCTGCAGCCCATCCACGACCTGGTAGAGGTCGGTCGGGGAGGTGTACACGGTGAGGCCGCCCTCATCGATCTCGAGGTCCTCGGCACCGAGATCGATGGCCAGCTCCTGGAGGGCCTCGTCGGCCGCCTCCAGCACCACCACCCCCTTGGTCTCGAACTGCCAGGCCGTGGAGCCGGACATGTTGCCGCCGTGCTTGGTGAACACGTGGCGGACCTCGGAAGCGGTGCGGTTGCGGTTGTCGGTCAGGGCCTCGACCAGCACCGCCACCCCGGCGGGGCCGTAGCCCTCGTACTGCACGGGCTCGTAGTCGCCGCCTTCGGCGCCGCCCAACGCCCGGTCGATGGCGCGATCGATGTTGTCCTGCGGGACGTCGTCGGTCTTGGCCGCAGACAGCGCGTTCTTGAGCGGCAGGTTGGACGTGGGGTCGCCACCGCCGCCCTCACGCACCGCCGACTGGATCGCGCGGATGTGCTTGCTGATGATCTTGCCGCGCTGACGGTCGTTCACCGCCTTCTTGCGCTTGATCTGTGTCCACTTGCTGTGACCTGCCAAGGATCGGTCCTCCTGGTCCCGGCGCGTTGTCGAGGGAACCTTCCGACAGCGTACGGCCACCATTGTATCGCACGGCCACGGTGCGGGCCGACCCGCTGCCGACGCCGGGCGAGCCAGGACGCGGCCGGCAGCTGGTGCCGGCCGCGTCCTGGCGCCTGCGGGTCCGGGCCCGGGTGGGGATCAGCGGATGGTCAGGGTGGTATCGGCCACGTCCCTCACGGGGTAGCTCCCGATGTCGTGGTCGATGGCGATCGACCACGACTGCAACCCGTTCCGGCCCTGATACTGCGCCTGACCGGGGTTGGTACGCGAGGGCGTGAACGAGGCGCGCACGCGGTGGAGCCCCGTGGGCGGCGCGGCGCTGAAGCTCACGCGCATCTCGCGCGTGGGGAGGATGGTGGTCTGGTAGGCGGGAACGAAGATGTTGCGGGCGAGCACGTAGACGCGTCCGTCCGGGTCCATCGCGGAGAGCGTGATGTAGCCGCTGCGATTGGTGCGGATCCGGAACTGGATGGTCTCCCCGACGTAGTAGACGGCGCCCGCCCCGCGCGTGGGCGCGAAGCTGGTGATGATGTTGTCGAGCGGCACGGTGACATGCGTGGGACCCGGCGACCCCGGCCGCACGTAGACGGTGCAGGCGGAGAGGGCCAAGGTCAGCACGACGGCGAAGGGCAAGAGGCGGAAGAATCTGCGATCGGTCATAAGGCCCCTCCTACTCGCTACCATGCTAGCAACGGAGCATGGGAGCCCCGTGGGGGACGCATTCATGGCGGCTTCACCAAAAGGTGCGCTACCTCACGTTCGCCGGACCGTCGCCGACGCCGCCGCTCGCTCCGCCGCGCTCGGTCACGGCGTCTTGCCGGCGGGTTGCTGCGTCTTCGAGGACGCCGAGCGGTCGTAGGTGGTGAGCAGGTAGGGGAGATCGGTCTGGTGGTAGCGTCCGCGATCGTCGTACCAGTAGATGTAGGCGCCCTGCGAGTCCCCGCTGGCCGCCCCCTCGGACTTGGTGCTCGAGCGCGTCACCTTGCCGTCGACGGCACCGTTGAAGACCTGCTTGCCGTCGTACGAGTAGAGCGTGATGTACATGCGCTGATTGGTGAAGTCCTGGATGCTGCGACGGATCCGGTTCTGGGTCTCGTTGCGGCACGCGCTCAGCGACACCGCGAGCAGCGCCACCAGCAGCGCCAGGGCGAGCCTCTTCTTCACGTACCACCTCCCGCCCGCTCGCGGCGGGCGCGTCCAACGTCTAAGAAGATACCACTGGGGCGGCGCGCGCCGCGGGCGGCGCCTGCCCGGCAGGGGCCGCCTCCAGCGTTCCCGCAGGGGCCGACTTTACAGTCCCAGACTCAAATTATGTATATCATGCGCCGTAGTGAGCCCGGTGCTGACCAACCCCTACGAGGTCCTCGGCGTCCCTCGCGACGCCAGCGCCGAGGACATCAAGTCGGCCTACCGCAAGCTGGCCCTGCGCTACCACCCCGACCGCAACCCGGGGAACAAGCAGGCGGAGGAGCGCTTCAAGGAGATCTCGGAAGCCTACGCCGTGCTGCGCGATCCCGACGCTCGCGCCCGCTTCGATCGCTACGGCACCACCTCGGCCGCGCCGGGGGGGCAGCCCGACTTCAGCGGCGTGGACTGGCAGACCATCTTCCGGGAAGCCGACATCCCCATCAACTGGGATCAGCGCCAGGGCGCGCCGCATACCGGCAACGCCGTGTTCGACGCCCTCTTCGGCATGATGACCGGGATGTTCCGCAACGCCGGTCTGCTGCCCGGGGAGACGCGCGAGATCCGCGCGACCATCCCCTTCGAGCTGGCCCGCGAGGGCGGGCAGCGGCGGGTGCGCGTGCCCGGCCCCAGCGTGTGCCCGACCTGCCGCGGCGAGCGTGTGCTCCACGGTGCCGCCTGCCCCGACTGCGGCGGCGCCGGCGTGCGCCGCGGGCGGGCCGAGGTGGACGTGTCCATCCCGCGCGCCGTTCACGACGGCACGCGGCTGCGGCTGCGCGGGCTCGGAGGGCCCGGGAACCCGCCGGGAGACCTCTTCGTACGCGTCGCCGTGGCGCTGCCGAAGGGCGCCCGCATGCAGGGTAGCGATGTCCTGGCGGACGTCCACCTGACGCCGGCGGAAGCGGGCCGCGGCATCACCACCCGCTTCGGCGGGGTGGACGTGCGCGTCCCGCCCGGCACCCGCGACGGGGGCAGGGTGCGGGTGACGGGCGGCGGCCTGGGCGGAGGCGACATCGTCATCACCGTCCACCACGACCTCTGGCGCGGGCTGGCCAGGGGCGCCTCGGATTGGCTGAGCAAGCTGACGGAGGGAAGGACTTGAGGCATGAACGCTGAGGACGACGTGAGGGATCGGGAGGCGGCGGCCGCCGATGAGAAGGCCCGCGACGCCCGCGACAGCGAGGCGGAGGCCGGCATCGACAAGGACAAGCCGCTCTACGTCATCAGCGTGGCCGCGGAGCTCGTCGACATGCACCCGCAGACCCTTCGGCTGTACGAGCGCAAGGGGCTGATCGAGCCCAGCCGCAGCGCGGGCAAGACGCGCCTCTACTCGCAACGCAACATCGAGCAACTGCGCGAGATCCGCCGGCTGACCCAGGAGCTCGGTGTCAACCTGGCCGGGGTGGAGGAGATCATCAAGCTCCGGCGCCGGCTCGACGAGCTGCAGTCGGGCATGGAGAACCGCATCTCCAACCTCCAGCTCCGGCTGAAGGACCACCTCGAGATCATGCGCCGCCAGGCTCTGCCGCCGGGCAGCGACGAGGGCGAGGACGAGGAGCCGCAGGAGGGCTGAGCCGGGCCCCGCGTCCTCGGTGGGGTCTATTCGGCCCGGTATACTCGGCCACATGCCGCTGGACGCCTACCTCGAAGCCAACCGGGAGCGCCACCTGAGCGAGCTGTTCGAGCTGCTGCGCATCCCCTCCGTCTCCACGGACCCGCAGCGCAAGGAGGACGTAGCCGCGGCCGCGGAGCTCATCGCCCGGGCCCTGCGCGAGGCGGGGCTGGAAGCGGAGCTGGAGCCCACGGCGGGCCATCCGCTGGTGGTGGGACGCTCGCCCGAGGTGCCCGGCGCCCCCACGGTGCTCATCTACGGGCACTACGACGTGCAGCCGGCCGAGCCGCTGGACCTGTGGGAGACGCCCCCCTTCGAGCCCACCGTGATCGCCGGGGACATCCGCGCGCGGGGCGCCAGCGACGACAAGGGGCAGGTCTACGCCCACATCAAGGGCGTGGAGGCCCTGGTTGCGGTGGACGGGGCCCTGCCCCTCAACGTGCGGTTCATCGTCGAGGGCGAGGAGGAGATCGGCAGCCCCAACCTGCGGCCGTTCCTCGAACGGCGGGCCGAGGCGCTGGCCGCCGACGTGGTGGTCATCTCGGACGGCGCCATGCTGGCCCCGGACACGCCCACGCTCACCTACGGGCTCAAGGGGCTCGCCTACCTCGAGGTCTCCGTCCGAACCGCCGGCCGCGACCTGCACTCCGGCGCCTACGGCGGCGGCGTGCCCAACCCCATCAACGCCCTGGCGGGCATGCTGGCACGCCTCAAGGACGAGAGCGGCCGCGTGAGCGTGCCCGGGTTCTACGACGCGGTCGAGCCGCTCGGCGACGAGGAGCGCCGCCGCATGGCGGCCGCCCCCTTCGACGAGGCCGCCTTCCGCGCCGATGCCGGCGTGTCGGCGACGCCCGGCGAGGCCGGGTACAGCCTGATCGAACGCCTCTGGGGACGGCCCACGCTCGACTGCAACGGCATCTGGGGCGGCTTCCAGGGCGAGGGCGCCAAGACCGTCATCCCCGCCACGGCGGGCGCCAAGCTGTCCTGCCGGCTGGTGCCCGGGCAGGACCCGGACGACATAAGCGACAAGCTCGCACGCTACCTGGAGAGCCTGGCGCCCGACGGCGTGGAGGTCTCCGTGAGGCGCCTGCACGGCGGCCGCCCGGCGTCCACGCCGCTCGACGCGCGCAGCGTGCGGGCCGCGGCGCAGGCGCTCCGTGCCACCTTCGGCCGCGAGCCGGTGTTCGCCCGTACCGGCGGCACCATCCCGGTGGTGGCCGACTTCCAGGAGCTGCTGGGTTGCGAGGTGGTGCTGGTGGGCTTCGGCCTGGAGGACGACCGCGCCCACGCTCCCAACGAGAAGCTGGCGGTGCGCGACTACCTGCGCGGCATCGCCACCAGCGCGCGCCTGCTGCGGGCGCTGGCCGGCTCCGGGGCGTGAGGAAGAGCGCCCTCGCAGCCCGCGCGGCCCGCGGCCCGGCGGCGCCGGGGCCGGAGTAGACTGGCGCGTGCGTCTCACCTCCCTGTCGCTCCAGGGCTTCAAGAGCTTCGGGAACCGCACCGCCGTGGAGTTCGCGCCCGGCGTCACGGGCATCATCGGGCCCAACGGCTCCGGCAAGTCCAACCTCATCGACGCGCTCAAGTGGACCACCGGGGGCGGCCGCGCGCGCGAGTTCCGGGCCGCCGACAAGCGCGACCTGATCTTCCACGGCGCGTCCGGCAAGCGCAGCGTCGGCCTGGCCGAGGTGGAGGTGGAGCTGAGCGGCGACGGCCGCGCCATCAAGCTCTACCGCAGCCTCGACCGCGACGGCGCCACGCGCCTGAAGCTGAACGGCCGCAACGCGCGCTTCCTCGACCTCGAGGAGGCGCTCGCCGGCAGCGGGCTGGGCCGCACCGGGGTGGCGATCATCGGGCAGGGCGAGGTCAGCCAGGTCCTCATCGCCGATCCGCCGAAGCTGCTGGAGTACGTGGCGGAGGCTGCCGGCGTCGGCCGCATGAGCGCGCGCCGGGAGCAGACGGTGGCGCGGCTCGAGACCGCGCGCGGCCACCTGGACCGCCTGCAGGACGTGCTGGTGGAGCTCGAGGAGCGCTGCGAGGCGCTCACGGCCGAGGCCGCGGAGGCCGAACGTCACGCCCGCTCGAGCGCCGAGGCGTTGCGCCTGCGGGTCACGGCCGCGCGGCGCCGCGTGGAAGGCCTGGAGGGCGAGCTGCGCGGGCTGGGGGAGCGGCGCGGCGAGCTGGAGGCCGCCATCGTCGAGGGGCGCACGCGCCTGGCGGAGCTGCGGCGCGAGCAGCAAGCCGCCCGGCGCGAGCGCGACGGGGCCGAGGAGCGCTACCGCAAGGCGCTGGCCGACGCCGAGGTGAAGCGCGGCGACCTGCGGGTGGCGCAGGAGCAGGCGGCGCGCGCCGCCGAGCGCCGGGACGCCGTGGCCTCCGCCCTGGCGGCCGCCCGCGAGGAGGCCGCCCGCCTGGAGGCGGCAGACCCCCCCAGCGCGCCCGAGGGCGACGCGGCGCCGCTCGTCGAGCGCGAGGCGGCGCTGGCGGGGGAGCTCGAGCGCTCGTCCGAGGAGCTGGCGCGCGCCCGGGAGGCGTCGGGCGAGGCGGCCGAAGCGCTCGAGCGCGAACGCCGGGCGCAGGCCGACGCCCAGCGTCAGCGTGCCGCCTTCGAGACGCGTGCCGCCGAGCTGGAACGACAGTCGCGCGAGGCGACGGAACGCCTCGCCGCCCTGGAGCAGGGCGCCGGCCCCGAGCTGGCGGCCCTGGCGGCGGCCTCGGCCGCCGCGGAGGGCGACGCCGCGACGCACGCCACGGCCCTCGAGGAGGCGCGCCGCGCTCTGGCCGCGGCGCACGAGCGGCATGCCGGCCTGGAGGCCGAGAGCCAGGCGCTGGCCCGCGCCGCGCAGCGCCAGCAGGCGGCCTTCGAGGCGCGGCGCTCCTATGCCCAGGGCCCGCGTAACGCCCTGGTCTCGGGCATCCCCGGCATCCGCGGCTCGGTGGGCGACCTGCTGAGGGTGCCGGAGCGCTTCCGCGTCGCCATCGGAGCCGCCCTGGGGCGGCGCGCCGAGTACGTGGTGGTCGACGACGCCGACACAGGCCGCCGGGTGCTCGAGCACGTGCGCGAGCGGGGCGGCTTCGTCACCGTCCTGCCGCTCGATCTGCTGGAGCCGGGGGGCCGGCGCGTGCCGGCCGGGCTGCTGGGGCGCGACGGCGTGGTCGGCGCCGCCGTCGACGTCGTGGAGGTCGACCCCGCCTACCGGATCGTCGCCGAGCAGCTGCTGGGCGGCACCCTCCTGGTCGAGGACATGGCGCGCGCCACCGCGCTGGTCCGTGGCGGCGGCCCGCGCGCCCGTCTGGTGGCGCTGGGTGGCGACATCCTGGAGACGTCCGGAGCCATGAGCGGCGGGCGCCGCATGAGTCAGGGGAGCGTGCTGGGCGCCGCCGCCGAGGTGGAGGAGGCGCAGACGGCGGCCGCGCGGGCGGCCGACGCCGCCGCCGAGGCGCGGGCCGAGCTCGAGCGCCGCCAGGCGGCGGTGCGCGGCCTTCAGGCGCGGGAGCCGGAGCTCCGCCAGGCCGCCGAGCGCGCCCGGCACGCCCTCGCCGAGGCGCGTGAGGCCGCCTCGCGGCGCGACGCGCTGCTCGAAGACCTGCGGGCCCGACGTGCCGCCATCGAGGAGGCCATCGCCGCGCTCGAGGCGCCCGCGGAGGCGCCGGACGCCGCCCGCCTGGAGGCGCTCGAGGCCGGCGCGCGGGCGGCGTCCGAACGCCTGGAGAGGCTCCGCGAGGCGGTTTCGGCCCGCCGGGAGGAGCTCGGCGAGGTGCGGCAGGGAAGGCTGGTCCTGGAGGAGCGCTGGCGCTCCTACCGGCAGGCGCGGGAGCGCTTCGAGGAGGGCCGGGCCCGCGCGGCCGAGCTCCGCACGCAGGCGGGCCGCCAGGAGCAGGCGCTGGAGGAGCTGGAGCGGCAGTTGCAGGCCGCGCGCGCCGCCGTCGAAGCGGCGGAGGCGGCGCTCCCGACGGGGCTGGAGGAGGCCGAGGCCGCGCTGGCCGCCGCCCGCGAGCGCGACGCCGGCCTCGACGTGAGCCTCTCGCAAGAGACGGAGCTGCAGGCCGCGCGCGGCCAGGAGCTGGAGGCCGCCAACGTCCAGCGCGCGCGCCGCGAGGCGGCGCTCGAGCTGGCGCAGGAGGAGCTGCAGGGCTTCCCCGAGGGCGCCTCGCTGCTGGAGCTGAGCGAGCGCGCGGCACGCGCCAGGCTACGCGAGGTGGAGGCCGACCTCGAGGCGCTGGGGCCGGTCAACCACCGGGCGGCGCGCGACCTGCAGGAGACGCGGGAGCGCAAGGAGAGCCTGGAGGTCGAAGCGGTCCAGGGCGCGCTGGCGGTCACGGAGCTCGAGGGGACGCTGTTGCGTATCGACCGCGAGACCAACGCTCGCCTGGAGACCGCCCTCGGCAGGCTTCGCAGCGCTTTCCAGGCCCACGTGGAGCAGCTCTTCGGCAGCGAGGGCGCCGGTGACATCGAGGTCGAGCACGAGGACGGGCGGCCCGTGGGGGTGCGGATCAAGCTGCAGCCGCCCGGCAAGCAGACCCAGTCGCTGCACCTGCTCTCGGTGGGGGAGCGCACCATGGGGGCCCTCGCCTTCCTGTTCGCGCTGATGACCGACGACGACGGCGCGGCAGGTCTGCCGATCGCCGTCCTGGACGAAGTCGATGCGCCTCTCGACGAGGCCAACATCCGGCGCTACTGCGCCTTCGTCTCGCGCCTGGCGCGGGCCGGCACCCAGTTCGTGCTGATCACCCACCAGAAGGCCACCTTCGAGGTGGCCGACGTGCTCTGGGGGGTCACCACCGAGGAGGGCGTCAGCCGCGTGTTCAGCATCCGCCGCGAGGACGCCGTCCCGCAGGCGTAGCGCCGTGCCACTCGCGATCGCCTTCCGCATCGAGAGCGTCGACGCCTTGCCGTCGACGCAGGCCGAAGCGCGCGCCCGGCTGGACCGCGGCGAGGACGTCGACGGCCTGGTGGTGCGCGCCCTGGAGCAGACGCAGGGGAGAGGCCGCCGCGGGCGCCCGTGGCTCAGCGGACCCGGCGGCAGCTATCAGACGCTGGCCGTGCGGGATCCGGAACCGCCCCGCCTCGCCGCCGGCGGCAGCGCCATCGCCGTGGCGATCGGCCTGGCCGGCACCCTGGCCGCCTACGGCGTGAAGGTCGAGATCAAGTGGCCCAACGACCTGCTCTACCGTGGCCGCAAGCTGGCCGGCATCCTCACCGAGTACCGCCGCGGGCACCTCCTGGTGGGCGTAGGGGTCAACGTCGCCAACGAGGTCCCCGAGGGCGCCACGGCGCTGCGCGGCTGGGACCTCGAGGGCGTGCATGCCGTCGTGCTGGAGGGCATCCAGCGCGGCCTGGAGCTGTGGTGGAACGAGGCCGCGACGCTGGCGGAACGGTTCGCGGCGCACGACGCGCTGGCGTCCCGGCGGGTCCGCATCCTGGCGCCGGAGGGCCCGGTGGAGGGCACCGCCGCGGGCATCGACGCCCAGGGCCGGCTCCTGGTGAACACCGGTGAGCACGTCACCCACGTGAGCAGAGGCACGGTGGCGGCCTACGCGGCCGACCCCTGAGCGCTCGGGCGCGGTTGCCCACGCACCGGCACGCACAACCGGCACCCACGCACCGGCGATCACCAGTCGTCGATGTCCTCGCCGATCGCGTCCTGGTCGATCTTGGCGTAGATGCGCGTGGTCTGGATGTCGGCGTGCCGCAGGTGCGCCGCCACGCGGCCGAGGTCGTGGGTCTGGCGGTAGTAGCGCGTGCCCGCGCCGTGCCGCAGGCCGTGCACGCCGGCCGAGGCGTACTCGACACCCGCGCGCTGGCACAGGCGCCTGAAGTGCGTACGGGCGTGGTCGGTGCCCCAGGGCAGCACCAGCTCGGAGCCGCGCTGGCGGTTCGGCGCCGCGGGCGCGTCGCGAAGTGCCTCCAGGGCGTCCCGCAGGCGCCGCGTCATGCGCACCCGGGCACGCTTGCCGCCCTTGCCGGCCTCGACCCGCAGCTCGCCGTGCGCCAGGTCGAGCTCCTCCCAGCGCAGCGCGGTCATCTCGCTGATCCGCAGTCCCGCGTGGGCGCCCAGCAGCACCATCACGCGCTCGGCCGGCTCGGCCAGCTCCAGCAGGCGCTCCACCTCGCGGTCGCCGTAGGGCCGGCGCTTCTCCCACGGCGGCGTGGGATCGCGCGCGACCCGGACGTCCTCGAAAGGCCGCGCCTCGGTGGCGCCCGACCAGCGCAGCGCCCGGTACAGCGTGCGCGCCGCGGCCAGCTTGACCTGCAAGGTGGACGCCTGCGGCCTGGCGCCGGTCTCCGGGTTGGGCGTAGCCTCCAGGCGGCGGATGTACAGCACCCCGGCATCGCGGGCGGGGCGCAGCAGGTTCTCGTGCTGCCAGCCCTCCAGCAGGTCCTCGATGCCACGCCGGTAGGTCCGCAGGGTGTGCCGGCTGGCCCGGGCGCCCTTGGAGCCGTGCAGGAACAGGTACGCCTCGCTGAGCGCCCACAGCTCCTCGAGGTCGCGGGCGTTGGCGGCGCGCGCCGCGCGGCGTTTGAGCTCCTCGGGCGGCAACGCCGCCCAGCTCTCGGCACGGCTCAGGGCGTCGCCCTGGTAGCGTTGGATCTCGGTCATGACGCCCTCCGTGGACGGTCGCGCCCCGGGTCGGCGGTCCACCGGGCGGCCCGCTGCAGGGCGCGTGAAGCGATCATGCGGCCAGCGTAGCAAACCGTGATAAGACGAGTTATCAGGTTTTTCATAGTTCTCGGCCGTTCGCCGGCCGCCTGCCGGGTGCGCCCCGGCCGCGCCTCCCGCGGCGCCGCGTCCCGCCTGGGGCGCCGCGCCTCC
>Ga0102953_1001351_pt1 | contig 15690 bp, 17 predicted proteins | sample SalPon2A_C_D2_MG_FD_78509 | JGI IMG/M metagenome (GOLD analysis project Ga0102953, IMG submission 78509) | Soil microbial communities from South San Francisco under conditions of wetland restoration - Salt Pond MetaG R2A_C_D2_MG | ecosystem: Environmental > Terrestrial > Soil > Wetlands | place... | reverse complement strand
TATCCGGATCCACTGCTTTTCGAACTGTCGGTATTGCTTTTTACCCGTACGTGCCCTTCAACCAGGGCAACCAATGTCTTTCCCGATCGTGAATTGACCGAAAATTTCGTTCCCAGATCCGTGATAATTCCATCCTGAGTGTGGATCCTTACCACTCTCTTTCTAAGACCTGTAAAGTGGGGTATGGAGAAATAAGCCTCTCCGTTCAGCCAAATATCAATATTCGCATTTTGATTCGGATTAGAGGTAAACTTAAGGTTGGAGTTGGCGTTGAGAATAATTCTTGAACCATCACTCAAACTCAGGGTACTCTTTTGTCCGTAATCAGTCTGAAACTCCTGGACCGAGGCTACTTTGTTTTCATCCTTAGTCCGGCTTTGGCCTCCGGTAAAAGAACTGTAGAAATAGATCAAAGCGGCCAAAATGGCTATACTTGCAGCAATACCTATATATACTGGCGTTCTTCGTTTTTCATATCTTTTAAAACTCCAGAGTTCTTTTTCCTCTTCATACCGGTCTATTAAATGATGAAGATGCCTGAGCTCTGCTTTCGGGTTAGGATATTTCGGTTCGTTAGCCGTTAGTTTTTTAATGATTATCTTTGCTTCGGCTGCTAACTCGGAGTGGGCAGTATCCAGTTTTTCCCAGTTTTCCCATCGTTGAAATTCTTCCGCATCTGCCTTGCCAATAATCCATCTTACGAATGAATCATCGTTTAAATAATGCTCCAAACTGTTAAAATTTGTCATTGTTATCGTTATCAATAGAATTCAAATACTTCACCATACGAGTGATCACTTTGTTAGAAAGACAATGCAAAATCTTATGTATACCGGGCTACACTGAAAAAAAGAATGGATCTCTCGTACGAAATCGGACTCTTAGCATTATCTGTCGAGAAGAGCGATGTGAACGGTTACGAAACAGTCTGGCGCAATTTAGTTAATGCTTCATGGGTAATATTGCATACACGCTGATAACTCAATCCCGTCATTTCTGAAATTTCCTTATTGCTATATCCCTCATAAAATTTCAGGAAAACGACCTCTTGCTGTCTTTCGGTTAATTCCAGAAGCGATTCATTCAGGGCGTTTTGCTTCTCTTTTACTATTTCGGAGTGAATGATCGTTTCATCGATTCCCGAAATATTTTGATGCAACAGGTCGGAATACTCTCTGTTTCGTTTTTCCCGGGAATCATATTGTCTCAATTGATGAATCAGTATTCGGCGAAGGGATACAATCAGATACTTTTTTACATAAACAACTTCTTCCAAAATCCCCCGCTTTTTCCATAGCCTGAAAAAAAGATCCTGAATACTGTCACGTACTGCTTCTTCGCATGGATTGATTTTAAAACCGTAGCGATAAAGATCACCATAATACTTCAGAAAAATATCTGAAATCGCTTCTTTATCACCAGACAAAAAATCGCGCCAGAGGTCTTCATCCTCATGCCTGCTTTTGCCATTTAATATGCCTGTAAGAAAAAGGAATAGCACAAACACGAACCCTTTTAAAAGTGTATTATTTACATTTATTAATTGTAAATAAAATCAGGATTAATACAAAATTAAAATAGTCACAAACCTCCCGCTAACGAACTTTCCGGGCAGAGCGGTTCGTCACCTGCCTGCTCCCCCGCAGACGAGTATGAGCGGATTTCCCGCATACGGTTCCTCTGGTTTTGGCTTCGCTAACAGTAGTGATGGACGATCCGGGGGGGCTTCATGGGATGCTAACTCAGGATGCAGCTTATCAAGCTACACAAATATGATTATGGCACTAGCTTACAAGTCCAGTCCATGAGGAATTCGTTTTCTTTTCTGAGTGCCTCCTGGTTAATGAGTCCGCGACTCAAAGCCACTGTCAGAGCCCGCGTCCTTGGATTAAAAACATAACCCCAGTCTCCATTTATGATCTGCTCGTCTGTCACGCCCAGTTTCTGATACAGTGATGCCAGTCTGTTCTGTACTCCTCGTCTGGTGATAAAACGCCTGTTGGCGATTGCGTTATCCGACAGCCCCAGCGCCAAATCCACCAGTGTTTCGTATTCCACATTGGTTAGACCGTTTGTCTTGTCAAAGGTTGTCTGCCTGAGTTTTCGAATGGTTGGATCGATCCAGCACTGGTCATATTCAAGGATGTACTCGATGGCATTTAAGATCTTGTCGTCCAGCGCAGTTTTAATGATGAAACCATAAATGGCGTTTGGCGGAACTATAGAGAACAACTTTCTGACATACATTTCATCCGAGTGCTGACTCCAAAACAAAATGCGCTGGCTGCTGTTGTGTTCCCAGGCATATTTAGCAACGTCGATACCGGAACGTTCTCCCGGGAGTTGGAGATCAAAAATACACAGATCCGGTTTCAGCTCCCCCAAGATGTTTACGGCATCATCACTGTGCTCTACATCGACGATACGAACCGATCCGTCATATATTTCTTCAATCAAATCCCGAATATAATGACGGTGAAGCGAATCATCGTCCAGTATTAAGATGTTGCGAGGCCGATCCATAAGCGTAAGTAACTAAGTCGTTTTTACTATTACAAATTCTCAAAGCAGGTAACCGACTGATCAATGATCAAGATATTAAGAAAAGCCCTCCCTATAAATAACAGGAGGGCTTAACTAATGCTCAAGTACGCCCAGATGCCAGATTCAATAAAAACATTCGACCCTCTTTGATATACCCCAAAATCCTCCAACAATCTGTTTTTAAGATCAAGCAAATCCCTATCTAAAAACAGGTGCAAATGATCAATTCGAAACTGTGCAATTACACAGTTTGCACCGCCAACGCCAAACAGTCATTTTAGCCGCTTGCTACCGGACCCTTCTGACCAGGTTGATGCCATCCCGAATTGTCAGCAAAACATTCTCAACTGTTGGATCGTCATAAATCATACGATTGAGTCGATCGATGGCCATTGATTTTTCGTCGGGCCGATCTATCACTTTTCCATCCCAAAAGGCGTTGTCAACTATTAACAAGCCTCCAATTTCCAGCATCGGATGCAGAATCCGGTAATATTCCGGATAATTGTTTTTATCTGCATCGAGGAAGATCAGATCGAAAGGCCCTTTAATCTTCTTTAATGTTTCCAATGCCGGTCCCATTTTTATAGATATTTTGTAGCCGCAGGGACTTTTTTCAAAAAAGCGCCGTGCAATGTTGGCGTACCGTTCATTGGTATCGCAAGTAATGATATTCCCATCATCGGGCAAAGCCTCGGCCATGGTAAGTGCCGAATACCCGGTAAACATCCCAATCTCCAGGATTCTCTTTGCACCTGTCAACTGGATCAACATTCTCAAAAACCGGCCCTCCAGTTTTCCGCTGAGCATCTGGTCGTATTCCAGTTCTTCGTGTGTCGTTTTTGAGATATTTAACAGAAGCTCCGACTCATCCAGGCTTAATGTTTTTGCATATTTCTCAATATCGGGATTAACCAATTCCATAATGTCTGCTTTTTTTCAAAAGAATATGAACATTTAGATGCCATTCTGATGTTTTAAAGATAGAATATAAAATGGTTGAAAAGTTTTTTGATCAAACCGGATAATTTTCTTGCAGATGGGCTTACTTGATCGTTATAATGATTTGTGCGGTTGATAAATTTGAAAAAACTTCGATGTAATACATCAAACAGACCTGCCCCGCGGCCATGCCGTTTTGTTCTTTTTTTCTTTTTCGCAGAAAATGCCATATTAATTATTAGATGAAAGAGGCCATTAAAGCATACTTGCAATACCTGGAAATCGAGCGAAACGCCTCGGTTCATACCATTACGGCATACCAGAATGATCTGAATCAGTTCGAAAGGTTTATTGCGGGGTTTATCAAACAGTCCGATCCGGAGCCGGAAAAGGTCACCCGACCGATGTTGCGTCTTTGGATGGGGCAATTATCAGACGACGGGTTATCAAAAAGCAGTATCGCCCGAAAAGCTGCATCGCTGCGATCTTTTTTCCGGCATTGCTATCGACGCGGTTATGTTCAATCTAATCCTGCCCTGCACCTCATTATTCCAAGGAGAGAAAAGAAGCTGCCTCAAACTGTCAGTGAACATGAAATTGACGACATCGTCGATTTGATTGATCACACCACAGATGAGGGGATCAGGGACCTGGCCATTTTCGAACTATTTTATGGAACCGGTATCCGTCTGCGGGAATTAGTGTCTATCGATATTCCTGATATAGATCTAAAAAGACGGCAATTACGGGTCATGGGTAAAGGATCCAAGGAACGAATTGTCCCATTTGGGAAACAGGCGCAAAGCGCACTGACGGAATATCTGAAGATCCGTTATCTGTATCAGGATGCAAGATCGCCTGATACGGCATTATTCCTGACAAAAAAAGGCAAGCGTTTGTACCCCAGGGCGGTTCAACGCATCGTGCAAAAATATCTGGCCCTTGCGAGTGAAGTATCGCAGAAAAGTCCGCATGTGCTGCGGCACAGTTTCGCAACACATCTGCTTGACCGTGGTGTGGATATCCGGGTGATCAAAGAACTGTTGGGGCATGCCAATCTGGCTGCAACCCAGGTGTACACCCATACCAGCCTCGATCATCTTCGAAAAGTATACGAAAAAGCCCATCCCAGGGCAGAAACAACTAATCCACCTTCGGATTCCGGGAACCTGCGGGATTCATCGGTGGGCAAACAATTGAAAAGGAGCGACATATGAATACCACCATCACAGCACGTCACTTTACAGCTAGTGATAGACTCCAACAATTTGCCAACGAAAATGTAAATAAACTTGAAAAATTTTATGATGGATTAATGAGTTGTGATATCGTTTTTATGCCTAATGAATCTGCTGAAAATCCACAAAAAGTCGAACTAAAACTGAAAGTAGCCAGAACATTTTTAACTGCCAACGAAGAAGCACCAACCTATGAACAAGCCATAATGAAAGCCGTCGAAGATCTGCGAAAACAACTGATCAAATACAAAGAGAAACATCTACAATACAAATAGACATTGACATTGACCATGGTCATACAACCATATCCTCCTATCCCTAAAAAAGAAAAGATCAGTGTTGCAGAACTGGTTAAACAACTGAAAGAACGGCTTCCCGTTGATCTTGAAGCTCATAATCATGGAGTAAATCTGGATGAACGGTACGTGACCGAGGCGGAACTCCACCGCCCCGGTCTTGCCCTTGCCGGATATGTTGAGTTGTTTACCTACCACCGCATACAGATTCTCGGGAATACAGAAACACAATTTCTCGACTACCTTTCGGGTGATAACCGCACCTCGGCTTTTCATAACCTTATTCAGTTTAGCCTGCCGATCATCTTTTTGACTGACAATAACACTCTGAATGACGAGCTGGTAAAGATGGCCACCGATGCCAATATCCCGATCTTCGGCACTTCTCTTGGAACGACCAAATTCATGTTTATGCTGCGTGATTTTCTCGAAGACCAGTTTGCAGTACAAACAATGGTTCACGGTTCGATGGTCGATGTGTATGGGATTGGGATCCTTATCACCGGAAAATCGGGGATAGGAAAAAGTGAGGTCGCGCTCGACCTTGTCGAACGGGGACACCGGCTCGTCGGAGACGATGTGGTTATTCTTACCCAGAAAAGCAATGTGCTCATGGCCTCAGCCACGGAAATAAACAAACATTTCATGGAAATCAGAGGTCTGGGTATCATCGACGTTATGTCAATGTTTGGGATTCGTGCCATTCGCTATCAAAAAAGGCTTGAAGTTGTTGTCGAACTTTGTCTGTGGGAAGAATCCGAAAACATTGACAGAACAGGTCTTGATCAACAACACGTTTCCATCCTCGGTGTGGATATTCCTTATATACGATTACCGATCACACCCGGGAAGAATATCACTGTTATTGCAGAAGTTATTGCAATGAATCATCTGTTATCCCATTACGGTTATGATGCGGCAAAAGCCTTTCAGGAGAAGATTCGCAAACACATAGCCGAAAAGAGCAAAAAAACAAAATCTCCCCAACGAGCCATTGAATATTTTGAGGGTGATGTAGAATAATTATCAAAATCTAATAAAGTCCAAAAGTGGAATTGGATATGCAGGGTATTATTTATAATTTCCCAAAGTTTCTTAAACCCCATTTTCAGTGTCCGATAACCACTCCATGGACTCACAGAAATATTTTTACTACGACGAGCACGAATGTCAATTAGTTCCCGTTCACTACAATGCGTTCGAAAAGATCGTATACAATGCCTGTCTGTGGCTGATCACCGGAATCGTCATGGCGGGAATTGGCATTACTATTCTTGCATCCACTGCCGGAACCCCCGCAGAAATAGCGCTTAAAGCAGAAAATCATGTTCTGGTTCAACAACTCGGCAAGACTAAGAATACGATCCTGAGTATTGATACCCGGATCGATTCCCTGGCGAATACGGATAACGATATTTACCGTTCTGTCCTCGGCATGAAACCAATCTCGAACGGGGAAAGAGAAGCCGGAGTCGGTGGTGCTGACATCTATGCAAAATTTGATTCCTACAGCGACCCAGCCTCCCAGGCACTTAAATGGACGGCCCGGAATCTGGAAATCATACAGCGTAAAATCAACATCCAGAAAGTCAGCTTCTCCGAAATCAAAGATTATTATAACAAAAACAAGATACGTCTGGCTCATACTCCTGCCATTCGTCCTGTAAAGGGCATCGTATTGAGCGGGTTCGGCATGCGCTATCATCCTATCCTGCATATCATGCGCATGCATGAAGGCCTCGATTTCAGAGCTAAAGTGGGCACACCGGTCCACGCCACAGCTGATGGTGTTATAAAATTTGCGGCCCGTGACGGAACATACGGCAACCTGGTGGAAATTGATCATGGGTATGGTTTTCAAACCCGATATGCCCACCTTTCAAAATTTGCAAAAGGTATCCGGCCGGGCAAAAAAGTAAAACGCGGCGATATCATTGCCTATACCGGAGATACCGGACTCACTGAAGGCCCACACCTTCATTATGAAGTCAGGATCAATGGAACACCTGTAAACCCGCTTTACTATTTGTTCGGGGATCTGACTCCGGAGGAGTACAGCAGCTTCAAGAAGATTGCCAAGGAAAACACCAGCTCTCTTGATTAACGGCATCTCTTAGTCTCCCTCAAAAAAACGATCTTCGATTAACTTGCCGGCACGAACGCTGTATCTGAGCCAGTCGAGCATCAGGGTTTGTTTTTCCTGTTTCATTAATCCCCAATCGATCCCGGTTGCCTCGAGTTTAGTCCGCAGATCATATAAAACAAGGGCAACCCCGACAGATATGTTATAGCTTTCGGTAAATCCAAACATAGGGATCATCACTTTATCATCTGCCTGCTCCAGCACGATGTCATTCAGACCATCCTTCTCCGATCCGAAGAAAACAGCAAGCTTTTCATTAACCTCCAAATCACCCAGGGTATAATCCGGATGATGAGGGGTCATTGCTATAATACGGTAGCCATCCTGCCTGAGCGCTTCGATGCATCTCAGAGCATTCCTTCCATCAGGGTCGTCATACTTTTTTAGCGTCAGCCACGACTCGGCTCCCCTGGTGACTTTTTCACTGATATCCAGTGTATTTCTGTCTTCTATGATATGGATATCCTGAATGCCCAGACAGTCGCAGCTTCTCAAAACGGCACTGGCATTATGCGGATGATAGACATCCTCAAGAGCGATGGTCAAATGGCGCGTCCGTTTATCGAGGATATCCCCCAGCAAATTCAAACGCTTTCTGGTAACAAATTGACTCAGATATGCTATTCGGTCATTCGTATCTGTCTTAATCATAACCTATTATCCTCAAGTAACTTCTTTGAATTCTTAAGATACTATCAATTTGCAATAGTTTTATGCGCACTTAACGTTAGGTATGGATAAAGGAATCGGAGGGACAAATCTACTCCAGGTGACTTCTTCTCCGACGCACTTCCAGATTTATTATTCCTATCTTCATGTAAAGTCATAATCACAAGCAGACGGTATTAATCCATCCGGCCATGAAATCGTATATGATTGCATTTGTTTTTTTGTTGTGTTTCGTCTTTACCGCAAGAGCACAAACGGTTGAACATATTGTAAAGCAAAATATAGCTGCACGTGGTGGATTACAGCAGATTGAAAAAGTACACTCCATTCAAATGTCGGGGTACGCAACCATGAACGGCATGAATGCCCCCTTTACAATCATGATGGAAAGACCGGGCAAGCTGCGGATCGATCTGCACATGCAAAATAATACGATTGTTCAGGCATATGACGGGAATATCGGATGGGCACGGATTCCCGACGGCAATGGTTCGATAGTCCGTCAGATGTCTCCTTCAGAAGCACAATCGCTGAAAGATGAAGCGGATTTTGATGGACCCCTGATCCACTACAAGCAAAAAGGCAACAAGGTTGTTCTGCTGGGGAGAGTAATGTCGAACGGTATTGATTCCTATAAGTTGCTTGTCACGAACCCTAAGGGCGAAAAGACAACGATGTTGGTTAATGCCCGTTCATACAACATCACCGGTGAGATAACACATAAAAAAGTTACCGGATCGAATCCTGTTTCGTCACACATGGCCAAAATTGAGACAAACTACAGCGATTTCAAACATGTCCGGGACTTGGTGCTGCCTTTTGCCATTGAGACCGTTGTCGATGGTAAAAGAATCTCGGATCTCAAGATTAACAACATTCAACTGAATCCGGATTTCCCTGATTCCCTCTTTACGATGCCCGCGAAGTAATCCGCTAACCGATCGTACTACCCGTTTTTTTGAATTTGCAGATGAAAAATCCTTCATAGATATGATCGGGTAGTATTCTTCTTGCCCGTTCAACGTGCCGGTCAAATTCTTTATGTTTCCATGATGTCAGTCCGTTCATCCATTGCGCGGATTCGGGCATCTCTATTTCCTCGATGGAAAGGTTCGCTCCGAATTGCTGGAGAATGCGATCTACCACGCCCTCGTTTTCTTCCGGTGCAAATGTACATGTTGAATAGACAAGGGTACCACCAGGCTTCAGGCATTGAACAGCTGAGAAGAGAAGCCTGCTCTGTTTACGAACCATCTCCTTGACCTTTCGCATCGACCAGTAATGATAGGTCTCCGGATCACTTTCCAGAAAGCGGCCCTCCGTCGAACAGGGAGCATCAAGGAGTACGCAATCAAAGGCTTCCATATTCCTCTTCCATACTCGTTCCCCATCCCCCATATGGGTTTTAACAAAACCTGCACCATTCCTGGCGAGGTTATCCTGAAGCTTGTAAAACCGTTTGCGAATTTTCTCAACCGCCAGGATTTGGCCTGTCTGCCCGACGATGTCTGCCAGTTGAATCGTTTTACTACCCGGCGCAGCAGCCAGATCCAGTACGTAGTCTTCCTTCTGCGGATCCAGCACCAGAGGCGGAATCATACTCGAAACGTTCTGGACGTATATTTTCGCCTCCTCAAATTCCTTGGACCGCAACAGAGAATCCCGTTGCGCCGTTTCAACCGTCCAAACGTCATCGAAGCCCTCTACAGGTTCCGGATCAATACCCTCGTGCTCTAAATGGGACAGGGATTCACTGCTCCCCCCATTCATCCTGTTCAAACGAAAAGCTGCGACCTTTTCGTGAGAAAATGTACGGATCACGGATTCATACCATTCCTGCTGCAGAATAGCATGCATTCTACTTATGAACGGCTCAGGCAGCCGTGAATGACTCATTCAGAGGAAACAGATTTGTGATTAACAGACAGACGAATATCAGCCTGGACAATTAAGCCGGAATCCTTCTCCACGTATTGTTTCGATGAGGTCTTCGTCCAGTTCCGAACGCATTTTTTTACGCAGGTAGCTGATGTAAACATTCACAAAGTTCGTTTGAGTATCAAAATAGATGTGCCAGACATTCTCAGAGAGTTCCTGACGAGATACCACTTCATTTTTGTGTTTTAAGAAGTATGCAAGCAGATTAAACTCGTTGTTTGTCAGAAAGATTAACTTGTCTTTAATCTTGAACTCACGGTTCAGCAGATCCAATTTAAGCGAACCACAAACAAGGACTTCCTTGCGCTCAGCTTTTTCGACTTGTTTTTTCCTGCGGGCAATGGTTTTTATACGGGCAACAAGCTCCTTGAAATCAAAAGGCTTGGTGACGTAATCATCTGCTCCGTATTCAAAACCTTCCACCTTGACGTCAACTTTCTTGGTCCCCGTCAGGAAAATCAACGGGGTTTCATTGCCATGTTCCCTCAGGTTCTTCAAGACTTCGAGTCCGGTGGTATCAGGCAAGTCGATGTCCATGAGAATACAGTCGAATTCATTATCCAAGGCAAGTTTAAGGCCCTCATTTCCCATTCCAGAATCCATGACATCAAACTCATGATTCTTCAAATAAGACCTGAGAACACTCCGGATAGATTCTTCGTCCTCGACAACTAGAATTTTCATATTGGTAGTTTTATTGCTACGGTTAGCAAGATCAATTGCATCATTTGTGCCATATTTGGTATCCATAACGCCTCTATAACCTTATGATGCTTAATGTTAAATCTGTTTTATATTAAGAAATTCTACAATTTTCTGACATAATTAAATATCGGCATCTAAACAATCTCCTTAAATCCTAATGATAACAACCATTTAAGCGCCTCATCAAGATAATCATGACTTAAATCATGCCCTCCTTCGAGTAGTTTTATGTCAGCTTGTAATCCTTTTTCTTTCAAAAGAGCAATTTCTTGCTCTTGTCTTTCATGTACTACATTATCGTCATTCTTACCATGCAATGCCAGTACTTTTATATGTTTGCGATCATTCCAGTCTCCCGATACAACCTCCGTTTTTATGCGGCAACCGGTCAGAATCATAGCATTCGTATGTTTCCATCTCGTCAAACCGAAATATCCTCCGACATATCCTCCCATCGAGTAACCGAAAATGACAAGCTGGTTTATGGTTACAAATGATGCCAACTGATCAATGATACCTTGTATAAACTCCGAAGTGTATTCCAGAGAACGTATAAAGTTGTCCCCGTTACCATCATACAAATACCAGGAATATCCCCATTTCTTTCCTTTATGCATCATCGTGTATTCCGGATAAGGGCCCTGGATATAAAGATGATAGGCTTCAAGCTTGTGCAGGGGTTCGGTCGCAGAAATGAAGCTTCCCATATCCTGACCATAACCGTGCAGATACAATATCATCGGTTTGCCCCCCCCCTCACCCGTTTGATATAAACGATAGGGAACTTCTATTTTAAATGAGGTTTTGCCTGAGTTTAATACTTCCATACAGGGATTAGAATTATCGGTTTGTGGTGCTCAGCATCTTGTTAATACTCTTTTCACTACCCACTAACACCAGTTTGTCACCTTTGACAATCCGTGTGTCAGCGGTTAAAACACCCAACACCTCGAAGTTTTCGTTTGAATCATCCTCTATTTCAGGAATCAGGGGCCTTTTAATAGTGATCAGGTTTACATTATATCTGCTGCGCATGTGTAACTCCTGGAGAGTATGATTATACATCATCCGGGGAGCGTCCAGTTCAAATATGGCAAGATCTTCTGTAAGTTCGAAAACATCCCGGACACTGGAATGAAGCAGTGCGATGGCCATGCGTTCTCCGACCTGCTTCTCGGGATGAATGACTTGTCGTATCCCGATCTTCTTCAGTATCGTCTCCTGCGTATCATTGCTGGCTCTGGCAATAATTCGTCCGACGCCGGCATTCAGCAGTTCCATGGCAATCAACACAACCGGTTCAAACACTTCACCGATAGCAATTACCACGACATCGACATTGGTAACACCATGAGCAGAGAGTTGCTCAGGGTCTGTGGCATCGAAGCAAATAGCTTCCGCTACATACCTCTTTATAGCCTCGATGCGCTCTATGTTATGATCTATCGCCATCACAAAAGCCCCTTTTTCCGCAAGTGTTTTGGCAAGCGAGAAACCAAAAGCTCCTAGGCCTATGACCGCAAATTGTGTATCCTTTTCTCTAGCCATTCCTTCTAATAATTTTAACCGTTTCCATCATTCATGAGACCAGCACCGACTCTATCGGATACTGGTATTTTCGCTTGTCAATCTTTTTGGCAAACGCAACGGCCAGCGTGATGCTGCCGACCCTCCCTGTATACATGGATAAGACCAGGATGACCTTGCCGATGCTGTTTAGATGTGGGGTAATCCCACGTGAAAGCCCGACGGTTGCGAATGCAGAAATCTCCTCAAATAAAAGATCTACAAAATTCTGATGTTCAAAAATCGTGAGCAAGAGTGTACTTCCCATCACCAGCACAGCGCCAAGTATTAAAGCCGTGAGAGCCTCAAATACGACATCTACGGGTAATGTCTTGCGAGCCACTTCTATCCGCTTATGACCCCGTATGGTAGATTCCACAGCCAGCGCAAGCACCGCAATCGTTGTGGTTTTAACGCCACCTCCTGTGGAACCAGGCGACGCCCCGATAAACATGAGAATCATCATAAACATCGTTGCTGGCGGACCAATGCGGCCGATGTCGACGGTGTTAAATCCGGCCGTCCTTGTCGTGACACTTTGGAAGAATGAGATCATCACCTTCTGAGAAGCCGTATACCCCGCCATGATGCCATTCCATTCTGTTGCCAGCAGGGTTATTGTACCCGATATAATCAATACAAGGGTTGTGGTGATAACCAGCCGGGAGTGCACAGACAAACCGTAGGTGCGGGGCTTCCCCCTCTTAATATTGGCTCCCAATTCCCAAATCGTTGTAAATCCCAGGCCGCCAAATATGATCAGCACCATGGTTGTGATATTTACACCGGGGTTGATGACATTAACAGGGTCGGCGAAACTGTTTGAAAACAGTGAAAACCCGGCATTGCAAAAAGCTGAAATAGAATGGAATATGGAAAACCAGGCCCTGTCAAGCGGGTCGGGAATAAGATGACGCCAGCTTATATAAAAAGAAACAGCACCGAGCAACTCTATGAATAACGTTAAGCCGATGATGCGCCGAAGTGTGCCGAATATCTCGTTAACACTCTTCTCTCCCAGAATCTCTCTCATAAAAGTTAACTGCCCAACGCCAAGGCCGCTGCGCAGGAACATAGCAAAGAAAGTGGCAAAAGTGACAATGCCGATACCACCAAGCTGAATCAACATCATAACCACGAGTTGTCCCAGTGCTGTAAAATGTCTGGCAGTATCAACTACAATCAGGCCGGTGACACAAACCGCACTGGTTGATGTGAACAATGCGTCCACAAACGACAGGCCCTTCTCATCTACCGTCATCCTGGGCATCATAAGAACAAGCGCACCAAAAAGAATCAGCAGCATGAAACTTACGACAAGCAGACGGCCCGTGTTATTTTCGACATCCAGTACAGCCGGCGTGCCCTGGATAACTTTGATGACTATGAGTAAGAACAAGTACAGTTTTACAGCACCCAATACCCATTCACGCACATCAACAATACCAAGAGATTCGAGAAGACCAAGATGTAGAGTAAAATCGCTGATCCAATATGAAAGGATGATGAGTATTGCGAATATTGTTAGTACAGCCTCAAACCAGCGTTTCTTCAAGAATGAGACGCGTCTCGATGTCAGAATTACCCTCAGAACAAAGAAAAATACGAAGCCATGAAGCAAACCGATTTCCAAGACCTTGTTCCACTCCCGGATATCGTAACTGAGCCGGAACCCAAAAGGTATCACAATCGTCAGGAAAGCGATCAATACCAAAATGAATGAGACAGTTTTCAGATAGGGCTCTACTTTCAGGTTTACTTCGTAGAGCTCGTCTTCAATATTCTGTAGGGCAAGCCCGTAGTCCCTCTTGTAACGTTTGCGGTAATACCTGAATAAAACCTTTAAAATTTTCCAGTAACGGCTAATTTTCATATGAGTCAATATAACGAACACTTAATGATTTACCGGAGCGGTCTTTCGAAGCAGCGTATCTATCTGATTTTAACGATGCTAAAAAGCCGCATACAATACTCTTTCTTCAATCAATATTTTACACGATTCGACTGCATTATCTGAATTGCCCTTCTATAAACCCTGTTCATAAGAAGATGATTGTATATATACCTAATAACATTCTAATGGCAACACTCGTTGTGACGCATTAACTTCCTGTGGTAAGGGGGCGACATTCAAACGTAAAATATTTATATAACCATTCAGGAACGGAAGATCCTCATTGGTATACATAAAGCAATAATTTATTTTGTGATTCGGCAAAAAGTACATTCAGCAATCGAAATTGAGGTTCAGGGTTATAATTTTTTCCCAGGATGAGGGAGATTAAATTATCATTGATAGAACCACCAACAACCATTCAGGGCCGTTTTTTGCGAATTTTTTTGCTGCCCATGCTTGGTGTAGGCTATTTTTTGATCGGGCTGTCCGACTCGATCTCCCTGCATAATAAAGGTCATTGGCTGGGAATTCTCATCACCCCTTATTTCTTTTTTGCACTGGCTCTTGTATTACAGGGATATATCCTCAGTTATTCCGACAGAAATAACTATATCATGTTCCGTAAAGAGTATATCATCCTTAAAAAGCCATTCCGGCGGAAAAAAATCATCCCCACAGATCAGGTCCGCGACATTTATCTCACTAAAGAGCATGTAGCTATCAAGCTACACACCCTCGAAAAAATCGAAGTCAAATACTTCCTGACATTTGAACACATAGAAATGTTCAAACAGGCGGTATCCGAATACCTGACCAGGGACATCTCTTCCCGCCCCTCTTCCTCCTCTGTGAGTTATTCAAACATATGATCTTTGAGTATCAAAGATATCCTCAATATTAACATGGCATTGACTATTTCTTGGCCTGCTGCCCCTCATCACTCTTTCGCAGCAACTTCCCGGCAAGTTGAGCCGGTGTAAGTGTTGAATCGGCCTTGAATGTATACGCCATTGCCTCAAACTCGCGAACAAATCTACGTTTTCGGTACCGGGGCGCAAATTCAGCGAATTCCATGGAGTACAATCTGTGTTGATAGGGTACATAAAAGGTGTAGTTGACAAATGGGCCACCCATTGCTCCGTGATGCATGCGCCATCTTCCGTGTGTTACGATACCATAGAATCCTTTAAATGTGATCGTCCGTGAAATCACGTCGGTTCGATATTCCGTTGTCACATATGCACTATCCTCTGTCCCCTGGATACGAGCTTCATTCAGGCTGTCACGCGTCGCATTTACCCACTGTGGATCGAGGTAGTCGATATTGTTGACATTGTTCTTCCACCAAACCCATATCCAGCGATCGTTGTCCGGCAGGGACCTTCTCAGGACAATAAAATCGGCCGTATCTACATCAAGAGTATAATCATGCTCAATCCTGATCTTCCAGCCATGTTCTTTCCACAGTGTGTCTTCCACGGCTACTTGTTCTCCACGATCATAGATTTGCTCCTGGTACCTTTGCCGCTGAACGGTCATGATATTATCGAGAAGCTGCTGCTCTGAATCTAATATCCTATGGGCAAGACTAGAGTCGGATGTTGAGGTCAGCAACAGCGTCCATTGGTTACGATACCATTTATTTTTAAGCGGGAAGGCAAAGTTTTTTCCACTTTCCACCAGTTGCTGCACAGGTTTACTCAGCAGTGACCGCAGATAAGCAGCTGTGTTTGTGCTGTCATTCAGCGGAGC
>Ga0102953_1001349_pt1 | contig 15718 bp, 12 predicted proteins | sample SalPon2A_C_D2_MG_FD_78509 | JGI IMG/M metagenome (GOLD analysis project Ga0102953, IMG submission 78509) | Soil microbial communities from South San Francisco under conditions of wetland restoration - Salt Pond MetaG R2A_C_D2_MG | ecosystem: Environmental > Terrestrial > Soil > Wetlands | place... | reverse complement strand
GCCACGCCCGCCTTCGCCGAGGCTGATGGCAAGCCCGATCCATTCCGCATACGATTGCCGCAGGTGCCACCCTACACGGGACCGGCCGCCAGTTTGCAGATCGCATTGCAATTGAATCCAAACGGCAAGTTGGAGGTGCGAACCTCCGGTCCCGCGGCAAGGGGGATTGGCAGGACCCGGCAAGCGAACGTCGCCGACAATCGTTCTAGTCTTCCACGAGGAAGGCCGAATCGACCGGCAGTTGCATCGCCGTCACCAGGTGGTTCGTCTGCGCGGCGAGCCCGATGATGGCCACAAGTTCGGCATGCTGGGCATCCGTCATGCCCTTCGCCCGCGCCGCGGCGGTGTGGGAATGCACGCAGTACGTACAGCTGTTGGCCGTGGAGACGGCGATGTAGATCATCTCCTGCACTACCGGCGGCAGGGCGGTATCGCCGGCCATCACGGCCTTGAGGCTTTCCCAGGTCCGCTTGAGCGTCACCGGATCGTTCGCCAGCCCGCGCCAGAAGTTGTTTATGAAATCGGTCTTCCGGGTCGCGCGGATATCGTCGAACACCGCCTTTACGGCGGGGACCGCCTCGGCCTCGGCATCCGTCATGAGTTTTACCGTCGCCATATGGTCCTCCCAACCAATCAGGACTTCGCCCAGTCCCAGTAAAGCTGCCGAGCCTTGCGGGCGATCGGGCCGAAGGGCAATTCGCGCCCGTCGAAGCCGATCACCGGCACGACCTTGGATATGTTGCCGGTCGAGAAGATCTCGTCCGCCTGACGGAAATCCTCGACGGTCAGCGTGACTTCGTGCACCGTGACCCCCGCCTCACGCAGCAAGCCGATCACCCGCTGCCTGGTGATGCCGTTCAGGAAGGTGCCGTTCGGCATCGGCGTGAACACCGTGTCGCCTCGTGCCATCAAGACGTTCGAGGTGGCGAGTTCTGCCACGTTGCCGTTCGCGTCACAGCAAAGGGCATTCTGGTAGCCCTTGGCCTGCGCTTCGCGCATCATGCGTGCATTGTTGGCGTAAAGGCATGAGGCCTTGGCGTTGACCGGCATCACCTCCAGCGTCGGGCGGCGGAAGCGGGTGGTGGTGATGGTGAAGCCGGTGGGCGCTGCCATCGGCATCTCCTCGAGGCACAGTGCGAAATCGGTGCTGTCGGGTTTTGGGGGCAGAACGCCCGCGTCGCTCTCTTCGGCCCAGTACATGGGCCGAATGTAGACGTCCGTGCCCGGGGGAAATTTCCTCAATCCCTCGAAGGTGAGCGCTTCGATCGCCTCGCCGGTCAGCGTCGGCGCGAGGCCCAACACCCGGGCGCTGTCATTGACACGGGCCGCGTGGCGGTCGAGGTCGGGGGCGACGCCCTCGAACAGCCGCGCGCCGTCGAAGACAAGGCTGCCGAGCCAGGTCCCGTGCGAGGCCGCGCCCAGGATTCGCAGGTCGCCTTCGTGCCAGTCGCCCCGCCAATAGGTCCAGATCGTTCTTGTCACAGCTTCCTCCCTTGCCGCGTTCAATGGACCGCGGCGTACATGATCTTCTCTTCGGTCGCTTCGGCGGGTGACATTTCCTCCACGATTCGCCCTTGCCGGCAGACCAGGATGCGGTCGGACAGGTTCATGACTTCGGGCAGATAGGACGAGATCATCACCACGGCGAGGCCCTGATCGGCCAGGTCGTTGATGATCTGGTGAATCTCGGCGATGGAGGCCACGTCCACCCCGCGCGTCGGTTCGTCGAAGATCACGATGCGGGGCTTCTGAATTAGGCCTTTGCCGATTACCACCTTTTGCTGATTGCCGCCGGACAGCTCCACGACGCGGGCCTCGGTGTTGATCGTCTTGATGCTCAGCCGGCCCGTCCATTCCTCGGCAAGCTTCCGCACGACACGGTGACGGATCACGAAGCCCTGCTCTTGCGCCGCCGCCAGAAGTCCGCCGAACAGGTTCTCGCCGATCGACATGATTTCGAAGACACCCTCGGACTTGCGGTCTTCAGTGACGTAGGCGATGCCATCGCGCACCGCCTCGGCCGGGGTATAGTAGCGCACCGGCCGGTCGTCGAGGGCAATGGCGCCGCCGCGCAGGAAATCGCGTTTGTAGATGCCGCTCACGATCTTGAGCGTCTCGGTCCGACCCGAGCCGATCAGCCCGAAGATCCCGGTAACCTGCCCCTCGAACACCGAGAAAGAGGTGTTCCGCACCATCTGTCCCATCGAGATGTCCTGAACCGACAGCACCTTGCGCCCGGCCTTGCGCAGATGTCCGGCGTCGCGCTTGCGGTAGAGTTCGCCCGACAGGGTGCGGCCGACCATCGCCGCGATGATCCTGTCGCGATCGAAGTCAGTGGTCGCGCCGGTCGCCACCAGTTCGCCGTCGCGCAAAATGGTGATGCGGTCGGAAATCAGAAGGGCCTCTTCCAGGGCGTGGCTGATGAAAACGATCGACACGCCCCGAGTCTTGAGGCGACGCAGAAGGGCAAAGAAATGGCGCTTTTCCTCCGGCGTCAGCGACGCGGTCGGTTCATCGAATATGATGACCCTGGCGTCGTGATGGACCGCACGGGCGATCTCGACCATCTGGCGCTTGGCGGCGCCCAGCGTTTCCACCATGGCGGTCGGGTCCACGGGAAAATTCAGAGACTGCAGGAATTGCTGGGCGGAAATGTAAATGCCGCGTAGACGGTTCAAGAAGCTCTCGGACCCGAGGTAGAGGTTTTGCGCGACCGTCATCGACGGCACGAGGCTCGTTTCCTGGAACACCATGGCGATGCCCGCCTGCAGCGCCTCGTGCGGCGTCGCGAACCGCACGTCCTGCCCGCGATAGGTCATCCGACCCGAGGTGGCTTCCACGACGCCCGCCATGACCTTGGTCAAGGTCGACTTGCCGGCGCCGTTCTCGCCCACGAGCGCGTGGATCTCACCCTCCTGCAAGTCGAAATCCACATCCTTCACCGCCGGCACACTGCGATAGGCCTTGGTAATCTTCTCCATCCGCAGGATCGGCTCCATCACGGTGCCTCCGGCGCCAAAACGCAGTTGCCGCCCTTCGACGCAATCAGGAGCCGTCCGTCCGCCTCGATCACGCTCGTGGTGCCGTGGCGACGGCCGTTGGCCCGGCTGTGCAGGCTGGCGAGCGGTACGAGGTCCGGGCCGAGCCGCACGACGAGACCGTAGGACCGACTGGGTGCCCAGGCCTTGTGGACCCCCATGGTGCGGATACCGCCGCACTGCAGCGGTTCGAGGAAGCTTTGGCGCGAAGACAATGCCGGCGCGATCCAGAATTCGCGCGGTATCTCCGCCATCATGTCGTAGCGGTAACGCGTCTCCTGCAGCACCAGCTCGATCAGCCGGTTGCGAGGCGCGAAGATTGCCAGCCATGCACCTCCGCCGGCCGCGGGCGACAAGCGGGCCGGGTAGCCTGGCAGGTGCTTCAGCACCGGCTCGACCCCGCCGCCGCTCACGCGCAGCAAGCGGTGTCGCCAGCTTTCGCTGACGATCGCGCCCCCGCCGTCGGGCAAAAGCCCATAAGGCCATTGCAGGCCGGCCGCGGCCCGGGTGAAGGCACCGCCCGGTGCGCGGCGCCAGACCGAGCCCGAGGCATTCTTTTCCATGAGGTCGGCGACCCAGGCGGAAGCAGGGTGCCGGTCGGAGCCGTTCGCCAGCCACAGCGTTCCGTCCGGCGCGTAGGCCAGCGCGGTTATGCAAGACACTCCCGTTGGCACCGCGACCGGTTGTCCGCCTTCGATCAACGAGCCGTCGTCGAGCGCTACAGCCAGCGTTCCGTCGGGGGCGCTGGCAAGCGCGCTGATCGCGGCCGGGAAGGTTTCCTCCAAAGTTGGCGCCGCGCCTTCTGCCAGCGCATAAATTTTTGTACCGCTCGTGGCCAGTAGCCGACCATCGGCTTGGCACAGGTTGTCCGCCTCCGGCAAAGCGGCGAAAACGGGCGCCTCCTCCAGCGAGGTATTGGCGCGAAAGGCGCCATCGAGCGGCGGTATGGTAATCGCCTGCCCGCGGAAGATGTCGAGGATCGGGTCGAGTATCACGGCCGTTTCCCCCAATAGGCGTCATTTGCCGTCCAAGTCGGATCTGCTCCCTCGATCCGGTACCGGCCGACGCGGTTGTTCAGGATGCCGCCTATGTACAGGAACCCTTTATGCTCGCGCATCGAGGTCACCATGGGGTGCGCCAACCCCGACAGGTCTCCATAGGTTTGGATGATCTCGCCGTGGTCATTGAACTTCACCACGCCGCCCGTATTGATATTCGGAAACAGCCATTCGTCCTGCGGCAGCCGGCGTGCCATGCGCTTGCGCATCGCGGGGTGGCGCAGGGAAAGATCGAAAGACGGCGTGCGCATGCCCAGCCAGGCCATCCAGTAGTTGCCGTCCGAGGCCCGGTTCACGTTATCGGGGTATCCCGGCATGTCGCGGATCACGCATTCGGCGGTACCGGCTTTCGGTCCTTCCAGCCAGTAGCGGTGGATGCGGCAGGCCCAGCTCTCGCAGAAGTACAGCGACTTGTTGTCGTGGGCCATAGCGACGCCGTTGGTGTAACGGTAGCCGTCGAGCAACGTGCGCGTGCTGCCGTCCTTCGGGTCATAGACCAGGAGCCGGCCGGTGCCGCGGTTCTCGACACTATCGAGCGCCCACTGGTGCGCGTCGTACCGCTTGGTCGAGTCGGTAAAATACACCTTGCCGTCCGGCGCGACGTCGAGGTCGTTCGGGTCGCGAAGGCGGGCGTCGTCGACAACCGAGGTCAACGACCGGCGGGTCTCGGCGGAAAGCTTCCTCACGACGTGATCGGGCGAGATGGAATAGAGCCCCATCGCACCGACGCAGGACAGCAGGTTTCCGTCACGGTCGAAGGCGAGGCCCAGAGGGAATCCGCCGATATGAGCGAAGACCTCGGAGCGGGTATAATCCGGCGCGAAGAACCGCACGATCTCGCCGTGCCGCGTGCCGCAATAGAGGTGGTCGTCACGGTCGAGAATGACGTCCTCCGGGCCTTCGAGCTCGCCCAGGCCGATGGGGTCGGCCTCGGACAGGCGATTGTTCAGCTCGTACGGCGTGCCCGAGCCCAGGGCGGCCGATTGCGTCTCGCCCATGCGCAGGTAGACCGGGGCGACATAGACCTCGTTGAGCACCTTGTGCCGGTTCTTGAGCCAGCGAATGTCTATGGTGACGGCGACGGCAAGCAGAATGCCCAGCACCATCTGGTTCGTTCCGGTGCCGTAGCCCAGCCGGATCAGACCATTCGTCATCACCAGCACGATCACGGCGCCCATCAAGCCCTTGACGACCGAGCCGCGCCCGCCGCCGAGACTGTTGCCGCCAACGACGGCGGCGGTCAGCGCGAGGATTTCCAGTCCCTGCCCAGTACCGGGGCCCGCCCCGCTGAGCCGTGTGGCGATCAGGAAGCCGGCGCCGGCCGAGCAGAGGCCGGAGAAGACATAGGTAAGGAATACCGTCTGGCGGACCTTGATTCCTGCATTGTGCGCCGAACGGCGGGAACCGCCGACCGCCAGCACGTGCCAGCCGGGGCGCGAGCGCGTCAGCGCTACATGAGTCAAGATCGCCAGAATGATCGCCGCCAGCACCGGAATGGAGACACCTAGAACGGTGCCGTCGCCGACGAAATCCCAGGCGTCTGAGGAAGCCATAGACAGTTGGATCTTCGAGCCGAATGTCACCACGAGAATGTCATAGAGCGCGCGACCGATGATGAAGGTCACGAGGGTGGTGATGAAGGCCCTGAGCCTCAGGAAACCGATCAGATAGCCGTTCACCGCGCCGAAGACGAGGCCCATGCCGAGCGAGGCGACGAGGGCCAGCCAGACCGGCTGTTCGAAGATGAAGAAGGTCGAGACCGCCGCGAAGGCCGACAACGCAAAGATCGAGCCAACGGACAGATCGATTCCTCCGCCCAGCATCACCACTGTAAGACCGGTTACCACGAGGCTGAACTCGCCCAGCTGGCGGGTCGATTCCTGCAGGGAGTAAAGCTTGAAAAAACCTGGGATCGCGGTCCCGAAGGTGGCCACGGTTACGACCAGGGCAAGAAAGGGAATCGCGTTGTCGGTCCAGCGCTTGGTCAGGATCTCCCCAATGACGTGATCGGGGACGAGGTTGAAGCGCCAGGCTTGAAGCCGTTCGCGGAAAGTCATAAGGGTCTATCGGGTCAAGAGAGAGGGAACGGCCGGAGGGCTCCGGCCGTTCCGCTTCGAGTACGGGTGTCCGCGATCAGTTGGCCATCGCCTGCAGCGCCTTCAGGTCCCAGCAACTGTCCGGACGCAGATCCGCCTTGGTCGTGGCCCTGAGCAGCGTGTAGATGTAGGGCGACGAGGTGCCCGCCGGCTGGCCGCTTTGCAGCAGGTACTTGATGATCGTGACCATGTTGTAGCTTTCCTGCGCCAGTTCGGTCATCACCACCGCGCCATAGGTGCCATCCTCGATCTTGTCGCAGTCGGCCGTCTTCTCGCCGCCGCCGGTGGTGACCAGGAACACCTGATCCTGCTTGCCTGCGTCGCGGATCGCCGCCGAAGCGCCGGTTGCATCGCCGTCCCAGAAGTCGATGATGCCGCAGATGTCGGGGTGCTGCTGGAGCATCGTGGTCGTCACATTGCGCGAGGTGGTCGCATCCCAGTTCGAATCGGGCTTCGCCACGACCTCGAAATCGGGATGTTTGGATAGCACGTCCATGATTCCGGCATACTGGAAGAGGCTGGTCGCGTTCACCTCGTCGCCCTGCACCAACCCGATCTTCTTCGACGAATTCTCGCCGCAGCCCTTCACCACGGCTTCGGCCTCGAGCCGGCCAAGCTCCGTCCAGTCGCTGCCCAGGTAGGCATCGGCATTGAAGTTCGCCGGATTGTCGATCAGCAGCACATAGATGCCCGCCTTCTGCGCCCTCTTGAGGAGCTTGGAGTAGGAGTTGAGGTCGGGCGACATCACGATCAGAACGTCGGGCTTCTGGTCCGAGGAGATTGCCTCGGTCAGTGCCTGTGCGCCGGCCTCGACGCTCCAATTCGGATCGCGCGTCTCGAAAACGCCGCCGAAAGCCCCGACCTCGCGCTTGAGGATTGCGGCCCAGCCCTGCGCCAGGTCGAAGCCCATCGCCATCGGCACCATAAGAATACGCTTGCCGCTGAGCGCCTTCGCATAGGCTGCCGGCCCAGGATCCTGCGCAGAGGCGGGCAGAGCGGCGAATGTTGCCACCGACATCACGGCGGCCATCAGAATTGCTTTCATCGGTTTCATGTCCTTGTCCTCTCCCTTTTCGATTTGAGTCTTTTGGTTGATGGTGTGGTACTCAAATGTCGCCCTGCTGTGCCGTCTGTTCGTCGCGCGGGTTGAGAAGGCCATCGACGATGATCGCGAACAGCAGGATCGTCGACTTGATAAGGTTCTGGTAAAGCAGCGGGATATCCATGATCGTCATCGCGTTCAGCATGAGCCCGATCAGCGCTGCCCCCACCAGCACGTTGCGGACGCCGCCCTTGCCCCCCGACAGGCCGATGCCGCCGATCACCGCCACAAGCACGATGTCGTAGAGCAGGGTGGAGTTCACCACGCGGGTGTTGATCGAATGCAGGCTGGCCGCCGTCAACAATCCGGCCGCGAAGGCGGTCAACGCCGACAACACATAGCGCAGTACCAGCATCGGCCGGACAGGGATGCCGATATTGCGCGCCGCCACCGGGTTGTCGCCGGCGTAAAAGACGTAGCGTCCCCACTTCGTGAAGCGCAGGAACAGAAACACCGCTCCCGAGAGCGCCGCGAAAATGTAGACTTCAATCGGCACCCCAAGGTAGCGCAACCCGCCCATCACTTCGACCCAGTGGCCGTCCGGCACGGGCACCGCGTCCGAGGGAATCAGCTGCGATCGGACGTAGCCGAATACGAACGATCCGCCGGCCAGAGTTACGAAGATCGCCGGCACGTCGGCATAGGCGACGAGGAACCCCTGCATGAACCCGATGGCCAGCACCCCGCCCAGCACCAGCGCCAGCGCCGCCTGATCGGCCATGCCGTCGCCGAGAAGCTGCAGGTACCAAGCCACCGACATCGCCATCACGGCCACCATCGAGAGATCGATGCCTCGGCCGATGATCACCACCGCCATCCCGAGCGCTAGAATGCCGAGGACGGCGATCGAGCGGACAATGGCGATCAGGTTGGCGGCGGTCAGGAAGCCCGGTAGCCCGAGCGCTGCGACGCCGAAGATCAGCACGGCGACGACGAGGACGATGCGTTCCTGATTGAGGGTCCGCAGGAAGGTCCAAGGGTCTTCGCCCATCCACGCCTCGTCTCGTCTCTGGATACACAGCGGGTCCCCACCGGGCCGGCCGCGCCAAGTCTAGCCGGCAGGCAATGTCGAGGTCCAACGAAAGATTCCGCTGCAATTCCATGTAGAAGCGGAATTTGGTCAAACAAAGGACAGAAGCCCGCATGTCGCCATGGCGGGACCGGCCGGTTCGCCCAAAGGCAGCGTCTGCAACAGCGCAACACGGCCAGAGCACGTCGATCTGCAGGTCGCGTGGTCCGCTCTTGCCCGCAGCCTCTCGTCCGGTTCTGGGGCCGCTTAGGGATCCTGCCATCCTCCGATCGCTCTTCGATGCCGGGCGCAGCCGGCGCGGCCAAGCGCCGCGCTCAAGACCCGACCATGGCCGTTGAAATCCTCTAGTGCGACGGTGCTGAAGGGAACGGCTTTCACCGCTGGAAGCAAGACGGCAGCATGGGACCGGATGAGTTGATGAAACTCAAAAGGTCTCGCGGGCCGAGCGAGCGGCTGCGTTGCGCTAAATGCGCTGCCCTCCGTCGGCGTGAGGGTCACCCGGACCGCGGCGGCCGGTCTCGGACCATGCAGCTACTCGAGCGCGCCGAGCGGATTCCGCTACTTTCGTGGCGGGGCGTCAAGCACCCGAGGCCGCGCCGCCGCTGGCCCAGCGGTCCTTGCCCTACGCCGCTCCATGGCCGCAGCTAGGCCGCGCCGGGAATGGCATCGAGCCGGTGGGCCTCGCGGGCGAGCGGCAAAGTCAGGTCCGTCAGCAGCTCTTCGAGCGTGCCGTCGTCGGCCGCCAATCCGGCGACCGCGGCCTCGATGAGGGCACTCCGCTGAGGCCCGATCAAGGGCACCGTGAGCGCCCGGTACTTCGCCGTGAGCTCGCGGTCGTCGAGCGGGTTCTCCGGGTTGCCGCGCGCCACGGCCGGCTCGGATTCGACCGCCGTACCGTCCGCGAAATGGAACACGACATGCGCCCAACGCTCGGCCGGGAACCGCGCGTTGTAGGCCTCGCTCTCCCGCAGGATCATGGATCGGCTGAGGTTTAGAATCTTCGGGTCCGTCAATCCGGCCGCGCCGATCTCGGAGGCGCCGAGCGTCCCCCGGACCAGCGCCGCGGCGACCGGGAACGGCAGGCTGTACTGGGCCTCCTCCGTCGTCCGCGGCGTGCGCGCGGCGAGCCGCACGCCTTGATGGAAGGTCACGACCTCGACTTGGTCGATCGCATGGGCCGTCAGGCCCAGCCCGCGCTGCAGGTCGATCGCCGCCTCGACCGCAGGCTGTGCCCAGCGGCACACCGGATAAGGCTTGAAATACTGCTCCAGAATACGCCAGCGGCTGCCCAGGTCGCCCCAGACCTCCGCGACCTCGGGCGATTCCACGGTGAGCGCCGGGGCGCCCGTGAAGCCGTCCGCAGCCAGATAGGCGGCGCTCAACCCGGCGAGGGCGCCCCAGCCCGAGCCGTCCTTGACCATCGTCGGATGGTCGATGCAGCGCATCATCTGGCTGCGCGGGCCGTGATACTCGGCGATTCCCAGCGCCTCCCGCGTCCGGGCGGCGTCCAGGCGCATCAACTTGGCGCCCAACCCCGCACAGGCGAGCGCGTTCCAGGCCCCCGAGGTGTGGTAATCGCAAGCCGTGGCATGGAGCGCCATGCCGGCCCGCGTCGCCACTTCGTAGCCCAGGACCATATTCGTCAGAAGCTCGCGCCCGTCGGCCGCGAGACCGTCGTCGATCAGGGCCAGAACGGCGGGCAGGACGGCCACGCCCATGTGGCCCTTGGTGAGCACGTGCCCGTCGTGCGCGTCGAAACTGTCGATCGTCGAGGCACCGGCCAGCGCCGCGCCGAGCGGGCTGACGCGCCGACCGTCGAACAGCAGACGGGCGCCGCGCCCGCCCGAACCGGCGCCGTAATGGCGCGCCGCGTGGTCGTGGACGATGCGCGAGAGGTCGGTCTTTCGGCCGGCGGCGGCGACCCCCACGAGGTCCAACAGACAGCGGGTGGCCTGCGCGACGACCGGCTCCGGCAGGTCCGCGAAGCGCAGGTCGTGAACGAAGGAGACGACGGATACGGGCATGTGGCTTACTCCCCGGCGAAAACCGGTTGACGCTTCTCGAAGAAGGCGCCGACCGCCTCTTCGTGATCGCGCGTGTGGTGGCAGGCCGCCTGGAACGCCGCAGCCAACTCGAGCAGTGTGTCGAAGCGGACCGTCTGGCCCTCGCGGATCAGGCGTTTTGCCATGCGCAGCGCGCCCGGAGGATTGGCGGCGATGCGCGCGGCAAGGTCCTGCGCCTCCGGCAGCAGGCGCTCGCCGGAGACGACCCGCGAAACCATGCCCCAGGCCAGGGCGGTCTCGGCGTTGACGGGCTCGCCGGTGAACGACATCTCGCAAGCCCGCGACAGGCCGACCGCACGCGGCAACAGCCACGAGCCGCCGTCGCCCGAGATCAGCCCGACCTTCACGAAATTCTCCGCGAACACCGCATTGTCCGAAGCGATGCGAATGTCGCACGCCATCGCGGTATCGCAGCCGGCGCCGTAGGCCGGACCGTTGACCGCGGCGATGGTCGGCACTTCGAGATTGTAGAGGGTCAGCGCCAGGCGCTGGATGCCGTTGCGATAGCCGTCCCGCACCTGGGCGGGCGTGCCGGCAAAGGTGCCGACCCGGTCGCGCATGTGCTTCAGGTTGCCGCCGGAGGAGAAGGCCGAGCCGGCGCCGGTGACGACGAGCGCCCGCACGGTCGGATCGCCCGCGACCTTTTGGCAGGCCGCGATGGCGGCGTCGACCATGTCCTGGTCCGTCAGTGCATTCCGGGTATCCGGCCGATTGAACGTCAGGGTCGCGACGTGATCGTCCTGCGCATAGAGAATCGGGTCGGTCATGCTGCCTGCTCCCCGGCGTATTTGGTGACGAGTTCGCGCTTCAGGACCTTGCCGCTCGGGTTCGTCGGCAGGGTATCGAGGAAGACGATCCGCTTCGGCCGCTTGTATCCGGCGAGGTCGTCGCTCGACTTGCAGAAGGCGTCGATGCCGTCGGCCGTGACGTCGGCATCGCTGCGGACCACGAAGGCAGTCACGACGCTGCCCCACTTGGGATCGGGCAGGCCAACAATGGCGGCCTCCTGGACGCCGGGGCAGCGGTAGAGAATTTCCTCCACCTCGCGGGGGTAGATGTTCTCGCCGCCCGAGACGATCATGTCGTCCGCCCGGCCGTGGAAGTGGAAGAAGCCGTTCCGGTCCCGGCTGAAGAGGTCGCCGGTGTAGAGCCAGCCGGCCTTCAGCTTCTTCGCGGTTTCGAAGGGGTTGTTCCAATAGCCGGACATCGCCTGCGGCCCGCGGACGATAAGCTGACCGATCTCGCCCGGCGCCACGATCTCGGAGGGCGGCACCTCGCGGCCCGGCTCGTTGCCGATGATGCGGCAGTTGCTGATCAGGGTCGGCTTGCCGCACGAGCCGAGATGGGCCAGCGCGTCCTCGGGGTGGAGCAGGAGGGTCAAGCTGGCCTCGGTCATCCCGTAACCGTTGAAGATGTTCGGGCAGAATTCCTTTATGACCCGCTCCATGGTGGCGGAGGAGATCGCCGCGCCGCCGGTCGTGATCATGCGCAGGCTGCTGACCTCGAATTCCTGGAAGCGCGGGTGAAACAGCATCTCCTGGATCTGGGTCGGCACGGCGAACAGCGTCGTCACCTTCTCGCGCTGGATCGTCTCCAGCGTGCGGACGGCCTCGTAGCGGCCGAGCACGACGTTCGTGCCGCCGACCATCATGTGTGGGATGAAGAAGGCCTGCATGCCGCCGACGTGGTACAGCGGCGCAATGTGCAGCGCGACGTCCCGGTGCGACAGGCTGTATTCCATGACGCAGTTCATGGCGATCGCGACGTCGTTGGCGTGCGAGTGCATAACGCCCTTGGGCCGACCGGTCGTGCCGGAGGTGTAGACCAAGGCCGACAACTGATCGCCCGCGGGAATCGGCCGCGGCTCGCCGCGATCCACGGTGCTCTCGGCGAGAGTCTCGAAGTGCAGATGACCGTCCGGTACCGTTCCCTCGTCGTAGGAGCAGGAGATATAGTCGTGCACGCTGCGCACGCGGTCCTGCACCTTGAGGGCGTTGTCGGCCAGGTATCGGCCATAGACGAGAATTCGAGCGCCGGAGTCCTGCAGGATGTGGGCGACTTCGCCGGGCGACAGGCGAAAGTTCAGCGGCACCGCGACGGCGCCGAGAAGCTGGCAGGCGAAGTAGGTCGTGACCGAGTGCTCCGAGGTGCTGACGTAGAAGGCGACCCGGTCGCCCGGGCGCACGCCGAGGTCGGAGAGCGCCTGGGCGAAGCGGCTGACGCGGCCGTACCACTCCGTATAGGTCCATCGGCGGTCCTCGAAGACCAGCGCGGTATGGTCCGGATAGCGCTCGACCGCCTGTTGAAAGATCGTGGTGATGTCCATTTCCATGGTCCCTGCTGCGGGGCCCGATCCAGGGCCTAGAGGTTCGGTTTGACGTCCGGCAGGTCGCGGCTGGCGATCAGGTACTTCGCCATCTCCGACGTGCCGCCGACGATGGGCAGCGCCCGGGCGTCTCGGTAGATCTGCTCCGCCCGGCCGTATTCCTTGGTGATGCCGTCCCCGCCCAGGATCTGAACGGTGTGGTCGGCGCAGTAGGTCGCGGCCTCCGTGGAAACCAGCTTGGCCATGGCCGCAGGCTTCATGAGATCCTTGCCGCCGACGCCGGCGTCGTACATCTTCGCGGCCCGATAGGTGAGCAGTTCGGCCGCATCGATGCGCCAGCTCATGTCCGCGATCTGATCCCAGACGAGCTGCTTCGCGCCCAGCTTCTGGCCGAAGGTCACCCGCTTCTGTGCGTGCGCGGTGGCAATGTCGAAGGCGCTTCGTGCGACCCCAAGGCCCGAGCCACCGAGAATGATGCGCTCGAAATTGAACATCGACAGCATGATTCGGAAACCGCCGTCGGGTTCGCCCAGCAGGTGGTCGGCCGGCACCCGCACGCCGCGCAGCTCGACCTCGCCGACCACGCAGCCGTTGCGGCCCATGAAGGTATAGGTGCGTGGGAATCCCATGCCCGGCGTGCCCTTCGGCACGACCACGGCGGACATGCCCTCTTGCGCAGGCACCTCGGGATTGGTGATGCCATAGATGATATAGGTATCGGCGACCGAGGCGTTGGAGATGTAGCGCTTGAAGCCGTCGATGACCCATTCCTTCGTCTCGGAGTCGAAGCGAATGCGGGTCTCCATGCCCGCCGAGTCGGAGCCGACGTTGGGCTCCGTGACGCCGATCGCGCCAATCTCATATCCCTCGACGATGCCGCTCAGATAGCGCTCCCGCACCGCGGGCGTCGCATAGCGATGCAGGGGAAAGGCGCAGGACAGCGCCGTCGCGATCGTGGTCTCGAAGGCATAGTTGAGATAGGCCGACTCCTCGGAGAGGATCGTCGCATGCGTGAGCCCGGGCTCGGAGAGGGACCCCCGGTACAGGTCACGGAACATAAGGCGCATATACCCGGCTTCGCCGAGGGCGCGCACGACCTGCTTGACCGCGTCCCAATCCTTGTCGTCCTCGATGGCCGCGGCGCGCGGCGCCAGCTCGCGGCTCAGGAAGTCGCGCACCTCGGCGCGAAAGCCGCGGTCGGTCTCGGTGAGAATGAAGTCGCGCATTACAGGCTCCTTACGGCTTCCGGCACACCGACGATGGAGACGAGACGGTCGATCTCGCGGTCGATGAGGCCCAGGTTCGAATCGCGCAACGTCGGCAGCAGGTAGCGCGCCAGGCGCACGCGCTCGTAGTCGATCTCGGCGGAAATCAGCACCTCGTCCTTGCCCGCCTGCGCCAACGTCTTTCCGAAGGGATCGAGGATGCGCGATCCGCCCCAGAAGGTCAGGTCGCCTTCCACTCCCACCCGATTTGCCATGACGACCGGCATTCCGTAGGTCATGGCATAGAACTCCAGGTTGACCGCCCAGCCGTTCGGGTTGTCGAACTCGGCGCCGACCGCCTCGACGGCGGAGCTGATCGGGGCGAAGAGGACCGTCGTGCCGTGGACCGCGGCGATATGGACCAGGGCCGGATTCCACAAGTCGGCGCAGATCAGGACACCGGTCCGCCAGCGCGGAGCGAACTCGAAGGTCTCCACGTAACGGCCGGTGGCGAAGTGCTTGCCGTCCTCCAGCTTGCCGTAGGTCGCGAGGTTTATTTTGCGATGGAGGAAAACGACCTCGCCGTCGCGCACGGCAATCGCGGTGTTGTAGAACTGCGCGGCCACGGCCTCCTCGATCAGGCCGAAAATGGTGCACATCGGGCCGGAGGCGCGGGCGATCTCCGCGACAATCGGATCGTCGCGGCCGATCGCCAGGCGCAACGTCTCGGAACCGGCGTTGTGTCCGGTCAAAGACATCTCGGGAAACAGCAGAATGTCGACGTTGTCGGCCCTTGCTGCCTCGACCATCGCGAGGTGCTTCGGCAGGTTGGCGCGAGGATCTCCGAGGATGCTTTCGATCTGGGCAATCGCCACCTTGAGTTTCCGAACGTTCGACATCTTGGAATGCCCTTCTGGGAAAATTCGCAAACGAACGCGGTGGCGCGGGCGGTCAAAGGACAAGCGACCGCCCGCGCCAGGCACGATTCAGATCAGGCCCTGTTCCTTCAGGAAATCCTGGGAAACCTGCTCGATCGTCTTCTTCTCGACATCGACGCTGGCGTTCAATGCCGCCATGGTCGCGTCGTCGAGCTTCGCCGACATCGCGTTCAGGATGTCCGCCAGCTCCGGGTGCTTCTTCAGAACGTCACTGCGCACGACCGGGGTCAGGGCGTAGGCCGGAAAATAGCCCTTGTCGTCCTTCAGCACGACGAAGTCGAACGCCGGAATGCGGCCGTCGGTCGCGAACACCAGGCCGACGTCGACCTGCTTGTCCTTCAGGGCCTGATACACCAGGCCGCTGTCCATGCGCTTCACGTCGCTGCGCGGGAACTCGAAGCCGTAGGCCGCCTGCAGCGGCTTGAGGCCATCCGGCCGGCTATAGAACTCGGCATTGCTGGCGAAGGTCAACTTCCGGCCGTCGTGCAGCGCCTTGCTCAGGTCGCTGAGCGAGGCAATGTCCAACTTCTGCGCGTCGACCTTGTTCATGGCCAGGGCATAGGTGTTGTTGGCCTTGGAGGGATTGAGCCAAACGAGGCCCTTCTCGGCGTCCAGCTCCTTGACCTTGGCGTAAGTGTCCTCGGCCGTCAGGCGCTCGTTCACCTTGTTGTAGGTGATGAGGGAGGTGCCGGTGTATTCCCAATAGAGGTCGATTTGGCCGCTCTCCTGGGCCTGGCGCAGAACGGCGCTGCCCATGCCGGCCTTACGGTCCACCGAGAAGCCCTTCGCCTCCAGCAGCTGCGCCGTCATCTCGGCGAGGATCTGCTGCTCGGTGAAGTTCTTGCCGCCGACCACCAGGGTC
>Ga0102953_1001347_pt1 | contig 15758 bp, 13 predicted proteins | sample SalPon2A_C_D2_MG_FD_78509 | JGI IMG/M metagenome (GOLD analysis project Ga0102953, IMG submission 78509) | Soil microbial communities from South San Francisco under conditions of wetland restoration - Salt Pond MetaG R2A_C_D2_MG | ecosystem: Environmental > Terrestrial > Soil > Wetlands | place... | reverse complement strand
GGGCATGCCCCAGTGTAGGCGAGGCGCGGAACGCCGGCAGCCATTCCGACGGCGCGCTGGAGGGAAGCCAGCGAGGGCTGAGCCGCGGACGGCCGCGACGTGATCACGACCTTCGGCAGCGGCCAGGGCGGGAACGCCCGGGGACGCCGTGCCGATGAAGGATCGCCTGCGTCGACCCCGACAAACGTCCGTTGACCGTGCCGTCGCCGGCGCCCATGCTGACGGCGTGGCCGCCGAACGCACTCGCGGCGGCGAGGGAGCGACAGATGATCACCTGGACCCTGGCGTCCGGCTGGACGCTCGAGCTGGTGCGGGCCGGGGAGGGGACGCCCGCCGACCTGGCGGCGCGCGCGGAAGCGATCCCGGCCAGCGTGCCCGGCTGCGTGCACACCGACCTGATGGCCGCCGGCCTCATCCCCGACCCTCTGGTGGACGAGAACGAGACGCAGGTGCAGTGGATCGGAGAGTGCGACTGGCGCTACCGCTGCCGCTTCACCGCCCCGGACTCGCTGCTGGCGCGGGAGCGGGTCGACCTGCACTGTGAGGGCCTCGACACCGTGGCCGAGGTCAGCGTGAACGGCACCGTCGTGGGGCGCAGCGAGAACATGCACCGCCCCCACCGCTTCGAGGTGGGCGCCGCGCTTCACCCGGGCGAGAACGAGCTCGTCATCGACTTCCGCTCCGCGCTGGCCTACGCGCGCGATCAGGAAGCTCGCCTGGGGGAGCGTCCCCGCAGCTACCCGCTGCCCTACAACTTCGTGCGCAAGATGGCCTGCAACTTCGGGTGGGACTGGGGCCCGACCCTGGTGACGGCCGGCATCTGGCGACCGATCCGCCTGGAGGCGTGGTCGGAGGCGCGCATCCGCCAGGTACGGCCCTGGGTGCGCCTGGTCGAGGACCCGGCGGCCGCGCGTCTCGAGGCTCCGAAGACGGGACAGCTGGAGGTCCACGTCGACCTGGAGCGCGTCGGCGAGCCCACCTGCCTGACGCTCCACGCCCATCTGTGCGGCCGCGGTGACGATCCCGTCGAGGTGACGGCGGAGGCCCACGTGTGCGCTCACGACGCCACCACCGCGCTCACCCTGGAGGTGCCCGAGCCGCGCCTGTGGTGGCCGGCCGGTTACGGCGCGCAACCGCTCTACGACCTCACCGTGACGATCCACCACGAGCCGGAGCAGGGGGCGTCCAGCGAGCTCGACCGCCGGCATCTCGGGGTGGGCTTCCGGACCGTGGCGCTCGACACCGGCCCCGACGAGGCCGGCGCGGCCTTCGCGTTCGTGGTGAACGGCCGCCGCGTCTTCGCCAAGGGCGCCGACTGGATCCCCGACGACCCCTTCCCGTCGCGCGTGGAGGGGAGCCGCCTGGCGCGGCGCCTCGGCCGCGCGGCGGAAGCGGGGATGAACATGGTGCGCGTGTGGGGCGGCGGGATCTACGAGTCCGACGCCTTCTACGATGCCTGCGATGCCCTCGGGCTGCTGGTGTGGCAGGACTTCGCCTTCGCGTGCGCCGCGTACCCCGAGGAGGAGCCCTTCCGCAGCGAGGTGGCGGCCGAGGCGCGCGCCAACGTGGTGCGCCTCATGCCCCACCCCAGCCTGGCGCTGTGGAACGGCAACAACGAGTGCCTGTGGCAGCACGACGAGAACGGCTGGGAAGGGGCGCTCGACGGGCGGACCTGGGGACGCGGCTACTACCTCGACCTGCTGCCCGAGCTGGTGAGGCGCCTCGACCCCACCCGGCCCTACTGGCCCGGCAGCCCCTGGTCGGGCCCCGAGGACGTGGCGCCCAACGCCGACGGCTACGGCTGCAAGCACATCTGGGACGCCTGGAACGAGAAGGACTACACGACCTACCTGGCCGTCGAGCCGCGCTTCGTGGCCGAGTTCGGGCACCAGGCGCCGCCGACCTGGGCCACCCTGCGCGCCGCCATCTCCGAGCCGAAGCTGACGCAAGACGGCCCCGGCATGCGCCACCACCAGAAGGCCGTGGACGGCGACCGCAAGCTCCGCACGCGGCTCGCCGAGCACTTCCCGGTTCCCGAGGACTTCGACGCCTGGCTGTTCGCGACGCAGCTCAACCAGGCCCGGGCCGTGCAGCTGGGGGTGCACCACTTCCGGGCGCTGGCGCCCCACTGCTCGGGCGCGCTGGTGTGGCAGCTCAACGACTGCTGGCCGGTGACGAGCTGGGCGGCTCTCGACGGCGGCGGCCGGCCGAAGCCGTTGTGGTACGCCTTGCGCCACGCCTTCGCGCCGCGTCTGCTCGGCTTCCATCCCACGCCCGACGGCCTGGCGCTGGTCCTCCACAACGACAGCGACGAGCCGTGGCGCGAGGAGGTGCGCTTGCGACGGCTCGCCTTCGACGGCGAGGCGCTCGTCGACGAGCGCCTCGAGCTCGCCGCGGAGCCGCGCAGCCCAGCGGTGTGGCTGACCCTTCCCGCCGGCCTCGCCGCCCCCGGCGACGCCACGGCGGAGCTGCTGGTGGCGGACGCGGCAGGCTCCCGCGCGGTCCACTTCTTCGCCCGCGACAAGGACCTCAGCTACCCGGTGCCGGAGCTCGCCACCGAGCTGGCCCTGGAGCGCGCGCCGGACGGCGGGCACCGCCACCGGCTCACGGTGCACGCCCGCAGTCTGTTGCGCGACCTGTGCCTCTTCCCCGACCGGCTCCACCCCGGCGCCAGCGTCGACGACGCGCTGGTGACGCTGCTGCCCGGCGAGGCGCACGTCTTCACGGTGGACAGTCCGGTCGCGCTCGGCCGCGCCCCCCTGTCGAAGGGGCCGGTGCTGGTCAGCGCCAACGACCTGGTGCCGGCGCGGCAGCCGGCCTGAGGGGCTCCGCGCCGAAGGCCGCCGCCGGGCCGCCCGACGGGGCGCCGGCCCGCGCCGCGTTGCGGCCGGCCTACGGCAGCGGCCGCGATGCGCCTGGCGTCACGGACCGCGGGTGAGGTACGCGTCGCAGGGTCCGTTGACGTTCACCGCGGCGGGGTCGATCCAGCCGCGGCCCGAGCCCGGCACGCTGCCGCTGCCGGCGTCGACCTGCAGCCAGTGGCCTGGGGAGGCCCCCGTGATCGCGACGTAGCCCTGGGCCGGGAGCGTGGCGATCACCGGCGCATCCGGCTGCGGCGCCGCCCGGATCGGCGTGGCCGCCATGGCCATCTCGAAGCACACCCCGGGCGGGGGCGACACCCGGCGCGGCAGCCGCGAGCACGCGCCCTGCAACCGCAACCGGGTGTCCGGCGGCAGCCAGCGCCAGCGGAAGGGACCCACGTTGGCCGCCTGCGCGGTCCCCGGGGCGACCGCCCACCACCCCGCCGCGTCCCTGCCCACCACGGCCACGGGATCCCCGGGCTGGACCGTCCCGAAGCGCCTGGCCCCGCTGCCCGCCCGGTCGTAGACGGGCGTCTGGGCCGAGACCCAGCCGGTGCACGGGAACGGCGCCGGGCGTGCGGCGGTCTGAGGCACGGACCGGGCCGCGCTCGGCGGCGGGCCGGGCGTGCCGCCCGCGGCCGGCGCGCCGGAGCGCTCGCCCGTGCTGCCGCACGCGGCCAGGCCCACGGCGAGAGCGAGAACGCACGCGGCCGCCAGGCCCGCCGCCCGGCCGCGCGGCCGCAGCGTCACCCCTCCTCGCCCGCCAGCCCGAACCAGCCCGCCGCCTTGACGTCGAGGTTGAGATAGAGATGCTTCTCCTCCTGGTACTCGCGCAGGCCACCGAGCCCCAGCTCGCGGCCCACGCCGCTCTGCTTCATGCCGCCCCAGGGCGCCTGCGGATAGTAGGGGTGGAAGTCGTTCAGCCACACGGTGCCGAAGCGCAGCGCCTTGCCCATGCGTACCGCCCGCGCCGTGTCCCGCGTCCAGACCGCGGCCGCCAACCCCGAGACGGTGCCGTTGGCGGCGGCCACGGCGTCCGCCTCGTCCGTGAACCGCTCGACCGTGAGCACCGGGCCGAAGATCTCCTCGTGCGCGATGCGCATGTCGCGCTGGACCCCCGTCAGCACGGTCGGCTCCAGGAAGTTGCCCGCCGCGAACCGCGCGCCTGCCGGGCGGCGGCCGCCGAGCCGAAGGCCGGCGCCCTCCTCCAGGGCCAGCGCGATCAGCCGCTCGACCTTGTCGCGGTGCTCGGCGCTGATGAGCGGTCCCATCTCCGTGCCGGGCTCCCAGCCGTACCCCAGGCGGATCCGCCGTGCCCGCTGCAGGATGGCGTCCACGAAGCGTTCTTCGAGGCGCTCCTGCACCAGCAGCCGCGAGCCCGCCGAGCACACCTGGCCGGCGTGGTAGAAGACCGCGTTGAGGGCGTGGTCCACGGCCGCGTCGAAGTCGGCGTCGTCGAAGACGATGTTGGGGTTCTTGCCGCCGAGCTCGAGCGCCACCCGCTTCGCACCCTCGGCGGCGGCCCTGGCGATCGCGCGGCCGGTGACGATGCCGCCCGTGAACGACACCACGTCCACGTCCGCGTGCGCCGCCAGGGCTGCGCCGACGGTCGGGCCCGCCCCCAGCACCACGTTGGCGGCGCCGTCGGGCACGCCCGCCTCGGCGAGCAGCTCCACCGTGCGGACGGTGGTGAGCGGCGTCAGCTCGCTCGGCTTGATGACCAGCGTGCAGCCCGCCGCCAGGGCCGGCGCCAGCTTCCACGATGCCTGCAGCAGGGGGTAGTTCCACGGCGTGATGAGGGCGGCGACGCCGGCGGGCTCGCGCAACGTGAGGCTGAGCGCCTCCGCCTGCACCGGGTTCACCTCACCGCCTGCCGTCGACACCAGGGCCCCGAAGTACCGGAACGCCTCCGCCACCTGGGTCATGTCGTCACGGCTCTCCGTCAGGGTCTTGCCCGTGTCCCAGGTCTCCAGGCGTGCCAGCTCCTCGCTGTGCGCGTCGAAGAGATCGGCCGCGCGCGCCAGCACCCGGGCGCGCTGCTGCGGGTACTGGCGCGGCCACGGCCCCTCGTCGAAGGCCCGCCGCGCGGCCTCCACGGCGGCGTCGACGTCCTCCGCGTCGCCCTCGGGAACGACCGCCAGCAGGCGTCCGGTGGTCGGCTCGAGGACGTCGCGGGTGGCCCCGGAGGCCGCCGGCAGGGCTCGCCCGCCGATGCGCTGCTGGGGACGCAGCGGCTGCGGCGGCGGCGCGTCGCGGGCGGCGACCGCCGCGCGGGAGTGAGGATCGTCGCTCACGGTGCGTGCGCTCCTTCCGCGGCCGTCAGCAGGCCGCCAGCACCAGCTCGATGGCCTCGCCGACGGCGCGCTCGGCCGGCACGTCGGGGCCCAGCAGCGCCTGGAAGGCGACCGCGTTGAAGAACAGGCGCGCCGCCACCATGGCGCGCGCGGCCGTCAGCGGCGGCCCGTCGGCGGCCGCCATGCGTTGCGCCAGCGCATCCACGGCGCGCTCCAGCACGTCCTCCCAGTGCTCCCGCAGATCGTCCTTCTGGAGCACCTCGCGGATGACGATGCGGACCATCGGCCCGCTGCGATGCGCCAGCTCGAACAGGCGGATGCCCGCGGTCTGCAGCAGCGCGCGGCGACCGGCGTCCTTGACGTCCGCGACCAGCTCCGCGAAGCGGGGCAGGAAGGGCCGCTCGTCGATGAGCGCCTGCAGCAGCCCGCGCTTGGTCTTGAAGTAGTAGAAGATCAAGGCGCTGGTCACGCCCGCCCGTTCGGCGACCGCGCTGGTGGCGGTGGCGTCGAAACCGTTCTCGGCGAACAGCGCCTCGGCGGCGTCGAGGATCTTCCGCCGGGCCTCGGCGCGTTCCCTCGCAACCCGCGGGCGCCCGACCCGCCTCCGGGGGCGGGCGCTTCCGCCTGCAGGCGCGGTGCCGGCGCCCGCTGTCCGACCGGTGTCGCCCCGGTCGCTCGGAGGATCGGATGTCTGCACGCTCGCTCCTTCCCGGATGGGGACGCTCCCCCTCCTTCCGGCCCCGCCCTACGCTACCCGGCGGAGAGCGAAAGGACGGGCGGGCCCAGCGTGCGGGCCCGCCCGAACAGCTGTTGCCTACAGCTGTCTCCTGCAGCCGTGGCGGGTGTGTCGTCTCAGCCGGCCCGGTCAGGCGCGCTGGGGCGTACGCCTCGGCTCGCCAACGCTCCCCATCGCCCACAGGGCGAGGATGAAGATGATGGCGCCGAGCACCCACGCGTTCCATGCCGGCACGGCCAGCGACGCGAACGTGAGCACCCAGGGCGCCACGAACGTCCAGGCGCCGAGGATCGTCAGGAACCACAGCACGCCGCGGGAGGCGGGGCTCCCCAGCGCCCAGAGGCTCACCAGGAACACCGCCGCACCGAGGATCCATGCGTTCCAGGCGGCCACCGTAGTGCCGGTGAACGCCAGGATCCACGGTGAGAAGAACAGCCACGCTCCGGCGAGTAGGTTGATCCAGTCCTGCCATCGAGTCCATGCACGCATGCTGGAACCTCCTTCCGGTCCCGTTAGCGGCGTCTGGCCAGGTGGCTTCCTGACCAGTCGGTTAAATAATGGGGGATGCTTCCCGGGATGTCAAGAGGATGGCCCACCGGGGCGGCACGGCCCCGCCCGGCGACCGCATCCGGCCGCTCCGTCACGCGGCCCCCTCGCCTGCACGATCGCCACCGCCGGCTCTCCGGCCGCCCCGAGCCGTGAGCCGGCCGGAACGCCGCCTCACGCCGCCTCACGCCGCCTCCGGCGCCTCCTCCTCCGGCACCAGCAGCACCTTCAGCGCCTTGCCGCGGGCGGCCGCCACCTCGAAGGCTTCGGCGGCGCGCTCGAGCGGGAACCGGTGGGTCACCAGCCGTCCCGCGTCCACCCGCCCCTCCGCGAGCAGGCGGATGGCGTCACGCACGTCGCTGGACACGTACATCAGGCTGCCCTGCAGCCGCAGCTCGCGGTCCTGCACGAGCCCCGCCTGGACGCGCGCGTCGGCGCCGTACACGCCGGCCACCACCACGGTGGCGCCCTTCACGCAGGCCTCCACCGCCGCGCGCAGCGCCGGCTCGTTGCCGACGCACTCGAAGACCACGTCGCAGCTCCCCGCCTCCAGCGCGGGCAGCGCCTGCAGGCCGAGCGCCTCGGCGACCCGGCGCCTCTCCTCCAACGGGTCTGCCAGCACTACCCGGGCGGCACCGTACGCCGTCGCGGCCAGCCCCGTGAGCAGCCCGATGGCGCCGCCGCCCACCACCCCGACGCTCGCGGCTGCCAGCGAGCCCGGCAGGCGCGCGGCGTGGACGGCCACCGCCATCGGCTCCACCAGGGCGCCCGCCTCGACGGACATGCTGTCCGGCAGGGGGTGCAGGCGGTCGGCCCGCACCGCGAAGCGCGCCGCCATGCCGCCGGGCGCCTGGAAGCCGAGCACCTCGAGGTTGTCGCAGATGTTGTAGCGGCCCTCACGGCAGCGGGGGCAGTGCCCGCACGGCAGCGACGGCTCCAGGGCCACCCGCATGCCGACCAGGGCCAGGTCGACGCCCTCGCCCACCGCCTCGACCCGGCCCACCAGCTCGTGGCCGGGCCACACCGGGTACGTCACGAAGGGGTGCTCGCCGTGGAAGGTGTGGATGTCCGAGCCGCAGATGCCTACGGCCTCCACCCGGACCAGGGCCTCGTCGGCGGCGGCGCGGGGTGTCTCCGCCTCGGCGATCTCGACCTCGCCCGCTCGCCGGATCACGACTCGTTGCACGGCTCACCGTCCTCTCGCCCGGCGCCCCGTCAGTGAGGCGCCGAGCCCATCATCACCAGGAGGTGTAGCCGCCGTCGATGACCAGGTTGGTGCCGGTCGCGAAGCTGGCGGCGTCGGAGGCCAGGAACCAGACCGCCCGGGCGATCTCGTCGGGCTCGCCGACGCGCCCCATGGGGGTCATGTCGAGCCACACCCTGTACCAGTCCGCGTTGCCCATGCCGAGCTTGGTCATCTCGGTGCCGATGTACCCGGGCGACACGGCGTTGACACGCACGCCGCGGCGGGCCCACTCGCCGGCCAGCGACTTGGTGAGCAGGATGACCCCGGCCTTGGAGGCGTTGTAGTGGCTCTGCGGCTGCGGGGCGTTGGCGATGACGCCCGACATGGACGCCATGTTGACGATGGCGCCGCTGCCGCGGGCCAACATGTGCCTGCCTACCTCACGGCAGCACCAGAACACGCCGTTGAGGTTGACGTTCATGACCTGCAGCCACTCCTCGTCGGAGATGTCCTCGGCCGGCGTGTTGGTCGCCACGCCCGCGTTGTTGACCAGGATGTCGATGCGCCCGAAGCGCTCCAGCGCGCTCTCCACCATGGCGCGCACGCTCCCGGGATCGCGCACGTCCACGTGGAGGTAGGCGCTGTCCACGCCGGCCTCCGCCAGCGCCTGGGCGCTGGCGCGCCCGCTGTCCTCCTGGAACTCCGCGACGCCCACGGCGGCGCCGGCCGCGCCCAGGGTGGCGGCGACGGCGCGACCGATACCGCGGCCCGCGCCGGTCACGATGGCGACCCGGCCGGAGAGATCGAGAGGGTTGGTGTCAGGCATGCAGGCCTCCTACGGCGGGCAGGAACAGGGTGAACCGGGGAGCACGGCGCCGGGAACACGCCGGTGGAGTCAGGGCGAACCAGGGTCCCGGGCGGGGGCCGCCGGCGAGAGGGGTCCGCCACGCCGGCCGGGGGAGCGGCGGCGTCACTTCACGGCCCCGAACGTCAGGCCGCGCACGAGCTGGCGCTGGGCCATCCAGCCGAAGACCAGGATCGGCGCCACGGCCAGCGCCGAGGCGGCCGACATCTTGGCCCAGAACAGGCCCTCGGCGGTCTTGAAGCCGGCGATGAAGACCGGCAGGGTCGCCGCCGCGGTGTTGGTCAGGTTGATGCTCCAGAAGGCCTCGTTCCACGCCAGGATGATGGCCAGCAGGCAGGTCGAGGCCAGCCCGGGGATGGCCACCGGCAGCACCACCCGGGCCATCACCTGGGCGGTGTTGGCGCCGTCGACCTGGGCGGCCTCGTGCATCTCGGTGGGGATCTCCTTGAAGTAGGAGTAGATCATCCACACCATGATCGGCAGGTTCATGGCGGTGTAGACGAGGATCAGGCCCCAGATGTTGTCGAGCAGGGAGAGGTCCTTGTAGATCAGGAAGATCGGGATGAGCACGCCGACGGCGGGGATGAACTTGGTGCTGATCATCCACAGCAGCGTGCCGTCGGTGCCGCGCGTGGGGTAGAACGCCATGGCGTAGGCCGCCGGCACCGCCAGCAGCACGCCGAGAGCGGTGGACACCAGCGACGACGCCAGCGAGTTGGCGGCGTAGTGCAGGTAGTTGCCGCGAGAGAGCGCCTCGCCGAAGCTCGCCAGGGTGGGGCGGAAGAAGAAGTGCGGCGGCAACGTGAAGGCTGCGGCCTCGGTCTTGAAGGCGGTCATCAGCATCCACAGGATGGGGAAGAAGAACAGCAGCGCCACGACATAGCCCACCACCGTGAGCAACCACTTGCGGCGCAGCTTGCGCCCTCGGGAGCGGTCCTGGGGCAGCGCGCGGGCGACCGCGGGGGCGCTCACGCCTTCGCTCCTTCGGCCAGGTTGGAGGCCACGAAGCGCACCAGGAAGACGGCCACGATGTTCGCCAGGATGACGGCGAAGATGGCGATGGCCGAGGCGGTGCCGATGTCGTACTGGAAGAACGACTCCAGGAAGATCAGATACGGGAGGTTGGTGGTGGCCAGCCCCGGCCCGCCGGAGGTGGTGGCGTAGATCTCCGCGAACTTGGTCAGGAAGAAGATGCTCTCGAGCATGATCACCACGTAGATGGTCTGCCCGAGGTGCGGCACCGTGATGAAGCGGAACTTCTGCCAGGGCCCGGCGCCGTCGAGCGAGGCGGCCTCCATCTCCTCGGCGGGCAGCGACTGCAGTCCGGTCAGGAGGACCAGCAGCGCGAACGGCACCCACTCCCAGCTGATCATCGCCACGATCGACGGCATGGGGAAGGTGGCGAGCCAGTCCACCGGCTTGAGGCCGAACGTCCGGAAGAGCGCGGCGAAGAGGCCGTACACCGGGTGCATCAGCATGTTCTTCCAGATGAGCGCCGTCACGACGGGCATCACGAAGAACGGCGAGATGGCCAGCGTGCGCGCCACCCCGCGTCCGAAGAAGTCGCTATCGAAGAGCAGCGCCAGCGCCAGCCCGATGACGACCGTCAGCACCAGGCAGGCCACGACGAGCACGATGGTGTTGTAGAGCGAGGTCCAGAAGGTGCCGCTGGTGAGCAGCTCGGCGTACTGGTGCAGGCCGACGAAGCCCCGCCGGGTGGGGGCGAGCAGGTTGTAGCGCCGCAGCGAGAAGTAGAGGGTGAGGGCGAGCGGCACGATCATCCAGAGCAGCAGGAAGCCGACCGATGGCCCGAGCAGCAGCAGCATGCTGGGCTGCCTGCGGCTCCGGGCACGCCGGCGCGCCGTCTCGAGCGCAGTCGTAGCCGTGGACATGTCCGTGGTCCCCCTGTTCCGCCGGCGCCGGTCGCCGCCGCTTGCCGCCGGCGGCTCGCGCGCACCGCGCGCGCGGCCGGCCTCCGCGGGTGGCTGGCACCGTTGGCTCGCCGGGCTCGGGCCGCGTCGGCCCGTGTCGGGAGGTGGGCGGCGGGGCCCGCCGGAGCGGGCCCCGCGCGCGTGGCGGTTCGGCTACTTGATGTAGCCTGCGTCCTTCATGGTCTTGGTCACGTAGTCCTGGGCCTGCTGCAGGCCGTCGGACACGCTGGCCTTGCCGGCCGCGATGCTCGCCAGGATCTGGCCGACGCGGGTGCCGAGGGCCTGGAACTCGGGGATGCCGACGAACTGCACGCCGGTGTAAGGCACCGGGTCCATCGTCGGGTGCGTGGGATCGGCGGTCTGGATGCTCTGCTCGACGATGCTGGCGAACGGTGCCGCCTGCTGGTAGCTGGGGTTCTTGTAGGTGGAGTCACGCGTGCCCGGCGGGACCGAGCCCCAGCCGTTCTGCTGCGCCACCAGCTGGATGTACTGCTGCGAGGTGGCCCACTCGGTGAAGGTCTTGGCGGCCGCCTCCTTCTTGGTCGACTTGGGGATGGCCAGCGACCACGACCACAGCCAGTGTGAGCCGTTGGTGGTGACCTGGTGGGGCGCGAAGGCGAAGCCGACCTGGTCGGCGACCTTGGAGTTGGCGGGGTTGGTCAGGTAGCCGGCGGCGACGGTAGCGTCCACCCACATGGCGCAGGAGCCGTTGGCGAAGAGCGTCTCGTTCTCGGTGAAGCCGTTGGAGGTGACGCCGGGAGGGCCGTAGTTGGTGACGAGGTCCTTGTAGAAGCTGGCGGCGTCGTTCCAGGCTGTCGAGGTGAGCTGCGGCTGCCAGCTCATGTCGAACCAGCGCCCGCCGAAGGCGTTGACCATGGTGTCGAAGACCGCCATGTTCTCGCCCCAGCCGGGGAGGCCGCGCAGGCAGATGCCGTAGACGTTCTGGCCGGGATCGTTGAGCTTGCTCGCGAAGGTCTTGATCTGGTCCCAGGTCGGCTTCTCCGGCATGGTGAGGCCGGCCTTGGCGAACAGGTCCTTGCGGTAGTAGGTCATCGACGACTCGGCGTAGAACGGCAGGGCGTACAGCGTGCCCTGGTAGGACAGGCCGTCACGGACCGGCTTGAGCAGGTCCTGAACGTCGTAGCTCGCCGGCATGTCGTTGAACGGCCGCAGCCAGCCGTTCTTCGCCCAGATCGGCACCTCGTAGGTGCCGATGGTCAGGACGTCGTAGGCCCCGGCGTTGGTGGCGATGTCGGTGGTGACCTTCTGCCGCAGCTCGTTCTCCGGCAGCACCACCCAGTTGAGCTTGATGTCCGGGTGGGACTGCTCGAACTGCGGCGTGAGCTTCTGCATCACCACCATGTCGGGGTTGTTGACCGTGGCGATGGTGATGGTGGTCGCCGCCAGCGCCGCGCTCGCGGCGGACAGCAAGCCGATCAGCAGGATCAGTCGTCTCATGCCTTGCCTCCTCTGGGCGTGCGTGTGGGGGCGAGCAGCCTGGCCCCCGCCCATAGCAGCTCGAGCGTTCTGGCCACGTGGCCATTCGTGCTTGCGTTCACAACACCCCTTTCCGGAACCCGGAAGGTCCTATGCTGCGTCCCCGTAAGCGAATACGGGAAACGCGCGCCTCCGCGCTCCCCCGAGACGACGTTATGGACTCGTGGCCATGACCATACGCCATCGCGCGGCCGATTGTCAAGGCCAGGCGGGAAACGGGTGGTACACTGGCCACGTGGCCACCATCAAGGACGTCGCGCGCAGGGCGGGGGTCTCCCCCACCACGGCCAAGCGCGCCGTCCGCGAGCCCGACCTGCTCGCCGATGGCACCCTCCGGCGCGTGAGACAGGCCATCGACGAGCTCGGTTACGTGCCCGATGCTGTGGCCGGGGCGCTCCGCCGCGGTCGCACCCAGACCGTCGGCCTGGTCGTGGGGAACATCCTCGAGCCCTTCTTCACGCAGCTGACCCGCACCATCTCGAAGCGGCTCCATCAGGAGGGTTACAGCCTCCTCGTGGCCGACAACGAGTACCGCACCGACCTGGAGCTGGACGCGCTGCAGATGCTCCACAGCCAGCGCGCCGCCGGCATCATCCTGCGCTCGGGCTACGGCGAGCCCAACCTCGGGTACCTGCAACGCCTGCGCACCATGGGCACCGCCGTGGTGGAGCTCGATTACCACTACCCCAACAGCCCCTTCAGCTGGGTGATGCTGGACAACGTCGCCGCCGTGGAGCAGGCCGTCAAGCACATGGCGGGGTTCGGGCACCGCCGCATCGCCGCGCTGGGCAGCTACGACCCCGAGCGCAACCCCGAGGACCGCTCGTTGAGCTTCGAGAGGGCCATGGCCGAGGTCGGCTTGCGCGTGCGCCCCGAGTACCGGCGCGTCATCCCCCTCACCGAGATCGAGGCCTACCGCCTCACCCGCGATCTACTCGCCCTGCCCGAGCCGCCCACGGCCATCCTGTCGCTGACCGGCAGCCAGGGCGCCGGCGCCTACCGCGCCATCCGCGAGGCCGGGATGAGCGTGCCCGGCGACGTCTCCCTGGTCACCTTCGACAACTACTCCTGGACCCAGCTGGTCGAGCCGCAGATCGACGTCATCGAGCAACCCGTCGACGCCATGGCGCTGGCCAGCGTGGAGATCCTGTTCGAGCTCATGGACGGTCCCAAGCGACCCGCCGCGCCGCTGCGACGCGTGTTCCCGGCGCGCCTGGTGACTCGCGGCAGCTGCGCTCCGCCGGCGGAGCGCTGAGGCGGCCGCGCGGACCGCACGGCGCGCCATGACGCGGACTCCCGCACCCGGCAGACCGGGTGCGGGAGTCTTGCACGGCCGGCTAAGGCCAGCCGTTGCCCGGGGATCCGTCACCCCGAACGGCTCACGCCGTCGGTTTCGGGTGCCGGGGCTCCCTTCGGCTGCCGCCCTCGGTGAGCGCCCACAACGACACCACCGCGATCACAGCGCCGACGATCCAGGCGTCGACACGGGCCGCAGCGTAGCCGCCGAAGCCGATCACCCAGGGCGTCACGAACGCCAGCGCACCTATGACGGCCAGGCCGGCGGCGCCGATGCGCGCGTCGGGCGCCGTCAAGGTCCACAGGGCAAGCAGGACCGCCACGGCTCCGAGGATGTATGCCGACCACATCCCGGCCGTAGCGGCCGTGTAGCCGAGCACCCACGGAGACACGAAGAGCCAGGCCCCGGCGATCAGGCTCACCCACACCTGCCATCGTCTCATCGTCGTGCGCATGACCCGCTCCTTCCTCCCCAGTGGAGACCACCTGAGCAGAACGGATTGTCTGGGGATCGCCCGCAATCTAGAGCGGCGGCCGCCCCCTGTCTACCGGCAAATGACCCGGTCGGGGGGTCGGGGCCCCGAGGTCGCTTGGGACTGGGGGCGCCGCGGGTTCGAGGCGGCCGGACACGCGCCGGCTGGGGACCGGGGCGGCTGAGGAGCGGGCCGGCTCACGAGCGGGCCGGCTGAGGAGCGGGCCGGCTGGGGACGGGGCCGGCTAGGAACCGGGCTGGCAAGGCACCGGGCCTATGCCGTGCGGGCGCCCGCCTTTCCCCGGCAGGACGCACGCTCACGGGGCCGCGAAGAAGAAGGCCAGCCCGAGGACGGCATACACCGCCACCAGCAACATCCCCTCGAACCACGCCGTCTCACCGTCCTCGGCGATGGCGTTGACGATGAACGACACCCCGGCGATGGCGACGAGCTCGAGCGGATTGGCGAACACCAGGTCCATGGGGTGGCCCATGAGATAGGACACCAGCACCAGCAGCGGGGCCACCAGCAGCGCCACCTGGATGCTCGAGCCCACCGTGATGGAGAGGACCAGGCCCATGCGGTCCTTGCGCGCGAAGTACGCCGCCGAGATGTACTCCGCCGCGTTGCCGACGACCGCCAGCACGGTGATGCCGAGGAAGAACGGCGTCAGGCCGAGACTCCTCGCGGTGGCGTCCAGCGCGCCGGACACCAGGTCGGCCTCCCAGGCGGTCAGGGCGGTCGCGCCGACCAGCACCGCCAGCGACGCCCACAGGCTCCAGGCCGTCCCCTGCCTGGGCTCCTGGCGCGCGAACACGTCGCGATGCGTCACCAGCGTGTAGATGAGGTTACCCACGTACACCGAGATCAGCACCAGCGCGACCCCCAGGCTGAGGCGTTCGTCGAGGACGCCGACGTCGGCGACCCCCGCGGTCCGCTCCGTGAGGTCGAACAGCGCCGGCACCAGCAGGCCCAGCACCGCCATGATGAGCAGGCTGGAGAGCAGCTCGGCCCGCTCGCGGCTGAAGCGTTGCACGTGGCGGCCGCGGCTGCCGATCAGCACCGCCAGGCCGAAGCCAAGCAGACAGTTGCCGACGATCGAGCCGGTGATCTGCGCCTTGACCACGTCGGCGTGCCCCGCCTCGAGCACGAACAGGGCAAGCACCAGCTCTGCGGTGTTCCCGAAGGTGAGGTTCAGGAGGCCGCCGACCGCCGCTCCGGTGAGGTGGGCGAGCTGCTCGGTGGCGCGCCGGATCCACTCCGCCAGCGGCACGATCGCCAGGATGCCGAGCACGAAGATCCACAGCCCGGGGAGATGCAGCAGGTACGCGGCCGCCAGCGACACGGGCACCAGCAGCAGCAGCCAGCCGAAGATCACGTCCGCTCCCCCGGCGCCGCGGCGCCGGTCCCGTGGGCTCTCTCGACGCCTCCCGTCATCGTCCGAATGGTACCTGGCTCGAGGGGCCGGGCCGCGTGAACGCCGTGGGCGGCGCCCGACCGGCAGCGGGGCGGCGGCGGCCGTGGCGCCGCCGCGCCCGGACCCGCCCCGCCCGGACCCGCCGTTCCCGGACCCTGCGGCTTGACCCTCACGTTACGTCAGGCCCTAGGCTACGCTGCGGGAAGGAGGCGACCGGCATGGCAAGCCGCGCACAGGACGACGACTCCCGCCCGTGGGGCAGCTCGGGCGGCTCGGGCGACGACACCGGCGACGACGCCGGCGAGGACGCCGGAGCCGGCACCGGCCGCAGCGTCGGCGAGGTCGCGCGTCTGGCCAGGGTCAGCGTGCGCACGCTGCACCACTACGACGCCATCGGCCTGCTCGCGCCGTCGCGGCGCGGCGAGAATGGCTACCGCCGCTACGGGCCGGGCGAGCTGGCGAGGTTGCAGCGCATCCTCGCCTACCGCGAGCTGGGGTTCGACCTCGAAGCCATCGGCGCCATGCTGGACGATCCGGAGCTGGACGAGCTGGCACACCTGAGGCGCCAGAAGACGCTGCTCCAGGCGCGCCGCGACCGCATCGACGCGATGCTGGGCGCGCTCGACAAGACCATGGAGGCGAGACAGATGGGCATC
>Ga0102953_1001346_pt1 | contig 15759 bp, 13 predicted proteins | sample SalPon2A_C_D2_MG_FD_78509 | JGI IMG/M metagenome (GOLD analysis project Ga0102953, IMG submission 78509) | Soil microbial communities from South San Francisco under conditions of wetland restoration - Salt Pond MetaG R2A_C_D2_MG | ecosystem: Environmental > Terrestrial > Soil > Wetlands | place... | reverse complement strand
TTACAACTTACAACTTACAACTTACAACTTACAACTTACAACTTACAACTTACAACTTACAACTTACAACTTACAACTTACAACTTACAACTTACAACTTACAACTTACGGCTTACGGCTTACAGCTTACAGCTTACAACTTACAGCTGCCCTTCCCTCTCGCTCCTAATTCAAATTACCCCCTGCAGCATCCCTATCAATAATGCCGCCATGGTGGCACCAAAGGCGACCTTTTGATAGGCAGGGCGGTAGCCGATAAGGACCTTGAGAATCATGATCAGGATCATCCCCTTGAAAGGGATGATAAGCATTTCGGTATTGAGGTTCAGATTGCTGATGACCACCCCGGCGAAGACCGCCAGTCCCAGGCTCAGTAACTCGACGCCGCCCAGGTACAATTCGCCGTCCTTGCGGAACATGACCTTGACCGCGAAGAGTACTGCCATCAGCAGAAAGAGCCAGTCGCTGAACTGGTCGAAGGTGCCCACCTCGAGGGAAAGACTGGCCCCGAAGTTCTCGATATCGAAGGCCAACACCAGGTTCCCAACGTAAAAAGCCACCAAAACAAGTGAGAACCGGGGGTTGCGGGTCCAGACAAGCAGCCCGGCAACGAGCAGGAAAAGAAGTCCGAGCAGACCCCAGGTCGTGGCATGTCCGGCATAGCCGGCCACCAGACCGGCAGCGAGGTAAACCAGGTAGAGGGCCAACAAAACCGGCACAAGGCGGTCGGCGGCCTCCGTCAGGCGCCCGTAGGTGACCGATTGACGCAGGCCGTGCGGGGAGTCCTTCTGGAGCCAGGGGAAACGACCCGGATGGCGCAGCACGTAGCGCAGCGCCAGGTAGAAGACAAGGGCACCGCCAAGATAGGAGTAGAGCATCAGGTATTCAGGTGTCCGGTGCAACAAGAGGGCGAAGACCGCCGAGAGGAGGGAGATCCCGTAAATGACGATGACCGTAAAGCGGTGCTCCATGCCCAGGTTGAGGAACTTGTGGTGGACGTGTGTCAAGTCGGGGGCGAAGGGGCTCTGATGCTTGAACACGCGCGAGGTCATGACCCACACGGTGTCGATGATCGGGACCGCCAGGATCAATACCGGCAGGATCGGACTCACCTTCCCCCCTTCCCCCTGGGTCAGGAAAACGGCCAGAAAACCGAGGAGAAACCCCACCACCAAGCTGCCGGTATCCCCCATGAAGATCCGGGCCGGGTAGTAGTTGTTCTTGAGAAAGCCAAGAATCGCTCCGAGCAATGCCGCACACAGCAGCATGGCTGCGGCATTCCCGGCATTCCAGCCGAGAATGAAAAATGCGCCCGCGGCGACCACCGAAACCCCGCCGGCCAACCCGTCGAGGCCGTCGATGAGATTGAGGGCGTTAATGACACCCACTACAGCAAAAACGGTGAAAGGGATCGCCACCCACAGTGGCAGGGTGATAACGCCGAAACCGAAGAGGTTCCCGAGGTCGGTGATGTACAGGTTGCCGACCACCATCGTTACCAGGCAGCCGCCGATCTCGCCGAGAAACTTGCGCCTGGGACTGATGCCGTAGAGGTCGTCGACGAATCCGGTGAAGAAAACCACCAGAGCCCCGGCCAGCAAGCCGCGACTTGTCGGCTGCAGGTCGGCGTAGACCAGCAGCGAGAAGAGAAAGGCCATGAAGATGGCAATGCCGCCGATGCGCGGCACTGCGGTAGTGTGCACCTTCCGCGAATCGGGCTCGTCGACCGTTCCGGTGGAAAGGGCCCACTTGCGCAGAAACGGCACCATGATCAGGGCCGTCGAAAGTGCGGTCATGAATACGTAAAGATGTTGGGCCATGTTCCCCCCTCGGGTTTAAAAAAACAGAGTGTTTAGAGCTGGCACCGATGTTCGGACAGGTCGGCGGCGGAAACAAGGTGGAAAGCCTTCATGGTTATGCCGCCATCCTGAGAGACGGACCGGCGTAGCCGGGCCGGGGTTTTCGCCAATATGCCTCATCCGGGGTCTTGCCGTCCAGGCTGGAATGAGGCCGCCGGGTGTTGTAGAAATCGATCCAGCGTTTGAGGCCTTGCCGCACCTCGCTGCCGGTCTCAAATGCGTGCAGGTAAATGCACTCGTATTTCAGGGAGCGCCAGAGTCTCTCGATCATCACGTTGTCCACCCAGCGCCCCTTGCCGTCCATGGAGATGCGGATGTCCGGGTACCTCTGGAGGGCGGAGATAAATTCATCACTGGTGAACTGGCTGCCTTGGTCGGTATTGAAGATCTCGGGCTTACCGTAGCGCTCCAGGGCCTCTTCGAGGGCCTCGACGCAGAAATCGGCTTCCATGGTGTTGGAGAGCCGCCAGGACAGCACCTTGCGGGTCGCCCAGTCCATGATCGCCACCAGGTAGAGAAAGCCCCTGGGCATGGGGATATAGCTGATATCGGCACACCAGACCTGATTGGGCCGATCGATCGTCAGGCCGCGCAGCAGATAGGGATAGACCTTGTGCTGGATGTTCGGTTTGGACGTGTTGGGCTTCTGGTAGATCGCTGAAAGTCCCATCAGCTTCATCAGCCGCCCGATCCGGGTGCGGCTGATGGCATAGCCTTCCCGGCGCAGGTGACGGGTCATCTGCCGGTGGCCGTAAAAGGGCGTTTTCAGGTACTGTTCGTCGATCAGGCGCATCAGTTCCAGATTCAGTTCGGTTTCACCGCTCGGCTGATAGTAGTAGGTCGAGCGGGTGACCGACAAAAGCTCGCATTGCTTGACAATGCTGAGTCGTGGATGATCGGGTTCGATCAGGGCTTTCCTCCGGGCGTGACTCAGCGGCCGAAGGCTTTGGCTAAAAAATCCCGTTCCACCGTGAGCTGCCCGATCTTGGCGTGCAGCTCCTTAATCTGAGGATCCTCGTTGGTGCGGGTTCGTTCGGCCTTGGTGGAGAAGGTCTCGGCCAGGCTCTCGATGGCCTGCCGTTTCCAGTTGGTGATCATGTTGGGATGCAAACAGTAGCGGCTGCCCAACTCCTGAATGGTGTGCTCGCCCTTGATCGCTTCCAGGGCGACCTTGGCCTTGAACTCGGCGGAATAGCGTTTACGTTTCGTTTTGCTCATTGGTACTCTCCTTCGTCAGTGCGTGGCGATCCACCTTAACGCACTGTCCGAAATTTTGGTACCAGCTCTTTTCAAAGGTAAAAAGGCAGATGCCAGGTTGCTTCTGGCCAAGTCAAACCGGAGTACCTTTGATAATTAACCTCCACCCTCAAAATAAATATTCTGGTCCAGATTGGCGATCATTCGCTTCAGCCCTTCCTGCAGGGAGTAAGGTGATTGGAAGCCGCTTTTTTCCAAAGCTTTTGTAGAAACGGTGGTGTTGGCGCAGAACTTCCGTATGCGAATACTACTGACTGGGTATTTCTTTCTGGTGATTTTGGAGAGCAAGTCGAAGGTGATCCCTCCTGCAAGGCCGACTGCGTAGGGAAGCTTCGGCATTTTGGTAGACATGCCCAATTCGGACCGGATAAATTCCACGATTTCACGGACTGTCAAGTCGGGCTTGGTGGCAACATTGAAGAGGTGTTTCCCTGAACAAAAATCTACGGCTTTAGCCAGAAACTCAGCGACATTGCCGACATAGGCCATTGATTTGCGATTTTCACCACAACCCACCATCATGAACTTGTTGCTTTGGATCTGCTTTATGAGGTTGTAGACATTGCCGCGATTCCCCTCGCCGAACACGACAACGGGCCGCACCGTTACTAGGCAACGGTCATCTTGGGCTTCGGCCCAGCCAGTGAACACTCTCTCTGCCTGTAGCTTGCTTTTTCCGTAATGATTGAATGGGTCAGTGGGGCTGTTCTCATCGGGGTTCGGATTATTGAGTCCGTAGACGGCAACCGTGCTGGTAAACACGATCTTCTTGATGCCATTGGCCTCGCCTGCCCGGACGATGTTTCGGGCCCCCTCGACGTTCACATCATAGTAGAGGGATGTGGGGGTGACATCATCCCGATGTTCAGCCGCAAGATTATATATAATATCTATATCGTGGCAAGCAGCATCTAGTGCTAATTTGTTGCGAACATCACCAATTGTGACTAGCTTGCTGTGTGAAATGCTTGGCTTAATGTCATAAATACGGACTGCATTCCCGTTCTCTAATAAATAGGAGACTAGCCTCGTGCCTATAAAACCGCTCCCACCAATTACAAGAATATTCATGTTGAGGCCTTTTGTTGTATTGATCTGATGTTGTGGAATTTTTGTAGTATTGGACAAGCAAGAATCATATGTAGCTAAAACTGAATCAATCACAAGTGCCAGAGATTCATAAATGTATTTTGGGTTATTATGAACGTAAGTGCCTATACCTTTTCTTCTTCATGAATTCCCCACTTAATGCAAGTGCAGCATTGAGCTCGCCGCGCCGCTCTTGAGGCAATATATACCGAGGGAGAAGCAGGCAGCCTCCCACGTATAGAGCACTAAAAGCAATCCCTCCAAGCAGGGTCGAAATGGCATAATGCCCTCGATATTGATTGATTATTACAGATGTTAATCCTGCCGCCGGAATAGATGCCATCAAGAATGAAATTGCATGCCACTTTAGGCCCTTGTTGAGATTGCCCTTAATTCCTCTATAAAGGAGAAGAAAGCTCACTGCATAGGCTAGCGAAGAAAAAGAGAGCAGTCCAAGGCTGACATGCCTTGCAGTAACAATTATTGTAATGATGTAAATAAGCCCTGATAGGGAGTAGGAAATAAAATTCTTTGATGGAGCACGCAGGCTATAAAGTATATAAGACGGGACCACGTTAAACATTTTAAACATATGGCCGACAATTAGTCCCCTTAAAATCCAAGTAGATTTTTTCGCGAATCCCTCCCCCATCCAGAGCGTTAGTAGCGGCCCAGATAGAGCAATGATCCCTGCGCCAATACCAATTCCAATAAATAGTGTGGCACTAAAAGAAAGGTCATATATCCTGCTTGATCCACTTGCGGGATCGCCTTTTTGGGCAGCGACCTCACTGAAATGAGGAAAAAGTGCCTGGGCGAACTTGACCAGCACCTGTTCCAATCTGGCTGCTAGAGAAAGGGGTACGCTATAATATGCAACCGCTGTTGGGCCGAGAAGTGCTCCTATGAAGATCTTGTCAAATACACCCATTGCGAGCGAGCTTACATTAGTTAAAAACGACAGAGAACCGAATGATAATACCTCACGAAAGTTCTTTGCTGGAGGTATGCTTAAAAGCATTCTCAGTGATACGGCTCTATGTAGTCCTGCCATTCCTGCAAGCATACATAGCCAGTTGACGCAAACCGAGAAGATTATCACCGGGGCGAGGCTACCTGTTAAAGCTGCAAAATACAAGGTGCCAAGTGTTGTCAGAATGTTTCGGCCTACCATGAGAGTCGATGAGAGATGGAAATGCTGATAACCCATTGCTATAGCGCTGAAAAGATTTATAGTCAGGCTTGGCAGAATCCCTAATGAGAGTACACGAAAAGCCAAAACCGTATCGGCAGTATTTTTCGGTTGCACATGGAAAACTTCCGTGGCTGCATATTCGGCAACTACAAAAAGTAGAAGGGAGGCAAAAAGACCTATAATAAGATTTAGCGAAAACAAACTGTGAATGTGGTTTTTAAGCCCTTCGGCGTCCTTCTTTGCAAGGAGACTGGGAATAAAGGTGATTGCGGCCTCCTTGAGACCGAAATCAAGCAGGCCGAAAAGTCCAAGCAGTGTGCTGCAAAGTACCCAAAGCCCAAAAGTCTCAATGCCAAGCCAATTGGTTAGTAGCGGCATTGACACGAGCATTAGAAGCGAGGGTACGAGTAAGGTTAAAAAGTTTATAGATCCATTTTTAAGTAATTTATTCATTCCTGGTCCCGTTATTTGCCAAGAGGGGCAAAGCGTTTATTGTCGGCAGCGTGGTGGGTTGGTATATTTTGGCAAAAAGAAGCACCATGCAAAGCTGAAACCAAAAGAAGATTTCCGTGAAAAGGCTAATCGACATGAGCATTGTCGACATCCCAACCAAACCGCTGACCGCGCCAAGCATCAAGTAGGCTTCTGGAGATCCCCTGGCAAACAACTGCTTTGAGACTTTGACACCTTTGATCAATACAATTATAAGAATTATCAGGAAACAGGCGAAGGTAAAAACCCCATTTTCTGCAAATAGTTCTAAAAAAGTATTGTGTGCTTGGTGGTTTGTATATTCTGGCAACTGCCCCTGTCCCACTCCGAACCAGGTGTTGCTTTGAATAACATCAACTGCCTTAAGCCAAAGGGCGATCCTTCCAGTATCCTCTGCACCGAATGAACTGCGGAAGGTATACCTAGACTCAACACCCTTAATGAAAGAGTCTGGAGCGACTAACAAAAGGAGTAGAGTGGCCACAACAACAGCAAGACAAATGTTTCTAATTTTTCTTGCTTTCCCAGGAGCTAATAGGATAAAAAAAAGACTCCCAATACTGGCCCCTATCAAGCCACCTCTAGAAAAAGTAAGCACTAGGGTAGTGAGGCCTGTAAGAATCGCAAGTGCTGATATTTTTCGATTTGTTTTAATCTCTTTTTGGTAAAAATGATAACCTACAGTGGTAAGCAGGAGAGGGACAAGAAAGGTCGCAAGGTGGTTGGGATCAAGACAATAAAGTCTAAGTCGTCCGTACATATCGTTGATTTCTTGATAGATAAGCCCCATTCCCTGACGGGAGCTAGCTACCCATTCAACTCCACCAATATAAAAACCATAACCTAGGCAACCAGCCAGTCCCATTAATAATAAAGTGCTGGCTTGAACACTGTGGACCCTGTAGGCAAATTCCTTGTTGGGGCAATATGCAACGAAGCTTCCAACTATTATCCAGCCCCACCCCAAAAGCAGAATATGTCTTATCGCCCTCATTCCCGAGTCGCCAATCAAGGTGGCGAAGAGCATGAGGATTACCATAAGAGTAAATGGCAAGAAGATAGGCCGAAAGACATCTACAACATGCTGTAGCCTAAGGCCATTTTTAGGTTGCATCAACAAGCCTGCAAGCAACAGTGATCCCAAAACAAGGTAGGGTTTGAGACTGAAACCCACATCAAACCAGTAGCTCTGTACCATCATTGCCGGCACTAACAGGTTTGCGCCCCCCCACCTGTGGTATATAGCCTGAAGAAGCCATAAGACAGGTACAGCAACGGCCAACATAACAAGAAAGAGATCAACGTCCATGATTAGCTATTTTTCAATATTAGGTCAAACCGGCGAAGAACTTCCTCACCGAAGCTTTCCATGGAACATTCAGCGGCAAAACGCTTTGCCTTTAAACTGAATTTTTCTCTAAGAGAGGGGGTTCCAACTAAGTGCACCAGGGTGGCGCCAAGCTGTTCGACATTACCAAAGGGATAGACCAAACCGCCGCCACATTTTTCTATGAGTTCCTTTGTGCCAGAAATATCGGGTCCAACTACCGGCGTTCCCGCAGCAAAACTCTCTAACACGAAAAGAGGACAAGCCTCACGCCCCATTCCAACACAGATATCCGCTCTTCCTAGAAGTTCAGGGATGTCATCACGGTGGCCAAGGAACAAAACTTTGCCTTCAAGCCCCGTTTCAGAAACCAGTTTCTTTAGCCTTTTTGCATAAACTGCTGTTTCATCACGCTCGGCACCGGCGATATAAACCTGGGCTGCTGGGTGTTTCTCAATAAGTGCAGAAGTTGCAGCAATAAGGTCTTCCAACCGTTTTACAGGCTGGAGATTGCTGATTGCAAGTAGCACCGGCCCGTTTCGCGATTGAACGGTCTCACATTGCGCTGCTTTAAAACGCTCAAGATCCACTGCATTATATAGTACAGATGATTTTCCCTTCAGTTTGGGGAATTGTTCACGCACACATTGGGAGACACAGACAATCTCGCGTACCGAATCGGCTTTCCCAAACCATCCAAGGAGACTGCGGACTCGAGGGTCTTCAAAAATATTGTGTATGTGCCAAATTGCTGGCACCCTCAGCATCTTGGCAACTACAGCACTCCAAATCAACGCCCGTGTGCCGCCAACGTAGAGCGCGTCAAACTCATACCGCGCAATAACCTCTCGAAATCGTGGGAGCAAGCCCAAACTATTTACGACAAAGTGTAAATAGTCCGAAACGCTCTTTTTCCCAAGTGAATAATCTCCAAGAAAGAGGAAGCGGCACTCAAAGCCCTCATTTTCAAGCATACGGGAAAAAGGGCCTTTGCCGGGGAGTAGAAAAACCACCTCATATCTGCCGCTTAGTCGGAGGGCCCTGCCCACTTGTAGAGAAATGCGCTGTCCACCTCCGAGAAAAGGTAAGGCCTCCCATATAAGGATTCTTTTGACCGAAGAAGATGCCATGGTCCGCATCCCTATAGATCAAAGGACCTGAGAACCAAGGGATAAATATCCCTGAGATCTCGAACCTTATCAAGTGCATCAGCCTCGATGTTGTGGGAGAGGAAAACAGCTGTTTCACGGCGATGAGTGCCAGGCTTCAGGTGGACCATGTCTTCTTTAGAATTGAAAAGTTCCCCATCGAAATCCCAGCCGATGCCGTAACGCTCATCAAATTCAATTAGAATTTCAGGGTATTTATCAATATGTACCCCTTGGTAGACATCTTCACGGCGTGCCGCGAGTTTAACCAAGGGCTCCTGACTATCCGGACGTCTTAGCTCTTTGAGGCCCGATATTATCTCATCGATAACCCTCATTTTTTCCGCCGGATTGCCGGTGTCAAGCACCCTGATTCCACCATAACTATAATTTTTTACCGCAGAGAGATCGGAAACGTAGGCACGGGATTTCTCCCAGTCTATGCCAGAAGAAGGAGCTAACAGCTTTTTCCAGACAGGAAAGTGTTTGGAGGCAGTCATGATGACTTTTCCAGCTCCATAGCGGCGCACAAAGCCGAGTAGAAGATTTTTTACACGTGATTTGAGACGGTTCTTTGCTTTTGTAGAGCCCTTCTGTTTGGGTACTAGATAACCTTCTCGCCGTAACCATTCGTTGAGATTGGCCACGAGCGAGGGGCGCGGACCCTGCCCATGATCGCTTACCACTATGACTTTGTCTGACGGGTCACAGGCGGCCAACACACGTCCGAGAATATCGTCTGCCTTTTTATAGAAATCCAGTATTATTGTCTCAAATTCGTTGGGGCCAGGGTATGCAGGGTGCTGCGGATCACAATAGGGCCAAAAAACGTGTTGAACCTCGTCAAGTGCAGAGAAATAGGAGAAAAAGAGCTGCCACTGCTCACCCTCCAGCATCTCCATTGTCAAGCGTTCCTCCTCTTCAAGACGTCTTTTTAGAAAGTCTGCAAGCCCACCAAGCTGCGATTGGCCATAAAACCCTCCTACGAGGTTCAGCGTAGGGGCATGAGGGTTGTAAATATCTACACGATCAGGAGGAAAAGAAGTGAGGGGCTCTCTAGCGTTGGCGGGGCTGGTCGAGCGGCAAAGAATGGTGCCATTTACCTCCCAGCCAGGGGAGATAATCATAGGCAATACGATGCATACTTTATGCCCTGCCTTCGATACGTTGTCCCAGAAGGTGTTCCCCCGCAGTAACTCATCACTGACCTCTAGGGGGGTGTAGCCACCCTCCCGATCTGCCGGGTTCACAAAATTGATCACACCGTGCTGGGATGGACTCATACCGGTGTATATGGTGGCCCAGGCAGGTGTCGTATCAGGAGGGAATATGGAGCTGAACGCCTCACCATCTTTTGGGGCCTTTAGTCTGCCCATGTTGGGCAGGTGGTCCTTCCACTTTTCCAGAAGCTCACTGTCAAGTCCGTCAATGCCCAGAATTAAAAGTCTGTTTGTGCTCATCTATCTAATTACCTCTTCGGTAATAGTCACCATTTCATCTCGGATAGCTTTGATCGGAGTCGTCCCATCAACTATCCGAGGACACAGAGAACCTGCCAGGAGCCGATAGTATTCGTGGCGTTTTCGCACATACTCAATATCGGGTATGTCGTCTTTACGGGCCATGGATACCTCGGGTGGCACCTCTACGTAGATCACAAGATCAGGTTTCGGAAAAAATTTTATCCACCTTTCAAGCTTGCGCTTGAAGGCCTGGGGATCGAGCCCCAAATTGGAGGACATGTTTATGACAGTGTCATACACATAACGATCACTAACTACCGTCTTGCCAAGCGACATTGGTACAGTAACGTTGAAAAATATCTGTAACCAATATTCGCAAAACACCATGAGTGTGTATACGTTGGTCACGAACGGGCGCCGCGTTGCCTTTGCTACATCGTCTTTGTATTTTGAATAATCACCATACGGGGAGGGATTCTTAAGCATCAGACGCTTGACACTCTTTACTGCAAATCTGAAAAACCGCAGCTCATAAGCACCCCAAATCTTGCGACATGTAATGCCTTTCTTGGAAAGAGTATGAAGCATTGCGTCTGAAGCGGTTGATTTTCCAGAACCATCAGTGCCTACAAAACAGACAAGTCTAGCTCTCATTTGATATGTCCTTATATGCTGCTACTAGGTTTTTGGCGGCATTTGCCCAGGAGTAAGGAAAAACTTTTTCCCGCGTGCTGGGTCTTTCACCTGCGGCCAGAACCTTACGGGTCATCGAAGGTATCTGTTGTGGGTCTTCGACAAAATGAAGACCGTCCACACCATCAAAGCCAGAGGCCAAGACGCCAAACCGCGTCGTAATCACCGGCAGATTTACGGCCATTGCCTCGAGAACCGAAAGCGGCGCGTCTATGCAATTAGAGCGATTGATCGTCGGGAAAAGATAAATGTCAGCCACCTGGTAAACCTCTTGAATATTCTCCAGGTGCTCATGTATTACAAGTGTCCTGTGTCGGTTAAGAAGGTCCACAAATTTCTTGTCTGCAGGAAACATGGGGCTGGCCACAACCAGAAGCTTAAACGGCTGATCACGATCCTCGCAGACAAGTGCGTCAATATTACGGCCGCGCGTTAAGTGACCAACATGAAGTGCGACAGGCACAGCAGGGGCTAGTCCGAATTTCTCCTTGAGCCGCGACCTCTCTCCAGGAGATACCGGAGTGAACCTCTCAGAATCCACCCCGAAAAGCATCCTCCGCGTCTGTAACCCAAGGGCTCTAAATTCCCTCTCAGTAGCTTCGGTAAGGCAGAAAACAACCTTAGGTGCAACAAGATGCAGAAACTTAGCCTGTCGGCTTCCTGCGGGAGGCTGCACAGCAGAAAAAACCACAGGAGTTCCCCTTAGGAGTGACTGCACGACCTTAGCAGCAGCAAAGGTCCTCAATGAGGGGCGAAGGAAAAAATGCACAACATCGGGGCGAAAACTTTTGAGCGCCCTCCAGCCTCCAGCGGTGCAAAGAGCTTCCTTGGCGTTGAGATGAAGTACTTCATGCTCATGTCTAAACTCTCTATCTAGACGCGCCGCCATATTGCGTTGGCCTTCATTGAGGGCTTCGCCTTTATTGCTGAGAACACAAATCTTCATTATCTACACAAGCCCCAGATTTTTCTTCATTCGCTCGACAGCGGCTTCATAGGAGTAATTTTTAGTCACAAAATTAGCTGCATTTTTTGAAAAGTTTTCTAGCTCGTCAGAATGAAGCGCCTTGCTGGCCATCCTCGCAATTGTTTCGGGTTGGTTGTCTTTAAGTAAGAAGCCGGTCTTTCCTGGAAGGACTATGCCGGGAATCCCGCCAACAGAGGTTGCCATTGGCACAGTGCCGCAGGCCATCGCTTCGATTATTACGTTAGGCAAACCCTCCGTATCAGAGGGGAGCAACAGTATCCTTGCGTGATTAAGATGTTCGCCTACGGTATCGTAGCCTACCCAAGGCAGAAAGGAGACGGTTGGCAGGTCAGAGAGTTCCTTTTTAACGAAGTCCTGCATTGGCCCCGAACCAATTATGCGTAAAGATGGGCATTTTCTATCTACACTTTGCAGATCCCGAACAGCGCGAAGAATCTGCACAACCCCTTTCCCTGGAGTAAGTCTTCCAAGAAAAAGAAAATCAATTTGGCGTTGACTAATGTCCAATCTACGCCTGAATAAGTCAATATCAATAAAGAGACTCAGTTCTACAGTTTTGTTTTTATGTTTTGATAACGATTTGCATTTTTCTACCAGGGCCATGTTCTCTACGGCAAGACTACTGCATATGAGCTGGTTGCCAGCTTGTAGCCATCCCAAGATTGAAGAAACAAAAATACCCTTGAGCCCAGGATATTTCCTTTTAGGTTCAATCCGGACGTCTCCGAACTGAAAATATATACTTTTGGCCCCCCTAGACCGCGCCACAATGTGGGGAAGGAAGAGTACTCCTGCGTTCCAGAAGAAAACATAACTTCTATTAATGCGCAATGAGCAGAGTAGCCGTGACATAATAAGCTGCGACAATAACTGTCTAGCCATTTTATTGCAAAGACCTTTGACCTCTCTTTCTTGTGTTCCCGTCTGATGCAGTGTGATCCAAGGGGGAAGATCGCTTAGGCAAGGAGCGGTGCCTGAAATTACGAGGCTTACCTTCTTGAAGTTGCCGCCAAGTACAGCCAGGAACTTTTTTAATATGACCTCACCGGCCTTATTATCTACGGGCAAGGATGTGGCTACAACAAAAGCTTCCCCCCCTGAAGGCTCCGACAAACATCTTTTTTGCTCTACGTTTTTCCACAAAAAATCAATATCAGACATTTTACTAGTCAACGCCATTTTCTTTTTTGTGACATTGTTTGAATGGCAAACTAGGGCTGAAAAAATATTTGTGCTTCCAGTAATAATATGTCAAACCCTTGAAATGGCTTAAAAACATTCTGTTCCAAAACTTTTTATGAGTTATCTGCTGCGTATAGTGTAATACTGTAAAGCTTGGGAAATACACCAATTGTTTACCCGTCTTGCGTACTCTTAGGCAGAAGTCAATATCTTCAGGAGAATAAAATATTTTCTCATCCAGTAATCCCACGCAATAAATAAGGTCACGCTTAAAAAACCAGGTGGCTGAGATTGCCGTATCAACTTGGGCGTTATTTTTAAACGGAAAATCCTCATAAAAGTCATAATCTTTTATTTTTATTTTGAAGACGATTTTGGGGATCTTCAAAAGCTTGCTAAGGGCCGAGGGAAAGCGTTTGACTGAATTTTGCACCTCTCCACTAGGGAGTAGGAGTTTCGGTGCGATAAGCCCAATGCTCTCATCATTCAATAACTCAAAAACATCCCGCAACCGACCACTCTTGATCACGGCGTCGGAGTCCATTACACAGATGTAGTCTCCAGTTGCCTGCCGGAGCGCCATATTCCTAGGTACAGTCGTTCCATGGTTGATTTCGAGTTCAATAAGCCTCACCGGAGCTCTGTTCAGAAAGGCTCTTGCAATTTCAAGTGTCTTACCGTCAGTAGAGCCATTGTCCACTACAAAAATCTCGTAACTGAGCTCTTCGGCAGTACAAGTCTCAACCACTGAACTAAGGCACTCGTCAAGCGTCGCAGCACTGTTCCATGTCAAGATGATAAATGAAATATCCATAATTTTTCTACTACCCCAATAGGTGCTTGGCAAACTTTATAAATGTCTTCACGGTGCGCCTTGTCTCTGTAGGATTTTTTATAAGAGAAAAAAACTTGTACGAAATATATGAAGGCCGCAAATAGTATTTTTTCCGTGCCTCGTCGCACCAGCAACGTAACTGATCGGTACTCATGTCCGGCATGGAGACGACACTGTTGTGCATACCTTCGCCAGTGAGGTATTCGTCGTAATCGGACACCGCAAGCAAATTATTTTCCTGAGCCCATTTATAAGCCGCGGTTCCAGGGTAGGTTATGAGTGGAAAAAATTGTACGGTGTCATCTCTCAACCCGAGAGAAAAGCGCAATGTTTCTTCAATTGTCTCACGGGTATCCCCACAGTTGCCTACCATGAAACAGCCATGCACGAGCAATCCGGCCCTTCGAGCGTTTCTGGAAAATTCCAACATCTTTTCCGGAGTCATCCGTTTGCGAATGTTTTGAAGCACCTTCCTGCTTGCGCTTTCATAGCCCACGATTAGAAGCTGGCAACCTGAACGCTTCATCCATTCCATGGTTTCGTATTGGAGGTCCGCTCGCGTATTGCAATACCACTTGATTTTTAGTCCACGTTGGACGAGTAGCTTACTGAAGGCGATTACATTTTTTTGGTTGCCAGCAAAGGTATCGTCTTCAAACCCTATTTCACGTACTTGTGGCAGGTTTTCACAGATCCACTGAACTTCATCTGCTATATTTTCAGGCGACCGTGTGCGATATTTGCCGCCATGCATTACTTGGGGATAGACACAGAAAGTACATCTAGCGACACATCCTCTGGATCCCATGATATGTACCAGCGGGTAGTCGCTCGCGGCAAAAAAATAACGGCGGGGATCGAGAAATTCTTTATAGATTGGGCTTACAAAAGGGATATCGTCTAGATTGGAAATAAGTTCTGCAGGTGGGCTTTTCTCAATTTTGCCATCGCAGGAAAAAACCAAACCCGGTACGGATAGCAGCTTTTCTCTCCTGTACTCAGGTTCCCGACATATCCGCTCAATCTGTGAGTCACTGCACACCCGTGCCAGATCCCTTGCCACAAAGTCGGCCTCACCTACTATTACTGCATCTACCAACGTATTTATGAGCAGCGTTTCTTCAGGTAATGCTGTGGGATGGGTTCCCATGAGGACGACTATTGAATCAGGCTTTGTCTTCTTTATAAGACCAGCTGTATTTGCATCCTCATAGATGCTAGGGGTACTTGTGTCGATAATGACTAGACTAGGATCGAAGTCTTTAACCCTAGCCAGAGTTTGCTCTAAATTCAGCTCGTAAGCGCAACTGTCAACGACATCGATCTCGAAACCGTCACCGCGAACTGCAGCAGCGGCGTAACACAGCCAAATGGGGTAATAAAGGGTGCCGCTCTTTGTTATTGCGGGGCTTCGTGATGAACGGGAATACCGACCATGCTTGCCTTTAAACGGTGGATTGAGAAATAGAACCTTCATTTAAGTAGCTCCAGCAAGAGGCCAAGGGCGTTCTTGGAATTTAAAGTTTCCTTACAGCCTGAATCCGTGGGTAATAACCGCGCATTCAGATTTTTGGGGTAAGTTGAAAAAATCGGTAGATTCTACTCGTAAGTGCACTACCCGCGAAGCGGGCTAAAAAGCAGGACATGATGGGGCTTCTGGTAGTGTTGGAAGTGCGAGCAACCAATACCCCCTACCGACTTTATAGGCGCAGCTGATTATAGTTTTCGCCAAGGCTTCGTAATACGCTTTGTCCTTAACCATTTCCCCCCTCCAGAAACACCAAAAATTGAAAACTATCTCTTGCCGCGATCAGAATCTGTTAAAATCTGTAAAATCTTGAAAATTCATTAGATACTTTTCGCCGCGATTAAAGTCTATGAAAATCTGCAGAAACAAGAAACTATGATTTTTTCAATCCATAGATCTTGATAGATTTTCATCGCGGCTAATAGTGCTTTTTCCTCATCCCCCAGAAATCCGATATTATCTGCGTTCAATTCTCACAAACTCCAATACCTTAATCCAACTTCCTCGACCGCCTCCCGCTCCAGGACAGACCTCACGTCCACCACGACACCGGGGAAACCCCGAGGGTAGGGAAACCCCGAGGGGACATTCTATAGTAGGTACGTCAAGCCAAAAATATTTTTATATAATTCCGGATAGTTAAGATTCAGGTCGTAGTTTAGGCGCACCACTGCCATGATGGTTTGATCCTTGGCGAAGTTCT
>Ga0102953_1001341_pt1 | contig 15806 bp, 16 predicted proteins | sample SalPon2A_C_D2_MG_FD_78509 | JGI IMG/M metagenome (GOLD analysis project Ga0102953, IMG submission 78509) | Soil microbial communities from South San Francisco under conditions of wetland restoration - Salt Pond MetaG R2A_C_D2_MG | ecosystem: Environmental > Terrestrial > Soil > Wetlands | place... | reverse complement strand
TCACTCGACCAGATCGAGGAGGCCTACGACCTGTTCGGCAACCAGCGCGAAGGCGTGGTCAAGATCGGCCTGACGCCTTGAGGCGACCGATCTGCGGGGGGATCCTTCTGGCGGCGGCTTTCGGGGCGCTTCTGGTGTGCTCGCCGGCGAGCGGCCACTGGCAGCCGCGGGCGACGACGGCGCCTTGGCAGTGGCAGTTGCAGGGGAAGATCGACCTCTCGGTGCCGGCGCATGTCTACGAGGTCGACGGGTTCGAAACCTCGCGGCGCACGGTGCGGCGGCTGCACCAGCGTGGGCGCAAGGTCGTCTGCTACCTCGACGTCGGCAGCTGGGAGAGCTACCGGCCCGACCGGGGCGAGTTCCCGCGCTCGGTCATCGGCCGCACCTACTCCGGCTTTCCGGACGAGCGCTGGCTCGACGTCGCCCACTTCCAGCGCTTCGAGCGCCCGCTGAAGCAGCGCTTCACGATGTGCGCGCGCAAGGGCTTCGACGCGGTCGAGCCCGACAACGTCGCCGGCTGGGAAAAGGAAAACCACACCGGCTTCAAGATCACCAAGGCCGACCAGCTGCGCTTCAACCGCTGGGTCGCGCGCCAGGTCCACGGGCGAGGCATGGCGGTGGCGCTGAAGAACGACGGCCGCCAGGCGCAGCCGCTGCTCCACGCCTTCGACTTCGCCGTCGTCGAGCAGTGCTTCCAGTACCACGAATGCGGCTACTACCGGCCGTTCGTCCGCGAAGGCAAGGCGGTCTTCGAGGCCGAGTACGAACAGAAGCCGCGCCAGTACTGCAAGACCGCCCGGGCGATCGGCTTCAGCGCGATCCACAAGTCCTACGACCTCTTCGCCAAGCCCTGGCAGCCCTGCGGAGCCTGAGCGCCGCAGGGCGTCATCCGGCCGCTCAGAGTTCCCAGTAACGGCCGATGTGGGAGGCGGCGCGGGAGGTGAGCATCGCCTCGGGGGCGGCGGACTCGGCTTCGCCCTCGCCGGCCAGTGCGCGCATCGTCAGCTCTACCGACTCGGCGAGCGCCGGGGGCGAGTAGCCGCCCTCGAGCACGGCGCCGAGCGGCGCGCCCTGGGCGCGGGCGAGCTCGCGCAGGTGGCAGGCCATGCGGGCGAAGGAGGCGGACTTGAGCCGGCAGCCGGCGAGCGGGTCGTCGATGTGGGCGTCGAAGCCGGCCGAGACGAGAATCAGCTGCGGCCCGAAGGACTCGGCGACCGGGACGACGATGTGCTCGAGCAGCGAGAGCCAGAGGTCCTCCTCGGAACCCTCCGGCACCGGCAGGTTGATCGTGAAGCCCTCGCCCTCGCCGGAGCCGAAGTCGGCGATCGAGCCGCCGCCGGGATAGATCCCCTGCTGGTGCAGGCCGACGACGAGCACATCGCGCCGCTGCCGGAAGGCCTCGACCGTGCCGTTGCCGTGGTGGACGTCCCAGTCGAGGATCATCACCCGCTCGACGCCGAGCGTGCGGATCGCCAGCTCGGCGGCGATCGCGACGTTGTCGAAGAGGCAGAAGCCCATCGCCCGGTCGGGTTCGGCGTGGTGGCCGGAGGGGCGGATCGCGCAGAAGCCGACCTCGTCCTCGCCGGCGAGCAGCGCCCGGGTCATCGCGCAGGCGCCGCCCGCCGCGTGCAGGGCGGCGCGGAAGGAGGCGTCGCCGACGTAGGTGTCGGGGTCGATCGCGCCGCCGCCGCTCGTGCTCAGCTCGCGCACCGCCTCGACCTGCGCGGGCGTGTGGACCAGCTCCAGGTCGGCCTCGCTCGCCGCCGGCGCCTCGCGCCGCTCCCAGCCGAGCCAGTCCGCCGCCGCGAGCCGCCGCTCGATCGCGACGAGGCGCTGCGGCGTGTCGGGGTGCGACGGGAGGTGCTCGCGGGGGTCGTGCTCGAGGCAGGCCGGGTGGCTGAAGTAGAGCCCCATCGCAGGCGACTGTAGAGGGCTACCATCGAGGGGTGGGCGCCGACTATCCCGCCTCCCGCGAAGCTGATGTCGTGCTGCGGGACGGCTCGACGGTCCACCTGCGGCCGGTGCGCGGCGCCGACGAGGCGGCGCTGCTGGAGCTGTTCGAGGGCCTGAGCTCCGACTCGCGCATGTTCCGCTTCTTCTCCGGGGCGAGCGACCTGGCGTCCGCCGCGAAGCAGCTCGCCGACGTCGACTACGCGCAGCGCTACGGCCTCGTCGCGACCCGCGGCGACGAGCGCCCGGTCGGCCACGCCACCTACATCGGCGCCGGCCCGGGCCGCGCCGAGGTCGCCTTCGCGATCGCCGGCGAGCTGCAGGGACAGGGGCTGGGGACGATCCTGCTCGCCCACCTCGCCGAGGTCGCCCAGGAGAACGGGATCGAGGCCTTCTTCGCCGAGGTGCTGCCGCAGAACCACCGCATGGTCGACGTCTTCCGCGAAAGCGGCTTCCCGACCGAGACCTCCTCCGAACCGGGCTCGATCCACGTCGAGCTGCCGACCTCGCTCGGCGACGAGGCCTTCGAGCGCTTCGCCGAGCGCGACCGGCTCGCCGCCGAGGCGGCCGTGCGCGGCTTCCTGCGGCCCCGGGCGGTGGCCGTGGTCGGCGCCTCGCGGCGGCGCGAGACGGTCGGCGGCGCGGTCTTCCACAACCTGCTCGAATCGGCCTTCGGCGGCGTCGTCCACCCGGTCAACCCGGCGAGCGACGTGGTCCAGTCGGTGCGCGCCTACCGCAGCGTCGCCGAGCTGCCCGGCGAGATCGACCTCGGCGTGATCGCGGTGCCGCCCGCCGCCGCGGTCGAGGCGGCGCGCGAATGCGCCGAGAAGGGCTGCACGACGCTGGTCGTCCTCTCGGCCGGTTTCGCCGAGGTCGGCCCCGAGGGCGCCGAGGAGCAGCGCCGCCTGGTCGACGTCTGCCGCGAAGCCGGCATGCGCCTGGTCGGGCCCAACTGCCTCGGCGTGATCCTCAACGAGGCGGGCGGCGGGCTCAACGCCAGCTTCGCCCCGGGCACGCCTCCCCCCGGCAACGTCGGCTTCGTCACCCAGAGCGGCGCGCTCGGCCTGGCGCTGATCGACCTCGCCGGCGACCGCGGCCTCGGGGTCTCCTCCTTCGCCTCGATCGGCAACCGGGCCGACATCACCGCCAACGACATGCTCGAGTACTGGGAGGGCGACCCGGACACCGACGTCGCCCTGCTCTACATCGAGTCGTTCAGCGACCCGGCGCGCTTCTCGCGCGTCGCGCGGCGGGCCGGCCGCGAGATGCCGATCGTCGTCGTCAAGAGTGGCCGCTCGGTGGCCGGCGAGCGCGCCACCGGCTCGCACACCGGCGCCCTGCTCTCGGCCTCCGACGTGACCGTCGACGCGCTGTTCGAGCAGGCGGGCGTGATCCGCACCGAGACGCTCTCCGAGCTGCTCGACATCGCCTCCCTGCTCGGCAGCCAGCCGCTGCCCGCCGGGCCGCGGGTCGGCATCCTGACCAACGCCGGCGGCCCGGGGATCATGTGCGCCGACGCCTGCGACGCGGCCGGGCTAGAGGTGCCCGAGCTGCCCGAGGAGGTCCGCACGGCGCTCGCCGAGCACCTGCCGGCGGAGGCCTCGCTGGCCAACCCGGTCGACATGATCGCCACCGCGACGGCCGAGCAGTACCGGCGCTCGATCGCGACGCTCTCCGCCTGGGAGGGCATCGACGCGCTGATCGTGATCTTCATCCGGCCGCTGCTGACGCGGGCCGAGGAGGTCGCCGGCGCGGTCCGCGCGGCGCTGGCCGAGCGGAAGCGCGAGATCCCCGTGCAGGCGGTCTTCATGTCGAGCGGCGACCGCGAGACGATGGCCGCCGGCGGCGGCATCCCGACCTACCTCTATCCGGAGGACGCGGCGCGCACCCTCGGGCGGGCGATGAAGCACGTGCGCTGGCGCGCCCGGCCGGCCGAAGAACCGCCGGAGCTCAGCCGAACGCGTCCCGACGAGGCGGCGGCGGTGATCGCGCGGGCGCTGGAGGGCGAGAGCGAGTGGCTGGGGATGGAGGCGGTGGCCGAGCTGCTCGACTGCTACGGGATCGCGACGCCGCCCTGGCGGATCGCCGCCGACCCGGCCGCCGCCGCGCACGCGGCGGAAGAGCTCGGCGGCGCCGTCGCGCTGAAGGCGCAGGGCGAGGCGATCCTGCACAAGAGCGACCTCGGCGCGGTGCGCACCGGGCTCGACGACCCGACCGCGGTCGCCGGCGCCGCCGTGCAGATGGACGAGGCGCTGGCGGGGGCCGGGCTCGAGCGCGAGAGCTTCCTCGTGCAGGCGATGGCCGCGGACGGGGCCGAGCTGCTGGTCGGGATCGCCGCCGACCCGGCGTTCGGACCTGTGCTCGCGGTCGGCGCCGGGGGCACCCGTGCCGAGCTGCACCCCGACGTCGCCGTGCGGATCTGCCCCGTCAGCGCCGGCGAAGCCGCCGCGATGATCCGCTCGCTGGCGACCTTCCCGCTGCTCACCGGCTTCCGCGGCGCTCCCGCTGCGGACCTACCGGCGCTCGAAGACATGCTGCTGCGGGTCAGCGCGATGGTCGACGCCCACCGCGAGATCGCCGAGCTGGACCTCAACCCGGTGATCGCCGGCCCTGCGGGCGCCACCGCCGTCGACGCCCGCATCCGCCTCCGCCCCGCCCCGGCGCCGCGGCCGTGGCCGAGCACCTGGCGCCCGCTTTAGAGGCTCTTTAGGCCATCGCCAGCCGGTGCTCGAACTGGTCGGTCGCCTCGAGCGCCTGACAGCCGTAGACGACCGAGGGGCCGCCGCCCATCATCACGGCGACGCCGATCGTCTCGACGATCTCCTCACGGCTGGCGCCGGCCTTGAGCGCGTCATGCACATGGAAGGAGATGCAGCCGTCGCAATGCACCGCGATGCCGATCGCCAGCGCGATCAACTCCTTGGTCTTGGTGTCGAGCGCGCCACTCTCGGCGCCCGCCTCGTGCAGCTTCCCGAAACCCGCCATGGTCTCCGGGGCCGCCTCTCCGAGGCGCCCGATCATCTCGTTCAGGTGGTCGTATATCTCCGCGTAGTCCTTGGCCATTTCCGATTTCTCCGTTCTCGAATTCCCTGGTCGCGGTCTCCCACGAAGCTAAGCGCCAGCGGCGCCGCGTTCATCGGTGCTCGCCCGCGCTCCCGGCTCGGTAGTTGTCCGCGCCGCTCAGTTGAGCGGCGCGTCGAGGACGAACACCTCGACCGCCATGTCGGGGTCGAGGTGGTTGGTCCCCATGCAGGCGACGACCGTGCGCCCGGTCAGCCGCTCGACGCTCTCCGTCAGCTCGCCGGCCATCGTCCGCTGGAAGAGGTCGCGCATCGAGAGCACCGCCTCGCCGTGGTGGTTGGCGGCGAGGTTCTGCTCGGCCTTGGTCAGCACATCCTGCAGGATGGTGACGACGACGTTGCCGTTGTGGAAGGAGAACGATTTGTTCGGCCCGCGGCCGAGGTTGGCGGTGTGGATGCGCACCACCTCCCTGGTCAGCGCCGCGTTCAGCTCGCCACCGGTGAGAGGAGTCTTCGGCTCGGTCATCTCCCTTCCCCTTCCCGTCCCTACAAACCGGGACGCCGCTGCGGGCGCATCCGCTCGAACCAGGCGCGCACCCCGTCGTAGCCGCCGTAGCAGCGTTCCAGGCCGCTCAGGCGGAGCGGATAGAGGCGGACGTCGCGGCTCATGCACTCCAGCATGCCCTCAAGGTCGCGAAGGTTGAAGAAGTCGATCCAACGTGAGACAACCGCCTCCGGCGCAATCGGCGTTTCCGGCAAGACAGACCCCTTCGATACCTCGCGTCCGCTGAGCCCGAAGCATGGCCGGTATCCACCGCCGTGCTCACCGTCTATGCAAACCCCGGCGCAATCCAAAAGAAACGCCGGTGCCTATATACAACCATACCGCGCTCATCGCTCCGGTCGAATTTAGTACACGTTACAGGCCCGCAGCAGGCGCGAGTCGGGGTCGCCAGGATCGTGCGGATCGACCGCTGAGGCCGCGGCGGTCGAGGTTCGGACCGCATGGCGGCTCAAACCTCGACCGCGGCCTTGTCAGCCTGCGCCGACACCGCCCGCGGCGGGTCCGCCGCCCTGCGGCGCGGCCGGGGCCGGCTTCGGCGGAGGCGCCGGGCTGGGCACCGTTTCCGCTTCCGCCTTGGCGCCGCCTTCTTCCGCTTCTTCCGCTTCTTCTTCGCCTTCTTCGACGTATTTTTCGAGTTCTTCGTATTCGCCTTCGCCCGAGCCGGAGGAGCCGCTGGTGTGGCCGCCGCTCAGGCCGGAAAGTTCGGGCAGGCTCGACGGTTCGACGAATTCGCCGCAGTCGCCGCCGTTCGCCGCTTCCATGAAGGAGCGCCAGATCGGCCCCGCCGTCGGCCCGCCGTAGCCGGTCGCTTCGCGCGACTGCGGGTGTCCGACCCAGACCGCGGTCGAGTAGCGCGGCGTGTAGCCGACGAACCAGGCGTCGGAGAGTTCCTCCGAGGTTCCGGTCTTGCCGGCCTCAGCCGAGCAGCCGATCGACGCCGGGCCGCCCGTGCCTTCGGTGATCACGCGCTCGAGGATCTTGGTCACGTCGTAGGCCTCGCCCTCGGTGAGCACCCGGTCGCCCGAGTCGGCTTCCGGTTCGTCGACCTTGCCGGTGGGGAACTCGACCCGGCCGATCGCCGTCGGTTCGTGGTGGATGCCGCCGTTGGCCAGCGTCGCGTAAGCGTCCGCCATTTCAAGCGGCGTGACGCCGGTCGCGAGGCCGCCGATCGCCTCCGCCGGCACCGATTCGAGCGGCGCTTCGATGCCCATCTGGTGCGCCGTGTGGGTGACGTTCTCCGACCCGACGTCGAGGTCCAGCTGGGCGAAGATCACGTTCACCGAGTGGGTCGTCGCTTCGGTCAGCGACATCGTGCCGCCGCCCGGCTCGGCGTTGTGGACGGTCCAGGGAATGCCGCCCGGCGTGTCCAGCGTCTTCGGCGAGGTGCCGTCGTAGTAGGTGCTGGCCGGGTCGATGCCCTGTTTGATCGCCGTGGTCAGCACGAAGGCCTTGAACGACGAGCCGGGCTGGCGGTGGGCCTGCCAGGCGTAGTTGAATTCGCTTTCTTCTTCGGAGCCCTCGGTCGAGGCGAGGGCGACGATCTCGCCGTTGCCGGGGTCGACCGAGGCGAGCCCGGCCGCCGGCCCGCCGCCGGCGTAGCAGACCCCGCAGGAGTCGACCGCTTCCTGCGCCCGTTCCTGCAGTTCGGGGTTGATCGTCGTGTAGGCCTTGAGGCCGCCGTAGCGGACAGTGTTGAGGCCGTATTTGTCGATCAGCTCCTGCTGCACCAGGTCGAACAGGAACGGGTCGCGGATCACCCGGTACTTGTGGCCCGGATGCAGGTTGAGCCCTTCGGCCTGCGCCTCGCGGTATTCCCCCGGCGTGACGTAGCCCTGGTCCTCCATCGCCCCCAGCACCTCGTTGCGGCGCCGCAGCGCGGCCTGCGGGTCGAGGAACGGGTTGTATTCGGAGGGCGCCTGCGGCAGCCCGGCGATCATCGCCGCTTCGGAGAGGCCGAGCTCCTTGGCCGGCTTGCCGTAGTAGGTCTGCGCCGCCGCCTCGGCGCCGACCGCGGTCTCGCCTTCCACCGTCCCGTAGGGGGCGGTGTTGAGGTATTCCTTGAGGATCCACTCCTTCGAGTGCGCTTCCTCCTCCTCGTAGGCGAGGTGGGCTTCGACGATCTTGCGCTTGATCGTCTCTTCCGGGTCGCGGATGTAGAGGTTGCGGACCAGCTGCTGGGTGATCGTCGAGGCGCCCTGCACCGGCTTGCCGCCGGCCAGCAGGTCCTTCCAGGCGGCACGGGCGATGCCGGCGGGATCGATCGCGCCGTGGTTGTAGAAGTTGCGATCCTCGATCGCCACCGTCGCGTATTTGAGGTTCTGCGGCAGCGCCTTGGCGGAGACCGGCTGGCGGATGCTGCTGGCGCGGATGAAGCCGATCAGGCTGCCGTCCGCCGCGTAGATCGCCGAGGAGCGCCCCTTCTGCACCGGTTTCAGGCTGGCCAGCGGCGGCGCCGAGTTGTAGACGTCGACCGCCCAGCTGGCGCCGACGCCGGCCGCCACCGCGCCGGCGACGAGGAGCCCGCCGAAGACGACCAGCGCCTTCGCCTTCCAGCCGCCGTGGCGCGACCTGCGTCGCTGCCGTCGCTCCCGGTTGCTCATGGTGAAAACTTTATTCAGGTCAGGCCGCGGGCCTGAAACGTCGCACCCATTGCTCGCGGTCGAAGTCGGCCGGCTCGGTCTCGCGCAGAAAGCGCTCCAGGACGGCGATGAAGCGCCCCGGCGCCTCCAGCTGCGGCAGATGGCCGATGTCGTCGAAGACCTCCAGCCGGCTGCCCGGAATCGCCTGGTGGGCATCCTCGCCGTGGCGCACGGGGATGATCGAGTCGCGGGCGCCCCAGACGATCAGCACGGGCACCGCCTCGGCGAGGTAGAGGCGGTCGCTCGCGTCGACCCGCTGGCCGCGGGTGCCGACCACGGCGCGCAGCGTGTCGAGGAAGGCGGCGCGCCGGGCGGCGTCGTCGAGCGAGGCGTAGCCGCGGGCGACCTCGGCGACGTCGGCGCTCGGGCGCAGGCCGACCGCTGAGAGGCCGCGCCCCAGCACCGAGCCGGCGCGGCGGCCGGCACCGGCGGTGACCGAGATGAACAGGTCGGCGCCCGGCAGGGCGGCGGCGCGCAGGACCGGGCTGACCTCGGGGCCGAGCCCGCCGCTGGAGACGAGCACCAGGCGCTCGACCATCTCCGGGTACTGATAGGCGAGCTGCATCGCGACCCCGCCGCCGAGCGAGTGGCCGACGACCGTGGCGCGCTCGTGGCCGAGCGCCAGCAGCAGGTCCCGCAGACCGCTCGCCAGGGCGCCGATCGAGTAGTCGCCGGCGCCGGCCTCGGAGGCGCCGTGGCCCGGCAGATCGGGGGCGATCACCGTGTGGCGATGAGCCAGCGGCTCGATCACCTCGCGCCAGTTCTCGCAGGTGCCGGCGATCCCGTGGACCAGCAGCAGCACCGGGCCGTCGCCGGCCTCGAGGTAGGAGACCGACCGGCCATGCACATTCGCCGTCTTGGGCTGTAGCTCAGACATGCAGACAAAGGGTACGCCGCGGCGAGGTCGGGGTTACCGGGACGAACTACGGAACCGCCCTCGGTAGCCTTTACCTCAGCCGAATGGCCAGCTTCCTTCACACCTGCTATCGGATCGGCGAGATCGATCGCTCAGTCGCCTTCTACGAGAAGCTCGGCTTCGAGGAGGCCGCCCGGATGCCGATCGGCGACGAGGCGATCAACGTCTTCATGGCGATGCCGGGCGAAGACATGCCACGGCTCGAGCTGACCTACAACCACGGCATCGGGTCCTACGACCACGGCAGCGGCTACAACCACATCGCGCTCGCGGTCGACGACTTGGACGGCGCCCTCGAGCGCCTCGCCGAGCAGGGCATCGAGCCCGAGAAGCCCCCCTACCGCCCCGGCGGCCGCACCGAGGGCCACCGCATAGCCTTCGTCCGCGACCCCGACGGCTACCGCATAGAGCTGATCGGCGAGTAGGGCAGCGCATCGATTGCCCACCCGATGGGCATTTTTTGCCCACTCAGTGGGCAAATCGCGCACGCACCGTGACGCATCAGCCGCCGTACAGCTCGAGGCCGTCGAGGGCCGGGGCTATGCGCTCGAAGTCCGAGTCGAGGCTCCAGAGGGCGTGGCCGGCGCGGGCGGCGGCGATCGCGATCGTCAGGTCCGTGAGCGACAGCGTCTGGCCCGTGCGCCGCAGGCGCGAGCCGAGCCGGCCGACCTCGCGCCAGGCGGCGGTCGGCAACTGCACCCACGGCAGGGACGACAGCGTGAGCCAGACCCGCTCCGCGACGTCGCCGTCGGCGCCCACCAGCAGCTCAGCCGCCACCGGACCGCAGGTGGCGACTTCGCCCCGATCGAGAAGGTCGCGCATGCCCGCGGCCTCGCCCCGTTGACCGCGACGCGAATAGTCGACCCATACGGACGTATCCGGCAGGACCATCAGGTGTGCCGATCGATCGCGCGCATCTCCTTGGACACATCTTCGATCTCGATCTTTCCCGCGTTTTCGAGCAGCCAGTCGACGGCGCCGCGTCGCACGTGATCCTCGATCGCGGTCTCGACCGCGCGGGTCTTGGTCATCTCGGGGTGACGGGCCATCAGCGCCTCCATCAGGTCATCGTCCAGGTCGAGCGTGGTTCGCATGGCATAAATATGGCATATAGACACGACGTAGTCATGCGGGTCCAAGTCGCCGGCCTCGAAACCTCTCCCCCCTCTCCGCTCTCGAGATGGCGCAATTTGGGCAAGATCGCGCCGGATCAACGCTGTTGACGCTGCGATCGGGATAGGGTCCGCTGCGCGCTTGTCGGTCGAGGGGAGAGAAAAGCCGTGAAACTGGTGATCGGGATCGTGCGGCCCGAGAAGGCCAATGATGTGCTGGAGACGCTCTACCGGGCAGAGGTCCGCGGCGTCTCGATGAGCAGGGTCCAGGGGCACGGCGGCGAGCTCGACCGGGTCGAGACCTACCGCGGCACGACGGTGAAGATGGGGCTGTCGGAAAAGGTCCGCTTCGAGGTCGCCGTCTCCGACGACTTCGTCGACCCGGCGATCGAGGCGCTCTGCGAAGGCGGTCGCACCGGCGAAGTCGGCGACGGCAAGATCTTCGTCGTGCCGCTGGAGCGGGCGGTGCGGATCCGCACCGGCGAGTCGGACAAGGCGGCCGTGACGCCGGTGGACGACCGGTGAGCGAGCTGCCGCTCGCGGCGCTGCCCGCGGGAATCGACACGGGCGACACCGCCTGGATGCTCGTCGCCACGGCGCTGGTGCTGATGATGACGCCGGCGCTCGGCCTCTTCTACGCCGGCCTGGTGCGCTCGAAGAACACCCTCAACACCTTCATGATGTGCATCGGCGCCCTCGCCGTCGCCGCTGTCGTCTGGGCGCTCCTCGGCTACTCGCTCGCCTTCGATGGCACCGGCTCGCTGCTCGGCGGCCTCGGCTACGCCGGCCTGCACGGGGTCGACTTCCTGCCGCGCGAAGGGACGGTCATCCCCCACCTGCTGTTCTTTGCCTTCCAGGCGACCTTCTGCATGATCACCGCGGCGCTGGTCTCCGGCGCGGTGGTCGAGCGGATGCGCTTCGGGCCGTTCCTCGTCTTCGTCGCCCTCTGGTCGATCCTCGTCTACTCGGTGCTCGCCCACTGGTCCTTCGGCGGCGGCTGGCTCTCGGCAAACGGCACGCTCGACTTCGCCGGCGGGATCCCGGTCGAGATGGGCTCCGGCTTCTCCGCCCTCGCCGCCGCGCTGGTCGTCGGGCAGCGCAAAGACTACGGCCGCCAGGCGCTGCTGCCGCACAACGCGATGTACGTCCTGCTCGGCGCCGGCCTGCTCTGGTTCGGCTGGTTCGGCTTCAACGGCGGCAGCGGCTTCTCGACCGGCGATCCGAGCGTGCTCGCCTTCGTCAACACCCTGCTGACGCCGGCCTGCTCGCTGCTCGTCTGGTTCGTGCTCGACCTGATCCGCGGCCAGAAGGTGACCGCGATCGGCGCCGCCACGGCGATCGTCGTCGGCTGCGTGCTGATCACCCCGGCGGGGGCCTTCATCAGCCCCGGCTGGGCGATGGTCCTGGGCGCCGTCGGCGCCCTGCCCTGCTACCTGGTGATCATGTGGCGACCGCGCACGCGAGTCGACGAGACGCTCGACGTTCTCGCCGCCCACGGGATCGCCGGCTTCACCGGCATTCTCGCGATCGGCCTCTTCGCCTCCTTCGCCTGGAACGGCGTCGCCGACGGCCTCTTCTACGGCGACGCCGCCCAGCTCGGCCACCAGGCGCTGGCCGCGCTCGTCACCCCCCTCTACGCCTTCGGCATGACCTACGTCCTGCTGCGCGCGATGAGCCTGTTCACGGCGCTGCGCACCAGCGAGCACGAGGAGGCGGTCGGCATGGACGTCGTCCAGCACGGCGAGGAGGCCTACGCCACCGGCGAGGGCGCGATCCTCGTCCTGCCCGCCGACGGCGAGAAGCTCGTCGCCGACTGACGCGTCAGCCCTGCACCACCTCAAATTGGCTCATCAGGCCGTGGTCCTCGTGGTCGAGCATGTGGCAGTGGATGACGAACTTGCCGGTGTAGTCGGCGAAGTGGCCGGCGAGCAGGATCCGTTCGCCGGGGTAGAGGAAGAAGGTCTCCTTGAGGCAGTCTTCCCAGGGCGGCGGCGGCTTGCCGTTGCGCTCCAGCAGGTACCAGTCGGTGTGGTGCAGGTGCATCAGGTGGGCGACGCCGGTGCGGTTGACCAACTCCCAGGTGACGGTCGAGCCGAGCTTCGGGAGGGCGTCGGCGTAGGCCGGGTTGAAGGTGCGGCCGTTGATCAGCCAGGTCGGCCTGAAGAGGCCGCCGATCGTGATCGTCCAGGTGTGGTCGGGCTTGCGCGAGATGTGCTTCGTCCAGGCGGGCAGCGGTCGCAGGCGGCGCGGCACGCGGGTGTGGTCGGGCACCCGGCGCGAGCCGACGCGGAACTGCATCAGGGCGCCGACGTACGGGCGCGTGCCGGGGCCCTTGCGGCCGTCGTGGCGCGGCCCGCTGCGCAGCTCGACCGTCTCGCCGCGGGCGCCGGCGAAGTCGACGATCACCTCGGCCCGCTCGGCCGGGCCGAGCAGGATGTGGCTGCGGCGCACCGGCTTCGGCATCAGGCCGCTGTCGGTGCCGATCTGGATCAGCGCCGCGCCGTTGGAGAGGTGGACATCGTAGGCGCGGAAGCCGGAGACGTTGAGCAGGCGCAGGCGGTGGCGCCGCGGGGTCACGTGGTGGTGCGGCATGTAAGCGCCGTTGACCAGCACGCGGTGGCCGACGACGCCGTCGGCCGGCGGGCGCAGGCCGGTGAACGGGTCGGTCAGCTGGTTGTGCCGGTCGAAGCTGCGGTCGGCGATCATCAGCGGGATGTCGCGCTCGCCGCGCGGCAGCGGCAGCGAGGCGTCGAACTCGTCGTCGATGATGAAGATCCCGGCGAGGCCGTGCCAGACGTTGCGGCCGGTGTGGTCGAGGCGGTGGTCGTGGTACCACTGCATCGCCGCCCGCTCGGGCCGGCCGTCCTCCATCAGGTCCCAGACGTAGCGCCGCCGGCCGCCGGGCTCGATCAGGGCGTCGTTGCCCGACTCGCGCGGCGAGAGGCCGCTGGGGATGTGGCAGTAGAAGGAGCGCGGCTGCGAGCGGGTGAGGCCGCCCGGTCGGCCGTCGAACTGGGTGCGGTTGTGGCCGCCGTGCAGGTGGACGGTCAGCTCGCCGACCTTGGGCGGCAATTCATGCTGGAAGACGGCCTCGGTGCGGTGCCCCGCCGGGCGGCGGATCGTCGGCCCCGGGAACGTGCCGTCGTAGGTCCACATGCGGGTCGGCCGGCCGGGCAGGATCGGCACCTCGGCCTCGCGGATCGGGATATCGAGCTTTGCGCCGCGCAGCTCGCGCGGGATCGGCAGCGGCTCGCGGAAGGGCGGCGGCGCGGGCAGCCGCCCCGGCCGCGCCGCCGCCGGGGTGAGGGCGCCCGGCCGCAGGCCCGCCGGCAGCAGCGCCCCGAGCGCGCCGCCGCCCAGGGCGCCGAGGAAGGCTCGGCGCCCGAGGCGCGGCGGTGTTTTTGGCTCTCCAGCCGTCGCTATTCGCTCGGCAGGACGTTGATCGTGCCGTGCATCCAGGGGTGGATCGCGCAGACGAAGTAGATCCTCGTCGGACCGCCCAAGGTGTCGACGTTCACCTTCTGCACGATCGAGGTGCCGGGCTTTTCACCGGTGAACCACGAGTCGCCCTTCTTCGTCAGGTTGCCCATCGTGCTCCAGCCTTCCGGCCCGGCCTCAGCCGGATTTTCCTTCGGCGGCCCGTTGCCCTTGACGCCGTGCCAGCCGGCGATGGCTTTGCAGATGTGATTCGGCGTGAAGCAGAGCTGCCGCTGCCGCGGCGTGCGCGGAAGCGAGCCCTTGGTGACCAGCGAGAACGTGTGCGGGCCGACCTTGTGCGGATTGGTCAGGTTGACCACGGCGAGTTCTTCGCCGTCGGCGATCCTCTTCGGCCCTTCGAAGCGAAGGCCCTTCTTGCCGTCCTTGATGAAGACGGTCGGCGCGGTGCCGGCCAACGCGGCCGAGGCGAACGCTGCCAGCGCCAGCAGCGCCACGGCGAGCACCGAAGCCGCCACACCGCCCCTGACGAGACCTACACGAGACTTCCTCAATTCGAGTTCCTTTCGGCGCCACTAAGCGATCTGGACCGGAAGGAAGGTAGACGGTCCGGGAACCCCGGTCAAGTCATCCGGTGCGCTACGCCCGCAGGCGATAGCCGCGGGAGAAGAGGCGCAGGTTGAAGAGGAAGAGAGCGGCGGTCGCGACGGTCAGCGCGAGCAGCGAGAGGGCGACGCTGACTTCGGTGTAGCCGATGAAGCCGTAGCGCACCAGGTTGATCATGTAGTAGAGCGGGTTGAAATGGGTCAGGGTCGAGAACGGCTCGGGCAGCAGGGTCGCCGAGTAGAAGACGCCGCCGAGGAAGATCAGCGGCTGCAGGACGAAGGTCTGGGCGAAGGCGACGTCGTCGAACTGTTCCGCCCGCACGCCGATCAGCACGCCGAGCTGGGAGAAGAAGAAGCCGACGAGGAAGATCGCCGGGACCAGCACGAGGATGTTGTCCACCGGCAGGTCGACCAGCAGCGAGGAGGCGACGAAGGTCAGCGTCGCGACGATCAGGCCGCGGGTGAAGCCGCCGAAGGAGAAGGCGAGCAGCAGCTCCATCGGCGAGGCCGGCGAGGAGAGCTGGTCCTGGATCGCCCCCTGGAATTTCTGCTGCAGGATCGAGGCGGAGTTGTTGGCGAAGGCGTTGGTCGAGAACGACATCATGATCAGGCCCGGGATGACGAAGACGATGTATTCGATCCCGTGCAGTTCGCCGACCCGCGAGCCGAGCGCCGCGCCGAAGACGCTGATGTAGAGGAAGGCTTCGAGCAGCGGCGCGCCGAGCGTCTGTTTCTTGATCTTCATGAAGCGGTTGACCTCGCGCCGCCAGAGCGTCGCGAAGCGGATCTGCGCGGTGCTCAAGAGACGGTCTCCGGCTCGACCGGGACATGCGAGCGCGAGAGCTCCTTGCGGCCGACCAGCGTCAGGTAGGCGTCCTCGAGGTTGGCGACGCCATAGCGGGCGGAGAGCTCGGCGCTCGTCCCCTCGCCGACGATTTCGCCGTGGTTGATGAAGGCGATCCGGTCGCAGAGCTGATCGGCCTCCTCCAGGTAATGCGTGGTCAGCAGGATCGTCGTCCCCTCCGCGTTGATCCGCTGCACGTAGTGCCAGAGCTCGAGCCGCAGCTCGACGTCGACGCCGGCCGTCGGCTCGTCGAGGATCAGCAGGCGCGGCCGGTGCATCATCGCCCGCGCCAGGATCAGCCGCCGTTTCATCCCGCCGGAGAGCGTCCGCGTGCGTTCATCGGCCTTCTCGGTCAGCGAGAAGGTCTCCAGCAGCTCGGCGGTGCGCTCGCGCCGCTCGCGCTTCGGCATGCCGAAGTAGCCGGCGTGGTAGTCGAGCGACTCCTGCACGGTGAGGAACCAGTCGAGGTTCGGCTCCTGTGGGGCGAGCCCGACCGCCTGGCGGGCGTCGCCGTAGTCGTCGATCGCGTCGTGGCCGAAGACCTGGATCGAGCCGCCGGTCGGCTGCGCGAGCCCGGTCGTGCAGTGGATCAGGGTCGACTTGCCGGCGCCGTTCGGCCCGAGCAGGCCGAACACCTCGCCCTCCTCGATGGTGAAGTCGACTCCCCGGACCGCCTCGAGGTTCCCGTAGGCCTTGCGCAGGCCGCTGACCTCGATCGCC
>Ga0102953_1001340_pt1 | contig 15809 bp, 15 predicted proteins | sample SalPon2A_C_D2_MG_FD_78509 | JGI IMG/M metagenome (GOLD analysis project Ga0102953, IMG submission 78509) | Soil microbial communities from South San Francisco under conditions of wetland restoration - Salt Pond MetaG R2A_C_D2_MG | ecosystem: Environmental > Terrestrial > Soil > Wetlands | place... | reverse complement strand
GATGAACTCCTTCTGGGCGATGAACTCCTTGAGGATGTCGTTCTGGATGGTGCCCCCGACCCTGGCCAGGTCGGCCCCCTGCTTCTGCGCCATCGCCAGGTACATGGCCCAGATGGCGTTGGCGGGACTGTTGATGGTCATCGAGGTGGTGATGGCCTCGGGGTCGATGCCGTCGAACAGCACCTCCATGTCGGCCAGGCTCGAGACCGCCACGCCGCACTTGCCGACCTCGCCCCGGGCCAGCGGATGGTCGCTGTCGTAGCCCATCAAGGTGGGCAGGTCGAAGGCGGTGGACAGACCGGTCTGCCCAGCCTCCAGGAGCCGGCGGAAGCGCTCGTTCGTCTGCTCGGCGGTGCCGAAGCCCGCGAACATGCGCATGGTCCACAGCTTGCCGCGGTACATGGAGGGCTGGACGCCGCGCGTGTAAGGGTACGCGCCCGGGTAGCCGACGTCCTCCTCGAGATCCACCTCCGCCACGTCGTCGGGTGTGTAGATGGGGTCGACCGGGATGCCGGACAGGGTCTCGAAGAGAGCGTCGCGTTCGGGGAAGCGCTTCGTCGCCTCCGCGTATTCCTCCCGTAGCCAACGCTTCTTGTCCTTCATGCCGGCATCATAGCCCGGGGTCCGAGGCGCCTTCGGGTTGTACGTCGCGGGCGCCCGGCGTTCCGTCCGGGGCGCTCCCCGACGCCGCGCCGGCCCCGCGCTCCGCTTCCGGGAGCGGCCACGGCTCGGCGCGGGCGACCTCGGCCTCGCCGTCCGCGACGACGAGCCCTCCCCCGGCCGGGAGCTCACGCCGCAGCACGGCCAGCGCCGCCAGCCCACCCTGCGGCAGCGCGGCCACCGTGCCCAGCCGTCCCACCTCACGGCCGCCCTGGCGCAGGGCCAGACCTTCCAGGGCGGCCGCCGCGCCGGCGCCACCCGCTTCCCCGGCGGCCGCGGCCGTCAGCCGCAACCGTGCCGGCCCCTTGCGGACCGCCCCCCGCGCCTCGATGCGGGCCATGATCTCCTGCCCGAGGTAGCAGCCCTTCCGGAACGAGACCGCAGACGCGAGGTCCAGCTCCTGCGGCAGCGCTCCGCCCGCGCCCTCCCGCGCCGCGCTCGGCAGGGCGGCTACGACGCGCATCAGGTCGAGCGCGGCCTCTCCGGCCGGCCGGGCGCCCGCCGCCATCAGCGCCTCCACCGCCTCCGGGAGCTGCCGCGCCAGCAGGTGCACGTCCACCCCGCCCGCGGCCGAGCGGCGGCGGCGCACCAGCAGCACGCCGGCCGCGCCCTCGCCGGCGCTCCCGAACGCGCACTGGGCGAACCGCCCTTCGTGCGGCAGCTCCCCGAAGGCGCGCCGGACGGCCTCGGCGGCGCCCGGCCCCTGGACCGTGAGCGCCGCGAGCGTGCCGCTCAGGTCCTCGACCCGCACCTCGTCGAACACGATGTGCGCCTCCAGCGAAGCCAGGACCTGCGGTCCGCAGCCGTCGTCGACCGAGAGGAAGAGATCGTCCCGGCGAACGCACAGCACGGCCTCCCCCACGACCTGGCCGCGGGCGTTCAGCTGCAGCGTGTGGTTGCAGGCGCCGGCCGGGAGGCCCTGGACCGCGTTGCTCAGCTGTCCGTGCAGGAACGACGCGCGGTCCGGGCCGGTGAGCCGCAGCGGCGCCGCGCCCAGGAGCGGTACCAGCGCCGTGCCCTCGCCCGCCTGCGCGCGCCTCGCCTCGGCCTCGGGGTCGCCCAGGTGAACCACCCGCTGCGCGGAGCCCTCACCGCGCAGGACGGCGCCCCGGGCCCGCCAGAACTCCGTGTCCGTCATGTCTGGATTATCGCAGCGTCCGGGCTGCCGACCGGACGCGCAGCCGACGCCCGGCCGCCGGGCCGGACGCGCCGCGGCCGCTCGGCGGCCTCAAGCGTCCAGCTCGATGAGCGTGAACTCGTAGGCATTGATGACCCGTACCCCGTCCTCGCTGACGTACTCCCGGGCGGCGTTGGCGCCCGAGAGATGGACGTGCCCGTGGACGTGGACGCGCGGTCGCCAGCGCCGCTGGAAGCGGTTGAAGGACGCGACGCCGCGGTGAGCGAAGTCCTCGCCCGCATGCGGTCCCTGCGGCGGCGCGTGCGTGAGTAGGACGTCCACCGCCCGCCCCCGGCGCAGCCGGTTGAGGGCGAGCTGCGGCGCCATGCGGGCGGCGAGCCGGCGGTACTGCCCCTCGCGGTACTGCTGCGGGCCCGGTCGGTAGCGCAAGCACCCCTCCAGGCCGGCCACCAGCACCCCGCCGACCTCGATCACCCGGCCGTGGACGTTCTCGCACCCCCCCGGCAGGTGCATGGGGGAGCCATCGGCGGGGCGGACGTAGCCGTTGCCGTGGTTGCCCAGCACGTACAAGGGCCGGGTGCGGGTCTTGGTGGCGACGAACTCGAGCAGGTAGCCCGGCAGGTCACCGGCCGCCAGGATCAGGTCGAACGGCGGCAGGTTGGACGGGAAGTTCGGCGAGTAGATGACCGGCGACACCGCATCGGCCAGCGCCAGGATCCTCACGCGTCCCGGGGTGGCGAGCGCCATGCCGCCGGACCCCCGGCCGCCGGCGAGCGCGCTGCGGCGGCCGCGCGCCACGGCGCCGGACGCCGAGCCCGGCGCCGCCTCCCGCGCGCAGCCGGCTCAGGCGACGGCACGACCCTCGGCCGCCCACTCCAGGCCGGACCAGATCAGGTCGTCTATGTCCCCGTCGAGGACGTGGTCCGGGTCGTGGCGCATCACGCCCGTCCGGTGGTCTTTGACGTACTGCTTGTCGAGCACGTAGCTGCGGATCTGCGAGCCCCACTCGATGGCCTTCTGGTCGCCGCGCGCCTTCATCTGCTCCTCGCGCCGGCGCTGCTCCTCCCGCTCGAAGAGCCGGCTGCGCAGCACCGTCATCGCCTTCTCGCGGTTCTTGATCTGCGACTTGCCGTCCTGGCAGGTCACCACGATCTCGTCGGGGGTGCCGCTCCGGTAGACCACGCGCACGGCCGAGTCGGTGGTGTTGACCGACTGGCCGCCGGGGCCGCTCGAGCGGTAGACGTCGACGCGCACGTCCTTGGGATCGATGTCGATGGAGATGGCGTCGTCGATCTCCGGCATCACCTCGATCGAGGCGAAGCTCGTGTGGCGCCGGTTCTGGGCGTCGAAGGGGCTGACGCGCACCAGCCGGTGCACCCCGCTCTCCACGCCCAGCAGGCCGAACGCGCGCTCGCCGCGGACGATCATCTGGGCGTAGTCGATGCCGTTGTGGGCGTCGGCGTTGGGCACGAGGTCGAGGAGCTCCACCTTGAAGCCGTGCCGCTCGGCGAAGCGCCGATACATGCGCAGCAACATGCCCGCCCAGTCCGAGGATTCGGTGCCGCCGGCACCCGGTTTGACGGTCACGATGGCGGCGCGGTCGTCATGCTTACCGACGAAGAGCGCCTCACGGTAGAGGGCCGCGAGCGCCGACTCGACCCGCGCCACCTCGTCCGCGAGCTCGGCCGCCTCCTCCTCGCTGGCCTCGGCGAGCAGCTCGGTGAGGCCCTCGACGTCGTCCTCGAGCGACCGGAAGCTCTCCACGACGCGCCGCAGCCGCGTGGCCTCCTGGGTCACGCTGCGTGCGCGATCCGGGTCGCCCCAGAGGTCGGGGTCGTTCAGTTCAGGGTCTAGCTCGCTCAGCCGGGCTTGCTTGCCAGCCAAGTCAAAGATACCCCCGGAGGGCATCAAGGCGTGCCTTCAGTTCGTTCATCATCGCCTCCAGAGGGGCAGTGTACCCCACACGCGGGCCTTCCGGACGCGCCCCGGACCGGGCGACGGCGGACGCCGGCCCGTCGCGTCCAGGACGGCCGCCCAGCGGCGGCGGACCACGTCCACGGCGGGGTCCCTATGGTATCGTTTGCGTAACGAACGGGGTTGTCACCGGCCCCGTGCGCCTCAACCGCATACCGCCCAGCGCTGGATCAGGCGGCGCGCCGTCCACCAGACGCGCGCCGTCGGCGAGGCGGACGGCCACCCGTCCTCATGAGCCGATGGAGGCTTACCTGTTGGCTTCAGCACTCGAGGGCTTCCGCGTCCAGGACATCGTCGATATCCTCATCATCGCGGTCCTGCTGTACCAGGCCTACGTGCTGCTCATCGGCTCGCGGGCCTGGAACGTGCTTCGCGGGCTGCTCGCCCTGGGCGCGTTGTGGCTGGTGGCGGCACAGCTCGATCTGCAGGCCACCAAGTGGCTGTTCGATCGCCTCGCGCCCGTCGGTTTCATCGCGATCGTGGTGGTCTTCCAGCCGGAGCTGCGGGCCGCCCTCGAGCGGGTCGGCCGGGGCCGCCTGAGCCGCAGCACGCACGGCGGACCGGTGCAGGAGATCATGAGCGCGGTCCGCGAGCTGGCCACGCAACGGCGCGGCGCGCTGATCGCCGTCGAACGGCGCACCCCGCTGCGCGAGTACGGCGAGAGCGGCACCTCCATCGGCGCGCCGGTGACGAGCGCGCTGCTCCAGACCATCTTCGCCTCGAAGGGGCCGCTGCACGACGGGGGCGTCATCGTCCGCGACGACACGGTCACCCACGCCGGCGCGATCTTCCCGCTGTCGGATCGTCACGAGGGCTGGTCCGTGAAGCACGGCACCCGCCACAGGGCCGCGCTCGGCCTCTCCGAGACCACCGACGCGCTCGTGGTGGTCGTGAGCGAGGAGCGCGGCACCGTCAGCATCGCCCGCGGCGGCGAGCTGACCAGCGACATCGCTCCGGCGGACGTGCTCAAGGCGTTGCGTGAGGTGTACGCCGAATGACCCTCGTCAAGCGCCTGCTGACCACCACCGTCCACAACTGGCCCCAGAAGCTCGGCGCGCTGGTCCTGGCCTTCGTGATGTGGCTGTTCGTCACGACCAGCTCGGTGACCACCACCCAGCGCAGCCTGCTCGTGCCGCTGGCCACGGAGGGCGTGACGCAGAGCCAGGTGGCCGTCGGGGTGCCGCAGGTGGTGGAGGTCAACGTGTCCGGACCGAGCGGCCGCGTCGACCGCCTCCGGCCCGACAACATCACCGCCAGCATCGACCTCAGCGGCCTTAGCGGCGAGTTCCAGCAGCAGGTCACGGTGCAGACCCCCAGCGGCATCCACCTGGTGAACGTCTCGCCCAGCCAGGTCATCGGCATGCTCGAGACGGTCGGCAATCGCAGCATGGATGTGACCGTGGCGCTGTCCGGATCTCCACCATCCGACCGCCTGCTGGCGTCCAGCGCCGATCCCACCCAGGTGACGCTGACCGGCCAGCAACAGGCGCTGCAGAAGGTCGCGAAGGTGATGGCCGTGGTGCCGGCCAAAGAGGGGCAGGCGACCGCGCACCCCTTCCCCGTCGACGATTCCGGCGTGCCGGTGCAGAACGTGAAGGTGTCCCCCAGCGACGTCACCGTGAAGGTGACGTCGCGCCAGGCACTGGTCAGCAAGCGCGTGCCGATCGACTTCAAGGCGCCCAGCGCGACCGACCTGGCCGACGCCAGCCTCACCCAGCCCGACGTCGTCATCGCCGGGGCGCCGGACGTGCTGGCGGGCGTGAACAGCGTCAAGGGAACGGTACAGCCGCCGACGCCGACGCCCCAACCGGGCCGGTATACTGTGCCTGTCACGCTCGACCTCCCCCAAGGCGTGTCGGCGCTGTCGAACCCCACGGTGGTGCTGCACTACGCGCACCCTGCCGGCAGCCCGTGAGGTCGAGCCCCCGGAGGGCAAGACCGGTGATCCATCCCATCCGATACTTCGGCGACCCCGTCCTGCGCAAGCGGGCGCTTCCCGTGACCCGCTTCGACGAGGCGCTCCGGACGCTCGCCGACGACATGATCGAGACCATGTACGACGCCAACGGCGTGGGCCTGGCGGCGCCCCAGATCGGCGTGTCCAAGCGCCTGTTCGTGGCGCTCGAGCTGGCCCCCGAGCAGGAGGACGAGAGCGAGGGCGAGCAGCACGAAGCCGCGGGCGCCTCCGCCGTGGACGACGGCGAGGACGACGCCCCGCCCGAGGTCAAGCGCCGCAGCTGGGGCGTGGTCGGAGAGCACGTCATGGTGAACCCCAGCTTCGTCTCGCGTACGGGCGAGCAGTTCGGCCACGACGGTTGCTTGAGCGTCCCGGGCCTGTACGTGGACGCCTTGCGGCGCGACCTTCGGGTGCGCGTCCGCTACCAGGACGTGACGGGCGGGTGGCACCAGCTGGACGCCGAAGGGCACTTCGCGCACGTGCTGCAACACGAGTACGACCACCTCGAGGGCGTGCTGTTCTTCGACCGCTTGCCGGAGGACGAGCGGCGCGCCTTCCTGGAGGAGCACCGGGCCGAGCTGGCGGACATCCAGCGAGACGCCAAGGCGCTGCTCAGGCAGCTGCGCCGCTCGCCCATCGCCGTGCCCGTGCAGTGAGCGCGGCAGCGTCCAGCCCCGCTGGCAGCCGCCTGAGGGTCGCGCTGTTCGGGTCGCCCGCCTTCGCCCTCCCCACGCTCGACGCGCTGGCGGAGCGGCACAGCCTGGTGCTGGTGGTGGCGCAGCCCGACAAGCGCGCGGGGCGCGGCATGCGGGTCGTGTCGCCTGCCGCCGCGAGCCGCGCCCGCGAGCTGGCCGTCCCGCTCGAGCAGCCGGCGCGCCTCAAGGGGAACGACGCCTTCGCGCGGCGCCTGCACGAGCTCGAGCTCGACGTGGCGGTGACGGCCGCCTACGGCAAGATCCTTCCTGCGCCCCTCCTGGGCGTCCCCCGACACGGTTTCCTCAACGTCCACGCCAGCTTGCTGCCCAAGTACCGGGGGGCCGCGCCGGTGCAGTGGGCGCTCATCCGCGGAGAGCGGGAGACCGGCGTGAGCATCATGCAGACCGACCCGGGGCTGGACACCGGTCCCGTGTGCCTGCAGCGGAGGCTGGCCATCCCGGAGGCGGCGACCGCGCCCGAGCTGATGGACTCGCTGGCGGGGCTCGGCGCGGAGACCCTGCTCGATGCGCTGGGGCGCCTGGCGGCCGGTACGCTGGCCTGCCAGGCGCAGGACGCGGCGGCGGCCAGCCTGGCCCCGATGCTGAAGCGCGAGGACGGGCGCATCCGATGGGACGACCCGGCCGAGGCGGTGGCCGCCCGGCACCGCGGGGTGGCGGGCTGGCCCGGGAGCCACTTCGTCCTCGCAGGCGCCTCCGGCGGCACCTCGGACGGGGCGCCGGTCAAGGTCCTGGAGCTGCGCCTGGCCGCGCCGGCCGCGGCCGGCGATGCAGCGGGGGACGCAACGGTGGCGGGCACGGCGGCGGGGACCGTGGTGGGCGTCGGCCCCGAGGGCGTGACGGTGAGGTGCGGACGCGGCGCCGTGCGGCTGGCGCAGGTGCAGCCGCCCGGCAAACGCGCGATGCCGGCGCGCGACTGGGCCAATGGGCGCGGTATCGCGCCGGGGGTGCGCCTTGGCTAGCGTCGCCATCGTCGGCCGGCCCAACGTCGGCAAGTCGAGCCTGTTCAACCGCCTGGTGGGCCGCCGCGAGGCCATCGTCGCCGACCAGCCCGGCGTCACCCGGGACGTCAAGGAAGGGGAGGTCGTCACCGACGACGGCCGTCGCTTCCGGCTCCTCGACACCGGCGGGCTGTGGTCCGGCGACCGCTGGGAGGCACCGGTGCGGCGGCGCATCGAGGAGGCGCTGGCAGACGCCGACCTGGTGCTCTTCTGCGTCGACGGCCGCCACGGCCTGAGCGCTGCCGACCACGAGGTCGCCGCCTGGCTCCGGTCCCTGGGCAAGCCGGTGCTGCTGGTGGCCACCAAGATCGACGACCCGCGCCACGAGGAGGCGGCGGAGCTGTTCGAGCTCTACGGGCTGGGCTTCGGAGAGCCCTTCCCGGTGTCGGCCGAGCATGCCCGCAACACCTTCGAGCTCGTCGACGCGATCGAGCGGCGCTTGCCGGCGGCCGACGAGGAGGCCGAGGAGGAAGCGGTGCGGGTGGCGATCATCGGTCGCCCCAACGTCGGCAAGTCGAGCCTGCTCAACGCCCTGGTCGGCAGCGAGAAGGTCATCGTGGCCGACGAGCCCGGCACCACCCGCGACAGCGTCGACGTGCGCTTCCACTTCGCCGGGCGGCCCTTCGTGCTGGTCGACACCGCCGGCATCCGCCGCAAGGGGGAGGCGGACGTGGAGTACTTCGCCCGGCTGCGATCCGAGAGCGCCATCCGGCGCTGCGACGTGGCCGTGCTGGTGGTCGACCCCTTCGAGTACGGCGACCACGAGATGCGCCTGGCCAACCTGGCGCTGGAGTGGGGCAAGCCCGTGGTGCTGGCCGTGAACAAGTGGGACCTCGTCAGCGACGAGCAGCTCGAGCCCTTCCGGCAGGCCATCGACCAGGCGCTGACCCACATCGACTTCGCCCCCCGCGTCTACACCAGCGCCCTGACGGACTTCGGCCTCCACGAGTTGCTCGCCACCGCCATCCGCCTCTACGACGCGGCCAGACGGCGCGTCCAGACCAGCGAGATGAACGCCTTCGTGGAGGTGTGGACCCAGCGCCAGGCGCCCCCCAACTTCAAGGGCCGCTCCCTGAAGCTGCTCTACGCCAGCCAGGTGGCCGTGGCGCCGCCCACCTTCGTGTTCTCCGTGAACAGCGAGCGGCTCCTCACCCGCGCTTACGAGAACTACCTCCGCAACCGCATCCGCGCGGACCTGGGATTCGCCGAGGTGCCCTTCCGGCTGGTGTTCAAGTCGCGCAGCGCCCAGGGCGGGCGCAAGGTCCGGGTCTAGCGCTCGTCAGGGTCTAGCGCTCGCCCGGGCCCAGAGCTCGTCCGGGCCCAGACCCCATCCGGACCGGAGCCGGACGAGCTGCCTCGCGCTCGCGGCCGCCCGAACCGCCCGGCGGCGGCGCGATGGAGCTTGCGGCTCAGACGCGCTCGAGCCCGACGCCAAGCCCGGCGCCAAGCCCGGAGACGCCGGCCTGCGGCCGGGCCCTCATCCCTTCTCGGTCCGGATGGCCACCTTGAGGTTGCCGCGGCGCGTCGTGCCCTCGACCCGCAGCACCCGGAAGCGGCCCAGCCCCTCGGCGTACACCTCGTCTCCCACGCCGGCGGTGGACCCCTTGTCGGCGAGGCGCCCGTTCACGCGCACGCGCCCGGCCTCCACGCCCCTGGCGAAGTAGCTGCGCGACACGCGGAACGCCTTGCCGCCGAGCACGTCCACGCGCAGCGACGGCACCACCACGGCGAGCTCCCGCTCCGAGCCGCCGGCCACCCGCTCGACCGGCACCTCCATCGGGGCGACCTCGTGTCCCTCGAGGCGTGTCAGCCCCAGGAGCGCCGCCGGCGCCGGGGCCAGGACGATGAGCGAGACGCCGTCCTGGTGAGCCACGGCGTCACCCAGGGACGTCGCCTCGACGCCCGCCACCCGGGCGGCGGCGCGGAGCGCTTCGCCATCGCCGACGCCCCCGACGTAGACGGCAGTCATCGGCACGCTGGCGGTCGGGAGGTGGTCGGGGTAGGCGATCACGACGCGGCGCCGGGCGGCGGGGACGCCGCCATCCACCACGACCGCCACGCCCGGGCGCCTCAGCTCGGCAGCCAGCGCGTCGGCGTCGGCGGGTTCCAGGAAGCCGCTGTGGGCCACGCGCCCACCCAACGCGGCGCCCGCCAGGCGCTCGGCGGCAGCGTCGGGCCGTCTCGCCACGCGTTCTCGCGATCCCGGCTCAGCGAACGTCGACGACTTCGACCGAGGCCGCCTTCAAGCGCTCGGGGAAGCCTTCGGCGTCCTCGCCGGTCACCCGCAGCACCAGACGGCGCCGGTGCCCGGCCTGGACGCCGGTGGTGACGGCAGCGATGATGTTCGACGGCGGCCCGGCCTCCGCCACCCGCGCCAGCACCCCGGGCTCGTCGGGGAGGTCCACGGTGACGCGGATGCCCCCCTCGCGCATGCCCAGGAACGACACGAAGGCACGCATCAGATCGGTGATGGTGACGATGCCCACCAGGTCGTTCGCCTTCAGCACGGGCAAGCCGGAGACCCGGTGCTCCTCCATCAGCAGCGCGGCGTGCTCGATGGGGTCCTCGCCCCGCACGGTGATCACCGGCGCCTTCATCACGTCCTTCACCAGCAGCTTGCTGAGCAGGTAGTTGAGCTCGTAGACCGACAGGGTCGTCGCCTTCGAGGGGGTTGCCTCCTTGAGGTCGCGGTCGGTGACGATCCCGATGAGCTTGCCGTCGCGGGTGACGGGAAGGCGCCGGAAGCCGCCCTCGCGGAGGCGCTGCATGGCCTCCATCACGGGGGTGTCGGCGGTGACGGTCTGGGGGTTCGGGGTCATCCACTCGCGAACAAGCATGCCTTCCTCCTTGGAGACCTGCCCAAGCTTACCACCTGGCGTGCAGGATCACCGGGCCAGACGGCAACGCTGCGGGCTGCCCGGGCCGGGATGCGACAATGGCAGGATGAAGCGGATCGTCATCCTGGGCTCCACCGGCTCGATCGGGCGGCAGACGCTCGACGTCGCCCGCTGGCGCGGCTACGCGCCGGTGGCGCTGGTCGCCGGCCGGAATGCCGAGGCGCTCGTCGCGCAGGCCGCCGAGTTCCGCCCGGAGCTGGTGGTGTGCCACCCGGATGCGGCCGCCGCCGTGCGCCCGCACCTGCCCGCCGGCACCCGGCTCGCCACCGGCGAGGAGGGTGCGCTGGAGGCGGCGGCGCTGCAGGCCGACACGGTCGTGGCCGCCATCCCCGGCATGGCCGGCCTGGAGCCGACCGCCGCGGCGCTCCGCGCGGGCCGTCACGTCGCCCTCGCCAACAAGGAGGCCATGGTGGTGGCGGGGCCGCTGATGTGGGAGCTGGCCGGGGCGTGCGGCGCCAGCATCACGCCGGTCGACTCCGAGCACTCGGCGCTCTTCCAAGCCATGGCGGGCGAGCCGAGAGAAGGCGTGCACGCCCTGGTGCTCACCGCCTCCGGCGGTCCCTTCCGCGAGGGCCCCGCCGACCTCTCGACCGTCACGCCGCAGCAAGCCCTCAGACACCCCACCTGGGCCATGGGCCCCAAGGTGACCATCGACTCCGCGACGCTCTTCAACAAGGGCCTCGAGGTGCTGGAGGCGCACTTCCTGTTCGACCTGCCGCTCGACCGCATCGAGGTGGTCGTCCACCCGCAGTCCCTGGTGCACGGCCTGGTGCGCTTCGCCGACGGCAGCATCAAGGCCCAGGTGGGGCCGCACGACATGCGCCTGCCCATCCAGTACGCGCTCTCGGCGCCGGAGCGGCCGCCCACGCCGCTCGAGCCGCTCCCGCTCGAGGGCGTCTGGGAGTTCCTGCCGCCCGACCGCCGGCGCTTCCCGAGCCTCGACCTCGCCTACCGGGCCGGCGACCTCGGCGGCCTCGCGCCCGCCTACCTCAACGCCGCCGACGAGGTCGCCGTCGCGCGCTTCCTGGCCGGCCGGCTCGGGTTCGGCGACATCCCGCGGCTGCTCGAGGCGGTGCTGGAGCGGGCGCCGAGCGCCGCGCTGAGCTGGGACGCGCTGGCCGGCGCCGACGCCGATGCCCGCGCACGGGCCGCCGCCTTCTGAGCGACCGGCCGCAGGCGGCCGCGCCGCCGCGACAGCCGGGCCGCGCGCCCGCTATCGTGAGGTATGTTCCGGCACGCGATCAAGCTGCCGTTCAAGCTCCTGGGCATCCCGGTGAGCCTCGACACCTCGTTCCTGCTGGTCCTGCCGCTGTTCGCCTACCTGATCGGCTCGCAGATCCCCGGCTACGTGCGGCTCTTCCAGCGGGTCGGGCTGTCGCTGGACGCCGCACCGCTGCAGAGCGGCTTCACCCCGTACTGGTTGGGGCTGGTGGCGGCCGTGGGCCTGTTCCTGAGCGTGCTGGTGCACGAGCTCGGCCACGCCGTGGTGGCCCGCCTGTACGGCGTGCAGGTCCGCGAGATCACGTTGTGGTTCCTCGGCGGGGTGGCGCAGTTCAGCGAGATGCCCCGCCAGCGCGGCGCCGAGGCCGTGGTGGCCATCGTCGGGCCGGTCACCAGCGGCTTGCTCGCCCTGCTCACCGGCCTGGCGTGGCAGCCGGCCACCGGCCATGACGCCTTGCTCTTCGTGCTGAGCTACCTGACCGTCACCAACGCCGGGCTGGCGCTATTCAACCTGCTGCCGGCGCTGCCGCTCGACGGCGGCCGCGTGCTGCGGTCGCTGCTGGCCCTCGTCACCCCCCACCTGAGCGCCACGCGCATCGCCGGCGCCGTGAGCAGCCTCATGGCGGTGCTCATGGGCGTCTACGGCTTCCTCACGCTGAACCTCTTCCTGGTGGTCATCGCCTTCTTCGTCTACAACGCGGGCCGTGCCGAGACCCAGGCGGCGATCATGGCGGACGCCTTCGAGGGGTACCGCGTGCGCGACCTGATGACGCCGGACCCGCTCACGGTGGAGCCCGGCATGGCCGTGGGGCAGTTCCGTCAGCTCATGTACTACCGGCGTCACACCGGCTACCCCGTCGTCGACCGGGAGCTGCGGTTGCTGGGCTTCGCGCGTCTCCAGGACGCGCGCGAGGAGATGGAGCGGGCCACCGTGGAGGACATCATGGTTCCGGCGGAGACCATCGCGCCCGGCGTGCCCGCCAAGGAGGGCCTGCGGCTGTTGAGCGAGGGCCAGCTCGGCCGGCTGGCGGTCGTCGACGAGGCGGGCCGTCTGGTGGGCATCCTGAGCAAGACCGACCTGGTCCGCCACCTGCGCGAGCGCGGCGAGTCTCCGGGGCCCTTCGGCGGGCTCGGGGGCCGGCCCGGCGGAGGGCCGGGCGGCGGTGCGGGGCCGGGTCGCGGCGATGACGGAAGCGGGCGCTGGCCGGGCTGACGCCGGGGCCGGACGGCCGCTGGGGCGAGGGCGCCCTGCCGTCGGTACGGCAGCCCACCGCCGCGGACCCCCGGCTCTGCCATACTGAGGCAGGGCCGTCGACGGCCCGGAGCCACGCATGCTGACAGCCATCACCTTCATCCTGATCCTGTTCACGGCAGTGATCGTGCACGAGGGCGCCCACTTCCTCAACGCCAAGAGCGTCGGGGTGGCACCCCGCGCCTTCAGCTTCGGAATGGGTCCGGTGCTGCTGAAGCGGCGCTGGCGCGGCACCGAGTGGCGCATCAGCCTCTTCCCCATCGGCGGCTACGTCGACCTGCCCGGCATGGCGCCCAAGGTCGACGAGCACGGCAACCTCGAGCACCCCGACGACGGCATGGCCAAGAAGAGGATCGGGGCGAAGCTGTGGGTGCTCTCCGGCGGCATCCTCGCCAACTTCGTGCTCGGCGTGGTGCTCGTCACGTCCGCGGTGATGCTGCAGCCGGCCTACCGTGAGTTCACCACCGGCACCGCCACCGCGCTCGGCAGCGAGGTCATGAGCGTCATGGCCGGCTCGCCGGCGGCGCAGCTCGGCATGACCCAGGGCGACCGTATCGTGGGCATCAACGGCGTCGCCGACCCCGGGCCTCAGCAGGTCGTGTCCATCATCCAGAAGGCCGACAAGCTGACCATCACGCTGTCGCGGGACGGCCGGCGCCGCACCGTGAGCACGCCGTGGCCGCCACCGAACGACGTGGCGCACTCGCAGACGGGTCAGCCGCTGCTGGGCATCAGCGTCCGCCCCGTCTACCAGGGCGTCGCGCTGCCCCAGGCGCTCGGCGAGTCGGCGTGGTTCGGCGTCAAGGTGATCCCCCAGATGGTCCGCGGCTTCGTCCAGGGCTTCGCCCAGGTGCTGACCGGGAAGAAGAGCACCGACGTGGCCGGGCCCGTGGCCATGGTGGGGATGGTGAACCAGGCCACGCAGGTGGGGCTGGCGTCGGTGCTGTTCCTGGCGGCCGTCATCAACTTCTCACTGGCCGTGTTCAACGTGCTGCCCATCCCCGGCCTCGACGGCGGACGCATGTTGCTGGCAGGCGTCGTGTCCCTCCGTGGCCGGCCCTTCAAGCCCGGCCAGGAGGAGCAGCTCCACTTCATCGGCATCATGGCCGTGCTCGCGATGATCGTGCTCCTGACCGTCCATGAGCTCGGCGGCCTCATCCACGGCTGAGCCGCGTGCCGCCGCGGCGGTGACCGCGACGGCGACGTGCGCGGTGCTGGTGCCGGCCTTCAACGAGGCGGCCACCATCGGCGAGGTGGTGCGCTGCGCCCTCGCCAGCGAGGTGGGCCCGGTGCTCGTCGTCGACGACGGCTCGACCGATGGCACCGCCGCCGCCGCCACGGCCGCGGGCGCCGAGGTGCTCAGGCTGCCGCACAACGTCGGCAAGGGCGGCGCCTTGCTGGCGGCCGCCGTGGCCGTGACCAACGACGTGGTGGTGCTGCTCGACGCCGACCTGGTGGGCCTGACGCCGGCGCAGGTCCGGGACCTCGCCGGGCCCGTGTGCCGCGGCGAGGCCGACATGACGCGCGGCGTGTTCCGGGGCGGCCGCTGGCGCACCACCGCCGCGCAGCGCCTGACCCCCCAGCTCAACGGCCAGCGCGCCCTCAGGCGCAGCGGCCTGCTCGCCGTCCCCGGCCTCGGCGGGAGCCGCTACGGCGTGGAGATCGCCATCGGCGAGCACGCCCGCCGCCGCCGCTGGCGCCGCCTCGACGTGCCGCTCGAGGGTGTCTCCCAGGTGATGAAGGAAGAGAAGCACGGTGTGCTGGCGGGCATCGCCTTGCGCGCCGGCATGTACCGCGACATCCTCCGCGCCCTGTTGCGGCGCGGCGGTGAGGACGCCTGAGCCCGTGGAGATCCGATCGTTCTGCGTCGGCCCCGTGCAGGCCAACGCCTACCTGCTGACGCAGGCGGGGCGGGCGGTGCTGGTCGATCCCGGCGCCGAGCCGCAGCGCTTGCTGGAGGCGCTGACCGCCAGCGGCGCGAGCCTGGAGGCGGTGTGGCTGACGCACGCCGACTTCGACCACGTGGGCGGCCTGGCCGGCGTGCTGGCCGCGCAGGACGGGGAGGTGCCGGTGTACCTGCACCCGGCCGACGCCCCGCTGCTGCGGAGCGCCCGCGAGCAGGCGGCGGCGTTCGGCCTGGCCATCGACGCACCGCCGACCGCCACCCGCGACCTCGCCGACGGGCAGACGCTGCAGCTCGCCGATGTCCGGGCGCGGTGCCTGTTCACGCCCGGCCACACCCCCGGGCACATCGCCTTCTACTTCGAGGAGGAGGGCGTGGTGCTGACCGGCGACGCGCTCTTCCGCGGCTCCATCGGCCGCACCGACCGCCCGTTCGGCGACGCCGGGCTGCTGCTGCGGTCCATCCGCCAGGCGCTGCTCACGCTTCCCGACGACACCCGGGTGCTGCCCGGGCACGGCGCCGCCACGACCGTCCTCGCCGAGCGGCGCGCCAACCCCTTCCTGATCGGGAGCTGAGCGCGCGCCGGGGCCCCGCAGGCCGCCGGGGCCCTGACTGACGCCCGCCGGCGGCCGCGAGCCGCCTCGCCGCGGGGAGGAGCGCCGTCCGCTACTCGGGCTCGAGCCTCGCGTCGATGGCGCGTGCGTGCGCCTCCAGCCCCTCGGCCCGCGCCATCCGGGCCGCGGCCGGCCCGATGGCGGCGACCGCCTCGGCCCCGAAGCTCACCACCGGGATCACCTTCTGGAAGTCACGCACGTTGACGAAGCTGGCGTAGCGGGCGGTCCCCGAGGTCGGCATCACGTGGCTCGGCCCGGCCAGGTAATCGCCCAGCGCCTCCATGCTGTGCTCGCCCACGAACACGCCGCCGGCGTTCTTCACCTCGCTCACCCAGCGCCACGGGTCCCTCACCAGCAGGCACAGGTGCTCCGGAGCGTAGGCGTTGGCCGCGGCGATGCCCTCGCGCACGTCGCGAACCATCACCAGGATGCCGCGCTCGTCGACGGACTCCCGGGCGGCCGCCGCGGTGGGCAGGCCG
>Ga0102953_1001339_pt1 | contig 15814 bp, 16 predicted proteins | sample SalPon2A_C_D2_MG_FD_78509 | JGI IMG/M metagenome (GOLD analysis project Ga0102953, IMG submission 78509) | Soil microbial communities from South San Francisco under conditions of wetland restoration - Salt Pond MetaG R2A_C_D2_MG | ecosystem: Environmental > Terrestrial > Soil > Wetlands | place... | reverse complement strand
AGATGGGTTGCTGGGGTTATTGGATATGTTCTCTGGAGGTGCATTTTCAAACGCGTCCATTTTCGCTTTAGGGATTATGCCTTACATTTCTGCTTCGATTGTAGTTCAGTTGTTGGGAATAGCCGTCCCATACTTTCAACGTCTGCAAAAGGAGGGGGAATCAGGAACAAGAAAAATCAACCAGATAACCCGTTATCTGACTGTGTTGATTTTGATTTTCCAGGCGCCTGCGTACTTGACTAACTTAACATTTCAATTGCCCGATACTGCATTTGCAGTGAGTGGATGGACGTTTAAAATTACGTCTACCATTATTCTGACAGCAGGATCAATGTTTGTGATGTGGCTAGGAGAGCGCATAACCGATAATGGAATAGGAAATGGTATTTCACTGATCATCATGATTGGGATTATTGCCCGTTTACCGGGAGCTGTCGTGCAGGAATTCGTTTCTCGAATTGAGCAAGCGGGTGGCGGTATGGTCATGTTCCTGGTCGAGTTTGTTATCCTTTTCGTTGTGTTTATGCTGACGATCTTGCTTGTTCAGGGAACACGCAGGATACCGGTTCAGTATGCAAAACGTATTGTTGGAAACAAACAATACGGTGGTGTTCGTCAGTATATACCGTTAAAAGTGAATGCTGCCGGAGTTATGCCAATTATCTTCGCACAAGCAATCATGTTTGTTCCTATTAGTGTTGCTGGGTTTGCCAAGTCTGATAGTCTTAGTGGTTTTGCGGCTGCATTCGCTAATAACACAGGCTTTGTGTATAACTTTACTCAATTTGTACTGGTCATATTGTTTACGTATTTTTACACCGCAATTACAGTGAATCCAGTGCAGATGGCCGAGGATATGAAGAAAAATGGTGGTTTCATTCCCGGGGTAAAACCAGGAAAGAAAACTGTTGAGTTCTTGGATACCGTTATGTCACGAATTACCTTACCAGGATCTATTTTTCTTGGTATCGTTACGATTCTACCGGCATTTGCAATGATTGCTGGAATTACCAGTCATTTTGCATACTTCTACGGTGGTACGTCATTGTTGATTTTAGTTGGTGTTGTGTTAGACACCCTGCAACAAATCGAAAGTCACCTGCTGATGCGTCACTACGACGGTTTGATGAAATCAGGACGAATCAAAGGACGCCCCGGTGGAGCTAGTTCAATGATGTAATCATGTTGCAATAAAGAATTAGAAATTAAAACTAAATTTTTATGGCAAAACAGCCTTCTATAGAACAAGACGGAACAATCATTGAAGCATTATCAAATGCCATGTTCAGAGTTGAACTAGAGAACGGGCACGTGATAACTGCACATATCTCGGGTAAAATGCGAATGCATTATATCAAGATTCTTCCGGGTGATAAGGTCAAAGTGGAGATGTCTCCATACGACTTAACCAAAGGACGAATCACTTTTAGATATAAAAATTAAAGGACGAAATAATGAAAGTAAGAGTATCCATAAAAAAACGCAGTGCCGACTGCAAAATTGTACGCAGAAAAGGCCGTTTGTACGTGATCAATAAGAAGAATCCGAAATTCAAACAGCGTCAGGGATAATTAATTAACTTTGTAAAAATTTTATTTATGGCTCGTATTGTTGGAGTTGATATTCCTAATAATAAAAGAGGAGAAGTTGCACTGACCTACATTTATGGTATTGGTCGTAGCCGTGCAAATACAATCCTTAACCAAGCTGGCGTTGATGTGGAAATTAAAGTGCAAGACTGGACAGATGACCAGTTTGCTGCTATTCGTACAGTAATCAACGAGAACTTCAAAGTAGAAGGAGAACTTCGCTCTGATAACCAGCTGAACATTAAACGTCTGATGGATATCGGTTGTTACCGTGGTATTCGTCATCGTATTGGCCTTCCAGTACGTGGACAAAGCACTAAAAACAATGCTCGTACACGTAAAGGAAGAAAGAAAACTGTTGCTAATAAGAAAAAGGCCACTAAATAATTAATTGAATTATGGCAAAAAAGACAACTTCTAATAGGAAAAGAGTCGTTAATGTTGAAGCTGCAGGTCAGGCGCATATTCATTCCTCATTTAATAACATCATTATCTCATTGACTAATAATAACGGAGAAGTTATTTCCTGGTCATCTGCAGGTAAGAAAGGTTTTAGAGGATCTAAAAAGAATACTCCTTATGCTGCTCAGGTAGCCTCAGAAGAATGTGCTAAAACAGCATATGATCTTGGACTCAGAAAAGTGAAAGTATTTGTGAAAGGCCCTGGAAATGGTCGCGAATCTGCTATTCGAGCTATTAACAGCGTGGGCATTCAAGTTAGTGAAATCGTTGATGTGACACCAATGCCACACAATGGTTGCCGCCCATCTAAAAGAAGACGTGTTTAATCTTTAAACGGAGAGTATAATGGCAAGATATAGAGGAGCAAAAACAAAAATTGCAAGAAAATTTGGTGAGCCAATTTTCGGACCTGATAAAGTACTGGAAAAAAAGAACTACCCACCAGGTATGCATGGGCAAACTGGTCGCAGACGTAAAAAGTCTGAATATGGGGTCCAGTTAATGGAAAAACAAAAGGCAAAATATACTTACGGTGTTTTAGAGAAACAATTCTCCAACCTGTTTAAAAAAGCATCAGCATCCAAAGGTGTTACTGGTGAAGTCCTTTTGCAATTGTTGGAATCACGATTGGATAACGTTGTTTTCCGTCTTGGTTTAGCAAACTCAAGAGCAGGTGCCCGTCAGTTGGTTGCACACCGACACGTCATGGTCAATGGGGAATTAGTTAACATTCCTTCATTCCAGATGCGTCCGGGTGATATTGTTAGCGTTCGTGAAAAATCAAAATCAATGGAAGTAATTTCCGATGCGTTGACTTCTCACCGCTACAATAAATATGCATGGTTAGAATGGGATGGTGCTCAAATGAGCGGTAAATTTCTCAATCGCCCTGAACGGGAAGAAATTCCTGAAAACATTAAAGAGCAACTTATCGTAGAGTTGTATTCTAAATAATAAAATTACTCAGTATTATTATGGCAATATTAGCATTCCAAAAACCTGACAAAGTTATAATGGTGGAATCCGATGAGAAATTCGGTAAATTCGAATTTCGACCATTGGAACCCGGTTATGGTATCACAATCGGTAATGCGTTACGCAGAATTCTACTATCATCTTTGGAAGGTTATGCAATCACAACGCTCAAAGTCGAAGGCGTTGATCATGAATTTGCAACCATCAAAGGAGTGATGGAAGATGTTACCGAAATCATTCTGAACCTGAAGCAGATTCGTTTTAAACGCGAAGTAGAAGATTTTGACAGCGAAAAAGTTTCTATTTCTATTAGCGGACAAGAGGAATTTACTGCTGGCGATATTAATAAATTCATGACCGGTTTCCGTGTCTTGAATCCTGAATTGGTAATTTGTCGTATGGAAGCTGATGTCAAACTGCAGCTGGAATTATCAATTAACAAAGGACGTGGTTATGTCCCCAGCGCTGAGAATAAGCCGGTTGATGCTGAGTTTGGTATAATTCCGATTGACTCAATCTTTACACCAATTAGAAATGTGAAGTACGCTGTTGAGAACTATCGTGTGGAACAAAAAACTGACTACGAAAAGTTGGTTTTGGATATTACAACTGATGGTTCAATTCACCCAAAAGATGCTTTGAAAGAAGCTGCAAAAATTCTTATCTATCACTTCATGCTGTTCTCTGATGAAAAAATCACCTTGGATTCAGACGAAAAATTTGCAAATGAAGAGTTCGATGAAGAAGTATTGCACATGCGTCAGTTGCTGAAAACCAAGTTGGTTGACATGGACCTTTCAGTTCGTGCCTTGAACTGCTTGAAAGCTGCTGATGTTGAAACACTGGGAGAACTTGTTACCTACAATCGTAACGACTTGTTGAAGTTCAGAAACTTTGGTAAAAAGTCGTTGACAGAGTTGGATGACTTGCTCAACAGTATGAACCTGACTTTCGGAATGGATATAAGTAAGTATAAACTTGACAAGGATTAAGCAGAAATGAGACATAATAAGAAATTCAACCATCTTGGAAGGAAGAGTGCTCATCGCAAAGCCATGTTGTCAAATATGGCGAATTCATTGATCTTTCATAAGCGTATCACCACTACTGTGGCAAAAGCTAAAGCACTGAAGATGTATGTTGAGCCGCTGATTACAAAAGCGAAAGATGATACAACTCATTCTCGTCGTATTGTATTTAGCGTGTTGAAAAGTAAAAGTGCTGTTAGCGAGCTTTTCCGCGATGTGGCTGAAAAAGTGGGCGATCGTCCTGGCGGTTACACTCGTATTTTGAAGACTGGAACTCGTTTGGGTGACAATGCTGAAATGTGTATCATTGAGTTGGTAGACTACAATGAAAACATGTTGACTGCTAAAGAAGAAAAACCGAAAAAACGTCGTTCTCGTCGTGGTGGCGGTACTAAAACATCACAGACGGAAACTCCGACAGCTGCCCCTAAAAAGGAAGAGAAAGCTGAGGAGCCAAAAGCTGAAGTTGCAGAAGAACCAAAGACCGAGGTCGTTGACGAACCAAAGGCTGAAACTACTGAAGAAGCTAAAGTTGAGGAACCAAAGGCAGAAGAGCCAAAAGCGGAAGATTCAAAAGAAGATGAAGCTGGCGATGAAGAGAAGAAAGCAGAATAAAAATAACTTGCTACAAAATAGAAAAGAGCTGACCATTTGGTCAGCTCTTTTTTTTCACGAACTGCAAGAATTAAGCTAACCACATTAGCCTAAATATTGTTCCATCTTTTCTTTTAGTAATTTAACTTCAATGGGCTTTATAAGGTATTCATCAGCACCAAAGGAGTAGCAACGATCTTTATCCTGATCGGCAGAACTCGTCGTACAAAACATCACCGGTGTTTGGTTGTTGACGTTACTTTTCAACGACCGGATTTGGCGAACAAGTTCAGCACCGTCTATATCAGGCATCCACAAATCCAGGATGATCATATCGTATTTATTAGCCTCAGTCATTTTTAGAGCATCGTACCCATTTTCGGCCATTTCAATATCGTAATCTCCACGCAGTGAGTAATACATAAACTTGAGGTTAATGGGATTATCGTCGACAATGAGTACTTTCAAAATGCTTTTTATTAATGAATTAAAATGATATTTAAAGGTAAGGATATATGTGTTGAATTTCCTTTATTTTTGCTAATTGAAAATTAGATTTTGGTAGCTGAACGGTTGCATTTGATTGAAGTGTTAAAATTTACCATATTATGACAGACGATAAGAAGATCATTTTTTCGATGTATCGGGTCAGTAAAACTTTCCCGCCACAAAAGCAAGTACTTAAAGATATCTCCCTTTCATTTTTCCTGGGAGCCAAAATCGGAATCATTGGTTTAAACGGTTCCGGAAAATCAACGTTACTGAAAATTATTGCCGGTTTAGAGAAGTCGTACCAGGGCGAAGTGGTGTTTTCACAAGGCTACTCGGTAGGTTATTTGGAGCAAGAACCCAAGTTGGATCCGGCAAAAACAGTAAAGGAAATTGTAGAAGAAGGTGCTCAGGAAGTTGTCGATGTGCTAAAGGCATACGAAGAAGTCAACCTGAAGTTTTCTGAGCCTGAGGTGTTGGAAGATCCCGACAAGATGAATGCATTGATTGCCGAACAAGCACAACTGCAAGAGAAGATCGATCGTTTTGATGCGTGGAACCTCGACTCAAAGCTCGAACGGGCAATGGATGCTTTACGCTGTCCTCCGGGTGAACAATCTGTGAGTGAGTTGTCCGGTGGTGAGTTGCGTCGGGTAGCCCTGTGCCGCCTGCTGTTGAAAGAACCGGATGTGTTACTGCTCGATGAGCCTACCAACCACCTGGATGCTGAGTCAGTGCAATGGTTGGAAATGCACCTGCAACAATACAAAGGAACCGTAATTTGTATTACGCACGATCGTTACTTTCTGGATAACGTTGCCGGATGGATTCTTGAACTTGACCGGGGAGAGGGTATCCCATGGAAAGGAAACTATTCTTCTTGGTTGGAACAAAAATCAAAACGACTGGCTCAGCAGGAGAAACAGCAGTCGAAGCGACAAAAAACTTTGGAGCGTGAGCTGGAGTGGATTAAGATGGCACCGAAAGCTCGTCATGCAAAAGCGAAGGCCCGTTTGAATGCCTACGATAAATTGATGAGTGAAGATGTCAAAGAAAAGGAAGAAAGGCTGGAGATTTTTATTCCAAACGGTCCACGTTTAGGCGAAAAAGTCATTGAAGTCAATGATGTAGCGAAAGCATTTGGCGAACGACTGCTTTTTGAAGATCTTAATTTTACCTTGCCACCCAATGGAATTGTTGGTATAATTGGACCGAACGGCGCTGGTAAAACAACACTCTTCAAGTTAATCATGAAGCAACTTGAAGCTGACAAAGGAACGTTTGATGTGGGAGAGACTGTGCAGATTGCTTATGTGGATCAGTCACACGCAGATATCGATCCGAATAAAACAGTCTACCAGGTGATTTCAGGAGGCAATGATTTGATGGCGTTAGGGAATCGGCAAGTTAACGCACGGGCCTATGTTTCACGGTTTAACTTTGCGGGGGCCGACCAGGAAAAGAAATGTGGGGTGCTCTCCGGTGGAGAACGAAATCGCCTGCATCTCGCTATGGCTTTGAAAGAAGAAGGCAACGTGTTGTTGCTTGATGAGCCGACAAACGACATTGATGTAAACACACTCCGTGCATTGGAAGAAGGCCTGGAAGATTTTGCAGGCTGTGCTGTGATCATCTCTCACGACCGTTGGTTCCTTGACCGGATTGCGACACACATCTTGGCATTTGAAGGTGAATCACGCGTTTATTTCTTTGAAGGAAGCTATTCTGAATATGAAGAAAACAAACGAAAACGCCTGGGCGATGAAGGTCCAAAACGTATCAAGTATAAAAAGTTGGTGAAATAGCTTCTATCATACTATGAAAACTTCGGGATTGAGTGACTAAAATTGTCATTCAGCCTTTTTTTGTGTTTGAGATCAGGAAGTTACTTAACAAGTGAATTAGTTTCTTTAATATTTTTTTGCACTTTTTAGCAGAGCAATTTTGTAATTTCGGTTTCAGAATAGAAGAGTTTTAAGTCATGTATTTTGAACATGGCATTAAAGCTGAAATTAGAAATTAACTTTAAAATTGTAGAGCGATGAAAACAACAGTTTCAATTTTGGTCCTGTTATTCGCCGTCAATTTGGTTTTTGCTCAAGAAGTGCACAAAAACCAATCTCCCGACGAACAAATCAAAGTAAAGAAAAAATACGATGACCACGGCAATCTAGTTGGTTATGATTCAACCTATGTGAAAACATGGGCGGATACAACGATGAATGGCAGGGGCATGGGAGAAATGCGTGAAGAAATGAAAACCTATTTCGGGAACAATATGCCCGGTGTCATGTCTGATTCGACCATGATGGGAAGCGATCCATTTGGCGATTTGCATGAGTTTTTCTCACAAGGTGGCCAGAATTTTTTTAACCATTTTAATCCGGCATTGAATGACAGCAGCCTGGTGATGCCTGGAGATTCGATGTCTGGAATGAATGGCTTTGAACAACTAAGGGCAGAGATGATGAATCATTTCCGTCAATTCTTTCAAAGTCCCGGTGATTCAACTCAATTGCAATTAAAGGGGGGGCCCAACCCCGGTGATTCATTTTTCGATCAGAAAGGATTTGATCAAATGAGAAAGGAATTCGAAAAGCATTTTAAGCAGTTCGTCCCCAAAAATAATGGCCATACACAAAAAATGAAAGGTTCATCAATTAACGATGAAAACAATCCAAAAGTAAAAATTTAAATATTTCATAGTGGAGACGTAAAAAGGAGGAACATTTTTAAGACTTTAGTTCCTCCTTTTTTTATTTTCGAGGCAAGCACACTAATGACTAATTTCCCGATCACCAAATCAATCATTGCCAACTTTCTTTTCCAGAATAACAAAAGCACTTCGTTTCGGCGCTGGCATCTCCGAATCTTCACCTTTCATCGCTTTCCATACCACTTCATTCAATTCTAAGTCAGGAACTGCATCTTCATGGGCGAAGTTGAAGGTGGCAGACTTTCGGCTGCTCGCATTGTCGGCCGTATTTCGCTGGTTCAAATTGATGTTTGAAGGATGATGTGAAAAGGGTGTAAAATCGGGTTTGTTGGTAAAACATTTGTACAAGGGGGCGGCTGCCGCATCGTATTGACTCATCGGCGGAAGTCCTAAAATGAGTTCGATGGTTCGAAGCACACCTGAAGTGGAGTACATGTTATGAATCACCGCATTTCGCTTCACGTATGGGCCAGCCAGATAAACCGGCGAGCGATGAGCATCCACATGATCCGGCCCATTTTGGGCATCGTCTTCCAAAATAAAAACGACCGATTCTTTCCAGATTGGACTGTGTGACAAATGATCCAGGAACCGGCCGACTGCCAGGTCATTGTCGGCAACAGCAGCCTGTGGAGTGTAGGCTCCTTTTTGTTGCCCACTTGTATGGTCATTGCTAAATCGGATTGTACTAAACTTTGGCACTTGATTGATTGCAACCAACGAATCGAAATCGTTTTGCCAGATATCCATCCGAACCTGGTCTTTGATGGTCATATCAAAACCGGGAGATTGCGGACAAATATGCCCCTCTAATGCTTTTAAAGGGGTTTTGCCATCGGCGCTGAACTCACCATAGCTGCGGTAACTAATTCCGGCTCGTTGGCAATAATTCCAAATAAAACCATCACGCGGATAAGCGCCTTCTTTTTCACCTTCGTAAAAATAAGTACCTCCATGACTTCCGTAGTAAGTTGGCCATGTTTTCTCAACCACGTCGGTAGCATAGGCTGCTGTGCTCCAATTGTGGCCATCGGCACTCACTTCAGCATCAACATAGAAGTTGTCAAGAAGCACAAAATCTTTGGTAAGGGCATGTTGGTTGGGCGTTATATTTTTACCAAAAATGCAGAGCGAATCGTCTCCATTTCCAGCTTTTACATCACCTAAAACCTGGTCGTAAGTGCGATTCTCTTTGATAATGTAAAAGACGTGTTTGATGGGAGAAGGCTGCCCTACTTTTTGAGGAATAGGATTGCCTGCTTCGCCATCTGCCACTTTTTCTTTTTGATTATTGAATGGGGTGTTGGCATAAGTTTCGGAGGTATAATTTTTCATTTGTTCCTCTAATGGAACATCAATGAAGGAAAGCGTTCCTTTAAACAATCCACCAATATATTGCACATGTTTTTTGGCCGAAACGCCCTTTTGATAACCACTGTCATCATTCTTTTTAATGGGCTGTGGTCCATCAGGATTTGGCATGGAATGGAAACCTTTGCCGTTAGTCACCAAAATTTTATTGTCCAGTACTTTCACATTTGTGGGGTACCAGCCTACTGGGATAAAGCCTTTACTTTTGGTGTTTCCCGGTTCCGATACGTCAAAAACGGCCAGGCAATTATTGTCGGCGTTGGCAATATATAATTTCTCTTCATCTGGCGATAAAGCTAATCCGTTGGTTGTGGAACCAGTTAGATGGGTCGGGTACAAGGCTGCCGAAAGTGTTTCAATCACCTTGTTGGTTTGCGTGTTGATGACTGAAACTGAATTGCTGTTGGAGTTAGCCACATATAGCACATTACTCTCTCTGTTCAGCAGCAATTCGTTGGGGTGATCCCCGGTTTTAATAGTTGCTGAAATGGTTTTCGATTCCGTATTAAAAGCAACAACTTCATCCTGCCCCCAGATTGAAACGTACAATGTTTTCTCATTCGGCGATAAAACGCAACTGTATCCCATTCCCGGCAAATCAACTTTATCAATCACGGTTTTCGATTTCAGGTCGATGATGTAAATCCGATTATCTTCCTTAGTCACCACGTACATCAGTGGATTGACTTTTGCCAGGGCAATCCCGGTTGGGCTGATCTTTTCCTTCGGCCAGGAGAGCCCCAATTTTAGTGTATCAGGAGTGCCCAGCTTGTTTTGCTTAATGTGGAAGTCAAGAATGATGTTATCATTTCCACCGGATGCGTATAAATGTTCCTCATCTTCGCTGAAGGCGAGCCCGTACCATGATTCTTTGACAATTTTTTCATCCAGAACCTTTTGCTGGTGTGGATCAATCAATTCTACCGATTGCGTACTTTGACCATTGTTGGTAACAGCCGCATATTTTCCATCGGGACTAACTTTAAGGTTCAGCGGGAAATCCCCTAGTGTTATGGAGCTACCTGCAGGAGTTAGCTTCCAGCCATTGGGTAAAAGGATTTGGATCGAGTGCTTTACTTTTCCCGGAGTTTGTGCGAAAATTGGGAAAGAAGAGAAAAGGCAAATGGTGAAAGCAATTGCTAAGCGACTTGTGTTTTTGAACTGGTTCATACTATTTTATGATTAGGTGCCAGAAATATCAAATGTAATTTTAGCGCGGATTGTGAGCCCTGTCTGTGATGGTAATTCACGGACAGCTTCAAAATTGGTTGCCTGGTTTCGCGATGCGTAGAAAACAGGACCACCCGAAAGGGAAAATGAAAAGCGGGATGCACTCGGCGCCAGGTTTAACGACGGGCCAATAAAAACTTTGGCGCCACCTTCAGCTTCCTCATCATCCCACAAACCTTCCAAATCTTCGCCAACAGCTTCCAAACCGCCATATAAATTTTTAAAAAGCTCGTGGTGGAATCCGAAGCTGCTGATAACATCAATTTTATCCCGATCGCCGGCAAGTGCCTTTTCAAATAAAACATTTCCACCAGCTTTCCAACGGAATTGATCAAAAGAAAGTGTCACCCGGCTCAAAAGCGATTTTACATCGCTATAATCCCGGTTGATGCCCAATCCCAGCCCAAGTCGAAATCCGGTTGGCTTGTTGCCCCCAATAAAATCCCGAATTACTTCGGCTTGCTGAGCACTCATCACGTCGCCTCCTTCATTGGCAACCCCAAATGATGCGTTAGCATACACTGTGAATTTACTTCCCAGGTAACCCTTCAATGCAAATTGTTGGCCAATGCCATCATACCCAAATGGGCCTTCTACACGTTGCCCGTAACTGCTGGAATAGTTCAGCGTCCAAGCCTGATCCTGTGCCGTCAGTGTTGTTTCTGAAAATAAAAAAGGGGAAGCAGTGCGCATTGGTTCGGGAGTAAACAGGCTGTTTTCTTCCGAAATTTGGCCCATTGCCGAGTTAAAAATAAGCACAACAACGAATAAGAGATAGATCTTTTTTGTCATATGGAGTCAAATTTATGAATAAATTTCAATGCAAATCATGGCATTTAATAGTTATTTGAATAAAGCGATTCGCTGGAAACGATCATTTTATTTGATTCTGTAAAATAACAGGATATATTTTAACCCATCGTAAAGTTTAAGTTAAAGCTCTTGGATGAGTTGAAAGAACACGAAAACGATAATTTCACACCTCCGGAGGAACTAAAATGGATAGTTGCATTCAATCGTACGAAACAATATCTTTGTTAAAAGGACGAATGCATGGACCTACAGAATGTCATACCAAAGGAAATTATTAACTTCTTCCTGGTGTTGGTTTTCTCCCTGTTAATTGGGTTGGGACAGCGACGACATCATCTAGGTGATGATGAAAGCCTGCTTTTTGGTACCGATCGTACGTTTACCTTTATCGGTCTGTTAGGCTATGTGCTCTATATTGCTGATCCGAAGAGCTATCTTCCTTTTCTGGTCGGGATTTCTATCATCGGATTGTTGCTCGCCGTTCAATATTCTCAGAAAATCAAGCAGCAAAAGTCATTCGGACTGACAACTTCTATCCTGGCTTTGCTGACTTATTGTCTTTCGGTATTAGTTTTCACACAACCAGTTTGGCTGGTTTTATCGTTTGTGGTTGCCATCCTCATCTTAACGGAAATGAAGAGCCAGTTTAAGTTGATTTCAAAAAAAGCATCTGAAGAAGAATTCATTACATTGGCTAAATTCATTGCGTTTGCCGGAATCATTCTTCCCCTTTTGCCGTCAACCAATATCTCTGAAATGATCCCCATTTCGCCTTCCAAATTATGGTTGGCTATTGTTGTCGTTTCCGGTGTATCTTATATAAGTTACCTGTTGAAAAAGTTTATTTTCCCGGATTCAGGAATATTGCTTTCCGGTGTACTTGGCGGAATATACAGTAGTACGGCAACAACTGTTATTCTTGCAAAGCGCGAAAAACGCGAAGGAACAGGGGCTCAATCGGTATCGGCCATTATGTTGGCCAATGGCATGATGTATTTGCGGGTATTGGTGTTGGTTTACATGTTTAATCAATCGGTTGGAATGATGTTGACAATCCCATTCCTTTTAATGTTTGGGGTGGCCTTTGGATTGTCAAAATTGGTACTTCGGAAAAAAAGTAAGCAAGAAAAAACAGATGATCATGTCGACGCTGAGGTTGTCAGTAAAAACCCACTGGAACTGAAGACAGCTACAATTTTTGGTGTTTTGTTTGTGGTGTTTGCCCTGATTACTGAATTGGTGATGAAACACTATGGCAATAACGGTGTTTCAGGACTGGCATTCCTGGTAGGAATTTTTGACGTTGATCCTTTTTTGTTGTACCTGGTGCAACAACATTCCGGAATTGCTCAGCTCACGGTGGGGTTGGCAATCATCAATGCCACAAACAGTAATAATCTGATGAAAATGGTTTACGCCCTTACTTTAAGCAGCAAGTCGTCCCGGCGGAAAATCACCTGGAGTTTTTTGAGTTTAGTTGTCATTGGCTTGTTCGTTTCACTAGCTTTTTATCTTGTTTTTAGTTGAAACAATCTGGTTCGTTTTCATTCTGCTTATTTCGTTATGTTTTTCAACCATCTTTTGATTTCATTTATTCCGAATTATCTTTACAGTCATTGAAAATTATGTGACATGAAGATTGTTTACACCATCATTGTTTTATTGATCGGCTTTTTGTTGGCCATTCAGGGAAGTATAAACACCCAACTGACTACCTATTTGAAACATCCGATACAGGGTGCATTGGTTAATTTTTTAGTGGGTTCCGTTTGTCTGATCGGACTTAACCTCATTTTTCGAACTCATCTACCTGATTGGGGCCACGTAAGAACCGCCCCCTGGTACTTGTTTGCAGGAGGTATGCTTGGTGCTATTTTCGTTTCATCGGTGATCTTTTTTATTCCCAAAATAGGAGTAACAACCGTGTTGGCTGCCTCCATTGCCGGTCAGTTAATTGCTGCTTCTGTTATTGACCACTTTGGCTATTTTGGTTTGGCCGTTCACCAAATTAGTGTCGGCCGAATTGCAGGCATTTTACTGTTAATTGGTGGAATTTTCCTGATTCAGCGGTACTAAAAGAAACTTTTTAAATCCAAGAATCTTGAACTCATCGCATGCTAATACTTTCAGTCTATATCGTATGAAATCAAAAATGGCCTTTTGTTTTCTGGTCGTTTCCCTTTTGCTTTCTAAGCCGTTGAAGGCCAATATTTCGGTTCCTTCTATTTGGGGAGACCACATGGTTTTGCAACAAAATTCAACCGTAAAACTGAAAGGCTGGGGTAAACCCATGGAAAAGATACAGGTCACGGTGAGCTGGGTAACGGATACCTTAAAAACAGAAGTTGATAATCGGGCCAACTGGTCGGTCAAGTTGAAAACACCGAAAGCAGGCGGCCCCTATTCAATAAAAATTGAAGGCTACAACACGATTTATATTCAGGATGTTCTGATCGGTGAAGTATGGCTGTTGGGAGGTCAGTCGAACATGGAATGGACAACCGGGGCTGGAATAATTGGTGGGGAGGAGGCAATCAAAAAGGCTACCAATAAGGAGGTTCGTTTTTTTGAGGTGACCGATCGCACAGCTGATCACCCAACTTATGATGTAGATGGGCATTGGGAAGTGTGTTCTCCCGAAACCATGCCGAACTTCAGTGCTATTGGCTATTTTTTTGGTGAAAAGCTTCAAACGAATCTGAACATGCCAGTTGGACTGATCAGTTCAAACTGGGGTGGCACGCCCATTGAAACCTGGCTCCCGAAAGATACCATCCTTCACAACAAAAATTTGCTGGCTGCTTCGAAACTACTCAAAGAATATCCGTGGGCCCCAATTGATCCGGGGGTGTGCTTCAATGCCATGATTGTCCCGCTAATGGCGTATCCGATTGCCGGTACGCTTTGGTATCAGGGTGAAGCCAATACGGATAACCCCGACACCTATACCGATATGCTCACTGCATTGATCAAAAGTTGGCGGAAAGGTTTTCAACGCGATTTCCCGTTTTATTTTGCACAGATTGCACCGCTGGCCGGATATGTACCCTCGGCTGGCGTTAAAGTGCGCGAGGCACAACGACGTGCATTGAAAGTTCCGAACACAGGCATGATTGAATTGAGCGACATTGGCGACACTACAAATATTCATCCCAAAAACAAAATAGCAGCCGGGCATCGTTTTGCCGACCTAGTGCTCAGTAAAACCTATGGGATGAAAGAATTTCCGGTTTCCGGGCCGCTGTTTTCCGGTTTCAAAGTGGAAGGGAAGGAGGTAATCGTGTCGTTCGATTATGGAGTCGGCCTGCACGTCGAAGGGGAAAAGCTCACCCTTTTCGAACTGGCAGGGGAGGATGGTGTCTGGCACCCAGCCAACGCGGTCATCAAAAATGGTCAGGTGATTGTTTCCTCTTCGGAAGTAAAAAATCCAGTTAATGTGCACTATGCCTGGAGCAACCCGGCGACCCCAAACCTGTTTAATTCATGGAATCTGCCGGCATCCTGTTTTACTTCGGGAGCCTTAAAAAACTGACCATTTGAAGCGAGCTGTTTTTGGGATGGGTGTTTTTTCACTAAGATTTTCCGAAACACTCAGGTACTCAGATTCACCATTTCAGCGCTAGCGCCTGATTCTTTTAAGCAGGCTGAAATATCTTCCGCGAAATTGTCAGGGCCACACAAGTAAAACGGCTGGTTGAAATTGGAGATGTGCTTTTGCAGGAATGCCTTGTCCACATGCCCGTGCAGGTAAGGATTTTTCTGTTCACGACTGAGGATATTAATGAATTTATCACCCAGCATTTTTCTGAATTCGTCTGCCAGAAAAATATCTTTCCCTGTTTTATTCGCAAAAAACAGGGTGCTGCCAGCAACTTCACCATCAACGTACATTTGTCGAATCAAAGCAATAAACGGTGTAATTCCCGTTCCACCTGCAATAAAGACGCCGGGACCATTGTTTTTGAATGTGGTAAACGGATCGGTAATCAAAATTTGATCGTTGTCGTTTAGTTTTGATAAAGCGAGCGTTAACCCTTTATGATCAGGGTACATTTTTATTGTTAGTTCCAATAAATCATCTGTGCTTAGACTGGTGAAGGTAAACGGCGACCATACATCCTTGAATTCTGGTTGGTCAAGGCTGGCTTCAATTGCTTGTCCAGCTATGAATTTATAACCGTGGGGCTTTGACAGTTTGAATTGCATGACATCGTGCGTGAGCCATGATTTTTGTATTATTCTAACTTTATGTGGCATAACATTCTAGTTTTGATTTGACATTGTTTGGATAATCCTATAAAAACTAAAACAATAGAAATAAGGGATTGTTAAAAATCAAATCTGAAAACACATCATCTTCCGGCTATTTTAACCAACCTGTCACGCTATACCGATTGCGTTTGGCTGGCAGCACTTCATGTTCAATCGAATCACTTTTAAAAATGACCGTGACGCCCCACTTGGGAGTGATGTGAAGATTCTGGTTGTCCAGATACAAAATCAGTTGTCCACCATCGTCCTTCGACCAATTTTCATTCAAATAAGTT
>Ga0102953_1001338_pt1 | contig 15821 bp, 14 predicted proteins | sample SalPon2A_C_D2_MG_FD_78509 | JGI IMG/M metagenome (GOLD analysis project Ga0102953, IMG submission 78509) | Soil microbial communities from South San Francisco under conditions of wetland restoration - Salt Pond MetaG R2A_C_D2_MG | ecosystem: Environmental > Terrestrial > Soil > Wetlands | place... | reverse complement strand
TGGAGCCATACGGCCTGGGCTTCTTCCTGGCGCTCAAGGCGGACGGCACCACGCTCTACGCCACCAAGGACCTGGCGCTGGCCGAGGCCAAGTTCGACCGCTTTGGCATCGAGGAGTCCATCTACGTGGTGGGCGCGGAGCAGACCCTGCACTTCCGGCAGGTGTTCAAGACGCTGGAGCTGCTGGGCTACGAGCAGGCGCGCAACTGCCACCACCTGGCCTACGGGCTGGTGATGCTGCCCGATGGCAAGATGAGCTCGCGCGCGGGCAACGTGATCCCGTTCACGGCCCTGCGCCGCGAGATGAACGACTACATCATGACCAACTACCTGGGCGCCCATCGCGGCGACTGGGGCGAGGACGAGATCGCCGAGACGGCGCGGCGCATCGCCGTGGCTGCCATCCGCTACGGCATGGTGAAGCAGGACCCTTCGCGCAGCATCGTGTTCAACCTGGAGGACTGGCTCATCACCGAGGGCGACACGGGCACCTACCTCTGCTACGCCTACACCCGCGTGGTGAGCGTGCTGCGGCAGGTGGCCCAGGCCCGCGGTCTCACGCCCGATCCCGGCGCGGACCTGACCCTGCTCACGCACGAGAACGAGCGAGCTCTGCTGCGCGCCCTGCACGACTTCAACCGCACCGTCGCGCGCGCCGGAGTCCAGCTCCGCCCCAACCTGGTGGCCAACGCCCTGTTCTCGCTCTGCAAGGACTTCAGCCGCGCCTACACCACCTGCTCCGTGCTGCACGCGGAGTCCGACGAGCTGGCCCGCGCCCGGCTGGCGCTGTTCGGCGCGACCGGGAAGCTCCTGGGCGAGGGCTGCCGCCTGATCGGCATCGAGCCGCCGGAACGCATGTAGGCCACGGCCCCCGGCGCGCCGTATCGGGCGCCGCCATACACGCCAGCGGAGTCCTCCCATGCCCCCGACCATTCAGTGGTACGTCCGCACCGCGCTGCTCTACATCTTGGTCTCCGCCGCACTGGGGGTGTGGTATCAGCTCGAGTTGTGGCACCCGATCTTTGGCATCAACCCCTACCTGATCGTCGTGCACACTCATCTGGCCCTGATGGGCGGGGTGATCCAGATGATCATGGGCGTGGGCCTGTGGATGTTCCCCCTCACGGTGCCCATTGACCAGCGCCTGCCCTTCCGCCCCGCTTTGGCGTGGACCATCTACGCCCTGTTCAACGGCGGCCTGCTGGGCCGCTTCGTGGTGGAGTGGGCCTTCCGCAGCGGCAAGGGCGATGTTTATGGCGCACTCACCGTGCTCACCGGACTGATGCAGTTCGTCGCGCTGCTGGTGTTCGTCTACCACCTGTGGTCGCTGCGCCTCTCCCGCCGCAGCCAAGCCCAGCGCGAGGCGCGCCAGGGATAGCCTCGGCCCTGCATCCGTATCCGGGGGGATCCGCAACCCCCGCCTCCTGCCCTGTAAGCCATCCGTAGCCCCGCCGTATGCCGCAGGTAAGGGCTGCCGGCGCAGCATGGTTCCGTCGGCACGCCGAATCCGGGGCGCGGGATGTCTGATCCCCCACGCCTCGGGTGCCGCGGCCCGTGCGCCGCGGCGGCGGCCGGCATCCCACTACGGCAAAGGGGGTATACCATGAAGGCTTTTGCATTCCGACCGGCCCACGCAACGGCGGCCCGCAGCGTCCTGGGCGGCCGCCGGACGGCGCTGCTACTGCTGGTGCTGCTGGCGGCCGTCCTGCTGGCAGCATGCTCGAAAGACGACTCGACCAACGAGGAGACGTGCCCCGTGGAGGCAGACTGCCTCTCGCTCTACGACGACTTCTCCGGCGGGACGATCGACTCGGTCAAATGGCCGCTGACCCAGGTATCGGACGGCGACGACACCATGAGCGTTATCGCCGGCGAGCTGGAATCCCACAGCGAGGACAACGTGGGCGGGGGCAGCGTGCAGCGGGCCCGCGTGCGCGCCGCCAGCGAGAGCCAGATCGGCGCCATGGCAGCGGACGTGCGCATCACCGGGTACAGTCCCGGCGCGGCCTCCGCGGGGGCGCGGCTGATGGGCTTCTTCTACAACTCGGGCACCTACACGCCGGGCTCCTTCCTGAACGCGGTGCTCTCGCAGATCCGCCTACTGGGCACGGACGCACACTACAATGTGCACCAGTGCGCCGATGCGGCCTGCACGACATTCAACACCATCATCCCCGACACCACGCTGGGCACGGTGCCGTTGGGCAACACCGCTACGATCTTCATCGGCTGGGACGGCGGCACGACGTTCACCTACCAGCTCAACAGCGACGCCCCCGTGGTCGTGGACGTTGGGGCCTCGTTGCCCAATACGGGGCCGCCCGACCTCCACATCCGCGAGGTGGGCACCCGCCTTACAGGCGGCAGCGGAGCCGGCGAGTTCATCACCGCGGACTTCGACAACGTGCGCACTGGGTATCGGACGCCCTAGCGGGCTGCCTCTCACGGATTGGCGAAGTTCAGGCGAGGGGGTTGACAGAACGTCAGAATGAGAATAGTATTTAGACAGTCCATGATACTCTCCTGATGGCACCCGCCAACCGGTCACACCCCTCCGTGACCGGTTGGCGGGTTTTTTTTCGCTCCAGCAGCGCGCCCTGCCGCCCCCCGGCGAAGGGAGCCGTTTACCGCCAACCCACCAGTATACGCAGGCATTGCCCTTGGCGCCGGGGCTGATAGGCTTGAGGGCCGGACTGTGTGGCCCCATGGGCGATACGCCCGGGCGACCTGCACAGTCCCACCACCCCCGATGCCAAGTGAGCGCCCATGGACCCCAATGCCCTGCTGAGCAGGCTCCAGTCGCTGTTACCGCCGCTGCTTGCCTGGGCCAAGGCGTCCGTGTTGAATGCGTCCACGCTGACCCAACTGGCCGTTCTGGGCGCGACGCTGCTGCTTGCGGGCTGGCTGGCCGGCTGGGCGCGCAGTCAGTTGCGCCGGCTGATGCACCTGCGGTGGATGGAAGCCCAGCGGGAGCTGATCGAGCGCATCGTGCAGTCCTTGACGCTGCCGGCCGCATGGCTGGTGCTGGCGTGGGTGGGGCTGGTGGCGCTCCAACGCGCGGAGCAGCCGACGCGGCTTGTGGATGCGGGCGTGAGTCTGCTGGCGGCCTGGGTGACGATCCGCTTCACCTCGCTGCTGGTGCGTGACCCGGTATGGTCCAAGTTCATCGCGGTCTCGGCCTGGATCCTGGCGACCCTGAACATCCTGGGGCTGCTGGGCCCGACCATCGCCGTGCTGGACGGATTGTCGGTGCAAATGGGGCACCTGCGGCTCTCTGCACTGCTGGTGATCAAGGGCGTCCTGTCTCTGGCCGTCTTCCTGTGGCTCGCCGTGCTGGGCTCGCAGCTGATGGAGCGGCGCATCCGCACGCTGCCTACGCTGACGCCCTCGATCCAGGTGCTGATCAGCAAGCTGCTCAAGATCGTGCTCATCACCATCGCGGTGGTGGGCGCGCTGGGCATCATGGGGATCGACCTGACGGCCTTCGCCGTATTCACCGGCGCCGTGGGCGTGGGCGTGGGCTTCGGTCTGCAGAAGGTGGTCTCCAACCTGGTCAGCGGCGTCATCTTGCTGCTGGACAAGTCGGTCAAGCCGGGGGACGTGATCTCGGTCGGCTCCACCTACGGCTGGATCAACTCGCTCGGCGCCCGCTACGTCTCGGTGATCACGCGCGATGGCCGCGAGTTCCTCATCCCGAACGAGGACCTCATCACGCAGCAGGTGGTGAACTGGTCCTACAGCAACAACGAGGTGCGGCTCACGCTGCCGGTGGGCGTCTCCTATCGCTCGGACGTACGGGCGGCCATGCGCCTGTGCCTGGAGGCCGCCGCCCAAACGCCCCGTGTGCTGCGCGAGCCGGCCAGCCAGTGCGTGCTGCGGGGCTTCGGTGACAACTCGGTGGACCTGGAACTGCGCATCTGGATCAACGATCCGCAGAACGGCTTGGCCAATGTGCAAAGTGACGTGTTCCTGGCGGTCTGGGACAAGTTCCGTGCCCACGGCGTGGAGATTCCGTTTCCTCAGCGCGACGTGCACCTGCAGCCGTCAGCCCGCCTGCACGTCGTGGTGGAGCCGCCAGACGCAGCGCCGGATACCGCTGCCAGCGCACCGGAATCGTCGCAGCCGCCGGACAGCGGTAAGGAACCGGTTCCGCCCCATCGCCGCGATGGGGACGACGCCTGAGGCAGCGGACACTCCGCCCCCAGGCGAGGTGTGGCCGTGGATGGGAGCGGCCCCGCCTTGCCGCGCCGGGGCGCACTGCGTTAGATTGAAGGCATTGACGGGCGGCCGCCGGCCGTTCCGCCACCGCTTTCCCCGCAGCCGGGCCATCACAATCCGAGGAGGACGCACCGTGCTGGAGCATCTGCCCAAGAAGGTCTACATCCGCGAGGTGGGGCCCCGCGACGGGCTGCAGATCGAGCCCAAGTTCGTGCCCACGGAGCAGAAGGTGGAGTTCATCGAGAAGCTGGCCGCCACGGGCGTGCCGCACATCGAGATCACCTCGTTCGTGCATCCCAAGTGGATTCCGGCCCTGGCCGACGGCAAGGAGATCGGCAAGCGCTTCTCGCACATGGCCAAAACCGATACCTCGGCCCTGGTGCCCAACATGAAGGGCCTGGAAGGCGCCATCGAGACGGGCGTGAAGGAAGTGTCCGTGTTCATGTCCGCCTCGGAGGGGCACAACAAGGCGAACATCAACCGCTCCAAGGCGGAGAGCCTGAAGATGTTCTCCGAGCTGATCCCGGCCATCAAGAAAGAGGGCATCAGCGTGATCGGCTCCATCAGCGTGGTCTGCGGCTGCCCCTTCGAGGGCGAGGTGAAGACGGAAGCCGTGGCAGAGATCGCACGCGAGCTGATCGACTACGGCGCGGACTACGTGAGCCTGGGCGACACCATCGGCGTGGGCGTGCCCTCCCAGATCAAGCGCCTGGTGGAGTCGATCGGCAAGATGATCGACGTGAAGAAGATCGGCCTGCACCTGCACGATACCCAGGGCACCGCGCTGGCGAACATCCTGGCCGGCCTGGAGATGGGCGTGGTGGTCTACGACGGCGCCGTGGGCGGCCTGGGCGGCTGCCCCTACGCGCCCGGCGCCTCGGGCAACGTGCCCACGGAGAACATCGTCTACATGATGCACGGCCTGGGCATCGAGACGGGCATCGACCTGGACAAGCTGCTGGAGGTGGCCGTGTGGGCGCAGGACATGGTGGGCCACCCGCTCACCAGCAACAGCATGCGCGCCTACGTGGGCCGCAAGGCCCGCGCGGCCGGCGAAGGCCGCGCCATCCCGGCCTGAGTCCGCACCCGGCGGAGCGGCGGCCCTGCCGCTTCGCCTCTTGCACCCTGGCGTCCCCATGCGCGCCGCCCCCCTGCTTCCGTCCGCAGCCGCTATACCGTTCGGCAACGGCCCCGCCTCGCGCGTGTTCCGCGTGCGCTACGAGGGCCCGCCCCGCCTGCTGCGCGAGTACCTGTGCGAGCGCTACCGCTACGGCCGTTCGCCGGACTGGGAGCGCACATTCTATCCCGCGCGCGTGCGCCTGAACGAGGCCCCGGTGGACGCCGACACGCGCGTGGCGCCCGGGGACGTGATCGCCTACCTGCACCTGCGCGGGGACGAGCCCCCCGTGGCCCCGCCCGGCCCGCCGCTGCACGCGGACCCCTGGCTGCTGGCGCTGACCAAGGGCGATGACGCCCCAGTCAATCCCTCTGGCGTACACTACTTCACCGCGCTGGCCATCCAGGCCCGCGAAACCTTCGCCAATCCCGAGCTGACGCCCATCCACCGGCTGGATCTGGAGACGAGCGGCCCCGTGCTGTTCGCCACACGCAACGCGCACCTGCCCGCCTGCCACGCCCTGTTCCAGCGCCGTGCCCTGGGCAAGCGCTACCGGGCGCTGGTGCACGGCCGATTCCCGCCCGACCTGCTTCTCATCGCCGGTCGCATCGTGCCCGATCCCGCCTCGCGCATCCTCACGCGCCTGCGCCTGGAGCCCGTCACGCCGGACGAAGCCGCGGAGGCAGCGGCGCTGGCGGACGCCGCGCCATCGGACACGCCTCGCCCCATGCACAGCCGCAACGCGCCCGCACAGGTCTCGCTTACGCGCATCGTGTCCGTGACGCACCATGACCTGGGTCCGCGTGGCGTGTTCAGCGAGCTCGAGCTGCAGCCCGTGACGGGCAAGACCAACCAGCTCCGCGTGCACCTGGCCCACGTGGGTCATCCCATTGTGGGGGACAAGAAGTACCATCCGGACGAGGCGGTATTCCTGGACTGGCACGCGCACCGCGACTTCGCGCGCCTGGCCGACCGCCTGCTGCTCCCCCGTCAGGCGCTGCACTGCGAGGCGCTGGACTTCCCCCATCCCTTCACGGGCGAACCGGTGGAGATCCACGCCCCCGCCGCCATGTGGGCCGCCAAGGTGGCGGGCCTGCTGGGCTAGACGGGTCGGGCCGTCTTCGCCCGAAGGTCGCGGCACCTACCCGGCCGGCGGGGCTGCACGGCCCAGCCGCAGGAAGGCCAGGGCCAAAAGCCCGTACCAGACCCACAGGAACACCACGGAGAACAGTGCCAGCCCGATGCCCACCGGCCCCGGCACGAACAGCCCCAGCCCTACCACGAACCCCAGCAGCCCGATCCACCCTGGCCATGGGCCAAAGTGCGGACTGCGCAGCATCACCCAGCAGAGGAGCAGCCCCGAGGCGGTCTGAAGGAGGTAGGAGACGTCGAAGGCGGTGCCCTGGTAAATGGCCAGCACCGTCTCCCCGGCAGCCCGATAGGCCATGCGCTGGGCGTCGCTTGCGGCCGCCGCGTAGTGGCTGCTCAGCGCGAGCATCTCCCCCGCAGCGCCCGAGGCGAAGTACACCACCGTGCCCGCCAGTCCCAGCACCGTGCCCAGCAGCGCCCAGGAGGCCCCGGCCGGCCGCAGTGCCACGAACAGCGCCGGAAACACGAGCAGAAACAGCGCCTGGTCCACCAGCAGCAGCAGGTCCAGGCTCAGCAGGCCCAGCAGCCGGCTGCGCCCGAACACCGCGAACCAGTCCACCGCCGTGCCCCCCAGCGGCGGAGGCCAAGCCAGGAACACGACGATCTGGACTGGCATCAGCACCAGCAGGATCACCGACGCCGCCGCAGCGACGAGGTAGAGCGCGCGCCAGTCATCCGTGGCGCCCCCGGTGCGGTGCGGCTGCGCGAGGGACGCCACAGCCGGCCGCCCGCGTTGTTCGCTCGCTGCTCGCATGGTCTTCCTCTCGTGCGCTGACCTCCCCCACCCGGGCGCTGCACCCACGCCTCCCATTGTGCCAGCCCCCTTGCACGGGCGGATTGAGACAGGTCAAGCAGCGGCACCGCCGCCAGCCTGCGCGGGCGGCTGTTGCTTTTGCCCCACGCCGGGCTATCCTGTCCGGAGGGCTTCATCGGGGAGTCCCTGACGCAACGCACGAGAGACAGGCACATGCAGGCATTGCCGTTCTTCAGGAAGAAGACGCTGACGGGTCTGGCCAAGACCTGTGGTTGAGCGGCCAAGCTCAGTCCGGTCGGGTTATCGGACCTGTTGGCCAAGCTCCCGCTGAACGCGGACCCCAACCTGTTGGTGGGCACGGAAACCGCCGACGACGCCGGGGTTTACCGTCTTTCCGACGACATCGCGTTGGTGCTGACGGCGGACTACATCACACCACCGGTGGACGACCCCTACCTGTTCGGGCAGGTAGCCGCGGCCAATGCCCTCAGCGACGTCTACGCCATGGGCGGCAAGCCCATCACGGCACTGAACCTGGCGGGCTTCCCCTCCGATCAGCTTCCGCTGGAGTCGCTGCAGCAGATCATCGCCGGGGCGCTTAGCAAGATCCACGAGGCGGGTGCCGTGCTGGCCGGCGGACACACCACCGAGGACGAGGAGCCCAAGTTCGGGCTCTCCGTCACGGGGGTGGTGCACCCGGACAAGGTGTGGCGCAACGTGGGCGCACAGGTCGGCGACCGCCTGATACTCACCAAGCCCATCGGCAGCGGCGTGCTGTTCAATGCCAACCGCAAGGGCTACGTATCCGAGGCAGCGTTGGATGCGTGCCTGCGGATACTTACCACGCTGAACCGCCGGGCGGCCGAGGTGCTGGCCGGATTCAGCGTACACGCCTGCACGGACGTCACGGGCTTTGGGCTGGCAGGCCATGGCTACGGCATGGCCAAGGGCTCCGGCATCACCCTGGCAATCGACCTGGACGCCGTTCCCGTGATGGACGAAGCGCTGGCCATGTACGAGCGCGGCGTGACCACGGGCGTCAACGCCACCAACCGCGCCCAGGTGCAGGGTCACCTGCGCTTCGAGCGCGAGCTTCCGCTCTGGCGCCAGGAGATCGTGTTCGATCCGCAGACCTCCGGCGGGCTGCTGGCCGCGCTGCCGGCGGAGCAGGCCGAGCCGGCTCTGGAGGCGCTCCACGCCGCGGGCATCGAAGCCGCGCGGCTCGTGGGCGAGGTGCTGCCGCACGATGGCGCCTGCCTGCGCTTCCGCTAGCCCATTTCTCCGGAACCCCGGCGGGTTAGCCACCCTGCTGGGGAAGCGGGGGCGAAGGCGCCGCCCACCGCTCGTCGTTCAAGTCCCCCGCTAGAACGCCGCCGTGCGGTAGCCGAAATGCAGACCGAAGTCGATGTTGTTGTCGTGGACGAACAGGTCCTCGATGATCCCCAGTTCCAGCACCGACCCGCCTACCTGCCACTTCCAGCCAAAGACGAAGTCCGTGGTGGGCTTGTCCAGACCCGTGCCGGTGTCCCGAGCCACCCCGGATTCCGACAGCAACTCGAAGACCATTGCCGTGGTATCGCTGAGGCCGTAGTCGAAGCTGGCCAACGCGGAGGTGCGCACGCGGGTGAGGTTCAAGCCCAGCCGCAGCACGGCGCTGCGCGGCTGCTCGCCCGCAATGGCAAGGGTGGCGTGCCACCGCGTGCTGAGCCGCCCGGCCGTGCTGAGGCCCAGCGCCCAGTCGTGTCCGTGGGATGCAATGAAGCGATTGGTGGTCTCCGCGTGCGGGAAGTTCACCGAGGCCTTGAGGGCCACCGGCCAGGACGCCCCCGGCGACGTGAGGCGCAGTCGCCCGGAGAGCACGGGCGCCCGCCCGTACCAGCCCGCGGCCGAGTCGTCCATAATCACGGTGACGCTGCCGTCCGGGTTGAAGCGCTCGATGCGCAATTGGTCGTGGGGAAAGCGGTCGCGGCCCGCGTTGTCCAGGCCCAGCGCACTGTGGAAGTTCTCGATCAGTCCATCCAGCATCCCGCCCCCCAGGTGCTGTAGGGGCCAGCTCAGTGAGAACTCGAGGCCGTCGGCGACCGTGTAGCGCAGCTTGGGCTTGAAGTACCAGCTTTCCCCATCGATAAGGCCACGCTCCGGGTTGTAATCCCACACGTTGGTCCAATCCGCCGACGCTTGGATACGCCACAAGCCGGGGGCATCGAACACGGGCGGCTCATGCTCGAAGTCGAACATCACCACGTGCAGCAGCGACTGGCTCGTGTAGGCGAACGGCCCCCAGCCCGTCACGGCACGCTCCGCCTGGGCCCGGGCGACCGGGTCTGGCAGCAGCAGCGCTGCCAGGCACAGCGCCGCCGGCCAACGCAGCAGCCGTCCGAGCCGATGGTTGCGCCGGGCAGGGCCGCGTCGTGCGAGGGGACCGGGGGCCATGGGGCGGCTCAGAAGGAGCGTTCCAGCGCGGCGGAAAGCCCTCCCGGTCCTACGACGATGCCGAAGTGCGTGCGCTGCTCGTCGAGCCAGGTCTGCTTGGCGTGGTCATTGAAGCGGTGCGCGCCGTTGGCGGCTGCATAGATGGCCCCGCCGTAGAAGGCCAGCGCCCCCACGCCCAGCACGGCACCCAGGCCGTCGTTGTCACGATGGAAGGCCTGCACTGTCGCGCCGATGAACAGCGCGTTGATGAAGAACGCCAGCGCCCCTTCCGAGTAGTTGCCCACATACACGCTGCCCGCCCCGGGGAACACCGCGGAGAGCCCTCCCGCCAGCCAAGGGGACTTGGAGGGCACGTCGCGCGGATGCTCCATGGCCGCCACGAATCCGCGCACGGCCACGCTACCCACCCAGTCCGGCGGGATGGCGCGCAGGTCGTCCAGCGCCTGGCCGACGTGGCGCTCGCGCAGTGAGTACGGCGCACCGGGCTCCAGTTCCAGCCGCCCCAGGCCTCGCAGGTAGAGCAGATCCGGCCGCAGGCGCGTCATCGCCGGCGCCTTCAGCAGGCCGGTGAACTGGTCGATGGCCGGCCCGGGCTCGCCGCCGCGCAGGTGGGCCTGCCCGATGCGCACGCGGGCCGCAGGGGCCTGCGGGCTGTCCGGGAAGAAATGCAGCAGCCGCTTGTACTCGGAGATGGCACGGTAGTATTCGCCCTCGCGGAACAATTCCTCCGCGTAGTCCCACACGGCGCGGGCGCTCAGCACGAGCCGGCCGCCCTCCACCGTCTGCGCGCGCGCCGCCCGCCTCGGCGCGGCCACGCCCAGGCCGATCAGCAGCGTGGCCAGCAGCAGTGCGATCAGGCGCGAGGCCTGCGCAAGCCGTGGACGCCTGCGCGAGGCGGTGCGGCTAGAGGTGAAAGGAAGCGGCATGTGGGCGGGCGATTGCGATGGGGGCTGCAGCGCGGGTTGGCAAAGCGTCCCTGCCGTACCCCTACGCGGGCGCGGCGCGTTTGGCAATGCGGGCGCGGCTCGCTCGGCGCCAGTCTGCCTGTGGCGTTGATGGCCACGGCAGCGGATGATAACGTGAAGCGCCGGCCCACTCGGCATCGGATGGGCAGCAGCCTCCTGCCCACGGCGCCGTGGCGCCCAACGCCTGCGATCGGGGGGATCGCCTGGCCCTCGGAGCATGCATGGAATTCCTGCACCCTCGGTTGCCTCGTCTGGCACTCGTTCTGGCTGCCCTGCTGGCGCTGTGCGCAACGCCTGGCTTTGCCGCGCCGCCGACAGGCCCTGCACAGAAGGCGCCCGGCAACGGCAAGGAGCTGATCGCCGTGATGGACCTGGACGGTGTGGGCACCACGGACGTGGAGCAGCAGGCCATCACCGACCGCCTGCGCGAGATGATGCTCAAGACGGGCCGCTTCACCCTGGTGGATCGCAGCCAGATGAAGGCCCTGCTGGACGAGCAGGCACTGCAGCAGGCCGGCTGCACCGGTCAGGAGTGCGCGGTGCAGGTGGGCCAGATCCTGGGCGTGCGCAAAATCGTGACCGGCAAGGTGGTCAAGCTGGCTCCGACGGCCTGGCAGATCTCCGCCATGATGCTGAACGTGGAGACGGCCGAGACCTTGCGGGCCGACTCCGTGCGCTACCAGGGCGATATCCTCTCGCTGCTGGACAAGCAGGTGCCGATCCTGGCCGAGGAGCTGGCCGCGTCCACCGCCGACGAGGCGCCCGTGGCCATGGCGGCATCGGCCGTCGCCCTGGCGCCCGGCGGGGCGCTCGATCATATCGTGGGCCACTGGAGCCAGGGAGCACCCCTGCTGGAGGGGCGCAGCGCCCATGCCAGCGTCGTGTTGGGAGGCCGGGCGTACGTGATCGGCGGAGTGAACAAGAACGACTCGCCGCTGGGTTCCGTGGAGCGCTTCGACCCGCAACGCAACGTGTGGGAGCCCGTGGCCCCGCTGCCGGTGCCCCGCAGCGAGGCCTCCGCCGCCGTGCTGGGCGGCCGCATCTACGCAATTGGTGGCACGCACCGGGACGACCTGCTGAACCGCGTGGACGTGTACGACCCCGCCCGCAATAGTTGGGGCTCGGCCGTGGCGCTGCCGACCAGCCTCAAGGGAGCGCTGGCCGCCGTCGTGGGCGGGCGCCTGCTCCTCGTAGGCGGCATCGGGCCGGGTGGCAATGCGCTAAACCAGGTGCTGGCGCTGCGGCCCAACGGCAGCCAATGGGAGCCCCTTGCCCCCATGAAGGACGCACGGGCCAATGCCACCGGGCAGGTGGCGGGCGGCAAGCTGTACGTCTTCGGCGGGCGCCGCACCAGTTCCGGGCTGTCCGCACTGGGCACAGCGCAGCTCGTGGATTCGGCGGAGGTCTACGACCCGGCTGCCAACCAGTGGGCCACCCTGCCCAAGCTGCCCACGGGCATTGCCTTCAGCGCGAGCGCGCGTGTGGGGCCCACGATCTACCTCTTCGGCGGATACACGGGCAGCTCCGCCATGCAGACGCCGCAGGACAAGTACTGGGCCTACTCGCTGGAGCAGAACGCCTGGAGCGAGGTGGGCACCATTCCCGGCCCGCGCGCCGGCGGCCTGGCCGGGTTGCTGGGGAAGGCCTACGCCGGACGTGCCGAGCATACCAGCGTGGTGCTGCGCGACCGCGTGCTGCTGATCGGCGGCAAGCCGGATGCCTGGCGCACAGTGAGCGAACTGCGCTGAGCCGCCGGCCCCGCGGCACGGTCTCGTGGCAATCCTCGCTGCCCACTCTCCGAAGGACGCCGCCATGAGCGAACCGACGATGCGGGCCATGGTGCTGCACGAGCCGGCACCCATCGGCACCGCGCCGCTGCGCGCCGAGGACTGGCCCCTGCCGCAGCCGGGCGCGGGCGAGGTGCGCCTGCGGGTGCACTGCTGCGCGATCTGCCGCACGGACCTGCACGTGATCGAGGGCGAGCTGCCGCGCCAGCGCCTGCCGCTGGTGCCGGGGCACCAGGTGGTGGGCGTAGTGGATGCCGTGGGGCCAGGCTGCTCGCGCCTGCGGCCAGGCACGCGGGTGGGCGTGGCTTGGCTGCGCGGCACCTGCGGCACCTGCGAGTACTGCCGATCCGGGCGCGAGAACCTGTGCGAGGGCGCGCGCTTCACGGGCTACCACGAACACGGCGGCTACGCCGAATACGCCTGCGTGCCCGAGGCCTTCGCCTATGAGATTCCCCCGGCCTTCGACGATGTGCACGCCGCCCCTCTGCTCTGCGCGGGCATCATCGGCTACCGCGCCCTGCGGCGCAGCGACCTGCCGCCGGGCGGCTCGCTGGCCATCTTCGGCTTCGGCTCCTCCGCGCACGTGGTGCTGCAGATCGCCAAGCACCGCGGCTGCCGCGTGTACGCCGTCTCGCGCGGCGGGCGGCACTTGGCGCACGCCCGGGAAATGGGTGCGGACTGGGTCGGCAAGGACCCGGCCGGCCTGCCCGAGCTTGTGGACAGCGCCATCGTCTTCGCGCCCGTGGGCGAGCTGGTGCCGCCGGCGCTGGCCGCCCTCAAGAAGGGCGGCACGGTGGCCCTGGCCGGCATCTACATGACCCCCGTGCCCCCGCTGGACTACGAGGCGCACCTGTTCTACGAGCGCAACCTGCGCTCCGTCACGGCCAACACGCGCGAGGATGGGCGTGGCCTGCTGGCCGAGGCGGCGGCCATTCCCATTCGCCCGGACGTGACCCCCTACCCCCTGGCCGAGGCCAACCGCGCCCTGCAGGACCTCAAGGCCGACCGCATCGCCGGTACGGGCGTGCTGGTGATGGAAGGCTGAACTCTCCCCTGGCCAGCCCGCGGCGGGCGGGTCACAATGGGTGCTCACCGAATCGCCGTGCGCCGCCCGCTCCCGCGGCGGCTGCGCGGCAGCCCCCATCCCGGAGCACTTCCATGGCCGTTGCCGTACCCGCGTCACATCGCGATCTGCTGGAGAACAAAGCCCTGGCCTACCTGTCCTGCCACCTGAAGGACGGCTCGATCCTCGTGAACCCTGTGTGGTGCCTGGCCGAGGGCGATACCATCGTGGTCAACTCCGCCGAAGGGCGCCTGAAGGACCGCGCCATGCGCCGCAACCCGCAGGTGACCGTCTGCATCGGCGACCCCGCGAATCCCTTCCGCTACCTGGAGGTGCGCGGGCGGGTGCAGGAAATCACGACCGACGGCGCGGACGCGATGATCGACCGCCTCGCGCAGAAGTACTTGGGCGTGGACACCTACCCCAACCGCCGCGCCGGCGAGGTGCGCGTCACCTACCGCATCGTGCCGGACAAGGCGGTGGCGCGGGGGTGAGGTGCTGTAGCAGCCTCAGGAACCAGTGGCGGTAGGTCGTTCCAGGTGCGGCCCTCAAGGAGTCGTCCGGCCTTCTTCTTGTTTGTCCCTCCCCACTGTTTGAAGAAGAACGGAACTTCTGCGGCTGCACACTGGTCCCGGATTTCGGTGACCCACGACTCCGCCATCGGGCGGGCCTTGGGTCCAGATTCGCCGCCTACGATGGCCCAGTGCACGCCATCTAGGTCGATCCGACCCAAATCCTCCAGAAGGGGCTCAAAGGAAACAAACCGCACTTTGGCTGGGGTCCGGCGGAGGTGGTCAATGCGATGAAGGTATGCACGCGACTCCACGCTGACCCCCATCCAGACATTCTGAGGCCAATCGATTGCCTGCCCAATCGATTCCAGCCGCGAAGCGCGCTTGGTGAGTACCTGAAATCGATGCCACCAAGCTTCACGCATGACGTCGACAACACGAAAGACAAACTCATCGGGCACGCTCTGATGAAGCAAGTCACTCATAGAATTAACGAAGATCGTCTGAGGCTTCTTCCATTTGAGCGGCAGGTCGAGTGCATGACTGTGCAAGGTTAGCCTAAAACCATCCCCGTAGTTCGGCTGCCCCATGGCCTGGAGCCGCAGCGCCATTCGCTCTGCGTAGCAGTTCTTACAGCCGGGGCTAATCTTGGTACATCCCGTTACGGGATTCCAGGTCGATTCAGTCCATTCTATCGTTGAACCGCGAGCCATTAGCGCAGGTTCCTCAGCAAGTGATTTGCTATATTGAGCGCAATGGGCGCCCCCCGTTCGTTGGCCGCCGCAAAGCAGAGCAGGTAAAGGGGACTATTGACCGAGTTCCGAAGCACACCAGGATCTTTGGCCACGCCAGGAAACTTCTCCTGGAGCCGCCGGTTGAAATATCTGCCGATGACATCGACCTTTGCCTTAACCACGTGCTCTTCAACTTCACCAAACAAATTGGTCGCCGTCTCACCCCGGTAGAATTCATCATACCAGTCAGGCGTCCCGAGGAGCTTGTCTAAGCGTCGGCGCCATGATTCGGGAATGTCACCCGTCTTGGTCAGCAACCTGTTGACACCAACCCCCAATGGGAAAAGCAGCCAAAGGTCGATCGCCTTTGTCCCAGCTACTGCTTCAATTGTCTTCCATTCGACCTGCATCCCGTACGGATCCAGAAACAGCACAGCCCGCTCGCTGCGCCAACTCCCTCCGCACAGGTCCTGGATCTCTGAGTTGGCATCACCACGGCGAATATCAATGTCGTCCGCAAGCTCGGGAAACTCGGTCTTGAGTGCCTCAAGCTGCTCGCAGCGATTTTTTTGTCGCTCGACAAAGATGTACTTGTCGAACCTGGGCCGAGTCCTGAGAGCGATACGCGCGGAGCCATCCAGGAGAGCTTGGGGCTCCGGTCCACCCAAATCCGGCAAATCCAGCGTTAAGGACGACTCGTCGCCCTAACGCGCCTCAATGGACCCCGACCCCGCGAATGCGTCGATGTACGACTTTCTGAAGGTCTGACCCTTGAGTGCCGTTGTATAGCTCGTCAAGTAACGCTCAAGCACTTCCAGCTTGGCGGTCGTCCATTCTCCGCCGAAGCGATGTGCACTATGATTCTGATCTCTCTTATCTGTCGCCATAGGTGAGCAGTACACCCGTACAGCTCATTCGTCGATCCTTTTTTGACTATCATTGTGAGTGGTGCCGCAAATGGCGCAGCACGTTGGAGAACCGATACGTCTTCCTTGGCTGTGATGGCCCGCGCTAAATGTCTTGCTGCCAGCCGTGGGCAATTAGCCCCCTACCCGCCGATCTTGCCCTCGCTGAAGGGCGGCACGTGGTC